>Ga0184638_1000316_pt1 | contig 13117 bp, 15 predicted proteins | sample PLM31_50_b2_FD_133141 | JGI IMG/M metagenome (GOLD analysis project Ga0184638, IMG submission 133141) | Groundwater sediment microbial communities from an aquifer in East River, Colorado, USA - PLM3-1_50_b2 | ecosystem: Environmental > Terrestrial > Soil > Riparian zone | place: USA: East River... | reverse complement strand
GCGCCGAGTGCACCCCGATCGCCGGGATGTCGATGGCGACCGGCTTCGACGACGGGAGCACCGGTCCGACGACCTTCTGGGCCGGGTTCGGCGACGAACGTACCGCGGGGATCGCGTCGCTCGGCTGGGGGCTCTCGCTCGGTGAGGGGGACATCGGACCCGGGCTGAGCGAGCCAGCCGCGGATAGGGGGGGCTCAGGCGCATGCTTCTGGGCGGCCACCGACACCACAATGGCGGTCGCCCCGCTCGCGGTGAGTATGGCGGCAGTCGCCGTGGCCAGTAGGCCACGGCGACCACCGCGCATCAGGAACTCTTTCACGTATCAGGCTAGCTCGATGAGCCCTTGCGTATCGCTCGCCGACGGACCGCGAACGCCGCGCCTGCAGCCACCAGCAGGGCAAAGCCGATCGCCAGGACGCCAACGTCCTGCCATCCCGCGGTCGAACCACCACCGGTTCCGACACCCCCCGACGGGAGGGGGGTGGTCGGAGGCGGTGTGGTCGACGCCGAGCATGTCTCCAGCGTGATGGTATCGGTGTCCAACGTGACCGAGGCATTCCGGGCCAACACTCGGCCGTCCACCGTGACGTCGGTCTGCACCTGGATGGATGTCAACGCCAGGATGTTTCCCGTAAAGGTAGAGCCCGTTCCAAGCGTCGCTGAACTGCCGACCTGCCAAAAGACATTGCAAGCCTGCGCGTCGCCCAGGAGGCTCACATTGCTGCTCGATGCCGTGATGAGTGTGGACGCCATCTGGAAGATGAAGACACCATTGGGGTCGCCTTGGGCATCGAGCGTGAGAGTCCCTGTGATCTGGAACGTGCCCGTCTCCGAGTTGTAGACCCCAGGCGTCAGGGTTTGCCCGCCAAGCTCCGTTGCGATGGTGGTAACGGGTGTGCGGCCGGCGGCGTCGTTGTACGCGGTGGTCAAGTCGTCTTGGGCCTGAAGCGCGACAGCATCGGCCGCGTGGATCGTTCCGTTCACTATCCCGGGCGGAAATCCGGTCACAGCAGGATTTGGATACGTCCCAAGATCGCCATTGACGACGGTAGGTCCAGTGTTGGTGACGCCCTCGCCGGCCAGAACGGCAAAACTATCGGCCGTTCCAAGGTCTACTGGCGGTTGAGCCGCATATGCAATGAGCGGCCTCAAGGCGAGCACACCAATCGCGAGGATGATCCCGATGCGCGCCATAAGCCTTCTGAACGAACGAACAGCTCCAACGTTCTGCTTGGTTACTCTGGCGACTCGTTCCCTGGAGCATGTTGCCTCCTGACCTCTTTAGGCGTCCCCCTTGTTAGCCTTCCCCTTTGCCGTTGGACGGCCGCATTCTAGGCGAAGGAGACAGCCCGCTCAACCACGCAAGTGGGCGAGGGCAGGTGGCCCTCCGGGGGGTCTCTAGGAGGGTCTGCGGTGAACGCCATCGAGGGAACGCCTGCAAGACCAGAGGAAGGAGCGCAGCGGTTGAGGGCCCGGGAGTCGGACGTTGCGATCGTTGGCGCGGGAATCGTCGGCTTGTTCTGCGCATACTTCCTCGCCCGTCGAGGCTTCAAGGTCGTCGTCCTGGAGCGAAACCGACCGGGCTCGGGAAGTTCGACCCTGGGAGGCGGGGGCGTCCGATCGCAGTTCGGCACGGCCACCAACATCCAGCTCTCTGTCCTCAGCCAGCCGTACTGGGACGAGTTCGAGGACAGGTTCGGCGTCGATGTCGTGCTGCGCAAGATCGGCTATCTCTTCCTCGCTCGCGACCACCGTTGGCTGGAGGATTTCCGGGCGCAGGTGGAGCTGCAACACCAGTTCGGCATAGGTAGCGAGCTGCTGACCGCAGCTGACATTTCGACCCGGTGGCCAAGCCTCCGCAGCCTGGACGTGGTTGGCGCAAGCTTCTGCGCCACCGACGGCTATCTGAACCACTTTCGCGTCGTGCAGGGATTGACGACGGCCGTCGAAGCTTCTGGTGTCACGGTGGTATCCGGGACCGACGTGACCGGGATGGATCTCAAAGCGGGCCGGATCGAGGCAGTGCGGACAACGGACGGAACGATCCGCACGGACGTCGTAGTCAACTGCGCAGGCGCATGGGCGCCGGAATTAGCCAGGCAGATCGGCATCGACCTGCCGATCGAAGGTCGGAGGCACCAGCTGCTTCTGGCGCGCCCCACCCCCCCCTTGCCGGCCGATCAGCCGTGGCTGATCGATCCTGTTCACGAGGTCCACATTCGGCCGGACGTGGACGGGCGCGCACTCGTTGGCGGGTTCTTGGGCGAGGACGAGGCCGTCGATCCTTCGGAGTTCGACCATGATGCTGACGCGACCTGGATCCAGGCGGTTCTGCACCAGACGTCACAGAGCTTCGCGATCGAGGTGGACCGATCGTCATTGGTCGATAGCTGGGCCGGCCTCTACCCAAGTACACCTGACAAGCATCCGATCATCGACAAGACGGACGCTGGAATGGTGGTCGTCGGAGGATTCGCGGGTGCCGGTTTCATGCACGCTCCCGCAGCGGGACTGCTCGCCACGGAACTCATCATGGATGGTCGCATCAGCTCCCTCGACCCGGAGCCGGTAAACCTTGCCAGGTTCTCCAAGGCGATCAGAGCCTTAGAGCAAACCGGGTTCTAGCGCCCGTGTTTCAGAATCGCCGCCGACAGGGACAACGGCAGCCTCCGCCGGAGCTCGTGGACCTGAGGGGAATTGAACCCCTAACCTCTTGCCTGCCGAGCATCAGGCCCGCAAGCCTCTGACCTGCGGTGATGCCTTATGGCGCCCGGATCGGTTGTGCAAGGAGTACCTCGCTGACCTGCGGAGTACCTCGGTGTTGCCTCGGGCTTCTTGACTAATCGTTGACTGCACTCTGATGGGCGACCCCTCCAGGTTGGACCTGGGGTGTGGCGTCACCGCAGGGGAGGCGGGAGCCCGGGGAGGGCTAACGGTTCGGAGAACCAGACCAAGAACTGCTCGGGTGTAAGAAGGCCGTGCAGGCCCACGCTCCACACCTGGGTTACCCCCCGGCGCATGATCTCCCGGTTCTGGGGGTCGAGGAAGTGCCGTCGTTCCAATCCATGCTCCCGGCCCATCGGACCGTTTGAAGTCTGCGGGAGGAGGGTCCAGAACTACTCCGACCCCGTCGTGGACTTCGGGCGACTCGAGGACTCTAGAAGGTAGCGCGATGGGCGGGCTGGGTTCTACTTCAGGTCCGGGAGTCCCCCCTTGCGCGTCCAACACACTGATCACCACAGCGGCGCCGACTGCGAAGGCCGCGAGACGCGAGAGAATCCTCAGCCGCACCTTCATGAGCAAATTTCGGAGTGAGAGATGGGATCGGTCCATATACTGAACGTCGTCGACCCGCTATTACCTGCGGGGCTCAAATGGTAGAAGCCGGGGCAGTGTTGCTGATGGCCGGTGAACGTGTTAGAGGACCCACTGGGGAGGCACCTCGTCATTCTTCTCCTGAATACTGGAGAAGACCGCTGGACTGCCAAAGGCACCGGGCACGTCGTCGCCCGGGTGGATGGTCTCTGCACTCCAGTTTGCCTCAATCTCGACCCACTCAGCGACCGGATCAAAATCCGTCACGCCGCAAACATCGAACTTGTTGCAGGGGGCATCGGCCAGGTCAAGGCGCATATGGATGAGACCACTACCGGCATAGCGGTCCACCGTGAACTCGTAGGACGTATGAAGCACGGGGGGCCAAAGTAGGCCGTGTTAGCCGGTTCGTTGCCTGACTTCCTCCACTGCCAAAGGAAGCGCCACTTGTCATGCAGGTGTTATGCGCGGATATTCCCCTTCGCTCAGCGCCTTCGAAGCCTCGATAGCCCGACGATCTCGGACACTTCAGAGATGCGCCAGGGCGGCTCGCGCTCTGGCCGCGGACACGAGATTGCCCTTGCGTTCGTAGAAACTGAGGGCTTCCTCGATTGCCTCGCGCGCTTCACGGGCTCGTCCGGCGCGCCCAAGCACTTCAGACAGGTCCATGGCGACATCGCCCTGCATGTCGATGCTGTCCGTCTTCCGACCAACCTCCATCGCATCTCGGCCAAGGCTCTCAGCTTCCGAAGTCGCGCCTCGCCCGGAGAGCACCTTCGCCCGGAGAGCCCGCCAGAGCATCTGAGACAGGAAATCCTCCGGCGAGGCAGCGCGCTCGCTCACCTGGGTCAGTTCGAATGCCTCGTCATGACGCCCTTGGGCGTACACGGCATTCCCCAGCAACACGGCGAGCGTGGAAAACTGCGCCTTCTCACCCATCCGAACGTATGTCTCATATCCTCTTCGGTACATTCGTTCTGCCGACTCCCACTCACCTGCCAGTCGCTCGACCTCCCCAGCCATCCAGACAGCTGTCGCCATACTCCAGGTCGCTCCGAGATCACCAGCGATGCTCATCGCCCGCGCGGTTGCATCTCGCGCTTCTGACAGGCGACCCAGCATTGCCAGAGAGACGCACATCGGAGTCTCGATTGCGAGCTCGAACGCGGGGCGCCCAGAGAATCGGGCGAGGAGTTCCCGAGACCGGTGGACCGCCGTCTCGGCCGGGGTCGGCCCGTGCAGCATCGCGAACGCGATGCTGGCAACGCAGTTCGAGGCCAGGGCAAGGTCTCCCGCTCTCATCGCGTGCTCCAAGGCCCTCAGGCAAGCCTGGAGGCGGGGACCATGGTGGCTCCACAGGTAATGGGCTCTGGCGATGACGGCCCAAGCCGACGCGAGGCCCTCCTCGTCACCGAGTTCGGTGAACACTGCCACGGCCGCTTCGCCCTCCGTCAAGAGGTTGCCGTACGACGTCTCGGCCGGATGCGTGAGTGCTCGCAGGTCCAGCCAATGGATCCGGCTTCGCAACTCCAACGGCCGGTCTCCTCTGGCGCGGGCTTCCTGAGCGACCTCCTCGAGGAGGGCCTCTGCCCGCTCTACCTCTCCCGCGGCGCCGACTGCCAGCGCGAGCTCGAGGCGGACCTGGCCGAGTCGAGGGTCGTGCCGGTCGAGCAGTTCCTCCACCCGGCCGAACAGATTCACTCGGGCGGCGACATCACCTCGGGCAGAGGCTCTCTGCCCTGCGACACTCAGATAGCCGACTGCCCGCCCTGCCAGAGATAGGTCCTCCTTCCTCACCGGTCCCAGCGAAGCCCGATGCCGATAAGCCTGTTCCAGGTGGTGGCCCAGAATCTCCTCGTACTCGGTCAGCCGCTCGCTCGCCGTCACCTCCAGCCAGTCCGCGAAGCGCTCGTGAAGCTCTGCCCGCGTCCGCTTCAGCAAGCCACGGTAGGCCGAGTCTCGAATCAGTGCGTGTCGGAAGGCCAAAGCCTCTTCACCGAGGAAACTTGAGGGGTCGGTACGCACGAACTCCTTGCGTTCCAAAGAGAGAAGGCTCGCCTCGACCTGCGGGCGTAGCTCGTCGGATAGCAGCGCGGCCACCGAGCTGCGGGAAAAGACCCTGCCTATTACCGAAGCTCGTTCCAGGGTGCTCCGCTCGATTGCCTCGAGCTGTTCGAGTCGAACATCCAACAGCGCCGAGATCGTAGCTGGTACGTGGACGGAGGTGAGGTCTCCGTGAACCATCCAGTTCCCATCGTCCCGCACGAGCACTCCCTCGTCGATCAGCATGGAAACGAATTGCTCGACGAACAGAGGGTTGCCATCGGCGGCCTCGACAACCTTCGATCTAACCCTGGTCTCGACGTCGGTGGTCCCGAGGAGTTCGGCGACGAGGGTCTCGACCTCGTGGTCCGCGAGAGGCTCGAGACGAACGACCGCACTCGTGTCAGGGGGCCAACCAGGACGGCGCTCGGTGACATCAGGGCGCGCCGTGCACAACAAAAGGATGGCGGCGTCAGACAGCTGCGCCAAATGGTCCACGAGATCAAATAGGGTCGGTTCCGCCCAGTGAATGTCCTCGATGAGGGCAACGAGGGGACGCGTCGTGGCAATGGTTTCCAAGAGCCTCCTCACCGCCCAGAAAATCTCTTCGATCGGGTAGGTATCCGAGATCAGGCCCACGGCAGCCGCGACCCGGGCGGCGATCCCATCGGCCTCTGGCTCGTCTGCGAGCAAAGCGCGGATCGCCTCGAGGCCAACGCTGGGCTCCCCATGATCCGAGATCCGCGCCGCCTGGCGAACCATCTCGGCAACTGGCCAGAACGTGAGTCCCTCTCCGTAGGACAGGCACCGCCCTCGAAGGATCTCGGTTTCTGGGGCCAACTGAGCCAGTAGTTCTGCCGTTAGTCGAGTCTTCCCGATTCCGGGCTCGCCGATCACTACTGCGAGGCGACACCTGCGCTGCAGGACCGCTATGCGAAATGCCGTCTCTAACTCCATCTGCTCGCCCGTACGTCCAACGAGAGGCGCGTCCGGGCGCCGCGGCAACGGCTCTGCTAATGGCATCACCCCGAGTAGCCGGAACGCTCGGACCGGGACAGCCTTTCCCTTCACCGGAAAGGGCTCCAGAGGCTCTGCCTCCACGGCATGGCGAATGAGTGCATAACTTGCCTCCCCCAGCAGGATGTCTCCGGGATCGGCGTGCTGCTCGAGGCGGGCTCCGAGGTTCATCGCGTCACCGATGGCGATGCCTTCTCCGAGGCCGAATGCTCCGACGAGGACCTCGCCAGTGTTGATCCCGGTGCGGGTCTCTAGACGGACTCCCCAACGCTCGGCCAGCTCTTCGTTGAGTGAATGGAGCTCTTGCCGCGCCTCATCGGCAGCTCGAACTGCCCGGAGGACGTCGTCCTCATGGGATTGGGGAACGCCAAAGACTCCGAGCACCGCATCTCCTATGAACTTCGCGACGGTCCCCCCGTGGCGCTCGATGATTGCCCTCATCCGATCGAAATACCCTCGCATCACCCGAGTGAGCGTTTCCGGGTCGAGGCGCTCTGCGAGCTGCGTGGATCCGACGATGTCGCAGAACAGGACAGTTACAGACTTCCGGACTTCCCCGACAGTCGTCTGATCGAGCGGTGAGCCACATTGCTGGCAGAAGCGGGCCCGATCCGCGTTCTCGTCCCCGCAGGAAGGGCAGGTTTGCACAGCGCCAGCCTAGGACGGCCGACCTCGCACTTCTAGGTACTCGACACTGGGACCAACCGACCCCGGCCGAACTCATGTAGGAGTCCGGGCTCCGTCGCGGAAGCGGACGCCGGCTCTCCATAGGAGGTTTCGAGACCGCCGCCCTCGGCCAGCCTAGGCGACCCTACCGCGACCGATTCTATCGAACGCCCCCACTCATCTACGGCCGCCTGCCACAGATCAGATGCACTCGAGGCGTCCTGGAGCGCCACGACTGGATCTCTCTTACCAGCCTTGACGGGACAGAACCGAGCGCGTATCTTCAGACGTTGGTGATTCCTGTTAAGGGAGGACTGGTTGCGAGGCCTGATCTCCGTGAGTATTGCCGTTGCCGTTCTTGTAGGCGCGTCGCAATCGTCGGCGTTTGCCACGTCGCAGTTTGCAAAGAAGGCTCCCGACCACGTATGTGGCACCTATGCGGCGCTCTGGCAGAATTAGCCTAACCCTGACATCTGGGACTCGGCAGTCGCCATTCACTGTCCAGGTATCAACACATACGGGATTCAAACAACTATCTACATTTTCGATAGTGGGGGCCACATATTTGACTATGACTTCGACTACACGGAGACGGAGCTAACAGCCAGTGTCCGAATGACCATCAACGTACCTGCGGGTGGATACGCAATGCACGAGCACGTATACGGCACGAGCACCGGCTTCGACATAACCGACTACACCTCTTGGTCATCGTCGGATTGAGGCGACATAGGAAAATGTCGAAGTCGCGCGCGATTCTAGGCAAAGGTACCGTTGCGTTGGTTTTGGTGGCCGTGCTGGGCGTCTTCGTGCTGTCCCTCGCTGCCCTGCGCTTTGGATCCGGAGATGGGCATCAAGCAAGGACAGTGACAGCGTCCCAAACAACGGAATCCTCCCCTTCCCTTCCACAAATCCCAATTTGCTCGGACAAGGGCGAGACAAGCTCGCAAATCGAAATAACTCTCGAGGGCAGCCTCGCCGCCTTTCCACTGGACTGCTACTACGCTCCGGCGGATCAGGCCTTCCAGATCGTCTTCACCAACGACCTTAAGGCTGAGAATAGTGGCGTGGGAGTTCGCGTCAACATCTCAATCTACGCGAGTCAAAGCGAAGCTGTGAGTCTTGTCGACGGCGGGATACAGGTCAAGCAGAGCCGCGCCATCTTCGCGGGTCCCTTTGTCACCGGCCCGGACTCAATCACGTACGCCATCCCACCCCTGGCCGCAGGCAGTTACTACATGCAGTCTGATTCGGCAGCCATGCTTCTCTTCGCGTCACTGATCCTCGTTCCCTAGGGAAACAGAGCCTCGCTCTAGTTCCCAACGCGAACCAGGTGGTGATCGGGCGCATGCTCAAGCGGACCGCGTAGCGGAAGCTGAACCGCCCTGGGTTCGGTAGAGACATTCAGGCTTTGATTTCCTCTCTGGCCCGCGAAGCGTAGAACACCTCCTCGAACTCCGCCGGGGGGACGTGGCCGATCTGGCCGTGCAGCCTTCTGTTGTTGAACCAGTCGATGTACTCGAGGGTGGCGTACTCCACCTGGTCGGAGGTGCGCCATGGTCCCTGTCGGCGGATCAGCTCGGTCTTGTACAAGCCGATCGCAGACTCCGCCATGGCGTTGTCGAACGAGTCTCCGACGCTCCCGACCGAGGGTGCGATCCCGTGTTCGGCAAGGCGCTCGGAGTAGACGACCGAGGTGTACTGGCTGCCCGCGTCGCTGTGATGGACGAGCCTGTGGGGCGCCAATATTGTGATCCCTCACGCTGCCACCCCCTGATACTCGTGGATCAGCCCACCGAGGACATCTCGGCGCCGGACATCTCGTGCACGTGTGGGAGTCGATGGTTCCTGAGGCTCAGGGACGTCGAGCGCGAGGCCCCGGTGCGGCCTGTGCTGGTTGTAGTGGCGGGCGTAGGTTCGAAGCACCCGTTCGAGGTGCCGGCTTCCCAGCACCATGACCCAGTCGAGGCACTCGGCCCGCACGGTTGAGACCCAGCGCTCAGCGTAGGCGTTGGCCTTCGGAGCTCGGATCGGTGTTCGGATCACTTCCGCCCCCTCTGTGCGGAACACCTCATCGAAGGAGGCGGTGAACTTCGCGCTTACCGGCCTGGGCTGGTCTTGATCCTTGTGTAGCTGATACTTCAGGAGCGTTTTGCGGAGTGCGTGCTGGACCTCACGTTCGCCCGCCATCGTCTGTTGCCAGCCGGGGAACCTGACGATCCGGACGATCTCGTCGATGTCACCTACTACACGCTCGACCATCACTGGAGTCTTCTCGGTTCTGATTCCCTCGAAGAGCTCAGTCAACGCGGCTTTGCCACGGTCCTGCTCCTCCTCTGGAACGACCTGTTTCTCAGCCTCGGCCACGTCTCGGGCCAACTGGAGCAACTGCTTGAGGAACTCGAGGCTTGTCAGCAGGCCCTGTACGACGGGTCGGGCGGGCGATAGCGGTGAGGCAGCCCATGGGCCGAGCGAGCTCTACATCCCCAGGCGCAAGTGGGACGCGCTGCGCGATGCATTGAGAGGCCGACCCGAACATCGCGGGCGGCAGTGAACGTGGCGATCGCATTCGCGTCCTGCTGGAGGAACGGTCAGTTCCCCGGCATCAGCAACCGACCCGCACCCTTCGAGCCGGCACCCGAACGCATACCGGCGGGCGGACGGCCCATCGGGAGGCCGGCGCTAGCAGCCTCGTCGCGCCGGCCCCAGTGCCTCGTTGCGGCGCCTACGCTCTCAGCATCCTGGCAGTAGGAAGCTGGCGCGAGCGGTCTTCGACCGGCATCGGGCCGCATCTCCTCCAAGCTCCTGACCTCTTGTGTCGATGGGCTGCCGAACGACCTGGTCAAATCGTCACCCCACCTCATCCACGGGCATCGGTCGACGCGGTCAATGGGCCAACGCGCTCCTCAGGAATGCGTCCAGTCGCGTGGTGGTGGTCCTCTCGGCCGATCGTTCGATGCCGCCCACGACCCGGTCCTCGTTGATGGCGACTTGGAGCTCGACCAGAAGCGCGGCAGCTTCTTCGGACATGCCGACGCCTAGCAGGGCTGCCTTCACTCCCTCCGGTGGAAACTCGACGTAGGGCAGGTCAGCCATCCCGAGGGCGGCGCCGAGTGCGCTCGACGCCTCTCTCATGCTCAGGTCCTCTGGGCCGACGATCGTCTCGACCGTATGGCCCGTGAAGTCGCAGTCGAGGAGGTGCCGGGCGGCCGCCTCGGCGATGTCGGCGGTGGCGATCATCGGGAAACGGTGATCCGCCTTGATGGCGCTCCCGTTGATCTTCTGCTCCTGGATCATCGGGATGCCGGCCAGCAGGTTCTCCATGTGCCAGGCCGCTCTGAGGGCAAGCACGCTGGCGTCCTCCAGCGCGAACAGGAGCTCCTCGAGTTCGTGCAGCCCCGCGGCAGGACCCACACCTCGATCTCGGTACGCGCCGATGGCGCTGGCCAGCACCACATGGCCGACCTGCTGGTCGCGCAAGGCCTGCGTGATGGCCCGGCTCATCGCAGAGCGGTTGGATTCGAAGTGCGGGTCGGTCAGGTCCTCGGGTAGCACGACGAGCGCGGCGCTGGCGTCCCTGAAAAGGATCTGCAGGTCGTCCAGATTGATCGCGTTGCCCACGACGATGTCGGCGCCTCGTCTCCCGAACTGCTCGAGCCGCTCCGCCGATCGTCCCAACACACGGACGTGCTGGTTCTCTCGGAGCAGCCGATCGGCCACCCCTCTGCCGACGTTCCCGGACGCGCCCATCACCGAGATCATCCTGCCCCCTCCCTGTGCCGCCCCTGATCCATCTTGGTCCGCGACGGGCGGCCGCGCCCCTCGCTCACCTGGGCTCTCGGGCCCGGCGCTGCCCAAATCGAGAGCTGGGGGAGATCAGTCCTTCGGGGGCAGGGGTGGGCCAACGAATTCCTGATCGTAGCGGCTGGCGATCTCCATGAGCGCTTGCCGATCGAGGAATCGCTCGTCTGCGGGCGGCAACCCCAGGGACCGGGCCGGCTTTCCGCCCTCGCGGAAGAACCCTTCGACCCCGGCAGGCCCGAAGAGCAAAAGCAGGCGGGCTTCCGCCGAATCGACGTGAAATGCGTGCGCGACGTCGCGGGGCCCGTACACGACCGACCCAGCAACGGCTTCGACCACGGCCTCACCGTGCTGGACGCGGACCTCCCCGGAGAGCACCACGAAGAACTCATCCTCGTTTCGGTGAGTGTGCAGCGGAGAAGCGAAGCCTTTGGGCGCCAGCAACTCCATCACGGTGTAGCGCCCTTCCGTTTGGTCCGCGGTTGCCCGGAGGACGCCCAGCCCCCCGTTGAACCACAACGCTTCGCCCTCGCCGGGCCCTGATCCGAGACCACCGGAGGTTCCTGGGAACGACATCGATCACTCCTTCCAGCGCTCGGCCTCGTGTGATCTATCAGGCCCTTGGTTGATTGGCCGAGTAGCCGGCGTCACTTCTGGATCACCGATTCCGCCGGCGGGGTGTAGTGATTGGGTCCGCATGCCGATGCACGATCCGCCAGACGCCGTCCTCCCGCCGGTAGACGGTCGTGCACCGGAGCGAGACCTCTGAAGGCTCATCGCCGCCTCCGATCTTGGCGGTTATGCGTTCCACCTCCACGGTGCAGGCGAGGTCGGGCCCGACGTATTTCGCGATCTCGTCGAACTCGATGGCCTCGCCCTCCCGATAGTGCTCAGCGGCCCGCTCCATCGTCCGGGCGACCTGCTCGAACCCGCGGACGAAGGGTCCGAAGGGGTTGCCGAGCGTGACGTCGTCTCTGCGTGAGTACAGCAGCTCGAGAGCTCTCGAGCTGCCCCGCGCAAACTCATCGACGCTCGCGTGATGCTGCTGGATCGCTCCCTCGAGATCCTCTGGTGGAATCTGCTCGTTCATCGCCTACGCGCCAGGCGCTCGGTACTGGACTTGCCCGGCCTTGCGCAGGGCATCCATCGTTTCGTCGACGGTCAGGAGAACTGTCGTTTCGAACGAGCTCAGCGCACCGCCGCTACTAATCGCCAGCGCAACTGCGGCCATAGACACATTGTCGGGGGCCTCCCAAAGGTTGTAGCCATCGTGCGTGCCTAAGGCGTACCAGAACCCGTGGCGCTTCCCACCGACCGACTCGATGTACGACTGAGCGGCCTTTCGACGGTCCTCTGGTTTGGCGATCAGCCTGGCCCAAGTCTCCGGCGTGTAGCTGAACCTCGAAAGATAGTTCATCAATGCGACGATATCACCGCTGTTAGCAACGCTCGCGCATGTAGCACTAGGGTCTCCGCGGTTTGATCCGATTGCCCCCCTCCGATACGCTTCGGCACCGACCAGGAGAACGATGGGAGGCCTCGTGGGTAGTCGTCCGGCTGGTATCTCGGCGCTGGTTCTCCTCCTCCCATTTCTGCTGCAGGGGAACGGGTCGACGCCGTCCCCGTCACATGCAATGGTTGGGCCGCCGTTCCTTCAAGGCGCTGTCCCCGCTTCGACACAGGGTCCGCTACCTGCAGACTTCAACGGGGACGGCTTCGCAGACCTGGCTACCGGAGGCATCGGCGAGGGCGTGGGCGGCTTTGCCGGAGCGGGCGGGGTCAACGTGATCTACGGCTCCCCCGATGGCCTGGCGGCTCTCGGGAATCAGTTCTGGAGCCAAGACAGTCCCGGCATCGCGGACTCGGCGGGGGAGAACGACTACTTCGGGGACGACCTGGCTGCGGCGGACTTCAACGGCGACGGCCGCGCCGACCTGGCCATCGGAGTCTCCAGGGAGAGGGTAGGGGCGACGGACCTGGCGGGTGCCGTCGAGGTGATCTACGGGTCATTCGCCGGGCTTTCCTCCGACGGAAGCCAGTTCTGGAGCCAGGACTCCCCCCATGTCCGGGACGTGGCGGAGCAGGGCGACTTCTTCGGGCAGGCCCTTGCGGCGGGGGACCTCAACGGGGACGGATTCGCCGACCTGGCCGTCGGAGTGTTCGACGAGGATCTGGGAGAGGACGAGGGCGCCGGCGCTGTGAACGTCTTGTTCGGATCGACGACGGGCCTCTCGGCCGCAGGGAACCAGTTCTGGACCCAAGACAGCCCGGGGAT
>Ga0184638_1000315_pt1 | contig 13131 bp, 10 predicted proteins | sample PLM31_50_b2_FD_133141 | JGI IMG/M metagenome (GOLD analysis project Ga0184638, IMG submission 133141) | Groundwater sediment microbial communities from an aquifer in East River, Colorado, USA - PLM3-1_50_b2 | ecosystem: Environmental > Terrestrial > Soil > Riparian zone | place: USA: East River... | reverse complement strand
GTCTGGCTGATATGGGAAATTTCCGCTTTTTTCCTCGTCATCGTTTTCGCCGGCGACGCGTTTTTCGCAGGCGTTCGACTCTACTGGTGGGGCTACTACCCGATTTACGACTGGATGGGCGTTGTTTTCGTTTGCTATTTCTTCGTTCTGATGGCTTTGAGCCTGCACGAATACGGGTCCGCCTGTCGCTCCGCAGTGCCGGGTGTCGGCGTGCTGCGAAGCCGAGCTTTATTTCGCGCGTTTTGCGTCGCCTACTTCGGAGCCTTCGACTATCTCCCCGCGCTCGGGCTGCCGGTCTATCCATTCGGCTACCTGCCGGTGCTGGGCTTTATCATCCTTGTTGATCGCACAATCCGCCGCTACCGTCTGGTCAACATCACGCCGGAATTCGCCGCCAAAGAAATTATCAATGCGATGGACGATGCGCTCCTGCTGCTGGACAGCGAAGGCATCGTGCGCGTAGCTAATCGCAGCGCTTGCCAGATGTTTTCGCGCGCCGAAACGGATCTCGAAGGCGCCTCGCTGTCGACGCTCGCGCGCGAATTTGCAGCTAATCCCGACGAGCTTGCAAGTCGGATTCTAGACGGATCTCTGCGTGATCACGAATGTCTTATGGGCGCGGGCGCAAGGGTGGTCAGTCTCTCGTCACTCGTGATGCACGACCCAGGCGAAGTTCCAATTGCTACGGTCTGCATGATTCGCGACATCAGCAGGCAGAAAGCGGCGCAGCTGCAAATCAAGCGTCACACCGAGCGCCAAGCCGCGCTTTACGAGCTCAACCTTGCGGCAACCTCGACGCTCGAATTGAGCGGCGTGCTCGACGTCCTTCTGGAGCGACTTGCGGACTTGGTCCCGCGCACGACCACGACCGTCATGCTGCTGGACCGCGCGGATCAACAGCTTCACAAAGTCGCTTGTCGCGGCATCGACGAAATCGCGTGGAAGGAGGAGCGTCGCGCCGACGGCGAACCGGCGCACCCGGTTCTGCAGACTAAAGACGTTATGTTGGTGCCGAATCTCGATCTCGCCAACGCCGGGCCGGATTCCGGTTATTTTATCCGCCAGGGGTTTCAATCGTATCTCGGCCTGCCGCTGGTTGCGAAAGATCAGGTGGTAGGAATTCTTTCCTTCTATTCCCGAGAAGCACGGGGCTATAGCGACGAGGAGATTAATTTCTTACGAAGTCTGGCAGGTCAAGCCGCCGTCGCCATCCAAAATTCGCAGCTCTATGAACAGACCAGCCGGCAAGCGATCGCGTTGGAGAAGGCTAACCAGGTTAAGGAGGACTTCTTGAGCGTCATGTCGCACGAACTGAGGACGCCGCTCAACGTCATCTCCGGCTACGCCACGCTCGTGCAAGAGGGCGTTATGGGCGAGGTCAATGCGGAGCAAAGCAAAGCTTTGGACAAAGTCGCCCACCATGCCGGGGAGCTGCTTTTCATGATCAACAGCATGATGAACGCGACCAAGATCGAAGCGGGAGCTCTGACAGTGGAGCGCGAAAAGTTTCTGCTCACCGATTTACTCGATGAGCTTAAAGCGCTTTACGATTATCCGCTCGGCAAAGAAGTGAACTTGCAGTGGGATTATCCGACGGATCTACCTTCGTTGCACAGCGATCGTGACAAGCTGAAACACATTATGCAAAACCTGATCAACAACGCTCTCAAGTTTACCGACGAGGGGACCGTTAACGTCGCCGCCCGCCAGCTTTCGGATACGGCCGGCGTCGAAATTTCGGTGACAGACACCGGCATCGGGATTTCGACGGAAGCATTGCCGTTGGTATGTGATCGCTTCCGCCAAGTTGACAGCTCCCGGACCCGCGCTCACGGGGGAGTCGGCCTCGGCCTGCACATCGTTAAGACATTCACCGAATTGCTCGGCGGCACTCTTAAGGTTAGCAGCAAAGTCGGATACGGATCGGCGTTTATAATCACGATCCCATGCAACGATCGCGAAACCATAACGCCAAATCTAACCGTTCACCGGTAAATGTCCGTCCCATCGCCGCGTCAACCCGTTTTTCTAACCTGACGCCCGACCCAAGGACCATCGTACAACCGTTTTGTAGTTGAAATCTTGATTCGTCTAGGGCAAACAGAAGAGCGATTCAATCAGAGTAAACCGGAAGGAGTAAAGCGCATGGCGAACAAAACCGGCGGTGACGTATTTGCAAGAGAACAAGCGGAAAAACTGCTCTTTCCGGTCACCGGTCTGCCCGGCGGTGGGCAGCTGGAGTTGCGCATGGAAATCTCGCCGGACCATCCCGATCCGGACGTTCGCGGCGTGGCGCGGCGAGTTAAATTTTTCAATCTCGAAAGTTGGCACAAGGAATGGACCGAAGTCGCAAAGAAGAACGAAGAACTGGCCGCGGGCTTCGAGCAGGAAAACTGCAAGCAAACCGCCCATGAATTTTACCTCCGCGCCGCCGATTTTTACCGCCGGGCCGTGGTCTACTTGGCCGAGAGCGACCCACGCATGCTGCCGACCTTCAAGAAACTCGAAGAGAATTTCGACAAAGCCTGGAGCGTAGCGACGCCGCCATTCGAGCGCGTGGAGATTTCGTATGAAGGCCACAAATTACCCGCGCTGTTCTGGCCCGGACGCGGCAAGCCCGGCGCGAAACTGCCGCTGGTCTATAATTATGGCGGCGCCGACGGCATACTTTTACGCGGCGAAGATGGCGGCGCCGGGCAATACGTGCGGCGCGGCATGTCGTTCATCGACGTCGACGGCCCGGGTCACGGCGGCACGCTGCGCCATCACAAGCTCTATGCTCCGCCGGACTCCGAGCGGGTCGCCAAGGCGGTTATCGACTATCTCGTGACTCGGTCCGACGTCGACGCCGAGCGCATCGGCCTGCATGGTTCCAGCATGGGCGGCTACTCCGGGCCGCGCTGCGCCACGGCGGAAAAAAGAATCAAGGCGGTGGCAGTTTGGAGCGGCGCGTATAATCTCGTCGATGACATTTTCGATTACTATCCGCCGATCCAGGAGCGCCTGCGCTGGCTCATAGGCGCCGAAGATCTCAAGGATGCGCGTGAGAAAATCAAAGAATTCACGTTGATCGGGAGAGCCAACAAGATCGAATGCCCGCTGCTCGTCGGCTACAGCATCGATGACCGCGTCATGGACCCGCGCGGCGCGCTCAGTCTCTACGAGAACTCCGTCAACTCACCGGACCGCTCGATGGTCGACGGCGTCGGCCATGGCCAGAAAAAATTCGATAAAAGAACCTACATTGCCGATTGGTTTATGAAACAGCTCAAGGCCGGGTAAGCCGTGCAATTGAATTCCGTGGAGGGGCCCATGGCAGCTTTGAACTTGGCAGAGTCGCTGGATCATTTTGTCGTTCCCGTCGATGATTTGATCGTCGCTGAAGAATTTTACGTGCGCGTATTCGGCGGCGTCATCACGAAACGAAACGGCTTGAACGTACGCCAGCGCAAGCGCGGCGCGGTGCCGCATACTTTCATTCAAATCGGCGGCAAGCGGATGGGCGTCTATTTGCAAAGCGACGAGCGACCCGCGCCCGACGGCGCACGCGGTCTGCCGGCCTATTCGTTCACAACCACGGCGCAAGGACTGAAATCCGTCATGGAAGAACTGAACGGGTTAGGCGCTCGTTTCGAGGGGCCGATCAAAAACGCGTACCCCTTCGCCGATCAAGCGCTCTTCATGACCGATCCGGCTGGAAATCACTACGCAATCTACACGCCGAGTGATGAGACGAAAAATTCAGCCAACTCGAACGGGCGCATGACTGGCGTCGGCTACATCGAGCTGGAAGCGACCAATGTGAACGCCTCGGTCGATTTTTATGAGAAGGTCCTCGGCTTCGAGGTTCAAAGCCGGACTGAGGACAACCGCCAGGCGACGCTGAGAATGGCCAGTGGTCAGACTTTGATTTTGACCGAAGCGCCGTTTTCCTCCAAAGGTTTGGTGATGAGCCGCAAGGTTCCCGGGCCTCATATCGCCTTCTATATTCCTGCGGCGAAATGGCGCGCGGCAATGGCGCATCTTGATGACTTGAAAATCGCCAACGGTGATCGCGGCGCGGCCAAGGAGCGCCACGACGGACAAGGCGGCACCTACATGGATGATCCCGCCGGATACGTCATTCAATTCATCACCGACGGCATGGAATAGGAAGCGTCATTGGCCAAAATGACCGACCAACAGAAACGCGCTCGCCTGCGGGAAATTCTTGCTGATCGCAATGGCGCCATCGCGCCCGGCATAACCGACGCCCTGTTCGCTCGCCTCGTGCAAGACTGCGGCTACGCCGCGGCGCACTTATCCGGCAACGCGATTCACAAAAATTTTTGCCTGCCGGACCGCAATCTCCTGACGATCACGCAAATCGCCCAGCGAGTAGGACAGATCTCAGAAGCAACCGATATCCCGCTGATCGTCGATGGCGGTACTATTTGCCTGGAAACTGCGGCGCTGGCACGAACGGTAAAATCCTACGAGCGCGCCGGTGCGGCGGCGATCCGCTTCGAGGATAGTTTGGTGAATGAGTACGGCGCCCCGGCGGAGGATCTCGCCATCGCGCCGCTGCCAACGGTCGTCGACCGGATCAAGGCTGCAGCCGACACGCGCACCGACTCATCGCTGGTTCTGATCGCCCGTTGCGACTCGTGCCCCACGGAATCTCTCGATCAGGTGATGGAACGGCTGGCAGAATACGCAGACGCTGGGGCCGATGCTATCGGCGTGCAGCTTACCGATCCCGATGACTTCCGCCATATTGGCGCCAAGGCTCCGGCGCCGCTGGTCAGCCTGTGGCCCAAGGCGCAGATGAGCGCGATCGAGTTTTTTCGTTTAGGATTTTGTATTGCGCTGATACCGTCGAGCGTTCCTCTCGCCGCAATCGGAGCTGCGCGAGAAATGCTACTCGAGCTTAAAAGATCGGGGACTGATCACGAATATTTCTCGCGGCAGAAAACCTTTGCCGGAATGGCTGCCTGGTACAAGAAAGTCGGTTCGAGTCCAAAGCAAAACTGATACTAACTAAATGTTAAAAGAACTGCCATCGCCGCAAGCTTACCGCGTCACACCGACCGGGCTTTACCTTATATCCACGGCCTATCAAGGCAAACGCAACGTCCAGTTTGCCTTCCGCGCCCTGGGTATCTCTGACGAGCCTCCCCTGCTCGTGATCGGGATCCAAGACAAAAATTTCAGCCGCGAGATGATCCAGAAAAGCGGTGAGTTCGTGTTGAATGTTTGCTCGCACAATCAGCTTCGCGCCGTGGACAAAAGTCGCGATCTCACCGGCCGCACGACCGAGGACAAATTTCTCGCCCTGGGCTTGGACACATTGCCGGCCCAGATTGTTCAAGCTCCGCTGGTCTCCGGTTGCCACGCCAATGTGGAATGCCGCGTTGTTCACGAATTTAGTGTAGACGGACTGTTCCTCTTCGTGGGTGAGGCGCTAGCCTCCTATGTCGACGATCAGACGCCGCCCATCGGACGGCTTGCTGGAAAAACTTTTCGACTCGACCGACCGATTTAGTGCTATCTCTCGCCAAGGGGGTGTTCCATGCTTCGCCAGTGGCAATTCTCCGTGTACGTGTTTGTCATTTCCGCCGTCGCTTTTCTCTATCCGTCAAACCTCCAAGCCGCCGCGGTTGATGAAATACTCGCCAGAATCAATCGCCTTGCGCCAGCCGAGCGGCAGGCGGTGCTGGTGCGCGAAGCCAAGAACGAGCGCAGCGTCGTCTGGTACGCGCCGATGAATCGCGAGGATCTGCGCCAATTCACGACCGCGTTCGAAGGGGAATATCCTTTTCTCAAAGTTGAAATATTAACCGGTGGACCGCAGAGCCTGCTCAATCGGATTCTGACCGAGCATCGCGCCGGCCGGTTCAATTACGATATTCTCAATATCCGCAGCTCGGCGCTCTATACGCTTAAGAAAGCGAACGCCATCGGCCGCCACGACTCACCGTATCGACGTGGGCTGCGCGCGGGATTCTACGACAAGGACGGCTACTTCAACGGTATCTGGGCTTCGCTGATGGTCTATCTTTTTAATGCCAAACAAGTAGATCGCGCCCAGGCGCCGAAATCCATCGCCGATCTCTTGCAACCGAAGTGGAAGGGCAAAATGGGCATGGACCAAGACGCCGACGACTGGCTGGCAGCGGTGATGGAATATTACGGCGATGAAAAGGGCAAACAAGTTGCCCGCAGCCTGGGAGCGCAGCAATTAAATATCCGCAAAGGGCGCACTCTGGTTTCACAGTTAGTCGCCGCCGGCGAGTTTCCCATTCAAATCGACGCGCACCATCACGAAGCGGTCGCCCTGCGCAAGGCCGGCGCGCCCATCGACTATGTTTTTCCCGAGCCGTTTGTTCCGGTGAAATCGGTCTCGTCTCTGGCGATCTCGTCCCAGCCACCCCATCCTCACGCCGCCGCTCTGTTGGTGGACTTCATGCTCTCCAAAAAGGGGCAAGAAATCGCCTTCAAACAACGCCGCTGGCCCGCGCTCAAAGAGCTCGCCACCGGCGGCCCAGACGACGTCGGCAACCGCAACACCCTAGTTCCCGATGCAGAAAAATGGGGCAGCCGATACGAAGAGCTGGTGCAGCTGACGGGATTGTTGGGACGATAACTTTACTTGAAAATCCTCTAGATTCCCGCTAGAAACGTGCGGGAATGACGGACCTTTGGACGGATTCGCTTTGCACAGCAACCTGTCCGAAATCAGACCCACAGAGATTAAACCTGCGCTACGAGAAATTCTCCTCACGCCTGTCGATCTCTTTGCGCCGTCGATCATTTTGTTGGAAGTTCAATTTCCTGATAGATAATCAACGGAAGTCGCGCATCGCGGAGCAAAAACCCAGCAAGATTACTAGAGGAAACGCATCTGATGATCAAATTAAATCTGACAGAAAACATTTTTTCATTAACTTTTTTTACGTTAGTTTTAGCGACCTTTGCGTTATTTGCGATTAATTATCCTCTCCACGCCGCTACGGCGGCACCGACGACGATTCGCGTGGGCTATCCGCAGTTGAACGGCGGGCAGACGCCGCTGTGGAATATTCCCGACGGCAAATTCGATCAGAAATTTAATCTGGATATAAAGCCGGTCTATATCCCCGGCGGCGTAAGACTCACGCAGTCGGCTCTTTCGGGATCGGTGGATATCGCCATGACCGGAGGCGCGGCGGTGAATGCCATGCTCAGCGGCGCGGAATTTATTTACGTTGGCATGCCGGTGCCGACTTATGCGTTCTCGCTTTATGCCAGGCCGGAAATCAAAGACGTCACGGACCTGCGCGGCAAAATCCTCGGCGTGATCACCAAAGGCGCGTCATCGGATCATGCTTCCATTGCCCTGCTCAGACAGTACAAGATGACCCAACAGGACATAAAGGTTCTCTATTTTTCCCGTCAAGAGGACGCGCTGGCCGCACTAAACCAGGGAATCGTCCAAGCCGCGATTCACTCAGCGCCGACAACGCTCATGGCCCGGCGACTGGGCTTCAAGGAAATCGTCAACATCGGCGCGCTCAAGCTGCCGTATCCATTTATGGGATTGGCCATCCGGCGCTCCGCTGTGCAGCAGAATCCGGATCTCGTTCGCGGCTTTCTCAAAGCCTTTCTAACCGGGCTGAAGGTCGCAATCGAACAACCTGAAGCGTCTAAGCGAGCGCTCGCCAAATATCTCGCCACAAAGGATCAAGAAATCATCGACGAGGCCTATAAAAGCTTCGCCGCGCTCTTTCCCAAAGTTCCCTACGTGACGGACGAAGCGATTCGCGCCGCGATTGCAGTCACGGACCATCCCAAAGCGGCGACGGCGAATCCGAAAGATTTCTACGACAATCGATTTCTCCAGGAGCTGGAGAACAGCGGCTTTGTGAAGGAGCTCTACGCTACACGGTAAATGACTTGGAATTACCTCAATGCCCAAATGATAATCATCGCAAGATCCCGTGCGAACAAAATGCGCTAACCTTCTTGGTGTAATCTGACAAGCGCCGCTTTTACGCTGGACCGCATCCTTTCGAGAGCGCGCGAAAGCTCGCCGAACTCGGTGGTGTCTGCGACGCCAAGCGAGGGAGTATCGAGTTCACCCTCGCTAATCCGCCGGGCCGTCCGCACCAAGCGCAATATCGGATGCGTGATTCGCCAAACAAAGAAAATAGCCAAAACAATTCCCGACATAACGACGAGAGCAACCAGCCTGATCAGTGGGATTACGGTTGCGCTGATCTCGCCGTCGAGTTCATCTTTCCAAAGGGCGACACGCACGGCGCCGATTTGCCCATCCAAAATCGGCACGCTGACCTCGTAGACCAGTCCTTCGCCCAGACGCAAAGTACGCGGTTTGTCGCTTCTTGCGTTGCGGGATGGTTCCGTGCTTTGAACTTCCTGCGGCAGCACGGCGAAACTGTGAGCAAAAATATTTCCGCTACGGTCTTCGACGAGGGCATACGCCACACCGGGACTATTGGCGAGCTTGCGCAAAAGCTCGCGCAGCCTAGGAGCGTCTTTCTTGAAAAGATACGCCGGGGCGCCGTCGCTGACGTTCACGGCCAAGACTCTGGCGCGTTGAAGCGCGTGACCCGTAAGTGACGCGGTCAGCTTGAAGTAGACCAGACCTATCGTCAATAAGCCGAAGGCGGCGATGATGCCGGTGAAAGTTAAAATCATTTTGCCGCTGAAACCGCGGCTAAATGAGCGCAGATATGCCCAAGCTTCCCCTAAGAAAGACCACGCGGCGCCCGATAGCGGCACACCAAGGCGCCTGTTTGTTCCACGGTCGGCGACGATCTTTCTTGGCGGGCCTGCTACCGAGGTAGAATGGAGTGATATTACTTGCTTCTTGGCCACATCCGCCTCACTGGTAAAACGGTAAGGGGGAGCTTCTTGCGCTTTTGTTAGGCGTTCTACTCTCTTTAGTCTCACCGCCGAAACCACCGCACGGAGGGCCAGAAGAATTGCGCATAGACCCAGCACGGCATAAAAAATTAAGTCTACTTCTAAATTTGCCACCCAAACCTCGCCGTCTCGCATCGACTGCGCGACTTCCCTAAAAAGTTGGTTTGTTGCCGTGCCCCGATGAATTCCCGACACCAATTCCGTCAGCGTCACTGAATCTTCCTGTTGCGATTGCAAAATGGCTAGCCCGAGGAATGCACAGCCTAGAGAGAATACTAAAACAACAACCAAGAACCGGTTTCTCATCGTACAGATTCTAAGCAGCTTCGCTCAGATCAACAGTTTGATTCGAGACATTCAAACGCGCGGCCGCTCCTTCACGCGGAAAGACTACCATCCGTTCCTGCCTGTTGACAATATCTTGCCCACGCGAAACTGATAACACCCGATCGCAGCGTTGAAAAATAGCCTCAACATGTGTGGCACTTATGGCAGAAAACGAAAGAAATCCAGCGAAATTTTTTATCGTAGAGCGGCCGTCCAAATTTCGACGACAAGCTCACCGGCCGCGCGAGGCTCTTCGTCATCGCCCGGATCGCTTCCGAAAAGCGACGAAAGGGCCGGCCTACAAACCGGACTGGTTGGTGAGCTGGCTTCGGTCCAAACGACGCACCACAGCGCGTAGACTCGAGCGCATGCGCTCGAGCGATCGCGCGATCTCGCCGATTTCGTCTTTGCGCGTTAGATCCAAAGGCACCACCAGCTCTCCCTTGCTGATTCGCCCTGCGTGATCAACTAGCTGAAGCAAGGGGCGTTTTAAGGAGCGAATGACCAATACGAACATTCCTATCGTCCCAAGCAGTACGGCAAAAACCGCTGCCGCAATCGGCGTTATTACGAGCCGGGTCTCTTCATCGATCGCGGAGCGCCAGATTCCAAGATGCACGAATCCTGCCTCGGCACCACCGATGCGTTTGGCTATTTCAAAAACACCCAAACCGCGATACTGGACTTCGGTCCCATGGATGGCCCGTTCGCCTGATCTAGGGAAGTCTCGATTCAGGTATCGAGGCAAATCGTTCGGCATATGAGCAACGATTCTGCCGTTAGCGTCCTCAACGTAAACGTACGCAACCGAATGAATGGAGCCATACTTATCCACCGCAGCGCCCAACTCTTGAATATTTCCGCCGGCCATTTGCTGCGCGCATACATCACTGATGCCCATCGCCATGGCATCGGCTCGGTTTCTAACGTCCATGTCCGTCACATCGTACAGATATAGATAAGCGATGAGACAAACCGCAACGCTGAATAGCGCTGATACCAGGCCAAATGCGATGGTAAATTTAGCCAGCAGTCCGGGTTGCCGTGGGTTAGGCAACAAATGTGCCTGCGCCTGCTGGGGCAAAACCACGGTCTTTGTTGCGGTGGTTGGTTTTGGCACCGCGCGAGGCAGCGGCGCATCGACACTTGGAGTTGCATTGTTGATCGCCGTCTTTGCGCGGGCAATGGATAGCATTAGCAAAACAAGCGCAAGCACGATCATAAAAGCCGGGACAGCGATGTCACGAGTCCAGCCGTAAAGCTCGGGATTTAGTGCCGGGGTAAAAATCGCGCCGAAAATCGCAGCGAATCTGGAAAAAAACCTAACGACACTCCAGGGAGAGTCGGCAAAGAAAAGGTAATCCGCCCACAATCCGCACAGGACAAAGGAAAGAATCGTCGGGCCGATAAGTCGTCGATTCGCCATAAAACGTATTAAGTTTAGTCCATCGGATAAAAGCTGCAAAGGGGATCCCTGGATTTTGTCGTGCCATATTCTGAGCTGCGGCCGTCCTGGTGGCGGTAAGGTTAGAATCTCGCAGGTCGTGAATTCATGTTCGCTCGATCACACTGCCCTCAATAATAACGAATGCATTCAAGACCGTTTGCGCTGCCCAAGCCATGCATGAATACCGACGAATAGCACTTTGGTTGTAAATTTGTTTTCTTTGAACCAAAAAACGAGCCGAATTTTGCAGGCGTCTACTCGCCGTCACACTGCAAGGCCTCAAGTGCTTTCTCGATCAATTGACGCCGCAATTTTTTCTCCGCGTCGGCGGAAACGCCGGCAGCCCCTACGACGTGCACGATGCCGTTGCCAAGCACGACGCGGTTGGCGCCGACCATCTTAGCGACGGGAACGGCCGAAGTAACTTGAACTGTCGGGATACCCGCCTTCTCCAATTCCGTTGTAATCGCAGCGCCGCTGCGCGTGCTGGTCCCTCAAGTCGAGGTGAGAATGATCGCATCGATCCCCAGTTGCTTGGCCCGCTTCGCCATCTCGCGCCCCATCCGACGAGTATTGGAGAGCGGATTGGCTAAACCCGACGTCGAGATAAACTCATCGCACAGCTCGCCGATAGCGCCCTCTCGCTCGAGCTCGCGCATGACGTCGAGGGGTAAGAGCCGATCGGGGTCCTGCCTGACGAATTGAGGATCGTAGCCGCCGTGGGAGATTTCATAATCTTCGCCCTTGAGATCGGCGCAATCCTTGATCTTGTATGAGCCCCAGCGCGTCGCCGCTGAACCTTGGATTTTATCGGGGTTGCCTTTCGGTACCAGCCCGCCATCGGTGATCAACATTAATTTGGCACGCTTCAAATCTTTTACGCCCGGTGGCATGGGTATCGGCGCAAAAGCGGTCGGCAGCATTTCTGATTCAAACGGCTTTCCTTGCACTTTAGCCAGCACCATTTCGACCAACCGTCGCCCGGAATTTTTCTCGACGAATTGGTCGCGAATCAGGCCGCGCGCAATGTATCCCTCCTCTTTCGGGAAGCCGATGACTTCTTTGCGCATCAACTTGCGCGCCAGGTTGGCCATCTTAGCCAACACCTCGCGCATCTTGGCGGCGTTGTCGCCGGAGTCGATGATGTAAAGTCGCTCGCGATAGATATCGGCTCCCGGATTTTCCTGGGCCATCCCGGTGATCACTGGAATGCCGAGCTTTTCCTGCACGGCGCAACACAAAGCGCCGGCAGCCACTCCGTACCGACCCGCCAGGAAGCAGGGACCCGCAACGAAAATATCGGCTTGGGCTTCACGGACTTTTTCCGCGGCGGCGGCAATCATCGATGGCTGATTCTCGACCGCGTAGTTGTCGCCGCAAATAAGTGTCATCACGACTTCGGCATCGGAACCAAGAAGTTGTTCGAGCAGCTTGCCCGGGCCCACCGCGCCCGCGCGCGCATCGAGCGCCACAGCGGCCTTTTCTTCGCCGCCGAGCCCGCCAAAAAATTGATTCAGGTAGTGAACGACTCGCATGCTTCCTCCGCAAAGGTACTAGGCGACAGGCAATAGTTAGAACCCTCGCCTATTCCCAGAATTAGTCTCATTCTACTATTGCCTCTGCCTATGGTCTTCTTAGTAAATCATCGACCGCAGTCGCGACGCGCCCTGTTGATTGGCCACGCCGATCACGTTGTGTGAATCGATTTCGAGCGGCCCGGCCAGCAATTCGGCCATCCCGCTGTTCGCGGCAATCACGCGATCCACTGCCGGCAGCTTCCATTGCGTGCTGTTACCGCCGATGCAAACAATGGCATCGACCTCGGGAAAATTAAACAGCAACGCCGACTCGACGCGCTGATCGCGCGCCAGATCGGTCACTTGCACGGCGGTTTTTATTCCGTCGCATTCCAGCAGCCGGGCGGTCTCCGACAAATCCGTATGCGGCACACCACCGCCGAACTTGGTGAGCACCGCGGCGTCGGCCTTGAGTGACCATTTGACGAGATTTGCGGCAAAGCGGGTGTTCCGCTCTCTGTCGAAGTTTTCCGCCGACGCGATCGTTGCCACGGTGCCGCAGAAATTCAATTCACGCAGCCGATGACAGCGGTAAAGTTCGGTGATCACCGGATGGTTTTGATAGAAATACGTTTCCGCCCCGCCGAGCGACGTGTGGTACGACGGCACCAGGGCGCCGTCGAGCCACTCATTGGGATGAAGCAAAGTCGGCAGCATGCCGTCGGTGTCCGCTCCGTAAAGTATCGGTTCACCCGGCTCGGGTCTGCGTTGGCGTGAGAAAATCTGGCCGACGTACACAACGCGAGGTAAGCCTTCCCGGTCATCTGACGTGAAGATATCAAATTCTTCGCTTCGGTCCGGCTCTGCTTGGAAACTTGCGCGCGCCAGCTCTACGGCAACTTTCAGTTGTGCAGAGCGATAAGATTTGTGTCG
>Ga0184638_1000314_pt1 | contig 13144 bp, 8 predicted proteins | sample PLM31_50_b2_FD_133141 | JGI IMG/M metagenome (GOLD analysis project Ga0184638, IMG submission 133141) | Groundwater sediment microbial communities from an aquifer in East River, Colorado, USA - PLM3-1_50_b2 | ecosystem: Environmental > Terrestrial > Soil > Riparian zone | place: USA: East River... | reverse complement strand
GAACAGCGCCTGGGTGAGCACGCGGCGAGCCGCGGCCAGCTCGCGGGCTCCTGGCGTCCCGTCCGCCGGCAGCGCCTGCACCAGCGCCCGTCCGGCGGCCAGCTCCTGGCGGCGCAGCGCCTGTTCGAAGTCGCTCGCGCTCCGCCTGCGTTCCGGCGCCACGCCACCCACCCTTCCGGTTGATCCCGATGCGGCGAGCTCCTCGCCAGCGCACAGACTAGCCAGCCGGCGGTGGTTCGAGTACCCCACCCGCGCGCGACGACCATCTAACCCATGAGTACCCGTCTCAGGAGTAACTTCAACGTCCGAACCACTCCAACTGCGTGGAGGCGCCACAAGGACCCGATACCTCATGGCGGAACCACCGATCAGGACCGTCACCGCAGTGTTCAGCGACCTGGTCAACTCGGTCGGGCTGGCGGCGCGGCTGAGCGAGCACGCCTACTTCAACGAGGTGCTTGACCCCTTCTACGCGATCGCGGAGGAGGTCATCAACGACCACGGCGGGAAGATGCGACCGGTCTTTGCCGGCGACAAGGTCCTGGCCGTGTTCGGCGTGCCCGTGGAGCAGGTGGACGACGCCGCCCGGGCGGTGGAGGCGGCGGTGGCGCTGCGGGCACGGGTCGCCGAGCTGAGCGCGCGCCTGGAGCGGGACCGGGACGTGACCCTTGAGGTCCACACCGGCGTGAATACCGGCTCGGCGCTGGTGCGCGAGCCGGACACCGATCCGACGGCCGTGTTCGGCGATGCCGTCAATGTCGGTGCCCGGCTGCAGGACGCTGCCGGCGGGGGCGAGATCCTTCTCGGCCCGGTCACCTACGAACTCGTCCGAGACGCCGCCGTGGCCGCGCCAGTGCCGCTGGTGGTTCGCGGCAGGGAGTCTCCCATGACCGCGTGGCGGCTCCTGGACGCCGCCAGAGGTGGCGAACCGCCCGCGCCGCGGGTCGGCACCCCGCTCGTCGGCCGAGCACTCGAGCTGGCGCAGCTTCGCCTCTGCTACGAGCGGATGCTGCAGGAGGGACGCTGCCACCTGGTGAACGTGCTCGGAGCCACGGGGGTCGGGAAGTCGCGGTTGGTGGAGGAGTTCGTTCGGACCCTCGACAGCGTCCCCCGGGTTCTCCGGGGCCGTTGTCAACCCTACGGCCCGGGGTTCGTCTACCGGCCGATCATGCAGCTCGTGCGGCAGGCCGCCGGCATCGACCCCGGCGATTCCGACGACGAGATGCGGTCGCGGGTGATGCGGCTGGTCGACGACGAGCGCATCACGGCCAGGGTCATGCGGCTGGTCGGCGTGCCCGGCAGCATCGGCGACCCCGACGAGACGTTCCGGGCGGTCCAGCGGACCTTCGAGCTGCTCGCCGAGCGGCAGCCGCTCGTGCTGGTCATCGAGGACCTGCACGCCGCCCAGCCGGCCTCCGTCGAGGGCATCGAGCGGCTGGTGGCGTCGCTGCGGAACAGCAGGGTGCTGGTCGTCTGCATGGCGCGGTCGGAGTTCGTGGAGGGCCGGCGCGACTGGGGCGGGAGCATCCCGAACTCCACCAGCGTGCAGCTCTCCCCGCTCAACGAGCAGCAGGCGATGCAGCTCCTCGGCCACCTGCTCGACGGCGGGGAGCCACCGGCCGAGGTCCAGGAGCGGGCCAGCCACTGGGCCGGTGGCAATCCCTTCTACCTCGAAGAGCTGGTCGCGATGCTCATCGACGCGCAGGCGCTGCAGATGGTCGACGACCGCTGGGAGGTGCGGGGCGACCTCAGCGACCTCCGCGCGACACCGAGGATCCAGGCGGTGCTCGGAGCCCGCCTCAGCCGGCTCCGGGAGGAGGAGCGGAGGGTCATCCAGCACGCCGCGGTTGTCGGCCAGCAGTTCGAGGCCACCGACGTGGAGGCGTTGCTGCCGGAGGGCCTCGGGCACAGCGAGGTTGTGCGGGTCCTCGACGGGCTCGTGGACAAGGAGCTCCTTGTCCACGACCCGGCGGTGCCCAGGCGCGGCGCCGGCAGCCACGTGTTCAGCTTCCGCCACCTGCTCATCCAGGACACGGCGTATCGCCGGCTCGACAAGGGCACCCGCTCCGGGCTGCATCGCAGCTACGCCGAGTGGCTCGAGCAGACCAAGCCCGTGTCCCCCGCCCTGAGCGACCAGGTCGGCTTCCACTTCGACAAGGCCTACCGGGACCGGGTCGAGGAGCTCGGTCGAGAGGATGACCAGGCACGGGACCTGGCCCACCGCGCCGGCGGGTTCCTGGCCGCGGCCGGGCACGGGTACGTCCTGCAAGGGGACTTCCCGACGTCGGCCGTTTCCTCCCTGCGCCGCGCCGTCGAGTTGCTCCCCACCGATGACCCTCGCCGGCTCCAGACCGAACTCGATCTCGCCGAGGCGCTGCGCGACCAGGGCGCCGCCGTGGAGGCTGGGGAGGCGTTCGCCGCGGTCGAGCAGGCGGCCAAACAGGCCAAGGACAAGCACGTCGAGGCGCACGCCCTGCTGGGCCGGCTGGAGCTGGAGTGGTTCGGCGAGCTCGAGGGCGGCTGGGAGCGGGGCCACCAGGAGATCCAGCGGGCGAGCCTGGAGTTCGTGCGCGGCGGTGACAGCCTCGGCCTGGCCAAGGCGTACCGGCTGCAGGCCCACGGCTACACCTCGGTCGGGGCGTCGACCAGGGCGAGGGAGGCGGCGGAACAGGCGATCGAGTTCGTCCACCGCGCCGGTGATGAGCGTCTGGAGGCGAAGATCCTGCGCCTCTACTGCCTGATTCTCTTCTGGGGCCCGACGCCGCTGGACGAGGTCGTGCGCAAGAACAGGGAGGCTCTGCAGTGGGCCCGAGCGATGGGCCTGTACACGCTCGAAGCAGGTGCGCTCGGCATCCTCGCCCGGGCTGCGGCGATGCGCGGCGACTTCCCCGAGGCGAGGCGGCTCAGCAAGGAGGCCCGTGGCACGATTGCGGACGTCGGCGAGCTGCTCACGGTCGCCAATGACTCGATCTCGGAGGGGCTGATCGAGCTGCTCGCCGGCGACCCCGACGCCGCCATCGGCGCCCTGAACCGGGGCTTCGAGGCGCTCGAGCGCCGCGGTGGCATGAGCGCGCTCGCGGTGCTGGCCGCCAACCTGGCCCGCGCGTACCTGGTCAAGGGGCAGGACGACGACGCCGAGCGGCTCATCCGGCGCTGCCGGGAAACCGCCGACGAGAGCCAGCTCGACACCCAGATCAAATGGCGCGCCCTCCAGGGAATCGTGCTCGCCCGCCGTGGCGAGTTCGAGGAGGCCATGCGCCTGTCCAGGGAGGCGGTGACCCTTGCCGAGCGATCCGAGCAGGTCGACTCGCAGGCCGAGGCGCTCGCCGACCTCGCCGACGTGCTGCACCGGGCAGGAGCGGTCCAGGAGGCAGTCAAGCACGCCGAGCGCGCTCTGACCCTCTATGAGCGCAAGGGCAACCTCGTGGCGGCGGGCCGCGTGCGCCACTACCTGAACTTCGCCAAGGCGTCCCACTGAACCACGGTGGCGCTGTCGTCGACAGGACTATTCAACGGCCGGATCATCCATATACTCCCTGTCATGGCGACATGTCCGTCTTGCGGCAGCGGCATAGCTCAGCCGGTCAACTTCTGCCCACATTGTGGCGCACGGTTCGACGGCCCTCCCCCGTCGGAGGAGTTCAAGATCGTCACCGTGCTCTTCTGCGACGTGGTCAAGTCGACGGGACTGGGCAGACGGCTCGAGCCGCAGCCGATGCAGCGGATCATGGACCGCTACGGCGAGACCGTACGCAGGGTGCTCGGCGGCCGGGGCGCCAGCGTCGGTAAACGGCACGGTGACGGCTTCATGGCGGCCTTCGGCATTCCCGAATTGCACGAAGACGACGCCCTGCGGGCGGTGCACGCAGCCAACGAGTTGCGCACCGCCATCCGCGAGATGGCCATGGAGTTACGTCTCGAGCGTGGCATCGACCTGAACATCCGCCTCGGGATCAATACTGGCGATATGCTCGTGCGGAATGCCGGCACGCTGGAGGAGGAGGTTATCGGCGATGCCGTCAACCTCGCCAAGCGCTTCGAGGAGGCGGCGGGAAGCGACGAGATCCTGCTCGGCGCGTCGACCTTCCGCCTCGTAGCCGACGCCGTCCGAGCCGAGCCCGGGGAGCCGCTTGCGATCGACGGTATCCCCGAGTCGCAGCAGGTCTGGCGGCTGCTGGAGGTGTTGCCCGACCGGCCCGGCCGTCTCCGCCGGATGGAAGCCCCGATGGTGGGACGCTACCTCGAGAAGGAGCTCTTGCTACGTCTCTTCGATCGGGTCCTCAGCGAGCGGAGCTGCCATCTGGTCAGCGTGCTCGGGCCGGCCGGTGTCGGTAAGTCCCGCCTGGTCGACGAGTTCGTCCGTGATCTAGGTGAGCAGGCCACCGTGCTGCACGCGCGTTGCCTGGCCTTCGGCGACACCGTCACCGTCTGGCCGATGGTCGAGATCGTCCGCCAAGCTGCGGGCATCGCACCTACCGACCCGCCAGATGCCGCTCGCGTGCGCCTCAACGACCTGGTAGGTCACGTGAAGAGGGGCGAGCTGATCACCGAGCGGATGGCTCAGATACTCGGATTCGGCCACGAGGCCCAGCTTCCCGAGGACACCTTCTGGGCGCTGCAGCAACTCCTGGAGACGCTTGCCAGCCGCCAGCCGCTGGTCCTCGTCGTCGACGACCTCCACTGGGCTGACGCGATACTGCTCGATGCGGTCGAGCACCTGACTGAGCACTCGCATGACAGGTCGATCATGCTGCTCTGCATCGCCCGCCCGGACGAGTTGTTCGCCAATCGGAGGCACTGGCCAGGAGTAAAGGTCAACGCCGCATCCTTCCTGCTGTCGCCGCTCGGAGAGCGGGAAGGGAAACAGCTCGTCGGCTACCTTCTGGGCGGCAATGTAGATGCGGCCGCGCGGGCGCGCATCACGGAGTGGGCTCAAGGGGTCCCGCTCATCATCGAGGAGTTGGTCGCCAACCTGAGGGACGAGGGTCGACTGCAGCCGATCGACGACCGGTGGGTGCTGCGGCTAGAGCCAGGCGACGAGGATTGGGCCCGATCGAGCCTGGCAAGCTGGGAGGACGCTTCCGAACAGGCCAGACCCTCTGTCCCGACGTTTGTCCGGACCCTCCTTCAGGCTCGCCTCGAGCGACTGGATGCCGACGGGCGGGCGACCATCGAGGCTGCCGCGGTGGTTGGCAAGCAGTTCCACGTCGGCGACATCCGGGCGCTTTCGCCACGCACCAGGGATGTCGGCGCGGGGGTGCGGGAGTTACTGCGTCTCGACCTGATCCGGTCCGACCAGAGCCCCGCCTCGGTGCCACTTCCTCCCGGCAGCGGCGATGCCTACCGCTTTCGGCACACGATGATCCAGACGGTCTCCTACGAGAGGATGCCCGACGACCGCCGCTCCGAGCTTCACGAGCGATATGCCGACTGGCTCGAGCAGCAGACGGCGGACCGGGTCAGCCAGTTCGATGAGATCGTGGGGCATCATTTCCACGAGGCGTACCGGTACGCCAGGAAGCTGGACCCGAGGGGCGACCGCACCCGCGAGCTAGCCCGCCGTGCTGGTGAGTACTATGCGGCTGCTGGTCGTCGCGCCGCAATCCGCGGTGACACCCGGCTGGTCCAGGATTGGCTCGGCCGAGCCGTTCGGCTGCTGCCGGCCGACCACCCTGCCCGCCTGCGGGCACTTCCGCCGCTCGCTGAGGCCTTCCAGGTCAGTGGCAGGCTGATCGAGGCGACCCGGGCATACCAGGAGCTTGCAGAGGCGGCAACCGTCGCCGGCGACGACGGCCTTGCGATGCACGCCACGATCGGCCGCCTTCAGCTCATGGCCTTGCATGATCCGGAACAGTTCCTTCGCTCCGGCCGCGACCAGATCGAACTCGCGATCCCCGTATTCAAGCGCCTCAACGATCCTCGGGGACTCGCGAAGTCCTGGTACCTGCTCGCCTACCTCGGCTGGACCGGAGGTCAGCTGACGCGGGCCGGCGCTGCGGCCGAGCGGGCAAGGGCCTTCGCACGAGAGGCGAAGGACACGTACTGGGAGGCAACGATCCTGGGACTGCATTGCCTGATCCTGTACTGGGGTCCAGTCCACCTGGATGAGGTCGAGGTGCGCAACCGCGAGGCGCTCGCGGAGGCGGAGAAGAGCGGCGTACGCAGCCTGAAGGCGGCAGCCCTCATGGTCTTGGCCCGGATTGCCGCCATGCGCGGCAACTTCGACGAGGCCAGGGGATTGGTGCGGTCGGCCAACTCCATCACCGAGGACCTGGGGGAATCACTCACCCGGGCCACCAATTGCATCTCGCAGGCGCTGATCGAGTTGCTCGATGACGAACTGGGCGCCGCCGAAGCCACGCTCCTCCAAGGCTATCAGATGCTCGAGCAGATGGAGATTACCGGGCCGCGGTCGAGTGTGGCCGGCATGCTGTCCAGGGTACTTCTGCTGCAGGGGCGCAATGACGAGGCGGAGAAGATGGCCCGGACCTGCGAGCAGATCGCCGCAACGGATCAGCTCGATGCGCAGATCAAATGGCGGGGAATCCGAGCCATCGTTCTCGCTCGCCGAGGCGAGGTGGAGCAGGCCGAGAAGCTGGCCAGAGAGGCCGTCTCGCTGGCAGACCGGACGGACCAGCTGGACTCGCGGGCCGAGGCGCACGGCGACCTAGCCGAGGTGCTCCGGTCCGCCGACCGTGGGGGGGAGGCGGTCCGCGAGTTGAAGCGCGCGATTTGGCTGTACAGCGAGAAGGGCAATGAGGTCGCCGAGCGCAACGCCCGCAGGCTGCTCGAGGTCATCCCTTAGCGATGGGGAGGCTCCGCGTCTCCCAGCGGTCACGGAAAAGCGTGCAGGCCGCCCACAGTCGGTTGGGCAGCAGGAACGCGACGGAGATCAACCCGTAGAGAACGACGAAGCGCAGCCCGGCCGGGCGGATCAGTGAAGGCGTGAGGCCCAGGCTGGACACGGCCATGAGCCCGAGGGCGAGAACGTCCCACGGCAGGCGCGACGGCTCGACCAGCACGTCGAGGGCCGTGGCGGCCAATCCAACGGCCAGCAGCGCCGGCCACAGCGTCCGGACAGCCAGGTCGAGGGCCAAGTAGGCGTTAGGGCCCTGTAGCTCCCGCAGCACGCGGAGCATCCGCGGCAACTCCCGGTAGAAGCTGCGGTTCCAGCGACGCTGCTGACGCAGGTAGCATCGCAGCGTTGGCGGGACGTCGGTGGACGCCCTGGCCGTGGGCTCGAAGAGGGAGCGCTGCCCGGACGCGAGCACGAGGTTCGTCAGTTCGAGGTCGTCGCCTGGGCGCTGCAGCGGACGTCGCGAACGGTCGGATTGGCCGATGTACTGCGACCACACCTTCTCGATGACCTTCCGTCGGTAGGCCGAGAACGGTCCGGCACAGCAGAGCACGGCCTCGAAGAACCCCTGGGCAGCGCGCTCTTGTTCGCACAGCAGCCGGTAGCGGGTCTCGATGAGACCGGTCAGCCAGGTCGCACCGGCGTTGGACGGCCGGAGGTTCCCGGTGACGGCGCCGACGTTCGGGTTCTCGAGCGGAGCCACGATGTGACGGATGCCGTCCGGGTCGATGATGGTGTCCGAGTCGAGCGTCACCACGATCTCGCCGCTGCCCTGCCGCAGCGCGGCGTCCTGGGCCATCCGCTTTCCTTGGTTCCTTTTCAGCTGCACGATTCGCCAGGCGGGATCGGCCTCGTCCCTCAGGACGGGAAGCAGCGCTCGGCGGTTGTCGGAGCCATCGTCCACGACCCAGACATTGACCGTTCCGTCATACGACTGGCCTCGCAGGGACTCTAGGCAGGCCGCGAGCTGGGTTGGCCGCTCGTTGTAACAGGGGATGATGACGTCGACGGACGGTCGGTACGGCTCGCGCTCAGGCAAGGGGGCGAGGCGCTTTCGCCTTGGGTCGGCATAGCTGTGCTGAAGTCGGCCGTAGGTGGGAACCAGGGTGAGATACAGGGACAGCACGACGAGCAGCCCCGCCGTGGGCAGTCGCACCCGCGCTCGACCCCTTTCGTTCTTGATGGGCCCTCGCGAGAAGGCCAGCCGGCTGCTCGCCGGTCGTATCCAAGTCGCAAAGACCGCCGTGAGCTGTCACCTAGCTGACAGGTGACCAGCAGCCGACCGACCCAGAGGGCCGGCTGGAGGTTCGATTTACTCGTCGAGCCAGGTGTGCAGCGACAACCCCCCGTCCACGGCGATGTTCTGGCCGGTGATGTAGCCCGCCCAGGCGTCGCTGAGCAGGAATATCGCGACCCTGGCGACATCGGCCGGTACGCCTGCCACGCCGAGAGGGATCCGGGGCCACAGGCGGGCATGCTTCTCGACCTGCTCCCGGGTCGTGGTGTCCTCGGCCGTCCGAATCCACCCGGGGGAGATCGTGTTCACCCGGATCCGGTGAGGGGCGAGTTGCTTGGCGAGCTCCCGGCTGAGCATCGCGATGGCGGCCTTGCTGGTGCTGTAGTGGGCCTGACCTGAGACGAAGCGGTCGTGCAGCGAGGAGATGAAGACGATCGAGCCGCGTCGATGCTGGCGCCGGTTGATCTCGCGCTCCTGGGCCTCGATGAGCACCTCGACGAGCCGGCGCGTGAAGAACCACGGCCCTCGCAGGTTGGTCCCCAGCACCTCGTCGAACTCGGGCGGTCCGATATCGAGGAACCCGTGCCCCGTGGTCACGCCGACATTGTTGACGATGAGCTCGATAGGTCCACGCCTGGTCAGGTAGTCGGCGAGGCTGTCGACGTCGTCGACGTCGTCACCAAAGTCGCCCTCCAGGATCTGGCAGGGCTCGGTACGGAACGCGTGCTTGAGTCCCACCTGGTCCTTGTCGATCACGGTCACCTCGGCGCCGGCCCTGATCAGCCACTTCGCGATCGCCTCGCCGATTCCATGGGCTGCACCTGTCACCACGGAACGCCGACTCTGCAGGTCATCCGGCAGCACCAGGGACGGGGGTGTGGCACGAGCGTGACCGCAGCGGAACTCCGAGCTCACGCTCACTTGGTCGACCTCCCACGTCACATCGTGATCATCGAGTGATTTGGTGGAGCTCACCTCGGCCGGGCTCACCGGCCCGGTATCCAAGTCGCAAAGACTGCCGTGAGCTGTCACCTAGCTGACAGGCACTTGGTCATCCTTCGGCCAGCCAACGGAGCTGCTGGGGGTCGAGGATCTCGAAGGCGCCGCCGGTGGCGCGGATATAGCCGCGCACCTCCAGTGACCGCAGCACCCGGTTCACGGTCTGGCGGGCGCCGCCGACCATGGTGGCCAGCTCACCCTGGGTGACCTGGCGGGTGATGGCACCCGACCCGTTGCCGTCCTCGGCAAGTAGCAGGAGCTGCCTGGCGACCCGACCCCGGAGGTTCAGGAACACCAGGTCGGTGACCTGGCGGGTCGTGCGGCGCACCATCGCGCCGAGCAGGCGCAGCAGCGCCTCGGCGACCTTCTCCTCAGAGCGCAGCAGCCGCAGCAGCTCCGCGCGGGTGACGACCAGCAGGGTGGAGCGCTCGACAGCCTCGGCCGAGGCCGAACGGGGGCCGCCGTCCAGCAGGGCCAGCTCGCCGAACACCGCCGGCGGGCGGTGGCGGGCCAACTCGACGATGCCTCCATCCCGGGAGGAGACGTACAGCTTCACCACGCCTTCGGCGAGGACGTACATCCGGTCGCCCGGCTCGTCCTGGACGAACACGGACCGGCCACGCTCGACGACTCGCTCGGCCACGCGCTCCGCGATGAGCCGCCGAGCGGCCTCGTCGACCCCCTTGAACAGCTCGGTCCGTGCGAGGACCCCGGCCTTCTGCTGGAGGTTCACGTCGCGGCGGATCTTAACGCCCCGCGGCGGAGCTCCGTGTCCTTGAGCCGTCGCAAATCTGACAGTCCGGGTGTCCCTACTTGGACTGCTCAGACGGGCAGGAGGGGCGATCCTCGGAACGAGGGCAAGCAACGGTGAGGTCCTCGAAGGAGTGTGAGGGAGATGGCCGCCGACTTCGTGAAGCGCCTCGTCCTGCTCGTCATCGCCTTGAGTGTCGCGACGGCGCTACTGCTTGAGGCGATGTCCATGCTGACACCGGCCGCGGAAGCCAAGGCGAGCCCAGTCCTCCTGCACGACCAGGCCGGTGCGGTGGAGCGCGGTGTCACCCGGAGCGGTGACGAACCCCCGTCGGAAGGGTCGCCCCTGCCGGTCGTGGCGCTGGTCTTCGCCGGGATCCTGCTGCTGGCCACGCTGCCGCCAGCCCACCGCGTCCACGTCTACTACCACCGCCCACCTGGCTCGTACTGGCAGTGACGACCAGTCAGCCGCCGGCCAGCCATTTGAGCTGTTGGGGGTCGAGGATCTCGACGGCGCGGCCGGCGACCCGGAGGTAGCCGCGGGCCTCCAGCGACTTGAGTGCCTGGTTCACCGACTGGCGGGTGCCGCCGACCATGGTCGCAAGCTCCCCCTGGGTGACCCGCACCCGGCGAGTCACGTCCTGCCCCGCCGAGCCGGCCAGCTCCAGCAGCTTCGCCGCCACCCGTCCTTGCAGGTTCAAGAAGGCAAGGTCGGTGACCTGGTGGGTTGTGCGCCGCACGATCCTTCCAAGCGAGCGCAGCAGCGCCTCGGCGACCTGCTCCTCGGAGCGCAGCAGCCGCAGCAGCTCCGCGCGGGTGACGATCAGCAGGGTGGAGCGCTCGATCGCCTCGGCGGTGGCGGATCGGGGGCCGCCGTCCAGCACCGCTAGCTCGCCAAAGGACGCCGGCGGATGGTGGCGGACGAGCTCCACCAACTCACCGTCCTTGGAGCGGACGATCACCTTCACGGCGCCCTCCAGGAGCACGAACATCGACTCCCCCGGCTCGTCCTGCCAGCAGACAACCTGGCCTCGCTCGACGACCCGGCGCGCGGCCCGCTCGGCGACGTCCAGACGGGTGCCCTTGTCCAGCTCGCCGAAGGGCTCGACCCTGGCGAGCAGCGACGCGATCGTCCTGGAATCCACGACTACCACCATGACCCGAACCGGCGCGTTCGTCGAGATCCTCGGGGATCGCCGGTTCGCTCCGCGGCCGCGCCCACGTTGACACGGCGGGCCGGCTGCGCTGAACTCTCCCCGCCTGTATCCCTTCTCGGGCAAAGGATCCGCGATGTCCACCGACTCGAACGTCCGGTCCGGAACCCGGGACGTGCGTCCCCGCTCCGGGCTCGACGCCTACTTCCAGATCTCCGAGCGCGGGTCGACCGTCGAGCGGGAGATCCGCGGCGGCCTCGCCACCTTCTTCACCATGGCCTATATCGTCGTCCTCAACCCGCTGATCATCGGCGGCGCCCAGGACGCGAACGGCCAGCGCCTGGACCTCGGCCAGCTCGCCACCTCGACCGCCCTGGTGGCGTGCGTCATGACGGTGCTCATGGGCGTGGTGGGCCGCTACCCGTTCGCGATCGCCGCCGGGCTCGGGCTCAACGCGGTGGTGGCCTTCCAGCTCGCCGCGCAGATGTCGTGGCCGGCGGCGATGGGCATCGTCGTCATCGAGGGCCTGGTCATCACCCTGCTGGTCCTCACCGGCCTGCGCCAGTGGGTGATGGAGGCGATCCCGCTCGCCCTCAAGCAGTCCATCAGCGTCGGCATCGGCCTGTTCATCGCCTTCATCGGCTTCGTGGACGCCGGCTTCGTCCGCCGCATCCCCGACATCGCCAACACCCCGGTGCCGGTGCAGCTCGGCGTCGGCAACCGCCTGATCGGCTGGCCGACCGTGGTGTTCGTCTTCGGGCTGCTGCTGACGATCCTGCTGGCCGCCCGCCGGGTGCGGGGCGCGATCCTGCTCGGCATCGTCATCACCGCCGCGTTCGCGATCGTCCTCAACGCGATCGTGGACGTCGGTCCGCGGGTCGACGCCGCCGGCAACGTCAACCCCTCCGGCTGGGGCCTGACCGTCCCGAGCTTCCCCGACAGCCTGGTCAGCTCGCCGGACTTCGGCCTGCTGGGCGCCTTTAGCCTCGGGGGGAGCTTCGCGCAGGTCGGCGTCGTCCTGGCCGTGCTGTTCGTCTTCACCCTCATGCTGAGCGATTTCTTCGACACCATGGGCACGGTCATCGGCGTCGCCAACGAGGGCGGGCTGCTCGACCAGGAGGGCCGGCTGCCCGGCGTGGGGCGGGTGCTGCTGGTCGACAGCGTGGCCGCGGCCGCCGGCGGGGCGGCCTCCTGCTCCTCCAACACCACCTACGTCGAGTCGGCCGCCGGGGTCGGCGACGGCGCCCGCACCGGCCTGGCCAGCGTGGTCATCGGGCTGCTGTTCCTGGTCACCATGTTCCTGAGCCCGCTGATCGAGGTGGTCCCCCAGGAGGCGGCCACGCCGGCGCTGGTGGTAGTCGGGTTCCTGCTCATGCGGCAGGTCGCCGACATCGACTGGGGCGACCCGGAGATCGCCATCCCGGCCTTCCTCACCATCGTGCTGATGCCGTTCACCTTCTCGATCACCAACGGCATCGGCGCCGGCTTCATCGCCTACGTGGCCATCAAGGCGGTCCGCGGCCGCTGGCGCGAGCCGGGACTGCTGCTCTGGATCATCGCCCTGGCGTTCGTCGTCTACTTCGCCATCGACCCGATCGAGCGGCTGCTCGGCGTGAGCTGACCGCCGCACCGCCACGGCGCCTCGCCGGCGGCACCCCTGGGCGTGAGGGAGGCGCCGTGGATTTCCTGCAACCGAAGAGCCTGCGGGAGGCGCTGGAGGCCAAGGCCGAGCGCCCGGAGGCGCTGCCGATCGCCGGCGGGACCGACGTGATGGTCGAGGTGAACTTCGACCGCGGCCGGCCCGCGGCCATCCTCGACCTGACCCGGGCCGCCGAGCTGACCGCCTGGGACCGCGACGGCGGCCGGCACCGGGTCGGGGCCGGCGTCACCTACACGCGGGCGATCGACGAGCTGGCGGCGGCCCTGCCGGGCCTGGCGCTGGCGGCGCGCACAGTCGGCTCGCCGCAGATCCGCAACCGGGGCACGATCGGCGGCAACCTCGGCTCGGCCTCGCCCGCCGGCGATTGCCACCCGCCCCTGCTCGCCAGCGGCGCCGAGGTGGAGCTGGTCTCCGTGGCCGGCACGCGCCGCCTCCCCGTCCAGGAGTTCTTCACCGCGCCGAAGCAGAGCGCGCTCCGTGCCGACGAG
>Ga0184638_1000313_pt1 | contig 13193 bp, 9 predicted proteins | sample PLM31_50_b2_FD_133141 | JGI IMG/M metagenome (GOLD analysis project Ga0184638, IMG submission 133141) | Groundwater sediment microbial communities from an aquifer in East River, Colorado, USA - PLM3-1_50_b2 | ecosystem: Environmental > Terrestrial > Soil > Riparian zone | place: USA: East River... | reverse complement strand
TGCCGAGCCCGATTAGCTCGCCGCCGGTCCGCCAGCCGGAGCCGAACCTCCGGCGCACTGCCTACGGTGGACTCGCCCAGCTTGCGCCGTCTTCGTGGACCAGTGTCGCCAGCACTGCTGGGAGGTGTGCCGCTGCTGGTCCGAGGACCGCCAGAGGACGCCCCCTCCCTCGCACGCCCACCGCGTAAGGATCACCCCCTGCCGAGCCATGCCAGCATCAGAGGCCGTGGAACCGCAGCATGCGCGCTACCTGGATCCTGCGGTGTCACCCTGCGGCGGCGCCGATCAGTCAATCGCGCGAAGCGCATCCACTCGGCGCGGCCGCACCACTCCCCCGAGGGGGACCGTGAGCCGCGCACGAAGGTGGCGGGCCCAGCGCTACTCCAGGTAGTCGCAGACTACAAGCGGCTGAGCGGTGTGCAACCCGTAGGCCGCGCAGGTAACGGGCGAGCGTCAGCGCGCAATATCTTGGCCTGAGCATCGGCCGGGCCCGGTCCCGTAAGCAGCCAGGCGGCGAGGGTCAGTTGCCCCGGTGCTGGCCGCCAACCATCATCCCAACCCGCAACTCCAACCACCCTCGTTGCCGGAAGCCAGGGGACTTGGCGCCCGTCTAGTCAGCCGGCGCGTGGTGATGTGGTGTGGTGGCTCAGCGCGGCTCGCCTGGCTGGCCCTGCTGGGGTCCGATCACGAACTGCACCCGGTCCTTGTCCTCACTGACTTGGACGTCGAGCACCTTGTCGTCGAGGATCGGGGCCGCTCTGGGCGCGATGAACACCTTCGCGCTGCCTTCGCTGACGACCTGGTCCTGCTCGGCGGGCTGGCTTGCGACCTGGAGCTGTAGCGGTACCCCGCTGCGGTCCAGCGTCGCCGGTGGCTCGTCTGGGGCGTCGATCCGGAGGCCCGACCCGTCGGGCATCTCTGCGTTCGCCACGATGGACTCGATCGCCTGGCTTGCGTTCTCAGTGACCATGAGCATGAGTTCTGGCTCCCTTCGTGCGGAGGAAACGCCAAGACTACGCCAGGTACCACATCGCCAGCAGCTACCCATGCGCATGCACCTGGCTCCCCAAGGCAGGCAAAGCGATCGGCTCCGTCCGTCTGGCCGCGGCTTTGTGGCGCGCCGCGAGGGATTCGAACCCCAACCGCCAGATCCGTAGGCGACATGAGGCCGGAAAGTCCGAGTCGGCTGGTCAAGGTGGCGCAGCTCAGTGAAGGTGCCCGGCAAGCTAGCGTCATCCTGCGCAAGCCAGAATCATTGGCCAAGTCATCGGTCGGGAGCCGCGGGCGTCCACGACCATGCCGTTCCGCCCGGATCGCGGTGCGTACCCCGCTCGCCCGCGTCCTGCCCGCCGCGCCGCGCCGCGCGGCGCCAGCATCCCCGCCGGCATCGACGGCCACGAACGCGTCGTTCGATCCGTTGTGCGGGACCACGTCCTATGTGGGCGGGTACGGCGCGCGCTTGGTGGGCAGCCTCAAGCACGGAAGAACCAGCCGAACAGGAACGACAGCAGCCATGCCCAAGCGATCCCCTCGCCACCTGGAGCCGCCACGGCCACCCTGGCGACTCACGCTGTTTGCCTTCGGCCTCACCGTTTCGGTCCTGGCCGCCTTGGTGGCCTCGGCCACCCTGGTACCCCACGATCCCGCACCGCCAACGCCGACCCGGCCGCCCGGCGGCACACACTTGACGGTCCCGGCCGAGTCGGCGCCGACATCGGCGCCGACCACCACTCGCCCGCGCCAGCCGGGCACCTCACGCGCCCCGTCGCCCACCAAACCGGCCACCGCCCCGCTCGCCCAACCCGCCACCAGCGGGACGCCGGCCGCGGTTGGCCGCACGACAACCACCAGGGTCTTGACGACGTTCGGCGCCACGACCGCCCAGCCGATCGTGAGCGCGCCGACCACCACGGTGGAGCCCACTACGACGCAGCCCACCACGACCACCACCGAGCCCACCACCACCACCACCACCACCGAGCCCACCACCACCGCCACCGCGCCGCCGACCACGACCGGCCAGCCGATCCTCCGCGGCGATCAGGCAGCGTCCGTCTCGGCCGCGGCGGCCGCCGTGCTGCTGCCCATCCTCGGCCTGCTGTACCTGCTGCGGGGGCTTGTGCCGCAACCGGGCGGCAGGCACGCCAGACGGTGGCGAGGCGCCAAGCACCTCCGCCGCCGTGGCTGAGCCGCTGCACCGCCAGCTCCGTAGTCTGGGGCGGCCAGAAAGCTAGCGTCGTCCTGGTCAGGTGACGCAGCTCAGGACGGCCAGCCATTCAGGTACGCGCAGGCAGCGCAAGGTAGAACGTTGACCGCGTCGTTGACCGAGCAGGCCAAGCGGAGGAGCTGAGAGCATCAGATCGAAGTCTGGTGCTCTCAGCCGAGTCCGGTCACGTCGAGCAGCCCGACCTAGCCGGGCGCAGCCGATCTGACCGCGCGCGGACCATATGCCGCGGGGTGAGCTGGGCGACTGTGGGTCCGTGGTCCCAGATCATGAGGGGATACCTGCATCAGCCCGAGGTCACCGCTGACCTGCTGGACGCTGAGGGCTGGTTGCACGCCGGCGACTCGGCCCCCGCGACCCGGATGGGGATGTGTACGTGGTGGAGCCGGCTCAACGAGCTCAGCAGGTACAAGAGCGTCAGGTCGCCCCGGCCGAGCTGGAGGCGGTCCTGCTCGCAGATCCACGGGATGGGCGACGCCGCGGTCATCGGCAGCCCGGGCGAGGAGGTGAGGTGCCGAAGGCGTTCATGGGTGCCCGGTCGGCACCGCCGACGAGGTGATGGCGTTCGTTGCTGACCGGATCGCGCCCTACAGAGGTCCGCCGGGTCGAGTTCGTCGACGATATTCCCGAGTCGACGTCCGGCAAATCCTGCGCCGCGGACTCGTTGAGCGAGATCGGGGGCGCAGCGGAACCTCCTGATCCGCCGCTTCCCATGCAGGTCTGGCCGACGCTATCAGGTGCATGCATGGGACGCCGTGTTGGCCTTCCTCCCGGCGCCCACGGATGCAGCACAAGCGCCATGTTTCTTCTGCTGTCTTCTGAGTTTCAGCCGCTGGACATGCCTACGCCATGCAGGAGGCCGGTCGACGGGAGCTGGCCGGTAACGTCCGGACTGCGCTGACGTTCTTCGTGTCGTTGCTTGGCTCCTGCGTCTGGTCTGAGCGCGCCCGGATGACGGGTTATTTCAGGCCAGGAGGGCAGCAGCGCCGACCGAAGGCCGGCCAATGCCGCACGGCCAAGCGGGGCGGAAAGGCACGACCGGGGGGGGCATGGCCAGAGGGCGTCACAGCAGGGTTGCTGCCCGGACCGACCCGGACCAGCGACCGCCTTACCGGGAAGGGAGGTGGTGCGCTGTGGGGGTGCTCCGACGGTCCGGCTAGCCCGGTCCCTGCCGGACGAACCGTGGCCGGCGAAGGGAACCCAGTCTGAAACGGTGCCGCGCCCGCGCATCAGCGAGGCGGCCTGTTGCACCGTACGGCAGGTTCCCTCGTCAGTACTGCGGTTCCACATGCCTCGTAGTGGGGGAGTTTCTTGATGAAGGTCACACGCTTGCGGGGTCGGCTGCCGCGCCGCCTCGCCCTGCCGGTCAGCGTGGCGCTGCTACTCAGCGTGGCGCTCGTCTATCCGGGACTGGCCAACCTTCCCAACAGCACGTTTGACGCCGGCGACGGCAACCTCGTGCTCGACGACGAGACCCAGGACTGGGTCAACGCACCCAACCGGGCGGTCGCGCTGGACGTGACGCCGGCCAGAGACGACAACTCCTTCGGTCAGGGCACCAAGGAGGACACCCCGGTCCCCACGGTGGTGACCGGGTCGATCCCGCCCAACAAGAGCGACCTGACGCGCTTCTACGTCGCCAACCAGCGGCTGGCGGGCAAGGAGTTCCTGTACCTGGCGTGGGAGCGGGTGCAGGAGCCCAGCGGCACCACCAACATGGACTTTGAGTTCAACCAGTCAAGGACGCTGAGCGGCAACGGGGTGACGCCGGTCCGCACCGCCGGGGACGTGCTGATCAAGTACGACCTGGCCCAGGGCGGCACCAACCCCATCCTGGGGTTCCACCGCTGGGTGACCAGCGGCAACCCGGCCACCGTGTGTGAGGCCAACAACTCGGTGCCGTGTTGGGGGCCGGTGCAGACCCTGGCCGGCAACTTCGAGGGCGCCATCAACACCGTCTCGGTCTCTGACCCGGTCCCGCCGAACGCGCCGCGGACCCTCAGTCCCAGGACGTTTGGTGAGGCGGCCATCAACCTGACCGACTCGGGCATCCTGCCGCCGGGCCAGTGTGAGGCCTTCAGCGGCGCCTACCTCAAGAGCCGTTCCTCCGACAGCTTCACCGCGGCGGTCAAGGACTTCATCGCGCCGGTCCCGGTGAGCCTCCAGAACTGCGGCCGGATCATCATCCGCAAGCAGACCGACCCCGACGGGGCGGCTGGGAGCTTTGACTACACCACCACCGGCGGGCTGGACCCGGCGACCTTCAGCCTGGCCGACGACGGCGTGCAAGACTATGGCGCCGAGGTGCTGGCGGGCAGCTACACGGTGACCGAGGCCGACCCCACCCCTGGGTTCGACCTGGTGGACATCACCTGCACGGTGACCGGTGAGAACGGCTCGACCGCGACAACCGACGTGGCCGGCAGGTCGGTGTCGATCGGCCTGGTGGCCAACGACACCGTCGACTGCACCTACACCAACCGGCAGCGCGGCACCATCATCATCCGCAAGCAGACCGACCCCGACGGGGCCGCTGGCAGCTTCGGCTACAGCACCGGTGGGGGGCTGGACCCGGCAACCTTCAGCCTGGCCGACGACGGCGTGCGCACCTACAGCAACCTGGCGGCCGGTGACTACAGCGTCACCGAGGCCGACCCGGCGCCCGCGTTTGACCTGTCGGAGCTGACCTGCACCGCCACCAGCGGCTCCAGCGGCACCACCGACCTGGCGACGCGGACCGCCTCCATCAGCCTGGCCGCCGGTGGCACGGTGGACTGCACCTACACCAACCGCCAACGCGGCACCATCATCATCCGCAAGCAGACCGACCCCGACGGGGCGGCCGGAACCTTCAACTACAGCACCGGCGGGGGGCTGGACCCGGCAACCTTTAGCCTGGCCGACGACGGCGTGCGCACCTACAGCGGCGTGTCGGCGGGTGACTACAGCGTCACCGAGGCCGACCCGGCGCCCGCGTTTGACCTGTCGGAGCTGACCTGCACCGCCACCAGCGGCTCCAGCGGCACCACCGACCTGGCGACGCGGACCGCCTCGATCAGCCTGGCCGCCGGCGGCACCGTCGACTGCACCTACACCAACCGCCAACGCGGCACCATCACCGTCCACAAGCAGGACGACGCCGGCAACCCGCTGGCAGGGGCGGTGTTCACCCTGTTTACCGACAACCCGCCGCTGGGCGGCGACCCGCCGCACGGCGCCGAGGACACCAGCACCGGCAAGAGCTGCACGACCGGCGCGGACGGTAACTGCACCATCACCGAGGTCGTGCCCGGGCGCTACTGGGTGGTGGAGACCACCGGCGTGCCTGGCCACGACACCGCCGCCGACCAGAACGTGGTCGTCGGTGCCGGTGAGACCGTCGGCCCGCTGACCTTCGTCGACCCGCGCCAGCACGTGGTCATCGTGCTGGTCTGCCACCAGGGCACCAACACGCTGGCCGCCAGCGAGGTGACCAACGGCGCCAGCCAGGCGGTCTCGCTGTCGGCGCCACCGGAGGGAATCACCGAAGCACAGTTGTGTGGTCTCGGCGGTGCCCGCTTCGAGAACCTGCCGCATGGTGAGAAGAACCTGAGCGTCAACGTCGGCAGCAACGCCCATCCCATCTAGCAGCAGGTAGGCACACCTGGACAAGGGGCCGGCAGGTTGCCCGGCCCCTTGTCCACACCCGAGCTTGGACGGGTGCCGGTGCTGGGACAGGCTCCCAGGGCCACTGCCTGCGGATTCCGCGGGCACGCAGGCTCGACCCGACCAGGCGCGGTTGGACGCCGACGTGGCCGTCCGCGCCGGCCAGGCCTGGAGCAGCTTCGCCCGACGGCTACCCTGTGGCCGCACGCCCGGTCTCCAGACCGCGATCGCTGCCGTACTCGACACGAGCAAGGACGGTGGCTGAACCTTGTCGCCGCCACGCTCGAAGCTCACCGGCGGCGTGAGTCTGAAAGCCTGACGGTGTCGCGGGTCCTGGTTACGGGATCACGGCGCCGACGATTGCGACGCGCGGCCGCGGGCTGTGGCTGCTGCGCCGGCTGGTGGATGAGGTGCGGCTTGAGCGCGTCCAGCTCGGCACCCGCGTGACGCTGCGGCGGCGATCAGGCCGGCGAGAACCCGCGCCCGCTAGCCTCGATATTTCGCGAGTCGTGGGTGAGGATTTGGGTGGCCGGGTTCGAGTGGACCTGGAGGGTTGAGCAGGTGTGCGGTGTCGGCGGGTAGGTAAGGGTCAGGCGATCCCGCTGACGCGGTTGGCAGCCTCGACCGAACCGCGGACCAGTGTGCATGCCGTCATGGTCATAGAGCGTGCATGCCGGTGTGGTCGGTGTCCGGCGGGTCGTGCGGTGGCGATGACTGGCGATGGGCACTGCTCAGCAGCGCGTCGGCAGGGCCCGTAGCCGTCCGAACGCGGCGGCCAGGTCGGCGGCCCAGGGCCAGGCCCGGTCGAGGTGGACAGTGACGCGGCGGGCGTGATGGACGATCCGGCCGGCGGTATGCCACAGCCGATAGCGTAGTGTCTTGGGCTCGGCGGCTTTGAGGTCGCCTGCAAGCAGCAGCGCCTGCGCCCAGCTGACCAGCGTCTGGGCCACGCACACCAGGGTCAGCCAGGCGTCGTTGGCCGCAAAGCCGCGGAAGGGCAGGTTGCGGAGCCCGCTGGCCTTGGCGGTGCGGATGCGGTCTTCCACGTGGGCGTGGGGGCGGTGATGGGCCTCCAGTCGGGCGGGGTCGGGGTCAGGCTGGTTGGTGATGAACACCTGGAAGCGATGGCCCGCGGCGTCGGTGAAGGCCATCTTGTGGCGCGCGCCGGGGTGGGGCCGCTCGCGGCGGCAGATCGCGCGGGTGCTCTCGGGCCAGCCGGCGCTGGCAAGGTCCAGGCCGGTAAGCTCGGCGGCCCAGGCGCCCGGGCGCGGGCGGCCGTCGGGGTCGATGGCGGGCTGCCATGCCTGCTGGGGCAGGGCCAGGATCGCCGCTTGGACGCGGCTGTCACAGTCGAACCCGATCGAGAACCAAAGGTTACGGCGGACCAGCTCGTTGACGAAGGCGTGGGTCGCACCGGCCGAGTCGGCACGCACCAGGATCGGCCGGCCGCGGGCAGGTTTGGGCAGCGCCAACAGGGCCATCGCCAACACGTCGATGTGGTCTTGGGCGGTATTGGAGCCGGCGTTGCCGGGCCGCAGGACCATGGCCAGCGCCTCGCCGGTGCCATCGCCACGGTCCAGCCAGCAGCCCAGCGGATGGAACCCGAAGCCCTGCTTGTAGGTCGGCGCCGCGCCCTGCTTGTCGGAGTGGGCATCGACAAGGGTCGCGTCCAGGTCCAGGAGCAGCGGTCCCTGCGGGGCCGCGCCCAGCGCCCAGGCATGCTCGCGGACCCTGGCCAGTGCTGACCACAGCCCGGCGGTCCCGCGCGGGTCGGCGGGCAGCTCCTCGGCCAGGACGCGCCAGGCGGTCGGGGTGGAGGCGACCCGGCCGAACAGCTGCGGCTGGTCCCGCAGCGCGGCAAGGTCGCTGACGCAGTCGCCACCGTCGGCGAGCATCACCACCAGGTCGCGCAGCACCTGCCCGCGGTCGTGGGCGCCAGCGCGCACCCCACGGTTGGCGCGGCGGCCAAGCTCACCGGTCAGGCCCAGCCGGTCCGCCAGCTCACCAAGCAGCGCCGCCCCGACGTGGCTGCAGATGTCCTGGCCATCGGCGACGACTTCGAACCGGGGACGCGAGTTGGTAGCCTGCACCGGCAGGGTGACCCTCCTGGTTTGGGGCTGTGGCCGCGAGACAGCCGCATCTTCCCCGGCCGGGAGGGTCCCTCGCTACCTGGCACCAGCCTGCTCAGCACCCTCGGCGAAAGGCACGGGCTAGACTCATCCGGCGGCAGCGCAGAGATCTGCGGTATTCCGGCAATCCATGACGCAGGTCCTCAGTCAACGAACGGAGGCCAGAATGGCGACCAACACCTTCCTGCACGCCCTGGCAACGTTTCTCCCGTTCCAGGACGCCGTCGCCTGTGAGGCAGCGCGCAACATCTCCCGCGCCGACTTCACAAGACACCCGAACCCGGACTTCCACATCCGCGTCTCCGACAGCCGCGACCAGCAAGCCAAGGCCTTCGCAGACACGATCATCGGCGCGATCCAGAGCGCCAACCAGGAAGATCGAGACGTGGTGCTCATCCTTCCTGCGGGCCCCATGAGCCAGTACCGCCACGCGGCTCGCCGCATCAATCGCGAGCGGATCAGCTTGAAGCGGCTGACCACGTTCAACATGGACGAATACGCCGACGAGCACGGTAAGACCGCGCCGCCGACCTGGCCAGGATCATTCCAGTACGCCATGTACCACCAGTTCTTCGACCTGATCGACAAAGACCTTCGACCCTCACCGGGCAATATCCGCTTCCCGAGCAGCGGCAACATCGACCGCTATAGCGAGATGATCCAGGACGCTGGCGAGGCCGACGTCTGTTTCGGTGGCGTCGGGTGGAGCGGGCATATCGCCTTCTGGGAACCGCAGCTAGGAGTCGAGTTCGGCGACGACCTGGACGCGTTCAAGGCAGCCCCAGCAAGAGGCGTCGAACTCCACCCCATGACGATCATGCAGAACGCCCTCCACTCCTTCAGCGGAGACTGGTCAGCCGTCCCGCCCCGAGCAGCAACCATCGGTCCTCGCGACATCATGAACGCGCGCCACCGCTCCTTCTGGCTCGAGGGAAGCTATGGCCCCGATGGCGCATACCAGCGGTTCATCGCCCGCCTCGCCGCCCACGGGCCCGTCACCCCGCTGGTGCCGGCCTCGCTGCTGCAGACAGTGCCGTCGGACTACACCGTGCTAAGCGAGATCGCCGACGATGTCGTCGCCAGCATCACCTGACCAGGCCCGCGGTCACGACACGATGCCGGTCTGTGTACCGCTCGGTCAGGCTGCAGCGCTCGCCGCTGGCGGAACAGTGACTGCCATCTTGTTCGACTGGGACGGCACCCTCGTGGACAGCACCGAAGCCAACTACCTCTCGCTGCATGAGGCACTCGCGGCGCACGGCCACGACCTCGCCAGAGACTGGTTTCTTGCCCGAACCGGCCTGACCACCGCCCAGACCGTTCAGGAGTACTGCACCCAGTTCGGCCTCGTCGTCGACCACGACCGGGTCGTGCAGCAGGTCAACTCCGCATTCCGCCGACACCGGGCCGGCATTGTCGAAGTCACGGCGGTCTCCATGCTTCTTCGTAAGCGCCCAGCGAACGTCAAGACCGCCCTGGTTAGCGGAAGCACAGCCGCCGATGTGACCGCGGTCGCCGAACGGCTCGACCTCTTGGACCTGTTTGATGCCGTAGTCACCCTGGATGACGTCGCCCAACCCAAACCAGCACCCGATGGCTACCGTCTCGCGCTCAACCGGCTCGCACAGGCGCCCAGCCGCGCCCTTGCCATCGAAGACACCGACGAAGGCATACAAGCCGCACGAGCCGCCGGCATCGCCTACATCACCGATGTGCGTCGCCGCATGAGATTCCCGGTCTAGTGCGGCTCTGGCCCACGTTGCGTGATGCGGTGATGGGAGTCACCAAGATCGTCTGGTGGGCTGCCCGCTCAGCCTGATCCGACGCGGCGGTCGGGGCGATAGGGTGCCAAGTCGAGCGGCACGTCGTTTCCCAGCGCGAGGTCGGCGGCGGCCGCGCCGAGGTAGGGGCCGAGGGTGAGGCCGACCGGACCCAGCCCGGTCACCACGACCAGCCCGGCCACACCCTCCACGCCGCCCAGCAGGGGCAGCCCGTCGTGGGTCAGCGGGCGGAAGCCGACCCGCACCTCGGCGACCGTCGCGTCGGCAAGCCCAGGCGCCAGCGCCAGCGCGGTGGCGGCGACCTGGTGCACCCCGCCGAGAGTGACGCGATGGTCGAAGCCTGCGTCGGACTCTCTGGTCGCCCCGGCCACCACCCGTCCGCCCGGGAACGCCAGCAGGTAGTGGTCGCCGGTGGTTTGGATGACCGGCCACCTGGCGGTGTCCCGGCCGGGCAGGTCCAGGTGCAGGATCTGGCCGCGCTGCGGAAAGACCGGCAGAGCCACCCCGAGCGGCCGGCACAGCATGCTCGACCAGGCACCGGCGGCGACCACCACGACGTCGGCGGCCACCACCTCGCCGTCCACGGCGACCCCGGTGACCTCGGTGGCCCTGCCGGTGCCAGTGGTCAGCGTCAGGGTCGCCGAGCCGGCGCGCCGCCGGGCGCCGCCTGCAGCCGCCGCACCCAGCAGGGCGTCCCGCAACTGCCTGCCGTCGACCCGGCCGATCCCACTGGCCGCCAGCCCCGCCAGGTCGGCGCGCAACAGCGGGAAGCGTGCGGCGGGCGCACCTGGCCCAAGCCGCTGGAGCTCGCCAAGGCCGGCCATCCCCGGCTGCGCACCCAGCCGCAGCATCCCCTGGTATAGCTCCTCCAACTCCGGCCCGTCGGGCGCGACGTGGATGCCGCCGACCCGCGCGTAGCCGTGGTCGTCCACGCCCGCCGCCGCCAGCGCGTCGAGCATCCGCGGGTAGTGCGCGGCGGCCGCCAGGCCGAGCACAGCCATCGGCGCCGGGGTGCCGGGCAGCGGCCATGGGGCGACGATGCCAGCGCCCGCCGCGGTCGCCTGGCCTTAGATCGGCCCGGTCGACCAGCACCACGTCCGCGCCCCGCGCGCCCAGGTGCCAGGCGGCGCTGGCCCCGACGATCCCCGCGCCAACGACGATCACCCGCACGCCGGCCAGGGTGCCGCAGCTCCAGCCCGGCCGCCAGGAGCCGGTGGGCATGGTCCACCACCCTGTGGCACTCAAGCAGGATGCCGTCCCGATCCAACGCCGCGTCGTCCAGCGGCTCGCCAGCCAGCGGCGATCACCCACGCCATCGCTGCCCAAGCTCATGCGCTGAGCAGGACGCGGTTGCGGAGCAGGTCGAAGCCGGCGCGGCCGTCCAGCTGGCGGTTGCGCAGCTTGATGCGGTTGACGTTGCCCTCCGACCGCGCCCGAGCTCCACGGCAGGGTTAAGCCGTTGCGGGCTTGCACCGCCACCGCAGCCTGCCCGGCGTGGATGACCGGGGTCTGCTCCGGGCTCGACAGCCGGCTCGGCGATAGGCTGTTCGCGCCGGCAGGTGCGGTGGCGTGCCACGGTCTTCTCGACGTAGCCAGTCAGGTTGTGCCACAGGTGCCAGCGATCGGCGACCTGGATCGCTTGGGGTGCGCGCTGCGCGCCCCGTCGGCGTCGGCGCCAGCGCGGTCCCGACCGATGACCTGGGTGCCGGGATGGTCGCGCAGCCAGGCGGCGAAGGTGTCGGCGTCTCTCGGTCTGGGGAGCAGGTCCACCGGGCGGTCGGTGGCCTGTCCACGAGCACGCTGCCGTCGCCGTAGCCGCGGCGCAGCGCAAAGTCGTCCACGCCCAACACGGCCACGTCGGTGGGCTCGGGATCGGGCAGGGCGCGCAGCAGCCGCAGCAGCGTGCTGCGGCCAACCGGGAGCCAGAGCCCTCTGGGCCAGCCGTGCTCCGGCGCGGCCTGCCAGCGCCAGGCCGATCGCCTCCAGCATCCCGCGTGCCAGTGGGCTGCGACGAGCATACGGCGAGGTCAGGCCCGTGATCTGCTCGGCGAACGTGCTCGCCCGGCAGTCGCTGTGTCACAGAACAACCGACCGACCCACAGCCGGACCACCACGTGCCGCCCGCCGATCGCCGCATCGGCCAGCGTGCGCTGGGAGCGGCTGTGCACCCTGGCCGAGGGGTGACCGCACCAGCGACAGTCAGCCAGGCGCGCCCGCGGGAAGGCCGAGCTCCGCACGCCGACCTCGGTCTGCTCGGCCCCCTCGATGCAACGGCAGCAAGCTGCGGTAACAGATCATCCAGAGCGTGCTGCTCCCATGCCGGTCGATGAACACAGGCGCCACCACCAACCCAGGGTCGGTCTGATCACGGAAAGTGGGCCAGAGTCTCTAGTGTTCTGAGTCGTTGGTTGGTTGCTGGTTTGATAGGGTCCGTGCATGGCAACCGACACGCCAGGGCGCCGCCGGGGACCCAAGCTGCCCGAGCTGGCGCTGACCGAGGACGAACGAGCCACCCTCCAGCGATGGGCCAGGCGGGCCACGTCCAGCCAGACGCTGGCGCTGCGCTGCCGGATCGTGCTGGCCTGCGTCGAGGGGGCCAGCAACCAGGCGGTCGCCACCCGGCTGGGCATCTCGCGGCCGACGGTGACCAAGTGGCGCTCGCGGTTTGTCGCCCGCCGCCTTGAGGGCCTGGCCGACGAGCCCCGACCCGGCGCGGCCCGCACCATCACCGACGAGCAGGTCGAGCGGGTGCTGGTCATGACGCTGGAGACCACGCCCACCGATGCCACCCACTGGTCGACCAGGGGCCTGGCCCGCCAGGTCGGCATGTCGCAGTCGGCGATCAGCCGGATCTGGCGGGCGTTTGGGCTCAAGCCGCACCTGGTCGACACCTTCAAGCTGTCGACCGACCCGCAGTTCATCGACAAGGTCCGCGACGTGGTCGGGTTGTACCTGAACCCGCCCCAGGCGGCGATGGTGCTGTGTGTGGATGAGAAGACGGGCGTGCAGGCGCTGGACCGCACCGCCCCGATCCTGCCGCTGCTGCCGGGGACCCCCCAGCGGCAGACCCACGACGACACCCGTCACGGCACCACCAATCTGTACGCCGCCTTGGATGTCGCCTCCGGCAAGGTCATCTCCCAGATGACCCCTCGCCACCGCGCCATCGAGTTCAAGCGGTTCTTGGCGCACATGGATCGCGCCGTGCCAGCCGAGTTGGAGTTGCACGTGATCTGTGACAACTCCTCCACCCACAAGACCCCGGCGATCCAACGCTGGCTGCTGGCCCATCCGCGCGTGCACCTGCACTTCACCCCGACCTACAGCTCCTGGCTGAATCTGGTCGAGCGCTGGTTCGCCGAGCTGACCACCAAGTGGCTGCGCCGTGGCACCCACCGCTCGGTTGCCGAGCTC
>Ga0184638_1000311_pt1 | contig 13227 bp, 14 predicted proteins | sample PLM31_50_b2_FD_133141 | JGI IMG/M metagenome (GOLD analysis project Ga0184638, IMG submission 133141) | Groundwater sediment microbial communities from an aquifer in East River, Colorado, USA - PLM3-1_50_b2 | ecosystem: Environmental > Terrestrial > Soil > Riparian zone | place: USA: East River... | reverse complement strand
TAATTTTACATAAAAGGTATGATTATCAGAATCGGGTATTCGCTCTTTGCGAGTCATGTTATTGGACAGCAACTTTTTTTATGAAAATAGAAAGGTTTCAGTGTCCCATTTGCCTTAGCAAAGATGTTGCACTAATTCCTTTGAATTTAGATGAAAAGTATGAATTTGATTTTGAACGAAAACGAGGATTGCAGATTAAATTTTCAGTTCTAAATGGGGAATAATGAATTAATTTTGTGTCAAAGCATGAATGATTAAAACGTTGAATTTTTATCATGATTGAATGTTAACTCTAAGCAGGTCATTGATTTAATTCTTGAGACGAGCTCTAATTTAATATTAATTCAATTTTTGTGAAAAATATATTTTTGACGAAAAATAAGTTAAAATATTGATAAAAGAAGTAGTTAGATTTTCACTTGACAATTCAGATTCAAATTTTGTCGAAGGTAATCTGTTCATACCTGACAATCCGATAGGTGTAATTGTTTTCGCTCATGGTAGTGGAAGTAGCAAAAGCAGTCAGAGAAACCAATTGGTATCAAAAAAATTAAATGAAAACAATATTGGATCTCTCTTATTTGATCTATTATCTGAAGAAGAACAAGAAAGTGATAGGCGACTAGAAAATATAATCACACAAATCTCAGGTGCAACTTTGAATAAATTCAACATATCTTTACTTACAGAAAGACTGTCGATGGCTACAGAATGGATAATGAGTCATGAACAAATAAGGAAATTACAACTAGGTTACTTTGCTTCAAGTACTGGTGGAGCAGCGGCTCTTATTGCGGCATCCAAATACCAGGTCAGATCAATTGTTATTCGTAGCGGACGTACAGATTTAGTGGATAATCGTTTCTTTCCTGAGATAGTAACCCCTTGTTTGTTTATTGCAGGCAGCAATGAAAAGACAGTCATTAAAATTAATAAGCAGACAATGAAAAAATTAAAAAATGCCAAAGAAAAGAAACTCAGTATAATACAGAACGCTTCGCATTTGTTTGATGAAGAAGGATCTATGGAGAAGCTTACAGATATTGCTAGTCAATGGCTTAAAGAACATTTTAGTCCATTAGCCAATTCGGTTTCTTAGTATCAAAGTATGCCATTATTAAATAATAATTTCCATCCCTTTACATAGTTAGTTCCCTTTCAAAATATAAGGTTTAATATTTATATGAATGCTACCAATAGTCAGTGACTAGTCTTGATATTGGACGGAGTTATCGGTAAATTTCAGTTGAAAATAAAGGACCGGGAATCCGCAGGCAATATCCTTGGAGAAACATTAAAGGATGTAGTAAAAAAAGAAGATAGAAATGACACTCTTGTCTTGGGGATTCCTCGGGGAGGTATAATAATTGCAGAGATTATTGCAAGAAAGTTATCCTGTGGATTTGACTTATTAATCTCCAAGAGGCTTCGAGCACCTCATAATGAAGAACTCGCCATTGGTGCAGTAATGGAAGATGGTACAACCTACTTGAATGAATTGGTTATCAACGAGCTAAAAATATCTTCTGAGTATATCAAAAGTGAAATATTAAACCAGTTAGAAGAAACAAGACGTCTTGCTCGGTTATATAAACATGGAAATAAATTTTATCTGGAATCCAACGATATTGACTGGAAGAACAAGACTATAATTATTGTAGATGACGGTGCTGCTACAGGATCCACTATTACTGCTGCGATAAGGAGTATCAGAAAAAGTAATAATCCAGAGCGACTTGTAGTTGCAATTCCAGTATCACCGAAAGGAACCATTATTCTATTGAAAAATGAGGGAATAGATCACATTGAAGTTATTACTAGTCCTCAAAACCACAACTTTACATCAATAGAACAATACTACCAGAATTTTGATCAAGTGACTGATAATCAGGTTCTTGATATCATTAAAAGCTCTTTGAGAAAGTAACACCTTTGAAATTATGTCTTTGATTCTACTCATAGATGTGCCATTGTTGATATTATCTCAGATTTTTGGGGGTAAATAGGTAAAATTAAACATGAGTAACTACCATTCCAAATTTGCAGAACCTTTACTAGTTAGAATTGTATTGAGCAATGAATTTGCGTAATAATAAATTGAACATTGAAATTTTTAGTGCAAAAATATCACATGTGAACATTATATATCACACTACACTTATTACACGTGCCATTGGATGTATTAATTTCGTCACAAAACCTTTATGGAATAACACAAAACGAAAGTGGAGTCATTGTAGTAGATACAAGATCTTTTTCAGAATTTAAGAATGGTCATGTGCCAGGCGCAGTAAATGTTGATCTTTTTCAGTTGCACTGGTTTGATACCACCAAAAGAGGTATCAGAGACTTTAATAGACAAACAAGATTACTCCTATCAAATATTGGAATAAGGAAGGAAAGCATCGTTGTTTTTTATGATAATATTTCTGGTATCTGTGCAGCTAGGGGCGTTTGGTTGCTTCTTTATTTTTCTCATGAAAAGGTATGCATGTTGGATGGGGGCTTTGAAAAATGGAAAAGAGATGGATATCCAGTTGAAGTAAAAAGTAATGCTTTAAAACATTCCAGATTCAGCGGTAAACCCAATTCCAAAATCATAGCTGGTGCAAATGAAGTAAGGCGAGCAATAAACAACAAACATGTGGTAATAGTCGACGCTCGCTCTAGAGAAGAATATGACGGTTCTGAAGTAAGAGCTGCAAGGAAGGGTCATATTCCGTCAGCGATAAATATGGATTGGACACAAAATATTAAAAACAGCATTTTTAAGAGTAAGGGAGAGCTTTCAAATATTTATTCAAAAATTCCGAAAGATGCACAAATAATAACATATTGCCAAGGCGGATATAGGGCCGCTAGCGCATTTTTGGCTTTGAAAATGTTAGGTTACAAGAAAGTAAAGATGTATCTTGGTTCCTGGGGGGAATGGGGGAATCGACTTGATTTGCCAGCGGAACAGAACTAATTAATTAAAATAGTAATTGTATAATAATAAAATCTTGTGATAAAGCTTCATATCGTTTAAGCTGAGTACGGAGATTAATTCATTTTAGAATCTAATCTGGGTAAAGAATTAACTTCCGTACTCATAGACGAAGGACCGTATTAAACATTTGGAAAACATCTTAAACCAACAATAAAGAAGTTACCATTAATAGTAAATTAGATCTGGTAGTTTTGAGTCATATTGATAATGATCAAATTATTGGCTTACTTGATCTTTTGGATGAAATCAGAAGTCAAAGAGAAAAGGGAGTAAAGGAATTGGTAAAAATAAGTAAATTATGGCATAATTCATTTAACGATCTGTTGCAACTAGATCCAGAACCAAAAATATTTTTAAAAAATATTTTTCTAACTCAAAATTTGTTATCTAAAGAGGAAGAAGAAAAAAGGAAAACAATACTACTTCAATCATTATGAAAGGTTTTCAACAAGGTAAAGATCTTACTTTATTGGCTAATTCACTAAAAATATCAATTAATCCCAGATTCAAGAAACTGATTGTAGTGAATGATGCTATAAAAACTGTTCAACTAAGGAATATCACATTTTATATTTTAGGTCCCACAAAGAAGAATCTAAATAAACTTAGGGAGGAATGGAAAGATTGGCTCAGCGGGAAGAAATTAATTACCAATTCTGAATTTGAGTTGTTTCAAATCTTGGACAAAAGTATTCCAAATTTGGCGAACATCATGTTTCTGATGGAGATAAAAAACAAAAAAATTCTCTTTACTGGCGATGGTCTGGGTGAGGATGTTATTAGCGTATTGTCAAAAAATGGGATGCTGGATAAACAAGGTAAGATCCATGTAGACATTCTAAAAATACCACATCATGGAAGTGATAGAAATGTATCAAAGGAATTTTTCAATACAGTAAATGCAGATTATTACGTCATATCCGCGAATGGAAGAGAGAATATCAAAGTAAGAACGCCAAAAAAATTGTCTTGACAAACAAGACTCCAAACATTCTGAAAGTATTGAAGGAATACGATCAAAAAAAGTTTAATTACAAATGTATTATTTTAAGAAAAAAAGAGGACCTTTTTACAATTAATTTATGAAAGCTCTGTGTTCCAAAATATCAATTCTTAGTTCAATATAGTTCATGAAATGGATCTCATGATAAATTAACTTTAGGCGTCACGCTTACATGAGCTCATCAAAATGGGGCTTTCTGTTGAAGACAAGCATTTTATCTATAGGATTATCCAATCGGTTAGCTTAAACTGTGAAATCAGTTGTGCGATAGCTCTGTTACATCTCCTGGTGTTCCTGAAATAGGAGTTTTGTCAACAGAATCTATTGATGCTTCGCCATTAATGAGTGCCATTATAGTTGCTAATAATTTACGCATATCACTTTTATTAATATACAAATTAATAAGAATTTCGGAAAAGAATGAAGGAAAAATCAAAAGATATGCCTCCGTGTGATTAATTTCTTGGTAGATGATTTTTATGTTAAAAAAAGGGCCTTATTTTCCCAGGTTCTCGGTCAAATCAACAACGAACAATTGTGAAGTTGTCGGTAAATTGGATCAAAAGCTGCCTGGTTTTGTCAATGGCAAAATTCTCTCTTTTGGAAAGGTAACAAGTCGTTAAGATGATCTTGCAGATCAATATTGGAACGAAGCAGAATGTCGTAGTATCAGGACAAAACAAAGGCAAATTTGCTGTTAGAACTTATTTCAAAATTTTTAACCATGAAAGTTCTGTATGACCAAATCATGCGCTGATGACTATCAACAGTTCTAAAAGTAGCACAGCACATTAACTTGTTAATTTTGTTTTGAAGTTTGATATTAAGGATTTAAATAAGTTGAATGATCCTTGAATAAGTATTGATTCCAGACGGATCAAATTCAGATATTTTTCCTCAGGAGTCATCCCCTTTCGGAAAAACATATAGCGAGTGGGCAGAAGAATGGATTAAGTGGTCACTCTCTATACCAAAATCTTCCAATCCTATAATGGATGGAACAGGTAAGAATTGTGCCGAATCTCAATCGGGACCCGTATGGTTCTTAGCTGGCACATTCGGCACGTTTGTAAAGCGAACATGCTGCATTCCCTTTACCAAAGCGATTTTCTTTCCTATAATTGAAAAAGAATGCTCTTTTGCAGAAGAGGGAGATCAACTTAAGACAGAAGCCGACTTATGCAATAGAGCTACATATCTTATGGATATTGTTGTTGAAATGAAGGTATTGATTGATGGAACTGACGTCAAGAATCTAAAGAATTACAGGGCAAGATCTTGTGTATTCGATCTAGTATTCCCCGAAGATAACATATACGGAGTTAAAGCCGGTACCACTCGCTCGGTAACAGATGGTTACTGGCTTCTAGTAAAGCAGTTACCGATAGGAAATCACGTAATTCATCTGATGGCAAGCGCGTTAATACCAGAAGGTCCAGCCGAAGAGATCGCCAAACGTTATGTAAAGTTTAGTGACAACATATTCAGGACTGAGGTTCTCTACGAATTGAAAATATTGTAGCGCAGAAATGCTTACTAGCATTTACAATTTCAGTACCGATAAGATGAACTCAAAAAGGAGGCTTATTGATGACTGTTCCACCTAAAGTAGATAAGGTTATTACTGTTAGTAATTTTCATAGCCAATAGTGTATCCTGTGAATTCTAGCCCGTATAATGTTCCATATGGTGAATGGACCGCACGATGGTGGCGCTGGGCATTATCAATACCGAATGACAAGAACCCACTTGTGGATGATACAGGAAAGAATTGTTCAGAATCTCAATTTGGACCTGTATGGTACTTATCTGGAACCACAGGAGAGACATATTCAGCAACTCGTACATGTTCCATTCCAGCTGGAAAAAGTATATTATTTCCAATAATCGCATCATTATTTTCATTTGCTGAAGTTCCCTTTATAAAAACAGATCAAGAATTAATTTCTTACAGTGCAAAAGATATCGATGACTGTAGTCTTTTAGAAGCATCAGTTGATGGACAAAAATTACAAAATTTAGATCAACACCGAATCCAATTTGGACCTTTTGACATTAGTTTACCCTCAGACAATATTTGGAATGTGCAGTCTGGAGCTACCAGAGCAGTAAGTGACGGTTTTTGGATCTTCCTAAAACCTTTGAATGACGGTTATCATAAAATTAACTTTCACGGGATAGAACCAAACTTTCATACAAATGTGACCTATCAGATAATCATTACATAGTCATTAATCAGTAATTCGATTTTCTCCTTCGATTCATAATTTATAAATGAGATAGTTTGTATTTTGAATCATACTTTTCTTAATGAAATAAGATTTGCACATAAATATCAATAAATTTATAGCATTGCTTTCTGAATTATTAAATTGATATATTTTTGATAACTGTGTTTCTGATAATTTGTAATCTGTCGGTGAGGTAGGATCACGACTCAAAAGAGGGATATCTCAGCGTTTTTTCAAAAGAGGGATATCTCGAAAATGTTGTATAGCTCGGATGAAGAGCCATTTGGAAGGACATGGCAGGAATGGACTACAAAATGGTGGCAGTGGTTTCTTTCTACACCTGTACAGAAACATCCAGCTTGCGATAAGACGGGCGAGAATGGAGGTGTAAATCAAGATGATCCGAATGTATGGTTTTTAGCAGGTACTACCGGAGGAAGAGCAGAACGAATCATATCGATTCCAGAAGGAAGGGCTGTATTATTCCCTGTGATAAATGTGACCACGTCTTATTTGGAAAATCCACATTTAAAAACTGACGACGATATGATATCATTTGTTGACTCTCATATGAAACAGATAGCTAAGAAATCGGCAAGTATTGACGGTGAGGATATATTGATTTCAGATAATTTTCGCGTTAGAACAAATGTGTTTGAATTCACATTTCCCCCAAATAATATATATGGAGTAGACTCAGGTCCGACGAAGGGGGTAGGAGATGGTTATTGGGTGTTTCTGAAACCGTTGTCTTCAGGAATCCACACTATTGTAACGTCTGGAGCATGTATGTCAGGAAGAGTTCAAATTGATGTGAATATTCAATTAAATGTAAAACAATAAAAAAACCTCAAGGTATACCACCAGAGTTGAGTTGAACCTGTACAGTGAAGATCTTTAGTGGAATTGACGCGGTGAAAATTATATTGTCAATTTATAGATGGCTTAAGAGTAAGGATTGTTAATCGATGGAAAACTTTACAATGTCCAAGTTCAGCATATTTTATTGAAAGTTTCCTTACACGTCTAATCATTTCACAGACTTGCGCCCTGTTTTTGAGTAAAGCTCACTAAGGACGTCGTGTAAAATTTCTCTAACGTTATCTTTGTCCATCTCATCCAGGACGTTGTCTAAAACTTCTCTAATGTTATCTCTTTGCATACGAGGTTCTTTTGTTCCTAATGAGCTTTTAAATTTCTCAACAGATTTGTGAACATCCATAAGTTCCTTTTCCATCTGTGTCACACCTATGGTCTTCAGAAGATCCAATTGACTTATTGCAGTTTTGTAGAATTCTTTTCTTACTTCTTTATCTCGAGCTACAAATGTTGCTGAAAGAGAAATACCAATAAACAACAAATACGCTCCCATTGGCATAAATGAGATCGTTACAAGACCAAAAGGCGGATATACAGCAAACAATAATGAATCTATTTCGATCGAACCAAAAAGCATTGCAATACCAACGGCAGAAATTAACAAGTATTTCTGAATATCATGTTTTGTAATTAAAGTAGAAGCAGCCACGAAAGCTAGACTGAAAAATAGAGCACCAATTTGTTTCGTCGCCCCAAAGAACAAAACTTTGACTAAAGAAGAAATGGCGAGAGGCTCAAGTATATTCGGTAAGTATGTTTCAAATGGAAATAAGAAATAAACCAGTGGTATCGATATAATTACCCAATATTTTAATTTCCCCATCCTATTCCCGTACGCACTAAGTAGTACCGCTGAAGCTATCCAAACTAATACAAACGATGATACTGACACAATATCAAGTATCGTACCGAAAGAAATAGCGAGATCCGAACGTGGAAGGCTATACAAAAAGACACGAATCGGATATGGCTTTATGAATGATGATTGATAGGTCAGCACGTATATCGCATAGATGAGTGAAGTCATAATAGCAAACGCGGTCAATGAAAAAGATATCGCATATAATGAGAGAATTTTATTCCTCCTGGTTTTAATCCATTCAACTAAAGTTAGCGCCAGTAGAATTAGAAAAAATAAGGCCGAGATATGACTGATATAAACCGCGGCGGATAATGATAGAATGTTGTAACTTTTGAAAAGAACAATTTGTAGAATTATCGCTACCAGAATACCAATTAGTGAGTATTGCGTCAAGGATATTATAAGATAAGAGTTTTTTACTACCATTCCACCCTTTAATCGAAAATCTGAATGTTTGATCTTCGCAAAATTAAGGAGTACAATCACAATTCCGACAAATAGCATTGTAAATGTGATAAAGATACCAACGTACATAGGAGTGGTCAATTCTTTATCACTTGTTGCAAAATACTTGACAAAGGTTGAATCAATAGCCATGATTGATATCGCAACCAGAATTACTAACAATGCCCTTTCTTTATTAATAGTCAAGTTGAGTTGAACCATATTTTATCTTACAACTCGGTTCATGATGTTGACGACATTCTTTAATGACGACTAGCTAATAATAATATCGGATAAATTCTTAAGTAGGATCTTTCAAGATGGTGACATTGGAAAAATGATTAGACTTCAAGATAGTACAATTAATTTAAATTTGTATATTTTGCTATCTATGGCAGCAATTTACTCTATTACGATTACATTCGTAGCTGGATATAATGTAGATGTTTATTCGAAGGATGAATCACCCTTTGGCATATCTTACAGTGATTGGATAGCAAAATTTTGGAATTGGGACTTTTCTATCAAGATAGACCCTCAAACAAACACTTTTGCTGGCCTGAGTGAAAATGGATGCATGCTTCATAGGGAGGAATCTATGGTAATGTTGGTTGATACTGCTGCAGGAGGGATATGGCATCAGAAATGTACAATATCTCATAAAGAAGGAATTTTAATTCCCATTTGGACTGGAGAATGCAACGCTGCAGAAAAAGGCTGTATAGGCTACTCCTTTGAACAATTATTGAAGGAGGCCAGAGGATTCGATTTGGGAAAGGTCAAGGGGGGAGTCAAAGTGGATAATGTTCCTATTGCTAAGTTAGACGTCGTTGATTACACGACAAATATTATGAACAACGTGACTGAAGTATATACGAGACAATTTAATGCCATATTGCCGGAAGGAGGTCATATCCCAACTGAGAAATTTGGCACATATCCTGCAGCAGCACACGGCTGGTTTGTTTTCTTAAAACCTCTTCATCCTGGAAATCATACGGTCTATTACCAAAACACCGTAGAGCCTACTACTCTTAGCGGAGCCGGAAACATAAACACAGCACAATTCACCTATACTTTTAAGGTTGAATAGGCATTGATGGAATGGAAATAACAGATTTTTGATTTCTCCACTTAAACAGGTAATCGTATTAAAAATAATTACCTGGTTATAAAATCAGATTGTAATAATTCGCCCGATTTTCTTAGCTTCAGTTAGAGTTGTTCTGGCCTCAAATACAGTCTCACATTATTTCAAATTTTTATAAATGTCATAATTTAGATTAATCTGTAAAACTGCACGTAGTCATCTAATGATATTTAAAAATATTCGTAACAAATTCCAATTGAAGCTCAAAGATAGAGTCTGTGCAGGAAATATCCTAGGCGAGGCATTAAAGGATGTAATCAAGAAAGACGAAGAAAGGAAAAATTGTATTGTATTAGGAATTCCTCGAGGAGGCGTAATAATTGCAGACATTATTGGCAGGAAGTTTTCCTGCGAATTTGGCATAATTACACTTAGGAAGCTCTGTGCTCCACATGATAAGGAGCTTGCAATAGGTGCAGTTATTGGAGACGGTGTTACTTTCCTCAATGAATTTATTGTTAAAGAATTAGAAATCTCTCATGATTATATCGAGAAAGAAAAATTAAGAGAATTAAAAGAAATAAGACGTAGAACTTCTTTATATTGTTCTGGTAATAGAATCTTTGCAGATAGCAGTAACATAACGTTTGACAATAAAACTGTAATATTAGCAGATGACGGGGCTGCTACAGGAGCTACTATAATAGCTGCAGCCAGATGGATAAGATCAACTAAAAACCCTCGGCATTTATTAATTGCAGTTCCTATAGTTCCAAACGATACTTTAAATCGATTGAAGAATGAAGATGTTGACCATATAGAAGTTATTACAAGTCCTAAGTTTAACTTTAGATCGATAGAACAATACTATCATAACTTTGAACAAATTACTGATAACGAAGTTATTGGAATCATAGATAGAAATAGAAGATAAATGGTTTTTCTAATCCCTAATTGTGAGTTATATCAGGCCAAAATTCTTTCATTGGTTAAAGATTTTTTGAAATTTTTGAAAATATTCTTGAGAAAGTGTAATGATTGATTTCATTTCAGAAATGCCAATCAAGGTCTCAGGTATCCAAAATTTCATATTTTTACTAATTATCCTCAATCTTTAATTTATTATGCAATTAATTTATTAAATTCTTATTACCATAATTTCTTCGAAAAATCAATATTGGTCTTTAATTCAATCCTCATTAGTATTTATCTTGAGTTGGAAAACTTTTCTTCGCATTGTATATTCATGACTAAAATAATTTCAGTAGAATGAATTAGGTGATTTCATGACATATTAGCATGAATGAAAAATTACTACAAGATAAAAATCAATTATATTAATAATTACTCTTATTCACCTTAGGTGTCATTAGATAAAAACCTTGAGCTGTATTCATCGTTCCCTAACTTGCCGTGAAGGCATGATTTCCATTTAATGGCGATATGCCTTAATAGACATTATATACATTAGTACGTGTTTTTGAATTTATTGTGGTCCTACGACCCTAAATTCATAAGTAACTTTTGGCGTCCATGCAACAGGTTGCTTGAAGGGGAAGGGCTTGTCCACCTGTGCATCAATTGTCATTGTATACTCACCAGGATCAAGTGGCTCTATTATACCGTAATACCCATCAGCTGCAGCCTTATGTTCTCCAGCTGGTACGTCCCACAGTGTACCGGGAGGGCGAACCATAACTTGAAAATCGTCATTAGCACACCTGTAGTCATCGGTTATCAAATTAAATTCTCCAGATTCTGGACCCTTTATCGTGAGATTTGCTTTACTAGCGGAACCTTCGTCCTTATTAGCATTATTAGCTAGGTTCTTATCGGGTACTGCCTCTGCCTCTACCTCAAAATCCGTGATGACAACCGGATTAACAGCTATAAATAATCTCTTACGAGGAGGAACAGGTTGTCTAATGACTCTAGTATGATTTTGTGCATCATTGCCTGCAAAGTACAAAATATCAGGGTTACCACCCTGTGCCCTCTCCCACAAATTTCCATTATTGTCGTTCATCGCATTTTCAGCCTTCGGATCATCTAAGATATTTTTCCAAAATTGTGCTACTTTTTCAGCGTCTGCTCGAACTAAATTAATGGCCATTCTGATCTTATATGATAAGCTACTATATAAACAAAAACAGTCTACCAGTGGATTTGTTCCTACAAATTCACGCAGGCAATTCCCAAACGAAGCTATTAGTATTTACATATTCACAATGAGAGGAGACATTGAAATCTGCTCCAAACTGAGCAATTGATAGAGGAATAATTCTTATAGTTTTAGTATTCTATTGTATTTGTGTTCTTTTCGACACCAAATACCTCAGTCAAACTTTACGTTCTAATTTCAAAGAAAAATGTTTTGATGAACGCGATTTTCTGCTCCTCATGTGAGTTTGCTTGCCACTTGTATAAAATATAGATACAAACAATTTGGATTCATATAATAAGTACAAGCACGAAAATCAGAAACATATCTTATTTCGATAACAAACTCAATCCAAGCTCTATTGAATAAATATCTAAGAAAAAATCGAGGCTCACGGAAAGGGTTTTTCCCTTGCTGGTACAAAGAACATGCCAGCAGACATAACAGAAAGAAGGTCATGCCGCAATAGATCAGGAGATCCATCAAAGTTTGTTTTGCCCATCCAACGTGGGTCAGTCAGAATGAAAAACAATCTTTTCGGATCGTTTTGGAAACTGATAAAATTAAGACCTACTCCAAGTCCTTTTTTTTCATCTCTCAACGAGTCGACAAAATCAAATCCTTGTCTGTAGATTCGACGCGAAGTTGGATCCTTGCTGCTTATTATGCTTATGTGACGCGTCCTGCCTATATGACTTTGAATCAGTATAGCCCTTGAGCTTTCTCTATCAGTGAGCTTACCTTTGCTAGTAACCCTCTATAGGCCTAGTTAATATTTTAGAGTCTACGTGCGCATCATTTCGAATAACTTTTTTGTGTACAAAATGAATGCTTCACTGAATTATATCAAATTGGAAGACCTTAAGTCTACTACTGCAATTAGGAACACCAATCCTGAATCAGACACAACTTTGAGGAAAAGGGCTATGAATTACATACTGAGGAAAATCTGTTCGAGACCGAGAGCGGTGTACCATTTAGTTTTAATGAAAATGAAAAATTGCTCAATACCAAAAGATATACTTGAAAAATTAGATCAGGAAAAACGGGGTATGACTGTGGTAGAAATAGTAAATAATTTTGAATCCGTTGGGTCATTATGACCGCATTTGGGACAAGTCGATCTCAGATTAGATCCACAATTATTATAGTATCGATCGCTATGTTAATGAGGAATTCGCTGGACCAGTTACAGATAGCTGATAAGTTATATCGGCTCGATATATCGGAGACTTTGAATGAATTGTCAAGAGATGTTCTCCCGGTATGACTGGCTCGATAAAATTCCAATAACCGCACTGAAGACTTTGTATAGTGTCGTCTTCTAAATTTTGATGTGACATATTCTTTGATTCTTTTGTTGGAACATCTTTGATCTCTATGAAACTATCCGTGTTGTTTATGTAGTACCATGGAATTGAAAAGCCGTCGAATATAGTCCAGAGCTCGTTTGTCTTGTTAATATCTTCCTTCACATGCTTACGTACTTTATCTATCGTGTCGAGAGAGGGATAAAGCTGTTGGGATGAACACGTAACAGCTGGACCTATTAGGAACCACCAGTTGCC
>Ga0184638_1000309_pt1 | contig 13294 bp, 10 predicted proteins | sample PLM31_50_b2_FD_133141 | JGI IMG/M metagenome (GOLD analysis project Ga0184638, IMG submission 133141) | Groundwater sediment microbial communities from an aquifer in East River, Colorado, USA - PLM3-1_50_b2 | ecosystem: Environmental > Terrestrial > Soil > Riparian zone | place: USA: East River... | reverse complement strand
GGGCGTGGAGATGGTGATGCCCGGCGACAATGTGTCGGTCTCGGCGGAGCTGATCTCGCCGATTGCGATGGACCAGGGGTTGCGCTTTGCGATCCGCGAGGGCGGCAAGACCGTCGGCTCCGGCATCGTCACCGAAATCGTCGCGTGATTGTCAATCTGTCATGTTGAGCAACGCGGAGCATCTCAACCAGATCCTTCACGGAGTTTATCCTGAGCGTGGAATTGAGATCCTTCACGGAGTTTACCCTGAGCCACGAACTAGATCCTTCGCTGCCGCTCAGGATGACAGCCAAAGGGTTCAGGATGACAAGCGAAGGATTCAGGATGACAGACGCGAAGTGTGAGGAGTCATTATGCGCGATATCATCACGCTGGCGTGCCCCGAATGCAAACGACGGAATTATTCCAGTATGAAGAATAAAAAGAACGACCCGGATCGTCTGGAGCGGCGCAAGTATTGCCCGTTCTGTCGTAAACATACCCCGCACAAAGAGACGAAGTAGGCGAGAGGCTAGTGGCTAGAGGCTATAGCTAATGGGGCTTGAGGAGGAGACGTCGGCCCCATTGCCACTCGCCCATTGCCTATCGCCTGTGCGAAGCACAGGGGCATGGTGTTCAACGGTTAGCACGTCGGTCTCCAAAACCGAAGGTCTGGGTTCAATTCCTAGTGCCCCTGCCACACAGAGTTTACGACGGCTCGTGGATGCTGGTTGTGGACGGCTAAGAGGATGAGGAGGCGCCGTGACGTGAGGGCTGAACGCTCATCATGCTAAAAAAAAACTGGGAGAGCACCAAGGAGTTTCTGCTCGACGTTCGCTCGGAGCTGCGAAAAGTGACCTATCCGACCCTCAGCGAAACCGTCGGGTCGACGAGCGTCGTCATCGTGCTCGTCGTGATTGTCTCGTTGTTCTTGGCCCTGACCGATCTCATCCTGGTGCGGCTGATAGGGAGGATCATTTGACGATGGAAGAGACCACGGCCAAGACGAAGAATTGGTACGTGGTCCACACCTATGCCGGCTTCGAAGGCAGGGTCAAGACCAGCATTCTCGAGCGCGCCAAGGAAATAGGATTACAGGATGCGATCGGCCAGGTGTTGGTGCCGACCGAGGACGTGATCGAAATCAAGGAAGGAAAGAAACGCACCTCCACCCGGAAGTTCTTCCCCGGTTACGTGCTCGTCGAGATGGATATGTCTTCTGATACGTGGCAGATGATCAAAAAGACGCCGAAGGTCACAGGATTTGTCGGCGGCAGCACAGAGCCGATTCCCCTGACACAGGAAGAAGTCGAGACCCTGTTAAAGCAGATTGATACGGGGGCGGCCATTCCGAGACAGAAAGAAGAGTACCACAAGGGAGACAACGTGCGGATCATTGATGGGCCGTTCCTCGGCTTTAACGGCATGGTTGACGATGTGGACCAGGAGCGTGGACGGCTCAAAGTCCTGGTCAGCATCTTCGGCCGCGGCACCCCAGTGGAGCTCGGATTCCTGCAGGTAGAGCGATTATAAGAGAGAGGGCGAGAGGGAGCGAATCATGGCAAAGGAAGTCAAAGCTCTGGTGAAGCTGCAGATCCCTGCCGGAAAGGCAAACCCGGCCCCTCCGGTGGGTCCGGCGTTGGGTCAGCACGGCGTGAACATTATGGAATTCTGCAAGCAGTTCAACGACAAGACCAAGGGGCAGGAAGGAGCCATCATCCCGGTGATCATCACCGTGCACACAGACCGGAGCTTCACCTTCATTATGAAGACGCCGCCCGCCTCGGATTTATTGAAGAAGGCCGCGGGCATCATCAAAGGATCGGGCATCCCGAACAAGGAGAAAGTCGGGAAAGTCAGCGCGACTCAGATTCAGGAAATCGCGCGGCTCAAAACGCCGGATCTCAACGCTGCGGATCTTGCTGCGGCGACCAAGATCATCGCTGGCACGGCACGCAGTATGGGCATTACGGTCGAGTAGGATTAGGGGAGGAGATCATGGGCAAGAAGTGGAAGGCCGCCAAGGCACTAATCGATCCCAAACCCTACAGCCTGCAAGAGGCCATGGAGCTGGTCAAGAGGACCGCCTACGCCAAGTTCGACGAGACTGTGGAGATGGCGCTCCGGCTGGGGGTGGATCCCAAGCGCTCGGATCAGATGGTCCGAGGTTCGGTGGTGTTGCCGCACGGGACCGGCGGGAAGGTGCGGATCCTGGTATTTGCTAAAGGCGATAAGGAGAAGGAAGCGCGGGATGCCGGCGCCGAAATCGTCGGCGGGGATGAGCTGGTGGAGAAGGTCAAGGGCGGTTTCCTGGAATTTGATAAAGCGATCGCGACGCCGGACATGATGGGCAACGTCGGCAAGCTCGGGAAAGTGCTGGGGCCTCGGGGGTTGATGCCGAATCCGAAGACCGGCACGGTCACCTTCGAGGTCGCGAAAGCGATCAGCGATATCCGCAAAGGCCGCGTCGAGTACAAGATCGAAAAGGCAGGCATCGCTCATGTGCGGGTCGGGAAAGTGTCGTTCGAGGCGAACAAGCTCCGTGAGAATGCGGCATCGCTGCTGGACTCCGTGATGAAGGCCAAGCCGGCATCCAGCAAGGGCCGCTATCTCAAGTCCGTGACGGTGTCGTCCACCATGGGCCCCGGAATTCGGTTGGACGCGGTCGCGCTCAGCAAGACGGGTGAATAGGAGACCGGCGTATGCGCAAGGATGAAAAGGGGCCGGCGATCGCCGAGCTCCATGAAAAGTTCAGCCGCGCGAGGGTGGCGGTGCTGACGGAGACGGTGGGCCTGACCGGCAACGAGGTCACGGAACTTCGTCGCCAACTTCGCGGCGCCAAAGCTGAGCTGAAGGTCGTGAAAAATACGCTTGCAGCTCGCGCAGCAGACGGCACTCCGTTGGCCGGGGCCAAACAGTACTTCAAAGGCCCCTTGTCGGTCGCGATCGGCTATGACGATCCGGCCCTGCCCGCGAAGATTCTCCGTGACTTTATTGCAAAAGAAAAACGCGACAAGAAGATGCGGATCACAGCGGGGGTGGTGGAAGGCATTCTCTTGGACGCGCCCCGTATCAAAGCGATCGCTGACTTACCGTCACGACAGGTGTTGCTGTCACGCTTGCTCGGCGGCATGCAAGGACCGATCAGCGGTCTCGTCGGAACGCTGGGCGGCATTCTCAGCAATTTTGTCGGAACCCTGATCGCAATCAAGGAACAACCGAAGGAGGATGGAATGGCAGAAGCAACGGCAACGAAGCTTTCCAAAGACGATTTTATTAAGTTGGTTGAAAGCATGACCGTCCTTGAATTGGACGAGTATGTCAAGGCCTTACAAGATCGCTTCGGCGTCACCGCAGCGGCTCCCGCAGCGGCCGGCGCCTCGGGCGGCGGCGGCGCCGCGGCAGCGGCACCCGCAGAGGAGAAGACGGCCTTCGACGTGGTTCTCTTGGCCGCAGGCGATAAGAAGATCCAGGTCATCAAAGTCGTGCGCGAGGTGACCAATCTCGGCTTGAAGGAGGCCAAAGATCTTGTGGAAGGCGCGCCCAAGCCGGTAAAGACCGGGGTCACGAAGGAAGAAGCCGAGACCATTAAGAAGAAGCTGGAAGAGCAGGGCGCGAAGACCGAGATAAAGTAAGGGTCATCCACCGACAGCGTTGTGAGTGGGGGGAAGAATGCCCGAATCCATTGTCAATAGCGGGTTGATCGAGCGCAAGGACTTTTCCAAAATTCCGCGCAACATTGAGATCCCCGACCTCATTGAGATTCAGAAACGCTCGTACGAGCATTTCCTGCAAATGCATGGAGAGCCGGATCGGCGGGAGGACAAGGGTCTCCAGGCGGCGTTGACCAGCGTGTTCCCGATCGCCGACTACAACAATACGGCGGTCCTGGAATACGTCAGTTACAGTTTAGGGACGCCAAAATACGATGTGCGTGAGTGCGCTGAGCAGGGCATGAGCTATGCCGCACCCCTGAAGATCCGCGTGCGTCTCGTGGTCCTCGATCGGGAGGATAAGTCTCCGAACAAGAAGGTATTGGACGTCCGCGAGCAAGAAGTGTACGTCGGCGAGTTGCCGTTGATGACGGACCGGGGCACCTTCATCATCAATGGAACGGAACGGGTGGTCGTGAGCCAGCTCCATCGGTCGCCGGGCGCCTTCTTTACCCATGACAAGGGCCGGACTCATGCCAGCGGGAAGATCCTGTATTCCGCTCGGATTATTCCGTATCGCGGCTCGTGGCTGGACTTCGAGTTTGATGTGCGCGACATCATCTATGTCCGGATTGACCGGCGCCGGAAGATGCCGGCCACGATTCTGCTGAAGGCCTTCGGCTACAGCACGGACGATCTCCTGCGCATGTATTACCCGGTGGAGGAGATCCTGATTGAAAAGGGCAAGCTGTGGCGCAAGCTGGACCAGGAAATTCATGCGGGGCTTCGGATGCCGCATGATCTCAGCGAAAAGGGCACCAAGGAGCCGATCACGCGGGAAGGCTCCAAGCTGACAAAGGCCACCATCGCGCGACTCAAATCGGCCGGGCATAAGGAGATCGAGGTCAAACCGGACAGCCTTGTCGGGCGGACGGTCTTGGTGGACTTGGTGGATCCAGTCTCCAAAGAAATCTTCTTAGCTAAGAACCAGCGGCTGACAGAGGAGGTCCTCGAGAAGATCGCGCAGAGCAAGATTGAGTCCTTTAAGGTCGTCTATTGGGACAACCCGACGACGCCCTCGGTGATCGAGGATACGCTGGAAAGCGAAAAGACAAATTCCAAAGAGGAGGCCATGGTAGAGATCTACAAGCGACTCCGCCCGGGGGAGACGCCGTCCATCGAAACCGCCAAGGCCCTGTTTGAGAATTTGTTCTTCAACCCGAAACGGTACGATCTCTCCCCGGTGGGTCGTTTGAAACTCAACAAGAAGCTCGGCCTCGACCTGCCGCTGGACAAGCGCACGCTCACCGCCGAGGACATCATCGAGGTGGTCCGCTATCTGGTGTATCTCAAAGCCGGCAAGGGCGAGGTGGACGACATTGATCATCTGGGGAACCGGCGCGTTCGATCGGTCGGCGAACTCCTCGAGAATCAGTTTCGCTTGGGCTTGGTTCGGATGGAACGGAGCATCCGGGAACGGATGAACCTCCTGGACATGGAAGCGGTCCTCCCGCACGATCTGATCAACGCGAAGCCGGTGATCGCCGCGATCAAGGAGTTTTTCGGAAGCAGCCAGCTCTCGCAATTTATGGATCAGACCAACCCGCTGGCCGAGATCACGCACAAACGCCGCCTGTCCGCGTTAGGGCCCGGCGGCCTCACGCGCGAGCGGGCCGGCTTTGAGGTCCGGGACGTGCATCCCTCGCACTACAGCCGCATCTGCCCGATCGAGACGCCGGAAGGCCCCAATATCGGCCTGATCACGTCGCTGGCGACCTACGCACGTGTGAATGAATTCGGGTTCATTGAGGCACCCTATCAAAAGGTCCATCGGGGGAAGGTGACGGGCGACATCGAGTATCTCTCGGCAATTGATGGGGAGCGGTACCAGATCGCTCAGGCGAACTCCGAAGTGGATACGCACGGCAAATTAACCGCCGACCAGGTCTCAGCCCGCTACGGGGGGGACTTCGTGATGGTGTCACCCGAGAAGGTCGAATACATGGACCTCTCCCCGAAGCAAGTGGTCAGCGTGGCTACCGCGCTGATCCCGTTTCTCGAGCATGATGACGCCAACCGCGCGCTGATGGGTTCCAATATGCAGCGCCAGGCCGTCCCGCTGATCCAGACCGAGGCGCCGCTGGTCGGCACCGGCATGGAAGCGGTCGTCGCGAGGGACTCCGGCTATGTGGTGCTCGCGCAGCGGTCGGGCGTCGTGGAGAGCGTGGATGCCATGCGGATCGTTGTCAAGACTGAGTTGAAGAAAAAAGAGCCGGGCAGCAAAAAGCACGAAACCCTACTCGACACCTACGATCTCATCAAGTTCAAGCGGTCCAATCAAAACACGTGCATCACGCAGAAGCCGGTGGTGAAGATCGGGCAGCAGGTCAAACACGGACAGGTCCTGGCCGACGGCCCTGCAATTGACCGGGGCGACCTGGCGCTCGGTCGAAATATCTTGGTGGCATTTATGCCATGGGGCGGCTACAACTTTGAAGACGCCATCTTGCTCAGCGAACGGCTGGTGCGGGAGGATGTGTTCACCTCGATCCACATCGAGGAGTTTGAGGTGGAAGCCCGCGACACCAAGCTCGGCAAGGAAGATATCACCCGAGATATTCCGAACGTCGGAGAGGACGCGCTCCGCGACTTGGACGAAAGCGGCATCATCCGCATCGGTGCCGAGGTGAAGCAGGGCGATATCCTGGTCGGGAAGGTCACACCGAAAGGCGAGACACAGCTCACGCCTGAAGAAAAACTTCTGCGGGCGATCTTCGGCGAGAAGGCCGGCGACGTGAAGGACACCTCGCTGACCGTGCCTCCGGGCGTCGAGGGCATCGTCGTGGATGTGAAGATCTTCTCCCGAAAGGGCTTGGACAAGGACGAGCGCTCAAAGAGCATCGAAAGCGACGATGTCCTCAGGATCCAACGGGAGCATCAGGACAGCCTCAGGATCGTCGAGGAAGAAAAGAACAAGAAAATTCGTAAGCTGCTGCTCGGCAAGGTCGTAGCTCGGGACTTGATGGACGGCGAATCCGGCGAGATCATCCTCAAGCGCAAGGGTCGCATCACGCCGGAAATACTTAAGAAGCTGAGCGATGATGAGATCCGCCGAATCATTCTCAGCGACCCTGAAGATCAATCCGAGATTGAAGAGACCGAGCGGACTGCTAAAGAGCAGGCCGAAATCCTGCAGACACTCTACGACGAGAAGGTCGGACGGTTGCGGCGCGGCGATGAACTCCCTCCCGGCGTCATTAAGCTGGTCAAAGTCTATATCGCGATGAAGCGAAAGATTTCGGTCGGCGACAAAATGGCCGGCCGGCACGGCAATAAGGGGGTCGTGTCGCGGATCATGGCGGAAGAAGACATGCCGTATCTGCCGGACGGGACGCCCGTGGAAGTCGTGCTGAATCCGCTGGGCGTGCCGTCCCGTATGAACGTGGGGCAGATTCTGGAAACACACCTGGGCTGGGCGGCCAAGGCGTTGGGGCTGTGGGTCTCCAGTCCGGTGTTCGAAGGGGCGTCGGAGAGCGAGATCAAGACTCTGTTGAAAAAGGCCAGTCTGCCGGAGTCCGGGCAGAGCGCCCTGTATGACGGCCGGAGCGGTGACGCCTTCAAGAGTCCGGTCACCGTGGGCTACATGTATATGATGAAGCTCCACCATCTGGTTGACGATAAGATCCATGCGCGATCCATCGGGCCCTACTCGCTCGTCACGCAGCAGCCGCTCAGCGGAAAGGCGCAGTTCGGCGGCCAGCGTCTGGGCGAAATGGAGGTCTGGGCGCTGCAGGCCTATGGTGCCGCATCCACATTGCAGGAATTCCTGACCGTGAAATCCGATGACGTCCCTGGCCGATCGCGGATGTACGAGGCGATCGTCAAAGGGGAGAACTTCCTCGAACCCGGCTTACCGGAGTCCTTCAACGTCTTGGTGAAAGAACTTCAGAGTCTGGGCCTGGACGTGGAATTGAATAAAGCCAAGGTCTAAGCACAGACCTACAGGGAGGAACGAACTTTGGACGGAATCACGACGGTGTTTGAAAAGCAGCCAGACGGCATGTCGTTTGATGCCATTCGAATTCGATTGGCGTCTCCGGAGAAGATCCGTTCCTGGTCGTACGGCGAAGTGAAAAAGCCGGAGACCATTAACTACCGGTCATTCAAGCCGGAAAAGGACGGGCTCTTCTGCGCGAAAATCTTCGGTCCAACTAAGGACTGGGAATGCAACTGCGGCAAATACAAGCGGATGAAGCATCGCGGCATTGTCTGCGATAAGTGCGGCGTCGAGGTCATTCAGGCAAAAGTGCGCCGTGAGCGCATGGGCCACATCGAGTTGGCTTCGCCCGTCGCGCACATCTGGTATTTGAAAGGGCTGCCCAGCCGCATCGGCACGCTGCTGGACATGAGCCTGCGGCAGCTTGAACGCATTCTCTATTTCGAGAGCTACGTGGTGGTGGACCCGGGCTCCACCGATCTGAAAGAGAAGGAACTGATCCTGGAGGAGCGGTATCGAGCGATTATGCAGGAGCAGCCCAGCGGTTTCAAAGCCGGGATCGGTGCGGAAGTCATTCGCGAGCTGTTGCGTCGCATTGATCTTGATCTGCTCTGGAAGGAGCTTCACAAAAAGGTCAAAGAGACCAACTCGCTGGCGCAGAAGAAGAAGTATACGAAGCGCATGAAAGTGTTGGAGGCGTTCCGCAAGTCCGGGAACAAGCCGGAATGGATGATCATGGATGTCATTCCGGTCCTGCCGCCCGAATTGCGCCCGCTCGTACCCTTGGACGGCGGCCGGTTCGCCACCTCTGACCTCAACGATCTGTATCGGCGCGTCATCAATCGGAACAATCGGCTCAAGCGCTTAATGGAGCTGAAGGCCCCAGGGGTCATCATCCGGAACGAAATGCGCATGCTCCAGGAAGCGGTGGACGCCCTGTTCGACAACGGCCGGCGGGGTCGCGCCATCCGCGGACCGAATAAGCGCCCGCTGAAGTCGCTCAGCGACATGCTCAAGGGCAAGCAGGGACGCTTCCGCCAGAATCTACTCGGAAAGCGCGTGGACTACTCGGGCCGCACCGTCATTGTAGTGGGACCGGAGCTTCGTCTGCATCAGTGCGGCTTGCCGAAGAAGATGGCGCTCGAGCTGTTCAAGCCGTTTATTTTCCACAAGCTGGAAGAGCGCGGCGCCGCGACCACTATCAAGAGCGCCAAGCGCCTGGTGGAGAATGAAAAGCCGGAAGTGTGGGACGTGCTGGACGAGGTGATCAAGGAGCATCCGATTCTCCTCAATCGCGCCCCGACGTTGCACCGGCTCGGTATTCAGGCCTTCGATCCGATCCTCGTGGAAGGAAAGGCGATCCGCTTGCATCCGCTCGTCTGCGCCGCATTTAACGCCGACTTCGACGGGGATCAGATGGCGGTGCACGTGCCGCTCTCGGTCGAAGCGCAGATTGAAGCGCGGGTGCTGATGATGTCCATCAACAACATCCTCTCCCCGGCCAGCGGGAAACCTATTACGGTGCCCTCACAGGATATGGTGCTGGGCTGCTACTGGTTAACGCGAGAGCAGGCGGGCGCGCTGGGCGAAGGAAAGATCTTCAGCTCACCAGAGGAAGTGCGCATGGCATACGATGCCGGTAAGGTGTCGGAGCACGCTCGGATCAAGGTGCGGGGACTGACGCCGATCCGTGAAACGGGGATGACCGAACAGACGCTCCGCGACGCATCCAAATGGAAGCAGTACACGACCGTGGGAAGGGTGATCTTCGGCGAGTTGCTCCCGCCCGGCGTGCCGTTTGGAGCGGTCAATCTGATCATGACCAAGAAGGAGATGACCAAGCTCATTGATGCCTGCTATCGGCGCGCCGGCCACCGCGAGACGGTCATGATGCTGGACCGGATCAAGGACCTGGGCTATTTCTATGCCACTCGAGCAGGCATTTCGATCGCCATTGACGACATGCATATCCCGACGAAAAAGGGTGAGCTGATCCGGAGGGCTCAGCATGAGGTGTCCGAAATCGAGCGGCAGTACGCGGACGGCCTGATCACGAACGGCGAGCGCTACAACAAGGTCATTGACATCTGGGCACACGTCGGCGAGCAGGTGGCCAACGAGATGATGAAGGAACTGGGAGCCGAAGGCGGCGAAAAGCACGGCTTCAACCCCATCTTCATGATGGCTGACTCCGGCGCCCGCGGTAGCTCTCAGCAGATTCGTCAGCTAGGCGGCATGCGTGGTCTGATGGCCAAGCCCTCCGGAGTGATCATTGAGACGCCGATCACCGCCAATTTCCGGGAAGGACTGACGGTGCTCCAGTATTTCATTTCTACCCACGGAGCCCGGAAAGGCTTGGCGGATACGGCACTCAAAACCGCAAACTCCGGCTATCTCACGCGGCGCCTTGTGGACATCGCCCAGGACGTGATCGTGAGCGAGGACGATTGCGGCACCAGCGATGGGATCTTTGTGACTGCGCTGGTGGAAGGCGGCGAGGTCATCCAGCAGTTAGGAGAGCGCATCCTGGGCCGGATCGCGGCCGACGACGTACGGGATCCAATCACGGGAGAATTGATCGTCGCCAGCAACGAAGAGTTTACGGAAGAGCGCGTGACCTCCGTGGTAGAAGCTGGCCTGGATCGGGTGAAAATCCGCTCGGTGTTGACCTGTGAGTCCCGCCGCGGCGTCTGTGTGAAATGTTACGGGCGTGACCTTGCGCGAGGGAAACTGGTGGAGCGCGGCGAGCCGGTGGGGGTGATCGCGGCGCAGTCCATTGGCGAGCCGGGCACGCAGTTGACGATGCGCACGTTTCATATCGGCGGGACCGCGAGCAAGGTGGTTGAGCAGACGACGCTGGAAGCGAAGCACGCGGGGTCGGTGCAATATCTGATTTTTGATTCCAAGAAGAATACCGATCTGCCGAGTGACGCGATCGCAGTGAAGAATAAAGAGGGCGACTGGGTCGTGATGAGTCGAAACGGCAAGATTGCGGTCATTGATGAATCCGGCCGCGAACGCGAAAAGTATCCCCTGGTGTACGGCGCCAAGATCAAGGTCAAGAACGGCGAAAAGGTTGGTATTGGGCAGCGGCTGGTCGGATGGGACCCCTACTCGTTATCCATTCTGACGGAGGTCGGAGGCCGTATCGCCTTCGGCGACATTCAGGAAGGCGTGACCATGCGCGAGGAATTGGATGAGGTGACGGGCCTCTCCCGCAAGCTCATCATTGACCACCCCGGCGCCACCTATCGCCCGCGCATCTCCATCAAAGATGACGCCGGTAAAACGGCCGCTCGATATGTCCTGCCGGTCGGCGCGCACATCTTCGTGGAAAAGAACCAGCCCGTGTATGCGGGTGACGTGCTCGCGAAGATTCCCCGGGAAACCACGAAGACCAAGGACATCACCGGGGGTCTTCCGCGCGTGGCCGAACTGTTCGAGGCCCGCAAGCCCAAAGAGCATGCGATCATCAACGAGATTGACGGCACCGTGGAGTACGGCGGGTATGTCAAGGGCATGCGCAAGATCATCGTGCGCAACGATATGGGGGACACCAAGGAATATTTGATCCCCAAGGCCAAGCACCTGAATGTCCAGGAGGGGGATTGGGTCAAGGCAGGCGAACCCTTGATGGACGGCTCGGCCAATCCACATGACATCCTGGATATCAAGGGGCCCAAAGAGTTGCAGAAGTACCTCGTGGATGAGGTCCAAGAAGTGTACCGGCTGCAGGGCGTCACGATAAATGACAAACATATCGAGATTATCGTGCGCCAGATGCTCCGGAAGGTGCGGGTCGAGGAACCCGGCGACACTGAATTCCTGGGCGGCACTCAGGTGGATAAGTTCGTGTTTGCGGAGGAAAATGAGAAGGTCATCGCGTCGGGTGGCCGGCCCGCGGTGGCGAAGCCGGTGCTGCTTGGGATCACCCGGGCGGCGTTGACGACCGACAGCTTCATCTCCGCCGCGTCATTCCAAGAGACCACGCGCGTCTTGACCGAAGCCGCGATCAACGGCAAAGTGGACAATCTCCTGGGTCTCAAAGAAAACGTCATCGTTGGCCGGTTGATTCCGGCTGGGACCGGACTGTCCGAATACCGCGACACCTTCGTGCTCAGCGAGAAGGAAAAGGAAGAGGCTCTCCCAGGAACGGACGATGAAGCGACGACCGCCTTGGTGAGTGAAGCACCGGGTTCCTAAGACGAGAAGAGGCACGCAAATAGAGGCGATCCGCCGGTTTGTACTTGACAGATCGCCCCTGAAACTATATGATTCTGCGGTTTTGCAGCTACTGAGGTCACTTTTTTCAGATGCCGACAATCAACCAACTGGTCGCGAAGGGACGCACGCTCTCCAAGTTCAAAACCAAGAGCCCGGCCTTGGCGGGATCGCCACAGAAGCGAGGGGTCTGCATCAGGGTCTATACGACGACTCCGAAGAAGCCGAACTCTGCGCTTCGCAAAGTGGCGCGTGTTCGGCTTACCAACGGAATGGAAGTCACCTCCTATATCCCGGGAGTGGGGCATAATCTTCAGGAGCATTCGATTGTCCTGGTGAGGGGTGGCCGCGTCAAGGATCTCCCGGGGGTGCGCTATCATCTCGTCCGAGGCGCGCTTGACGCGGTAGGCGTGCAGAACCGCCGGCAGGGTCGTTCAAAGTACGGGGCGAAGCGTGCCAAGGCCGCCGCGGCCTCATAATCATAATTAAGGTAGGGAGTGTATGTCACGGCGACGTAGTATTCCTCCGCGAGAGGCGGAGCCCGATCCCCGGTATCGCGACAAGCTGATCGGAAAGTTCGTCAATTCGGTGATGCGAAAAGGAAAGAAGAGCACCGCGGAGCGGGTGTGCTACGGAGCCTTCGAAGTGATTCGTGAGCGAACCAATGACGACCCGCTCAAAGTGTTCCGCACGGCGATGGAGAACGTGAAGCCGGTCGTGGAAGTGAAGTCACGGCGGGTCGGCGGCGCCTCTTATCAAGTGCCGGTCGAGATTCGCCCGGTGCGCCGCGTGGCGTTGGCGTTTCGGTGGTTGCGCGAATATGCCAAGGCCCGCGCCGGTAAAAGCATGGTGGAAAAGCTTGCCGCTGAATTGATGGATGCTGCCAACAATACCGGAGCCTCCGTGAAAAAACGAGAAGATGTCCATCGAATGGCCGAGGCGAATAAAGCCTTCGCCCATTATCGCTGGTAACCTGCAATGGAAGGAACCCAATCGATGCCGCGTTGCCCGCAACGCAATGCGGTTGCGTGCTTGACAACGGTCGTCCTCACCGCGACATAACCTCAAGATCCTTGCACAACGTCCTGGGGAAAAGCGGCTGCTTCTGAGCAGGGTGGCGGGTGCGATAGCTAAGGCGGCTGCATTCGAGCAGACGCAGGGCGGGCGGGTGAGTTTGGTCGTCCCGACGAGCCTGGGGCGGGTGGGTGTGAAGCGGGAAAAGAGCCCGTCTCGGCGGGCTCGGGGCGGAAGGGTGAGAACGAGCTATGGCGAAGGCGAAATACGAGCGGAAGAAGCCGCATGTGAACGTGGGCACGATCGGGCATGTGGACCACGGCAAGACGACGTTGACCTCGGCGTTGACCAAGGTGTCGGCGGAGCGGGGCATGGCCAAGTTCATCAGCTACGATGAGGTGGCCAAGGCGAGCGAGTCGCAAGGGCGGCG
>Ga0184638_1000308_pt1 | contig 13294 bp, 15 predicted proteins | sample PLM31_50_b2_FD_133141 | JGI IMG/M metagenome (GOLD analysis project Ga0184638, IMG submission 133141) | Groundwater sediment microbial communities from an aquifer in East River, Colorado, USA - PLM3-1_50_b2 | ecosystem: Environmental > Terrestrial > Soil > Riparian zone | place: USA: East River... | reverse complement strand
TTGTCGTCAATGGCCGTGCCGATGAAAATGATCCGATCCTTCAGCAATCGGGAATAGATGTCATAGGCCCGCTCGCCGCGGTTCGTCTGTTCGATCACCATCGGGATCAGCATTTGGCTGGATTCTCGCATGTCCTCAGCTTTCGCAATCAGCGCGGGAGAGGGCCCCGTCCTGCTGGACCCCCCTCCCGAACCCACTCCTCATTACACTTGAATGATCGCCTTTTGATAAACGAATTGCAATGATTTATCAGCAAGAATCCGCGACCTCAGATCCTCAAGCGCCTCCCGCCCGCCGGACAGCAATAGTTTTTGAATCTCCGCCGGCTCGACCTTCATCGCCCGCGCCATCATCCGGCATTCCTGCTCGACGTCCGCTTCAGTGACTGCGATCCCTTCCTTTTGAGCTATCGCCTCCAAGACTAAGGCCAGCCGCACGCGGTCCTTCGCGGTCGGAAGAAACTGCTCCCGGAGGTTTCGGACCTCCTCAGCCGGCAGGGGTTCCGCCTGACCCCGCGCTTCGGTCAAGGTCATCCGTCGCCGCTGATGCGTGTTTTGAATCATCGCCTCCAATTCGCGCTGGACCAGCGTCTCCGGGAGCTCGAAGTTATGATGGAGATCCACGAGCCGCTTCATGATCTCATCCTTATACTTGTCTTCGATGTCCCGTTGGAGGCCCTGCTCTAATTGGCCCTTGACCTTCTCGCGCAACTCCGCGAGGCTCTTGTAATCTCCCAGGTCTTTGGCGAACTCATCGTCCAGCTCCGGCAGGACCTTCCTCTTCAGCTCCTGCACCACCGCTCGCAGCGTGATGGTCTTGCCCGCCACCCTCACATCGCCATAATCCGTCGGAAACTGCTGGGTCAGCTCGACCACCTCGCCCTTTGTTTTTCCCAGGAGCGCCTCGTCCAGCGGAATACCCAAAACCAACGATTTGTCTCCCACGCGGATCAGATGATTCTCGGGCTTCAGGCCCTCTGCGGGTGTCCCCCCTTCTAATACCTCGAGCCGAGCCTGCACATAATCGCCTTCGGTGATGCCCCGCTCCTCCGTCACTAACTCAATCTGGCCATGCTGCTGACGGAGGACCTGCATCGCCTTGTCCAGTTCCTCGTCATCGACGGCCCGCTTGTCCTGCTTCAAGGTAATGCCTTTGTATTCCCGAAGCTCGAAGATCGGCTTGATCTCCACCGTGGTGGTGAACACCAACGGCATTCCCTTCTTGATCTTGATCCGTTCCAGCGGGGGAATATCCACCGTGACAGGGTCGAATCCGGTTTCCTTCATCGCCCGCTGGTAGTAATCCGGGATCAGCCGGCGAAGGACATCTTCCTCAACCGTCTTCGCGTAGCGTTTCTCAAGCAAGGCCAACGGCGCCTTGCCGGGGCGGAATCCCGGAATGTGCACCTGGCGATTCAGATCGGCATAGGCCGCCTCGAACCGCTTGGTCACATCCTCGGCGGGCACTTCGATTTTCACAGCCCGTTGGACCGGCCCGAGTTCCGTGACTTCCAGTTTCATAAATCAATCTTTGGGAGGTTCATCAATTGGTGCGAGAGGGGGGATTTGAACCCCCACGGTTGCCCACGAGATCCTAAGTCTCGCGCGTCTGCCAGTTCCGCCACTCTCGCAGAAAAGACAGGATCAAGCACTGATTTTCTAGCGTATCCTTCTAAAAGTCAAGTCAGCACAGGCGATTCTGCTCACAGCAGGAAGTCCTGCTCATAGACCTGGTACGGCGTCATCTGCATGCCGAGACGGCGATAGACCGCCTGCGCCGCCGCATTATCCTTCTCGACATATAGTCGCAGGCCACAGACCTCAGGCCGGCGGCGCGCCTCCTGCAACACAGAAGCGTGCATCGTCCGGTAGATGCCCTGGCCTCGGACCGACGGATCCACATAGACGCTTTGAATCCACCAGAACACGCCGTGTCGCCAGTCGCTCCATTCATAAGTAATCAACAACTGCCCGACGATTCCGTCACGTGTTTCCGCCACCATGTAATAGCCGTGTTCTCCGGATTCCAACACCGCCAGCGTGCCCTTGCGAAGCCGTTCCAGATCGAGCTTACGGCCTTCGGTCTCTTGCGCCATGGCGGCGCTGAAGCGGACCAGTGCCTCCAGGTCCGACATCCGGGCGGGCCGTACTGTGACCTCAGAGCGAGAAGATTCGGACGAGACCATCAAGAATTATGGCTGTGCGGAAGGTTGGAGCGCCCTGTCGGGGACGACTTTGAACCGCACCAGGGTCAGGAGGCTCAGATCGTTGACCTCCTCCCCATAATGAAGTTCGACCCGATAATTTCCGATCGGAAAACCGCCTCGCGGTCGTTTCATCATCAGGAAACCGCCGGTGTCGGAAAACTCAAAATGGGCTCTATCCGTATAGAGCAACGTCCCCACCGGTTCTCCGCTAGGATCCTCCAAGATGAATCGCGCGATCATCCGAAACATGTCGAATGCCGACTGCTTGAGTTCAATCACCACATACACTTCCGGAGCGCTGGACGGAAACGTGTCGGTCATATCAATCGGCTTCACCATGTGCAGGCCGGCGCGGCCTGGATCAATATCGGCGCCCCGTGCCGTGACAATCCTATTGAAGAGTCCCATCGCGCCCCGTTCACTGACGGGGTTCACAAGCGGAACAATCTGGGACTTCTTCGTCGGTTCTGCCGGAGAAGCGGCCTGAGGCGCATACAGCATCGCGAGCGCCACAAACACCATTGCGATTCTCTTCAGCCAAGGCAATGAGAGGATCATGGCGCGGGCTCGGTTGGTTGCTGTGCCTGTAATCGCTGGACGTCCGCGAGCGCCCGGTCCACCATCTCGCGCAACGCCTCGAGCGTCTGATAGCCACCCATATACCGTCCATTAACAAAGAAGGTCGGTGTAGCGTTGATGCCGAGTCGCTGGCCTTCGGTCAAATCCTTGGTCACCGCCGCTTTGGGCCGATCGCTGGCTAAGCAGCCTGCGAACTCCTCGGCATTGAGCCGCAGATGCTGCGCGAGCTTGAGGTATTCGGCCGCCTTTAGCTCGGGAGCTTCCGCAAACAAAGCGTCGTGATAGGGCCAGAATGCTCCCTGTTCGAAGGCGCACTGGGCAGCTTCGGCCGCGGGCCTGGCGTGGGGATGTGAGGCTAGTGGAAAATCGCGGTAGACAAACCGGACCTGGTCCGGAAAGAGAGTCCGCAACTGTTTCAGGATTGGAACGCTCTCCTTGCAGATAGGGCATTCAAAATCGCCATACTCGACGATGGTGACAGGCGCGGTGCCAGGACCAAGCACCGGGTCATTCGCGTCGGGCAGGATGAATACCGGTGGGTCCGGCGGTCGAATCTGGAGGGATACTTTCGTCTCAACCGACAACCGCTCAAGAAGCTTCTGGAGCCCCTGGCTTGCCCGCTCCCGAAGTATAACGTTCCTAATTTGCTGCTTGGCCCGCTGCTCATCAAATGAGCTATGGGCACCTAGCGGACCCTGCCCGTTGGCGGCCATCTGCTCTCGTGCCTGTTGGTATCGTGCCTCCACCTCGCTGTCAGAGACCGTCGCGAGTTGCTCCTGGATCTGCTCCGTCACATACGCTGAGACCGATTTGCCGGCCGCAGCTGCCGCGCGGCCCAACAGGTCCTCAGCGATCATCTGCTCGAGACGCCGGCGCGTCAGGCGATATTTTTCCATGTCAAGTTCGTAGAGTTGGATGCGCAGGCTCTGTTCGACCTCGCGGGCCTCGATCGGCCGGTCACCGACGGTGGCCAACACCCCTCCGTCAGCAGCAACTGACCCGGCCCCAAGCGCGATCATCGCGGCGACCAGCGCTCCAACATGTTGATAGCCAATCATGCCCGCCCTCGTTTCAGTGGCCCCAACGAACCCTGTTTAGCTCCGGACAGTTACTGATTCATGATACTCACAGGGTTCCACCGGCGCAACTCCTTCGGCGGCGCAGTGTGCTGGTGTGGTCATGGCTGGAGCTTTCGCGTTGCTGAGGGCGACCTATGGCAGGGCATGCTAGAATCTGCACGTGAAACCTCCTCAGGCGAAGCAGCCGGCCTCCCTGCTCATGTTGGTGAGCGCGCTCTTTGTCTGGGTAGTGGCCTTGACCGCCTGCGCCTCGCGTGATGACGCGGTTGTGGTCATCGCGCCACACCCGAAGAACCCGAACATTCTATACATCGCCACGAACGAATATATTTATAAATCACGGGACGCCGGCAAGACCTGGGAGAACATCTCGGGCGGGATGAGTCATTCCCGGGTGATCTCGATGGCGATTGATCCCGCGTATCCGGCGACTGTATATGCCGGCACGAAAGGCGACGCGGTGTACAAGAGCTATGACGGCGGGCAGCGGTGGGTCCCGCAGAAGACAGGCCTGGACGACGTGACCATTACCTCCGTCGTGAATGACCTTATCTTTGACCCGACAAATCCCAGTCGCCTCTTTGCGGCCACCACGATGGGGATCTTTGAATCGGTAGACGGCGGCGACAGCTGGAAGAAGCGCATGCAGGGGATGAAGGAGATCCTCATGGTGGTCTCGTTTGCGATTGATCAGACTCGCCCAAATGTGATGTATGCGGGCACGACCGGCGGAGTGTACGTATCTAGGGATCAGGCCCGGACCTGGGCCAAAGCCAATCAAGGGCTCATCTCCCCTGAACTGCTGAGTTCGTCCCGGGCGCTCATGGTCAACGCGCTGGCCATTGATCCGACGCGGCCGGACACGGTATATGCCGGCACGCTGAATGGGCTGTACCGGACGCGTGATGGAGCACGCTCCTGGGACCGGATTGCCCAGGATCTTCCTGATCAAATGATCATCGCCACGTCGGTCGCGCCAGGTGCCACGGGGACGGTCTATATCGCCGGCCGCCAGGGCCTCTATAAGAGCTCGGACGGCGGCACAACCTGGAAGGCGATGAACAACGGACTAGAGAGTCTCAATATCCGGTCGCTGGCGATCAGTCCGTCCGAGCCGGACACCATGTATCTCGGGACGAACGGCACGGGATTGTACCGCAGCCGGGACCGAGGAGAGCATTGGGAGCCGGTGCCGCTGTCTGTTAATCGGAGCGGACGTAACTGATGCCGACGATCTAGAGAGGTTCCGCTTTCATTCGACCTTCAAGGTGCCTTCCATCCCTTTTTCTCGATGGCTTTTAAAGAACAGCAGTCGCCTATCGCAATAAAAGGTGAGCAGACCGGGCTTGGTCGGCGTGAAACTTACCTTCACGGTTTCACCGGCTCCGATCTCTTGGTTGATGCTCATGCCGGCGTCCGGTTCCTTTAGCACAAAGTTATGGGGCGTCAGGATCGTCTGGCTCACCAAGATGATTTCAACTGGAACTCCCGCGCGCACGACCAGGTGTTTGGGTTGATAGAAATAGCTGTCCACCATCATCGTCACCCGCTGCACCCCATTTACAATCCCCGGAATAGCCACTTCTTCGTCAGCCGCTCCAGCCGCGGCCAACCAGAAAGCCATGACCGCAGATAGAGCAATTGTGACTATCTGATACCGGTACCAGGAACCGTCAGCCGGCCTAACTTTCATGGCGCGCTCCTTACATCTCCACCGTCCTGAGCAGATTATCGCACACGGCAGTGCCGGCTCAGGCGGGTGATTTCCTCATGCCAGGAAACTAGGCCGCTGATGACTCCCGCCTAGCTCCTCGCGGACGGACTTTCTTGAGGGCGGCGACGAGGGGGGCCAGATCGTAGCGGGTTGCGCTTAGCAAAGGTTTCCAGAGATCGCCCAGTTCCTTCAGGCGCTCTCGCATATTCTCAAGCCGAAACTGCTCGATCGTAATGCCGCGCTCCAGTTCTTCCCAGGTGATCGGCGCCGACACCGTCGCCAGCGGCGTGGGCCGCACGGAATAGATAGATGCCAGCGTTCGCCCCCAGGCATTCTGATTGTAGTCCACCAACACGCGACCATGCGGCCGCTTCGCCACCCGATACTCTGCGGTGATCATCTTTGGGAACCGGAGTGCAAGGTCGATCGCTAACGTCTTTGCTATTCCCCAGACCTCCTTCTGCAGGGGACCGCGCCGGATTGGCACGTAAATATGAATCCCGCGAGACCCCGTTGTCTTGGGGTAGCTCGGCATGTTGAAGCTGTTCAAGAGCTCCCGAACATGGCCGGCAGCCTCGGCAATCGCCTCAAAACCTGTGCCTTCTACCGGGTCCAGATCGAAGTGAAGAAAATCCGGACGATCCCAATCATCGCATCGTCCATACCACGGGTTCAGGTCAATACAGCCCAGATTGATCATCCACAGCAGCGACGGCAGATCCAGCACAAGAGGAAAGTCAATCACGTTCGAGGACTTGTGCGGGATCGAGCAGATTCGAATCCAATCGGGCCGCGGTCTCGGCGCGCGCTTCATGTAGAAGAATTCTCCCTCGGCGCCATTCGGATACCGTTTCATCACCATCGGCCTGTCGCGCAGATGCGGCAGCAGCCAGCGGGCGACGTCGGCATAATACTGAATCAGGTCGCCTTTGGTAATCTGCAACTTCTTCCAGAAGGGCTTTCTGAGATTGGTGAGATGGATCGTCCGCTCCCCCCACTGGACGCTGGCGTTATCCCGGTCGGTTGGGATGGTGACGGCCGCCATACGGACCCGCTATCCGTTCTTGAAGCGCATGGTTTCAACCGGTACATAGTCCAGTTCGTTCCCGCTGCGTGCCGCTCGCAACATCAATGCGCCCCGTTGCATATCCCCTGCACCACTAAAGCAACGAGGGAAGAGTAACCGCTCCTGGAAGATCGGCCACAGGAGGTCCACATATTTGCCGGTCGAAACACTGCCCAGCAGGATGACGGAAGCACCGCCTTCCAGTCGTCCCGTCCGTTCGGCAAGTGCTTCCGCGTGGTCTTCCAGTGGCTGTCGGTACGCCCGACTCTTGGGATCCACAGGCGTACGTTGTAGGTGGGACATCCTCTCGGCATTGATACTCCACTCGGGCGGTACCAAGCCGAAGCCGGGGGCGATGACGTAAATGCCGCTTTCGGCCCAGTCTGCGGGCGGCGATGCGAACTGCTTCGCATAGGCGATCTTGCCGCGGAAGTACAGACAGCTTAGGAAGGAGAAGGCCTCCGCGATCGGCACCCCCTCGGGTGATCGGAACGACGCTGCGGCAGCGAATGTCGCCTGTGCAGAGACGAGCTGCTTAGCTCGCGCGCCGTTCATTAAGGCGGGCGACAATAAGAAAAGTTTGGCTGGTCTCGGCTGGTCATCCATCAACATGGACATGCCTACAGTTGTCATAACAGCAGATTTACTCTCTTATTTTACTGTATCCGTTTTCAATCGTTCTTTCCGTTGGACATTTATGAGGTCTTCACGAGCAATTTGTCCATTGTTTGCCCATTACCGATTGCTACAAGTTACTATTGCGACAGATCACTTCGCCCGATCAGCCTCACAAACAGAGAGGATACTATGCAAGAACGGTATGTGACCGACACCTCCGGGAATTCCATCACCGCTGTCTTTTGGGCCGGGGTGGTGGTCGGCATCGTTGCGGGGTTGATGCTCACCCCGCACGCCGGCGCTGAACTCCGAAAATTAGTGAAAGACTACACAGCGAAAGCGTTGGACGATGTTATGGAGACCTCGATGCGTGCGGCCCGAACCTATGCCGACGTAATAGTGCAGCGAGGCAAGGACTACATTGAGAGCAGTGTTGAGAACGCACTCGAACCGGTCAAAAATGTTGGTTTACTCCGTTGAGGACGAAACAGCGCACCAAGCAAGGAGGAGTTTCCATGTACAGAGAAAATTCCATGGACCACGAGAAGAGCACGAACCAAACTGCGACCGCAATTTTTGCATTCTTTGCCGGAGCCTGTATCGGAGCAGGCCTCGCTATGCTGTGGGCGCCGCAGTCTGGGCAGAAGACCCGCCGGATGCTTTCGGACTATGCCGACAAGGCCAAAGATCAGGTGGATTCGGCCCTCGAAACCGGCAAGGAGTATCTCCAGGCCGGCATTCAACGGGGGAAGGAATATTTCGAGAACGCACAAAATACTGCACATGAGACATTGAAAAATGCCGGGGATCAATTGGCGCACCAGGCAAAAACGGAACAGAGGCGGTATCAGAAGAGTTGATCAAACCCGATCCACACCTAAGGCCAGATTCCCCGGGCATAGGCTCGGGGAACGCCTTATCTTGCCCCTATCTCGTAGGCCTCCATTCCTGCACTAATTTCTGAGCGGCGATCACTTGCCCCTGTGTCATCTTTGCGGCGAGGCGATCGCGCATCTGACGGGCGTCATGATCGCCTTGCTGGGCGGCAAGGCCGAACCAGAAATGGGCTTGGACATAATCGCGCGATGTGCCCTGCCCCAGAGCATACATGCTTCCGATGTTGTACTGCGCAATCGGGTCGCCCTGGTTGGCGGCGAGTCCGTACCAATACAGGGCTTCGCGATAATCGGGCGGCACGCCCTTGCCCAAAGAATAGATTGCACCCAGATTGTTCTGGGCGTCCGGGTCGCCCTGCACAGCGGCGAGCTGAAACCACTTGCGCGCTTCCGCATAATCCTGAGGCACACCGGTGCCGTCATAATAAATCATCCCGAGGTTGTACTGAGCCTCCGCTAGCCCCTGTTTCGCAGAAAGCTGGTACCACCGGAACGCTTCGGACCGGTCCTGTGCGACGCCGTCGCCGCGCGAATACATTTGCGCCAGATTGTATTGGGCGACCGATAGCCCCTGCTCGGCCGCCTGTCGGTACCAGCGGACCGCTTCCGCTCGATCCTGAGGAACTCCCTGCCCCTTGTCATACATCACGGCACGGTCAAAGAGGGCGCGCGCGTCCAGAGCGGAGAGCGGGGCGATCGCTTTATACCCCGGTGTGTAATCGGTCGTGCGATAAGCGAGTGCCGAAGAGGGATCTACGGCCACACCCAAGAATGAGAAGGCCAGAAACATCACGCCGAGATCTTGCTGAAAAGCTTTCATTGCTTCCCCTAAAAGCAAGCCTAAACACAAGCATGTGCTCCGTTAAACAGTGTAACACTTTAGATGGGTAATTCAAATAAAAAGAATAGATTGGAGGCCTTAATCCGTCCCACCGTGGCTCGCTCGCCGCTCGCGGTCGAAAACCCAGCCGACTTCGGCACCCAGGATGAACACTACGCAGGCATAGTAGAGCCACAGGTAGAAGAAGATCAGGGCCGCCAAGGCGCCGTAGATCAGCGTATTGGCTTTGAGAAGCGCGACATACCAGGTGAAGGCCCACTTAGAGAGCGCAAACAAACCTGCGCCGGTGAACGCCGAGACTACTGCCGCCTTTCGGCTAATCGTCTTGTTCGTTGAGAAGCGATAGAGGGTGTAGAACAGGGCTGCCGTAAAGAGGAAGACCACCACCTGCGTGGCGAGGAGCCAGCCCGGTTCAAGAAGATCCCTCACGAATGCGAAATCCTTCGCGAACGCCTGCAAGATCGTCAGAAGCGATGCTAAGCCTACGCTCAGGATCACGAGACACGCGACTGCGATGATCAACACGAAATCCTTCACCTTGGCGATTATATAAGAATGCTGCTTCGGGGCCTCGAACACGACGTTGAGGGCCAGGCGAATGGCACCGAACAGCCAGGAGCTGAGCAAGAGAAACAATGGCACCGCCACAAGCCCCAGCACATTGCGGTGCTCGATGATGGTCGAGAGCGTATTCGCGAACGCTTCACTGGCCTGCGGGAGGAGCTCCTTGACGCTGCCCTGTACACGGGCAAGGGCCCGCTCCGAACTTCCCAGCGTGTAGGCCAGCGTGGAAACCACGAGCAGCAAGAACGGCACGCAGTAAAGAAGGAGATTGAAGGCCAGCCCAGCGGCGAGAAATGATCCGCTGTCCCGAATGAATTTGAGAACTGTGCCTTTGAGGAGGCGCCAGGCAAACCGCAAAGGTTTAGAGGCAGAGCGTGCCACGACTGGCGAATGATACCACTGTTGCCGACAGATTCTTTAACAAAGCGAAGAAAAAATCGTGCGACCCACCGTTTATTGCGCCACTGCGGAGCGATCAGCCCGTTCCTCCATCACACCCTCGCGAGCAGGGCTTGCGGCGCGGGGCTCGCCTAAAAACTGGATCGGCTTTTTCCCGCGTAAATGATCCGGCGTCAAGATGTACGTCCCTTCCAGCGCCGAGTCCCAGATCTCCTCCGCCGACTCTTTCTTTCCCTCCAGATAGTTGAGCCCGCCGGCGATCGCGCCGACCGCTGCATACCCGATTTTCGCCATCCCATACGGAATCGTGGCTAACAGACTCGCCAGACCGAGCGCTCCCTCAGTGATCGTGTTTTCGGCTTTGGTGGCCTCGGGCTCCGCCCAGGTGGAGGAAACCGACAAGAAGCCAACCAGACAGAACACTATGCAAAGAACTGTGAGTGAGCGTGTCATTCATGCCTCCGGGTTGTGGTTATAGGATCGGCCGCTCGGGATCTCTGGGATCATTTCATGTTCCCCGCCAATTTACCATTAGGTGTGATCTGTAGGAAAAGTATGGGGGGTTGCACAGGGAAGGGGAATTGGCATACCTTCAGGCCCAACACTCTTAAAAGCATCCGGAACCGGAGGCGTGCCATGAAGATCGGCCCCACGAAAGTGAGCGTGAAAGGCGATGCCGTGTATGATGCGAAAACAGGCAAGCTCATCAAGGACGGCCTCTCGACTCCGCAGGCCGTGGCGGAGTACGCAGCGCATCATTACGTCGCCTTACCCGTGGTGGACAATGCGGATCGCCCTTGGACGCTCGATGGCAAACTGGTCTACTGTCTTCGCGGCACGCAGTACGAGACCCTCGATGCAGAGCTGCCGCATGCCCGCCGGTGCCTGGAATGCGGAGGCCTGGCGGTTCCGGCTGAAGAGATGACGGTGGAGCGAGACTGCGTGCGCTGCACCCAGTGCAGCCATGAGTTTGATGCCCGGCTGGAAATGATGGAGAGTTAGTTAGAGGAGACGTCTACTCCACTCCTGAGTAATAGCGGACGAGGTCCGCCACTGAGAGAATGCCGACAATCGTATTATCCTCGGTGACGGCCAGATGACGGATCCCCTTGGCTTTCATCATTCGCACGCCCTCGAGAATCGGCTCATCATCTGCGATGGAGATAATCGGCTTGCTCATGCAGGCTTTGACCGGGGTACCCTCTGGATTCAGGCCCTGCGCAACCGCCTTCCGGCAAATGTCCGCTTCGGTCAGAATCCCGACATAGCGCTTCTCGTCGTCCACTAACAGCGACCCGATTTTGTATTTCTTCAGCAGCCGTCCCGCCTCTCTCAAGGTGGCCTCGTGGTTGAGGGTATGCAGATCCTTCGACATGAAGTCGGAGACACGGGGAGCGGTCTTGCTCAGGAGGCGCCGCTTTCGGAAGGCATCTGCCCGGCAGGTCTCGAGTTCTGAAATGCAGCTCTCAAGCACTCGCTTGCGCTGCTGAAGGCTCTCGCGGTCCACATCCTGAGCGCCCGGCTCCTGGGCCTCTTCCGGCAGGTTCACCATGCTTGACGCCTCGCCAAGCTGCGCATATTCGTAGGCTTCAAGCAGGTCGGACGCATCGCCGAACACCTCGCTGATCAGCCTTTCAGTCTTTTGGTCAAAATCCGCCAACAACGACGCGGAATATCCCTTGGACAGAACGGGTTTAAAGCGGACGAGTTGGTCGCGGAACCGTTCGATATCACGATCCACAAACAATCCCCGGGACAGCCGCGTGTTCGCTTTCAACATACTACCCTCCAATGCGAAGGAAGATACCCTATGGGATCACGAATAGACAAGAGCCGATGCCAGGCGCCACCCGAAAGATGGGCAACCATGGAACCAGCCTTACAGGTTCTTGACCTTTCCCCGGCGCAGGAACAGGGGGTCGAAGATCCGCAACTGCAGCCAGACGACAGCGGATCCCAACGCCGGGATGATCGCGCGGACAACAAGGCGGAACAGCCACTCCGAGGGCATAAGCACGTAACGGACGCTGTTGATGCGCCGGCTCAAGCGGGGAAGAAACAAGCCGACCGCCATGAGAGCCAACATGCCCAAGACATAACCGATATAATCTCCCAGCCACTCCAGGCCCTCCTGAAACGCGTCGCCTAACCAAATCCAAAGCCCCGCCACCAAAAACCCAACCAACAAGGCAGTGATAGCTCTTACCGCCCGGCTCAGCCTGAAAATCTTGAACAGTTTCTGGCTCGCAACCCGCAGCTGCAGCAGATACTCCTCCGACGGGTCAAGCAGATAGTCTTTGATCTCCAGAAAGTGCCATTGCGGCAGCGACTCGGCCGCGGCAATCATGTCTTTTGTGGCGGCGGCTTGAGTGAGTTCCTGCCTGCTCATGTTGTACCCGTCCAGCATCAATGAGTAGGCTTCTACGTCGGTAAAGGAGTCGAGGTCTGTTCTGATATGCGAGAGGAGATCCTGGACACTCTCCCGCACGCCGAAGCTTTTAGAAGAGTCTTTCGGCTTGCGCTCGATCTTGTCCGCTTCGGCCGGCTTCCCGTCCGGATCGAGCCAGGAAATAGCTTCGCCATACAGACCCTTGCGCAGATGCATGAACGCGACGTCCAGGTTCGGATTCTGGAGCAGAGTGCACAGCTCCTCTTCCCTGACTCGATCCATTAAGATGCTGTTACTTCGATTGAGCACCTTGAACGTTTGGGTAGGTGGGTCGGCCTCATCCTCCATCTGACCGGCTGCGTCGCTGATGACCAGTCGTGTGCATTTCATCTCCAACAGTCCTTGAACGCCCTGGTTATCGTGGACTCCGCCGTCTACGAGCTGCACTCGAATACCTTTCGGATACAGGCCGCTGATCGCCAGCGGGGGGAAAAGCGCGGGGACGCAGGCGGAGGCCGCGACAGCCAGTCCCAGTTCGATATTTTGTTGCTTGCGAATGATTTTGTCGTAGGACTCCGGACGCCGCAGCCGCACCTTCTTATCAATCTCTTGCTGCACGCTGCTGTCGAGAGGTGGCTCTCCCATACGCACCGCTTCAAAGCGCCAATTGTGCCCGGTGTTGAGTGTGGTGGCATTGATCAAGATGATCGGCACTTTGTTCAATCGTCCAGCATTATCCTTTAGCGGGCTGAAATCCTCCTTGCCGCCTTTCGGCTGGATCTTCAGCTCGCGCATTTCAATCGGCCTGGACCTGCCGGCATCAAAGACCGGCCGGTAAAAATATTTGTCATACAGCTCGCCGATATGATCGCTACGCGAATAATTGGCAAACGCCATGCGAAGGTTCTTCAAAGGATTCGAGAAGGTGCGCAAACGGATGTTC
>Ga0184638_1000307_pt1 | contig 13339 bp, 11 predicted proteins | sample PLM31_50_b2_FD_133141 | JGI IMG/M metagenome (GOLD analysis project Ga0184638, IMG submission 133141) | Groundwater sediment microbial communities from an aquifer in East River, Colorado, USA - PLM3-1_50_b2 | ecosystem: Environmental > Terrestrial > Soil > Riparian zone | place: USA: East River... | reverse complement strand
GACGTTCGTGTCCAGGACGACGGACCGGGCCGAGGCGCTGGCCGGCTCGGCGTTGGAGATGGGCGTGACGGCGGAGGTTGCCGGGCCGGACGCGGTCGGGACTGCCGACATCGTGTGCACCTGTACGACGAGCCCCACGCCGGTATTCGAAGGGTCGCTCCTGTCCGCGGGGTCCCATGTGAACGCCGTCGGCGCGTACACACCCCAGACCCGCGAGCTCGACGACGATGCGATCGTGCGCGCCCGGGTGGTGGTCGAGACCAGGGAGGTTGCCCTGGCCGAGGCCGGTGATCTCCTGATCCCGCTCGGGGCCGGATCGATCGGACCGAACCACGTGGTCGCCGACCTCTCGGAGGTGGTGCGCGGCGTGACGGTTCGTCGAAGCCCCGAGGACATCACGGTGTTCAAGTCCGTCGGTGTGGCCTTCGAGGACCTCGTGGTGGCCCGTGCCGCCGTGGACCGGCTGCGCGAATGACCGAGACCGCCGACGTGGTGGTGGTTGGCGGGGGGGTCGTCGGGGCCAGCGCCGCCTACCACCTGGCCGCCGCCGGGGTCGGTCGCGTCCTCCTGTTGGAGCGGGAGGATGCTCTTGGAATGGGTTCCACCGGAGCCTGCGCAGGCGGCTTCCGCCACCAGTTCTCGAGCGAGATCAACATCCGGCTCTCGCTGGCGAGCGTCCCGATGATCCTGTCGTTCCAGGAGACGCACGGCATCCCGCTCGACGTCCACCAGGACGGCTACCTGTTCCTCGTCCGGAGCGAGGCGTCATGGCGGTCCTTTGTGGCCGCCGCCGAGCTCCAACGCGGGCTCGGCATCGACGCTCGGCTGCTAGAGCCGGAGGAGGCCGGAGCGCTCGCTCCCGGCCTCAGCCTGTATGGGATGATCGGCGCGACGTTCTGCCCGGACGACGGGATCGCCGATCCCTCGGGGTTGACGGCCGGGTACGGCGCGATCGCCCGAGGCGCAGGCGCCGAGCTGCGAACGGGCATCGAAGTGGGCGCCATCCTTACTGACGGAGGCCGGGTCACCGGCGTCGAGACGAGCGAGGGGCCGGTCGAGACCCGGATCGTCGTGAACGCGGCGGGGCCGTGGGCCGGCCTCCTGGCGAAGACGTGTGGGGTGGTGCTGCCGCTGGAGCCGGTCCCTCGCACCGTCGTGGTGACTGGGGCCTTTCCGGGAGCGCCCGATCGCAAGACCCTGGTGGTCGACGCCGACACCAGCTTCTACTTCCATCGAGAGGGGCCCGGTGTGCTGATGGGGATGGGCAGCCCCCACGAGCGAGCGTCCTTCGACACGACGGTCGACGAGACAGCGGTGGCGAACGAGCTCATCCCCACCGCGATCCGGGTCTTCCCGCCTCTCGAGCGAGCGGGGATCGCTCGCACGTGGGCGGGGCTTTACGAGATGACTCCCGACCGCCACCCGATCATCGGACCGGTCACGGGCTCCATGGGTCTGTACCTGGCGTGTGGGTTCAGCGGGCACGGGTTCCAGCACGCGCCGATCGTCGGCAAGTTGCTGGCCGAGATGATCGTGGACGGCAAGGCGAGGACGGTCGACGTCTCGGGCCTTTCGCTCGAGAGATTCGAGCGAGGTGACCTGGTCCGGGAAGCTCACGTGGTCTGATCGGTGCCGGGAGAGGGATTCGAACCCTCATGGGCTTTCGCCCACGGGTTTTTGAGACCCGCATGTCTGCCAGTTCCATCATCCCGGCGGATGCGCCGGCCGGTCCAACCTAGACTACATTCCCCTTTCTCTCGGCACGCGGAGGCTCGGTGCGACCGTTTCGATCCGTTGCTGTCAGCGCATTTCTCTGCGCGATGCTCGCAGCCGCGTGCACGGGAGCCGCTTCGACATCTGGCCTTTCGGCCACCGGCGCGCGCCCCGCGGTGCAGCTGAAGGTTGCGTTCCTCGAGGATCTGTCATCGGGTGAGGCGGCCGTGCGGTCGGCGCCCGCGTTCCAGGGGGCGAAGCTCGCGTTCGACACGGCCGCGCTCGGACATGGCCTCCCCGTCTCGGTCGAGCTGATCGGCGTCGACACCGGCGGTGATGCCGCTACGGCGGCGGCCGCGGCCCGAGAGATCGTGTCGGACCCGGCCTTCGTGGGGGCCATCGCAGCCCCTTCCCTGACCGGGCGGGAGCAGTCGGCAGCCGGGAACCTTCTCGACCGTGGGGGCCTGCCCACACTCACGCTGTCGCCCCTCGGCCCGAACCTGTCGAACCGGGGATGGACGGCCTGGCGGCGAACCGTGGCGGACGTGACGATGGAAGGACGTGCGATCGCGGCGTTCGTCAACTCGGTCCCGTCGCCGCGACGGGGGGCCTGCGTGCTGGGGGACGGGAGCTCCGGATCCAAGTCCCTCCTCGGAGCGGTCGCCGCCTCCCCCACCTCCGATGTGGTTCTTCGGTGGCACACGGATGCGACGGAGACGGGCTCGCTCCGTGTCGCCCGGGCCGTCTCGAGAATTCGGTGCGGCGTCGTCGTGTGGGGGGGATCCTCGACCGCCGGGGCGCTCGTTCGCCGTGCCTTGCACGAAGCCGGGGGACGAAAGATCGCCTTCGTCGGCGGGGATGCCATGAAGGACGCGACGTTCCTGACCGTTTCCGGCCGGGCCGGCCTGGGATCCGTGGCGGCGTGTCCCTGCGCGGACCTGTCCACTGCGACCGACCTCGCGTCCCAGCGGTTCATCCAGGACTACCAGGCCGACTTCGGGGTGCCCCCTGGGGCCTTCGCCGCCGAGGCCTGGGACGCGGCGGGTATGTTCGTGGGGGCTTTCCGTACGGGTACGTCGTCCCGATCCGAGGTCCTAGCATCCCTGTGGGGAACGGACCGGTTCCGGGGGCTGGCAAACACCTACGTGTTCGAGCCGACCGGCGAGCTCGCCCCGGGGGCCGCACGGGTCCACCTGTACCGGGACCGGGCCGGCCGGTGGATCCCTTCCCGGAAGCCGGTGGATCCCTTCCCGGAAGGCTGAATGGGCTCGTGCCAGTGCTGCAGGGGAAACATTGCGTTGCCCACTTCGGAGCCCGCTCCTATAGTTCGCTTGGGAGCTGGGCAGTGAACCGAGCTCCAGGAGGAGGAGAGATGCCTAGATCTCGATTGAGGGCGGTACTGGTAGTCCTGGCCGCGATGGCGCTGCTGGCTGCGGCGTGTGGCGACAACGGCGACGGCGGTGGTGGCGGCGGCGGCGGCGGCGGGCAGCAAGACCTCCTGGCATCCGTCGAGGAAGCTGGGGTCCTCAGGGTCTCCACCGACCCGGCGTACCCGCCGCAATCGTCCCTGAACGAAGACACGGGCGAGTACGAGGGGTTCGACATCGACGTGGCCACCGAGATCGCGAAACGGTTGGGCGTCGAGGTCGCCTGGGAGACGCCGCAGTGGGAGACGATCATCGCGGGCAACTGGAACGGCCGGTGGGACGTGAGCGTCGGCTCGATGACGGTCCTTCCGGAGCGGGCCGAGGTTCTCCACTTCACACCGCCTTACTACTTCACTCCCGCAGCCGTGGCCGTGCAAGCAGGTGACTCTTCGGTCACCGATCTGGCGACGGACCTGGATGGCAAGACCATCGGAGTGTGTGGTGGTTGTACGTACGACTACTATCTGCAAAAGACCCTTGAGGTGCCCGGCTACGAGTTCGACTTCGTGATCGACGATGCCGAGATCGTCGCCACCGACACCGACACCACGGCCATCGAGCAGTTGGAGCAGGGGCGTGTGGACGCGGTCATCTCGTCGGTGACCACGCTCGATAGCGCCGTGAAGAAGGGAAAGGAGATCAAGGTCGTGCCGGGAACGCTCTTCTACGAGCCCCTCGCGGTAGCCATCGACCGGAGCTCCGACCTGGATCCAACGAGCCTCGTCGCGGAGCTCACTCGCATCGTCGAGGAGATGCACTCGGACGGCACGCTCTCGGCGCTTTCGATGAAGTGGTTCGACGAGGACCTGACCGTCGCCGCGACATAGATGAGAACTGAGGAGACGGGGTCCGGGCCCACTCGGGCCCCGCCTCAGCCGGAGGAGCGTCGTCCCGGTTTCCGGGAGCGAGCCGAGCTCGCCAGTCAACGCGTGCCGTTCCGCATCAAGCTCGCCGCGGTCTGGGTGGGGATCTTCACGGTCCTGGGCATCCTGTTCGCGTTGGCTCAGTTCGACACGACGTGGCTCGCCGACAACTTCTGGTTCATCGCGCTCGGGCTCCCGTGGACCATCCTCATCGCGGCCCTGGCCATCATCCTCGCGGTGATCCTGGCCCTCCTGGGCGCCTTGGGCCGCCTTTCAAAGAGCTCCATCGCCTTTGGGGTGGCTGGCTTCTATACATCGTTCTTCAGGGGCACGCCACTCATCGTTCAGCTATTCCTGATCTTCCTCGCCCTGCCCGAGATCGCTCCCGAGGGCTGGGGCTGGCTGGGGGACAGGCTGACCCTGAGCGTCCTTCAGACCGGGGTCATCGGGCTGGGACTGAACTACGGCGCGTATATGACGGAGATCTTTAGGGGCGGGATCCAGTCGGTGGGTCACGGCCAGCGCGAGGCGGCCGAAGCGCTCGGGATGACCTACCCGCAGGTGATGCGTCGGGTGGTCCTGCCGCAGGCCCTGCGGGTGATTATCCCTCCGACCGGCAACGAGTTCATCGCCATGTTGAAGGACACGGCGCTGGTCAGCCTCCTGGGGTCGGTCGCCGGTCAGATGGAAGTGTTCCGGCGAGCTCAGCTCGTGGGCCGCGCCGACTTCCGGCCGCTCGAGGCGTTCCTGGTGGCCGCCGCCATCTACTGGGCGCTAACGTCCATCTTTCAGTACTTCCAGTCCCGTCTGGAGCGGCGTCTCTCCAAGGGCTACGTCCGGGCGGCCGTTCAGCGGAAGACCAAGTTGATCCCGGCGAGCGCGTCCGGGTCCCCTGGCAGCGGTGCCATCCAGGTAGAGGTGGGGGTCGAGGACGAAGACGCCACCCCGGGGCCGATGGAGCACGGGCACTGATGGCGGCCTCCATGAATTCCGAGCCCGTCCTTCGGATCGAGAACCTCCACAAGAGCTTCGGACGCCTCGAGGTGCTTCGGGGCATCGACATGGAGGTCCGCCCGGGCGAGGTGGTCGTGATCTTCGGAAGATCCGGCTCTGGGAAGAGCACGCTGCTCCGGTGCATCAACTTCCTCGAGGAGCCGAACGAAGGGACGATCGAGCTGGCAGGGATTCGCATCGAGGGTGGGTACCGCACGAAGCACAAGCGAGACGAGATCCGCCAGCTCCGGATCCACGCCGGGATGGTGTTCCAGCAGTTCAACCTGTTCCCGCACATGACGGCCCTCCAGAACGTGATGCAGGGGCCCGTCATCGTGAAAAACCTCCCGGAGGAGACCGCGCGCGCATCGGCTGTGGAAGTCCTGGAAAAAGTAGGACTTGCCGACAAGGCGGACGAGCACCCCATCCGGCTGTCGGGCGGTCAGCAGCAGCGGGTGGCGATCGCGCGTGCCCTGGCCATGGAGCCCGACGTGATGCTGTTCGACGAACCCACGTCGGCCCTGGACCCGGAGCTGATCGGCGAGGTCCTCCAGGTCATGAAGGCCCTGGCGACCGAGCTCCACATGACCATGATGGTCGTGACGCACGAGATGGGGTTCGCCCGCGAGGTGGCAAACCGGATGGCCTTCTTCCACGAGGGCATGATCCTGGAGGAGGGGACACCCTCGGACATGTTCAACAACACGAAGTACCCGGAAACGCGGAAGTTCCTGGACGCGGTGCTGTAGCCGGCGATCGGATCAGGGGATCGGACGACAAAGACGGGCCGAGGAACCTTTGGAGCCGCTCACGCCTTCCCCATACGCGAGCGTTGTCTACTCGGTTCCTCGACCCGTCAAATGCTGGCCCCAAGCGACCCGGGCTTCCGGTCGACCGTTTCGCCGTACCGGGAGGAAAGTCTCCTCAGGAACTTGCGTCCCTTCGGTAATCTCGCTCCCGGAGGCGCTTCCGGCCTCCCGGTCCCAGCGGCCGCTCGGGACCGGAGCGAAATGTAGCGAGGTGCCTTTGCCCTGTCAACGCGAAACGCCTACTTGCACTGCAACGCATTCGAAGCAACCACGCTGGTAGCGAGGCGGTTGGTTCCGCGGAAGAAAGAGTGACAACGATCGACGATCGCCCGTCATCCCAAGCGATGCGACTCAGGCCCCCGCCGCGATCAGGACGAGCTCGGTCCCGAGCCCCAGAACGAATCCGGCGAACACGCCCCACAACGTGATCTCCCAGGACAACCGACGACCCGCGCCGAACAGCTCGCCGACGACGTACAGGATCGCGCCGGCGGCCAGCGCGAGGAACGCCACGAACACGAGGTCCGAATGGAACATGGTTCCGACGACCGTCCCCAGGAATGTCGGCCCGCCTCCGACGATGCCGGCCAGGACCAGCCAACCCCAGGACGCGCGCTCGCCGGCGGCGGCCAGAGGCCCCACGATGCCGAACCCCTCGGTCGCGTTGTGCAGTGCGAAGCCGATCACCAGCAGAAGGGCCAGCGACACCTCGCCGGCCGTCGCGGCCTGTCCGATGGCCAATCCCTCCGAGAAGTTGTGGAGACCGATCCCGATGGCGATCGACATGCCGACCCGAAGGGCCTCGCCCCGAACGTCGGCCTCCGCCAACGCCATAGCCCCGGGGCCCATGCTGGCGACCTGCCGGCGACGCCAGGCCTTGCTCGCGTGCAACAGGCCAAGGAGGCCCACCCCGAATCCGGCCACGTACAGGAGCCCGACGGCCAGGAGGTGACCCCACGCACCATCGTGGACGGCATCCTCCAGGGGTTCGGTGGCGTGCTCGAGGATGTCGAACAGAAGGAAGATCAGGATGCCGGCCGAGACCCCATTGAGGAAGGTCTTCAGCGTCTTGCTCTGGTGCTGGACTCGGCCCATCGGGAGTCCGAGGAAGATCGTGAACCCGGCGACCGCGCCCAGGATGACCGTTTCCAGCGTGCTCACGTCCCTGAGATCTCCTCACTCTTCAGGCCCAATGAACGGGCGAATCCTACCGGGCCGGTCGGATTCTACCCAGTCTCGTTCGGTGCCGAGGGAGCGAGCGTCGATCGACGTAGGGGCCGTCGGAGGGCGCGTCTACAATCCCATCGGTGGCCAGCAGCGTGAGCGATCCCCCCAAGCGACTCTTCCTTCTGGACGGGCACAGCCTGTCGTACCGGGCGTTCTTCGCCCTGCCGCAATCCCTGGCCACCAGCACAGGGCAGGTGACGAACGCCGTCTACGGCTTCACCTCCATGCTCATCAAGCTCCTGGCCGAGGAGCGTCCCGACCTGATCGCAGTGGCGTTCGACATCGGTGCGCCGACCGTCCGGCTAGAGAAGTACGCCGAGTACAAGGCGGGCCGGCCCGAGGCCCCCGACGAGTTCCGCCAGCAACTCGGGCTGATCGTCGAGGTCCTGGAGACCCTCCGGGTGCCGGTGATCGGCGTAGAGCGTCACGAGGCCGACGACGTCATCGCCACCCTCGCGGTCCAGGCCGAGGAGGCCGGGATCGAGGTCGTCATCGTCACCGCCGACCGCGATTTCTTCCAACTGGTCCGGCCGGGCATCAGGGTGATGTTCAACCGCCGCGGCATCTCCGACATCGCCCTGTACGACGAGCAGGCGGTCCGGGATCGGTTCGGGCTGTCGCCCCAGCAGTACCTGGACTACGTCGCCCTCAAGGGCGACACGTCGGACAACATCCCCGGCGTCCCCGGCGTGGGGGAGAAGACCGCGGCGAAGCTGGTGCAGGACTTCGGCTCGGTGGAGGAGCTCCTGGCCCGGTCCTCGCAGCTGAAGGGTAAGCTCCGGACCTCCATCGAGGAGGCCGGGGCGCAGCTCCTGCTGAACAAGGACCTGGCCCGGCTCAACACCGACCTGGAGTTGGACCTTCGCCCGGACGAAAGCGTGATGGGCGAGTGGGATATGGATGCGGTGCACCGTCTGTTCACTTCGCTCGAGTTCCGAACCCTGCTCGAACGGCTCGAGGACGTGGGCCGCGGCCCCAAGCCCGCGCCCGAACTGGCGGACCTCGATCTGCGGGACGCCTCGGCAAAAGAGGTCGACTCCCTCATGGCGAACCCGGGGCCGAAAGCCGTTCGTCTCGATCTGGAGGGACGATCGATCCGGGGCGTGGCCGTGTCCGTTGGTGGCGGGCAGGCCGCCTATGCGGCCCTCGACTCGCTCGACCCGGTTGCCGACGTCTTGTCGGACGGGTCGGCGCCGAAGTGGACGCACGACGCCAAGGACACGGAGGCGGCCGTCATCGCATCCGGACGCACGGTCGCCGGCGTGACGTTCGACACCATGCTCGCAGCGCATCTGCTCGATCCGGCCGGTACGACCTTCGACCTGAGCGCCCTGTCGCAGCAGTACCTGGGATCGGATCCGTTGGCCGGGCTCGAGGGGGAGGCCGAGGGTGAGCTGTTCGGCCAGTCGTGGCGAGTGGTCGCCGCCGAGGCCGCCGCGGTGGCCCTCCTGGCCCCGCCCCTGGCCGAGCGGATCGATCGCGCCGGACTTCGCCGGCTCCTCGACGAGGTGGAGATGCCGCTCTCCTCCATCCTCGCCCGCATGCAGGCCCGCGGCGTGGCCCTCGACGTCGACTACCTGAACGCCATGGCGAAGGACGTCCGCGACCGGATGGCCACGTTACAAGCCGACATCTACCGGCTGGCCGGAGAGGAGTTCAACCTCAATTCGCCACCCCAACTCCGGGCCATCCTGTACGACAAGCTCGGTCTGTCGCCGGGCAAGCGCACCCCGAAGGGTCAGCTCTCAACCGACGCCTCGGTCCTGGAGAAGCTTCGCGATCAGCACCCCATCGTGGATGCCCTCCTCTCGTGGAGAGAGCTCGACAAGCTGAACTCGACGTACCTGGAGGCTCTGCCCCGGCAAGTAGATCCGGCGGACGGCCGCGTGCACACCACGTTCAACCAGACCGGCGCGACCACCGGTCGGCTCTCCTCGTCGAACCCCAACCTCCAGAACATCCCGGTCCGAGGGGAGCTGGGACGGCAGATCCGAAGGGCGTTCATCCCCGGCTCGGAGGATCAGCTCCTCCTGGTGGCGGACTATTCGCAGATCGAGCTCCGGATCCTGGCCCACCTGTCCGGCGACGAGGGATTGATGTCGGCCTTCGCAGAGGGTCGCGACATCCACGCGGCCACGGCGGCCCGTGTGTTCGGGCTCCCCGAGGACAGGGTGGACGCCCCGCTCCGCAATCGGGCGAAGATGGTGAATTACGGGCTGGCCTACGGGATGAGCGCCTTCGGCCTGGCCCAACGCCTGGACATCGCCCCCGACGAGGCCCAGGAGATCCTGGACGCCTATTTCGCGACGTTCCCCCAGATCCGCGACTACCTCGACCGGCAGGTGGCCAGGGCGGCGGCGGAGGGCTTCACCGAGACCATGCTGGGCCGGCGGCGGTACATCCCCGAGCTGCAGGCGTCCAACCCTCGCGTGCGGGATCTGGGCCGGCGGATGGCCCTGAACGCGCCGATCCAGGGGAGCGCGGCCGACGTGTTCAAGCTCGGGATGATCAGGGTGGACCGGGCCATCGGGGCGTCGTCCCTCCCGATCCACATGCTGCTCACCGTGCACGACGAGCTGGTCTTCGAGGTCGTGGCGGTTCAGGTGGAGGAGGCCGCGGCGCTGGTGAAGAAGGAGATGGAACAGGCCCACGAGCTGTCCGTGCCCCTCCGGGCGGACATCGGTTGGGGCCGGAACTGGGCGGAAGCCGCGCCGGCCGGCCACTGAGGCCGCTCCGCGGGCCACAGATGCCGCGCCGCATTGACGGGCGTTTGCCCAGGTAGCTACCATTCCCGGGCCGCGAGGCGCGTCCACATCACCGCAATCCCCCCGCCGCCCGTGGCCGCGTCGCGCGCACGAAGGAGGAGATGGTTCACATCGAGACGAGCGAAGCCAAGGCCGCGCCCGAGCGCGACCTGACACCCGAGGAACTGGTCGACGCGATCGAGGCCAGCCTCCGCGACTTCAAAGACGGTGACATCGTCGAGGGAACGATCGTCAAGATCGACCGGGACGAGGTCCTTCTCGACATCGGCTACAAGTCCGAAGGGGTCATTCCTGCCAAGGAGCTCTCGATCCGCCACGACATCGACCCCAACGAGGTCGTGCATGTCGGGGACAAGATCGAAGCCCTCGTCCTTCAGAAGGAGGACAAGGAGGGGCGGCTCATCCTGTCGAAGAAGCGCGCCCAGTACGAGCGGGCGTGGGGTCGGATCGAGGAGGTGATGCAGTCCGGTGGCACGATCAAGGGCCCCGTCATCGAGGTGGTAAAGGGCGGCCTCATCGTGGACATCGGCCTTCGCGGCTTCCTGCCGGCCTCCCTGGTCGACCTCCGTCGGGTCCGGGACCTGCATCCGTACGTGGGTCAGGAGATCGAGGCCAAGATCATCGAGCTCGACCGGAACCGCAACAACGTCGTGCTGTCGCGCCGAGCGTTCCTGGAGGAATCTCAGAGCGAGGGGCGCAAGAAGTTCCTCGAGTCTCTCCACAAGGGAGAGCGGCGGAAGGGCACCGTGTCCTCCATCGTGAACTTCGGAGCGTTCGTGGATCTCGGCGGGGTGGACGGCCTCGTGCATGTCTCGGAGCTGTCGTGGAAGCACGTGGATCACCCGAGCGAAGTGGTGCAGGTGGGCCAGGAAGTCGAGGTCGAGATCCTCGACGTGGACCTGGAGCGGGAGCGTGTCTCGCTGTCGCTGAAGGCCACCCAGGAGGACCCGTGGAAGGAGTTCGAGCGCAAGTACCAGGCCGGCGAGATCATCGAGGGGCAGGTCACGAAGCTCGTGCCCTTCGGTGCGTTCGTCCGCGTCGCGCCCGGTATCGAGGGCCTCGTGCACATCTCCGAGCTCTCCGAACAGCACGTGGACTCCCCCGAGTCCGTGCTTTCCGTCGGTGACCAGGTCCGCGTGAAGGTCATCGAGGTCGACGTGGCCCGCCGCCGCATCAGCCTGTCGATGCGCCAGGTGGGCGGGGCCATGCCCGCCGTGGCGGAGAGGGAGATCGAGGCGGACGAGGATGAGATCCGCCCCGAAGGCGCACCGTCCTCCGGGCCGGAGGCGTCCGCGACAACGCAGGAGGTGGCCGAGGCAACGCAGGAGGTGGAAGAAGGGGCATCCGCGGAACCTGTTCTCCAGGTGCCCGACGCCACCCGGGGGGAGGCCGAGGTGCCCGAGGCCCCGAGCGAGGGCCCCGCCGAGACGCCCGAGTCGCCGGGCGGAGCCGCCCCGGCGGAGGAGGCCGCGGCCGCCGACGAGGACGTCTCGCTCGAGGCCATCCTGGAGGACCTTCGCCGGCGCGAGGGCCGCGCCGAGTAACCGTTCCGATGCTGCTCGTCGGCCTCACCGGCGGGATCGGTACCGGTAAGTCCACGGTGGCACGAATGCTGGAGAAGCGGGGTGCCGTCGTCTTCGACGCCGACGTCCTGGCCCGTCAGGCAGTGGCGCCCGGGACCCCCGGCTTCGATCAGGTGGTCGAGCGGTTCGGCCCCAACGTGCTGGCTCCCGGGGGCGGGCTCGACCGGGAGGCGCTTGCCAGCATCGTCTTCTCCGACCCGGCAGCCCGTCGCGATCTGGAGGGCATCGTGCACCCGGAGGTGCGGCGGATGTTCGCCGAAGGGTGTGAGGAATACCGAGACTCGGATCGGGTGGTGGTGTTCAGCGCGCCCTTGCTGGTCGAGACAGGCATGCACACGGCCTTCGACCGTCTCATCGTAGTGTCCGCACCGGTGGCCACCCAGATCGAGCGGCTGATGCGAGATCGGGGTATGGCGGAGCGTGACGTCCAGGCCCGGATCGCCGCACAGCTGCCGCTGGAAGCCAAGGCAGAGGTGGCCGACATCCTGGTGGACAACGAGGGGACGCTCGAGGACCTCGAGCGCCGAGTCGAGCGGGTGTGGCGGAACCTGGATGCCCAAGCGAGGGCAGGGACGAGGTGAGCCGGGACCGGTCGCTATCATCGGGCCGGTGAGGTTCGAAGCGGTCTTCTTCGACGCCGGGGAAACGCTGGTCCACCCTCATCCCACGTTCGCTGAACTCTTCTCGCGGATCCTGAAGCGTGAGGGCTTCGACGTGGAGCCCGAGACCATCACGGAGCGCATCCACGTGGTGTTCGATCGGTTCCGTGAAGCGGCCAGGACCAAGGAACTATGGACGACCACCCCCGAGAAGTCCCAACGGTTCTGGCACGACGTCTACGCCATCTTCTTCCGTGAGATCGGGATCCCCGACTCGAACGGCCTGATCGACACGGTGTATCGCGAGTTCACCGACCTCGCCAACTACTCGCTCTTCGACGACGTCGTCCCGGTGTTGGGCAAGCTCCGCGACGCCGGTCTGAAGTTGGGAGTGGTGTCGAACTTCGAGGAATGGTTGGAGCGCCTGCTGGCCCGGCTCGGGGTGACCGGATTCTTCGACGTCCGGGTGATCTCCGGGATCGAGGGTCTGGAGAAGCCCGACCCCCGGATCTTTCGGCTGGCTGTGGAACGGGCCGACGTGACCCCGGAGCGCTCCGCCTACGTGGGGGACAACCCCGAGTTCGACGTGGACCCGGCCGCGGCGGCCGGCATGTTCCCCGTCCTGCTCGACCGGCGGGAGCGGTTCCCCGACGCCACCGCGGCCCGCATCACGACGCTCGACGACCTCCCCGCGGTCCTAGGGTTGTGATGGCCTCCGAACGGACCTACTCCGTCGAGGAAGCGGACGCCTCCCTCCCCGAGCTTCGAGTGGTGCTCGAGCGCGTGCGAACGAACCGGCAGGTGATCCTGCGAGCAGCTGAACGGATCCGCGGACGTGTGGCCGCCGACGGCGGCGGTACCGAAGGCACGGACTACTGGGAGGCCAGGGCGGCGCTCAAGGCAGATATCGAAGCTCTGGCCAGCCGTGACATCCTGCTCCGCGACCCCGAGACGGGCCTGGTGGACTTCCCGGGCGAGCGCGAAGGCCGTCGGATCTTCCTGTGCTGGCGGCTGGGGGAGGATCACGTCGCGCACTGGCACGACCTCGAGTCGGGCTTCGGCGGGAGAAGACCCCTGTGAGCCAGGGGCGCCGGCGTCCCACAGTGGTGGTGATGGGCGCGACCGCGGAGGAGCCACCGCCGGGGATCGATGAGGCGGCGACGATGGCCGATGTGTCGTTTGCCGCGTCCGCGCCGGCGCTGGCCGAAGCCATCACCGACGCGGATGCCGTCTTCGCCTGGCATTCGGTTCGCGAACTGCTCCCCGAGGTGTGGCCCAAGGCGGGAAGACTTCGGTGGATCCAGTCGGCGTCCGACGGTGTCGACTGGCTCCTGTTCCCCGAGCTGGTCGACAGCGACGT
>Ga0184638_1000306_pt1 | contig 13349 bp, 11 predicted proteins | sample PLM31_50_b2_FD_133141 | JGI IMG/M metagenome (GOLD analysis project Ga0184638, IMG submission 133141) | Groundwater sediment microbial communities from an aquifer in East River, Colorado, USA - PLM3-1_50_b2 | ecosystem: Environmental > Terrestrial > Soil > Riparian zone | place: USA: East River... | reverse complement strand
TCGGACTGAGCGCCACAGTTCGCCGGCAGGACCGCCACAGCGCTTGCGCGTCGGCGGCCTGACGCCCCTGTCGACGACCGACTACCCGGGCGAGCTCGCGGCCGTGGTGTTCTGCCAGGGCTGCCCTTGGCACTGCGGCTATTGTCACAACCCGCATCTGTTGCCCGCACGTGGCGCGTCGCAGGTCGCGTGGGACGACGTCCTCGCGTTCCTGCGAAGGCGCGAAAGACTCCTCGACGCGGTCGTTTTCTCCGGCGGCGAGCCGCTCGCGCAGCGCGCGCTCGCGGACACGATGCGGATGGTGAAACATATGGGCTTCAAGCTTGGATTGCACACGGGCGGCGCTTACCCCGTACGGCTTCCGGAAGTGCTACCGCTGCTCGACTGGGTCGGTTTCGACGTCAAGGCGCCCTTCGAGGCGTACCCGTTGATCACGGGCGCGCTCGACAGCGGGGTCGCCGCACAAGCGAGCGCGAGGCTCGTCATCGAGAGCGGCGTCGCCCACGAGTTCCGCACGACGGTCCATCCGCGGCAGCTCTCGCGGCATGCGGTGCGACGCCTGGCGGGCGATCTGGCGCAGTCCGGCGTGCGCTGCTACGCACTGCAGGAGTTTCGCGCCCAAGGCTGTCCGAGCGCGGCATTGGCTTCTTCGACGGCATCGTACCTGACCGAGTCTTTCTGCGCCGGACTCGCCTCGAAGTTCGAATCGTTCGCGCTGCGCCGTGCCTAGGCGAAGGCGCCGCCCGCAGCGGCGCGCGCATTGAGCGTCACCAACGCAACGAGCAGCAGCGCGGCCGGCAGATTGTGCGCCAGCACGAGCACGAGCGGCAGATGCGTCAACACCGCACCCACGCCGAGCGCAGCTTGCGCCGCGACCAGTCCGAGACCCCAGGTCCCCGACGCCTCATTGCGGCAATCGCCGCGGCAGCGGCCTTGCCGCCGACGAACGCCAGAAGGATTACGTCAAGGGTGGCTGGAATTACATCGGCGGCGCCTACTTGGGCGACGACGGCGGGCATTTCGTCTACCAGCCGCGCACCGACGACACGATAATAGGCGCTGGCTACAACAGCGCCGGTCCGGAAGTCGAAGGCGCGCTCCTGTTAGCATCCTGCGGTCGCCGAATGTTGCGTGATCGGTACGCAAACCTGAACGAGGAGGAATGCCATGCAAATTTTGCAACCGCCGACGTGGATGAAGCCGCGAGGCTACTCGAACGGGATCACAGCGACGGGCCGGATCGTATTCATAGCCGGGCAGGTGGGCTGGAACGCGAGCGGCGAGTTTGAAACGAACGATTTCGTGGGCCAGGCGCGCCAGGCACTGGCCAACATCGTTGCCGTGCTGGCGGAAGCGGGCGGGCGGCCCGAGGATATCGCGCGGCTGACCTGGTACGTCGTCGACAAGGATGAATACCTCGCCAGCTATCGGTCGCTCGGCCGCGCCTACCGCGAGGTGCTGGGCAGTCATTACCCCGCAATGACCGCGGTTCAGGTCGTGGCGCTTATCGAAGACGGGGCCAAAGTCGAGATCGAAGCGACTGCGGTAATTTCCGAACCGACTTGATGGCTGGGCGGGTCGCGGTTGCAGGCCCAAGGGATCGCCTGTCGCTCACAGCCACACCCAGAAGCCGGCGCGCGACTTGGTTATCGCAAGTAGTTGCGGGCAAACCGAAGAAAGTTGCCATCGTCGCGTGCATGCATAAGCTCCTCACCATTCTTAACGTCATGCTGAGAAACCAATTCTCCCTGGAGGTGCGAACTTGCCCAGCAGGGTTGACCTTTAACAGAGTTGCTGACGTGCTGCGCGAATGACTTTACGGCCAGTAGGAACAGCAGCACATCCTTGTGCTGCACCTGAAATGCGCATACGACCGCTTGTATCCGGCGGATCATCGCAAGGAACATCGATCGCCCGCTCGATGTTTTCGCAAATCCAACCCTCCCCTGTGCATGACGGAGCCGTTTCCCGCTTTCGATAACTATCGAGTCGGAGCGGCACCGTTCGAGAGCACATCCCTGATGTCGATTGGCGTCATGGCGACGCCGTTCAGCTGCTTCTTGAAGTAATCGAAATAACGCCGGCATTTGGCCAGGAATCGGTTAAGGTCGGTTTGATTTCGTACGTAAGGGGTACCGCCGGGCATCACCGAAGGAGAGTGGAAGCTGAACACGAACACCCGTACGCCATCATGCAGCAAGGTGTGCGTCAGACGCCGCATCTCCGGCTCGTTGTAGTCCTCGGGGGACAATCGGATGCGCTCCACCATTCTGAGGCGAGCGAACACGCCGGCCGCTCTGATGCGTCGCATGGCGGGGCTGGTCACCGCCCTGTACAACGGCGTGCCACCGGCCCGAAGCCACCCGACATAGCCCCCGGTACCCAGGAGGCCAAGCAGCTTGCGCTTTTCACCGAACCAGTACGGATGGCTGCTGTATCCCGAATAATCGGGACCGCCATCGGCCGAGAAGTCGATCGGCACTGCCGGGCTGATGTCCACCTGGTAGCCAAGTTCCTCAAGTATCGCCCCCGTGTTGGCCCCGAAACCATAGCGCCCGGCGAGATACGTGAGCGGGCGCGCGCCGAACGACTCCGCGATCTGCTCCGTCAACCTCTCCAACTTCTCCGACTCTAGAGCGCGCGGCAGGTTGCCCGGGTAGGAATTGCGGGCATTAACTTCCTCCACGTAGGGCGGCGATACCCATGGATGCAGGTGCGCGCCGATCAGCGCCCGTCCGGTGTCGGCAAAGGACTTCAGCGGCCGGATCGCGATATCCTGCGAAGCGATGGGGTAGTCGACGACGTAGTTGGGCACAATGCCATGCTCGTCGAAGATCTCCTGGGCGCGACCGATGTGGCGCATGTGTTCCACGCCCGTCGCGTGGCGATCATGCGGCTTGCCCCAATCGAATTCCTCTTCGGTGTGGACCACCACCGTGAGGATGGGCCGCGTTTCCGGCGGTAGGTGGATGAGCTCGCGTTCCATGTCGCGGTAGAGACGGGAGTTCGCCGATCAGAGGTCGAGGGCGGCCAGTTCCGAGTACAGATTGCTCATGTCCGATGCCGTCAGGGTGTCGCTCTTGAAGACCTTGTTGCGGTACCCGGAGAGTTCGATGCAGAGCGTCGGCACTCGCGGCAACAACCGGGATTCAACACGCGTGTAGGGCAGACCGTGGCGCAGCAGCAGATGGCTGCCGAATGCCCATCGGTAGTCCAGGAACCGCTCCGGATCGCTTACAGCCAGGATCATCGCACCGGTGACTCGCTTCAAACGGGTGTGCTTCCACACGACATGGCACCATGCATCCGGCCGACCCACAGCCACGTGCCCGAGCCACGGCAGATGGCAGTGGTCGCGGTAAGCCTTGGCGGCGGCCGCGGCGAGCAGTCGCCCGATCTGCTCGGGCTCGGTCACCACGCGTACTCCGTCGAGTCTGGCGAATGGCCACGGCAGATTGGGCCAGATAGCGTGACGCTCGTTCATGGGCTTGAACTTGAGGAATTGCAGCGTCCTGGATACTACCTCGGTGGGTGTCAAGTCGGTGTAGTGAAATCCGGGCTGTCCCGTGAGCGCCATCGCCAACCGCATGCTTTGCGCGCGGAATGCGTCCAGCACGCACCAGCTGGTGATATTGCAGAAACGCTCGGTGCGTCCATGCACCGGTCGCTCCGCGTAAATGGCGCCGATCCCACCGACAATGCGTCCCTCATGGCGAATCAGGAAGCCGTTGTTGGGCTTGGTCGAGCACCACTTCTGCTGAAACGCCTCGGCCCAGGCCGCCGCACTTCGCTCGCGATGCAGGTTCTCGGTAAGGAAGCTGCAGAACTCGGGCAGATCTTCATCCCGAATCGGCTCGAGGGTTGGCAGGTTCATTGCTTGGGTCATGCAGGGCTTTTGCACAGGGTCCCCAAGTATAATTGTCCTCTTTGCGCAGGCCACGCCGAGGCCAGGATGCCAACGTTCCGAATTGCTCCGATATCTCCATCGTGACGATTGCCGAAACCACTCTGCGAAGCGTCGACGTGTCAACCCGCTCGCGCGTGCTGGACATTCCCGGCTTCACCCGCGACGACCAGGGCAGACCCCTTATCGGCTTGGATCCGAACGATCTCTATGCCTATGGTCACCTCATTCGGCTCACCGAGCAGTTGATCCTAGACCAGTTCTCTCGCGGCCTGGTTTCCGGCACCACGCACACTTGCCTCGGCCAGGAGATCACCGCCCTTTCCGTGGTGCGAGCGCTCGACCACCCCGAGGATGCAGTGCTGTCGAACCACCGCAACCATGGACACTTTCTAACCTATTCCGGCGATTTCCTCGGCTTGGTAGCGGAGATCATGGGACGCGAGGCCGGCGTGTGCCGCGGGCGCGGGGGTAGCCAGCACCTGGCATGGCGGCATTTCCACAGCAACGGTGTGCAGGCGGGAATGATGGGGATCAGCGCGGGGCTCGCCCTGGCGCGCAAGAAGAAGGCCAGTGGGGCGCTGGTGGCGGCCATGATCGGCGACGGAACGCTTGGTCAGGGATTGGTTTACGAGAGCATGAACCTGGCGTCCGTATGGTGTGCGCCGCTATTGGTAGTTGTGGAGAACAACGGCATCGCGCAGACCACGTACACCCGGGAGACTATCGGCGGGGGCATCGAGGAACGCGGTGCGGCCTTCGGGTTCGCCACTTGGCGTTTCGCTGACGACGACCCTGATTTCTGCGCCAAGGTAGCCGCTGTTGTGGCCGAAGTACGTACGGCAGGCCGGCCCGGCTTTCTTGTTCTGGATACCCGCCGCATGGGGCCGCACAGCAAAGGCGATGATTTACGCGCGGTCGAGGAACTCGCCGGAATTCGCAGCCGAGATCCCCTCGCGGCATTGGGTCGCCGCCTGCCCGACGCGACGCGCGGCCGCATCGAAGCGCGCAACGCCGGCTTTATCGACGAGATCAGGGCGCGAGCCGAAGCGTCGCTTGAGGCCGTGTACGGCGAAGTGCCCGAGCACATATTCAGCGCTCCCACACCCGTCGACGCGCGCGTGAGCTACGTCGAGCCTGCTGCAGGCAAGAACGTGCGCCAGTCGATCAATGCGGCCTTGCGGCGCCTGCTGGAGACCATCCCCGAGATGCTTCTGCTCGGAGAGGATTTGCATGACCCTTACGGCGGTGCATTCAAGGTAACCCAAGGCCTATCGACCGACTTTCCCGGCCGCGTACTCTCTACACCGATCAGCGAGGCTGGCGTGACCGGTGCCTCGATCGGCCTGGCGCTTACCGGCTTCAAGCCGGTGACCGAAGTGATGTTCGCCGACTTTCTCACCCTGTGCATGGATCAGATTTACAACCATGCGGTGAAGTTTCCCGGCATGTTCCGCGACATGATGGTGCCGCTTGTCATCCGTGCGCCGTGCGGCGGCCGGCGAGGTTACGGTGCGACCCACAGCCAGAGCCCAGAGCATCTGTTCGCATCGGTGCCCGGCCTCACCGTCGTGTATGGTAGCCACCGTCATGACGTTGGCCGCCTGCTTATCGACGCCACTCTGCGCTGGGCGTACCCGGTGCTCTTTCTGGAACACAAGCTGCTCTACGGGGAAAAGCAGGACCCGGCGGACTATGTGGAACTGCCAGTCGCCGCGGATGACGTGGCCGCCGATCTATTTCCCACGCTGCGCCGTGGCGAGGACGACCCGGACATCACACTGCTAACCTACGGCGGCATGCTGCCGGTAGTGGAGGCAGCCGCCAAGCGGCTCACGGACGAAGAGGAGCTTGCAGTGGAGATCGTCGTGCCCTCGCTGTTGGCTCCCCTTCCCAGAGGCACGCTGATCAGCCACCTGCTGACGCGCAGGCGCATCGTGATGGTCGAAGAGTCTCATCACCAGTACGGCATCGCGGCCGAGATCGCCGCCTGCCTTCTCGAGCGCGGCTACGGCGGCAAGGTGCTGCGCATCGGCGCACCGCCGTTGCCGATCGCTTCGGCGCGCAGTCTGGAACGGCAGATCCTGCCGGACGAAACACGGGTGGTCGAGCAGGTCCTGGGCATGATCTGAATTCGGGAAGAACGTATGGCCAGCCCGCTGCACATTCCGCGCGTCAACAATAACGATGACAGCGTTCGGATCGTCGACCTCGGCGTCAGCGAGGGCGATTTCGTTACCCGCGGCCAGATCGTCGGCGCCGTGGAGACGGACAAGGCGGTGCTCGACGTGCCGGTGGAGCGCGACGGCTATGTGTTGAAGATACTCCATCGAGCGGGAGAGACAGCGAGCGTCGGTTCGGTGCTGCTCTGGCTCGGCGAGATCGCCACCGAGCGCGTCCCCGAACAAGCGCCGGCAGCGACTGCCCGCGGCACCGCAGGCGGAACCGATCGTCCTACCGCGAAGGCGCAAGCCATGTTGCGCGAGCTGGGTCTCGGTGCCAATGTGATCCCGGCCGCTGGCGCGCGATTGACGGTCGCCGACATCGAGGCGTGGCTGGCGACACAGCGACAACCGGTCAAGACAGCCGGGCCTAGCCCGCGGCCAACGCCGGAACAGGCACCAAGCGTGCCGGGCGAGTATCGCGATCTATCCGCCGAAGAACGCGGGATGCTTTTCACCGTGCTGTGGCATCGCGATCGTGCTGCGGCCGCGTACCTAGAGATCGAATACGATCCACAACCATGGAACGACTACGCAGCGCGCTACGCCCAGCAAAACAAGCTGCTGCTCTCACCGTTGCTCCCGTTGATTGCATTCCGCCTGGTCGAGCTCGCCAAGACCACCCCGCGCATCAACGCCACCGCCATCAACGATCGACGCTATGAGTACCATGCGGTCAACCTCGGGTTCACCGTCCAGGCCGGGCAAACCCTCTACCTCGCGGTTGTGCAAGGCGCGCAAGAGATGAATGCGGCCCGTTTCATCGACGCGCTCGGCGAAGTGCAGCGTCACGCGATGGCGCACAAACTCCGGTCCGCGGAATCCTCGGGAGCGACGCTCGCATTCTCCAGCATGGCGCGGTGGAACGTGAGCCGCCACATTTCCATATTGGCTCCCGCGACGAGCCTGATCGTTTCCCATTCGGCGTCGCGCGGTTCGGGCGACGCGGTATTGGGCGCGACCTACGACCACCGGCTGCTGTCCGGTTTCGACGTCGTCCAGGTGCTGCAGGCGCTTACGCAACCGCCCGCGTGACGAGCTCTTCACCCGTGCCTCTGGATCGAGAAGCAGTCAAGTCGGCCATCCGCTCCAAGGTTATCGACCTGGCCAAGGCACTGAATATCGACGCCAGTGGCCTGGGCGATGCCGACATCATCCCTGCCACGGGCTACCTCGACTCGACCGCAATCCTGGAACTCGTGGTCTGGTACGAGCAGACCTACGATTTCCCGCTCAAGCAGGAGGAGATCAACATCGACAATCTGGGCTCGATCAATGCCATGGCCGATTTTCTCCTCTCCCGCAAGCGTGGATAGTATCTTTGCGCAACCGTAGCTCGCCGATGGGCCGAAAGATAGTTCGGTTGCGACCTTCGTGTGGACCGACGCGGTGGAATCGGTGTGCGCGCGAGCGAATACTTGCGGACTACAACACCCAGAAGCCGGCGGGCGACTTGGTTATCGCCACCGAGACGATGTACGCGAACATCGCGAGCGCGGCAGCGAATGCCGCTATGCGCACGCCTCGCGTTCGTCCAAGCTTGAGGGCGATGCTGCCGAGCACGATGTAGGCGAAGAGCCCCGCGACCTTGGCCGTCAGCCAGCCATGGGTTCCCGGATAGTTGCCGATCATGACGGCAAGGGCGATGGCGGAGACCAGGAGTACGGTGTCGATGACGTGCGGCACGACTCGCACCCAGCGGCGCTTGAGCCTGTGCGGTGCGCCAATCATCCATGCACCGCGGAGGACGAACAGCGCCAGGCTCGCCGCCGCGCTCGCAACGTGGGCTGCCTTCAGCTCATCGTACGCAAGCGCCACGTGGTTCCGGTCAATAGGTTTCCACGTGGTAGCGGCCCTGTCTCCGCAGCACCGGTCGCAGATCGTTCCAATCTATGTCGTGCGCCCGGCATGCGTCGCGAAACGCTTCGTCGACGCCTTGTTCCATGCCCTTCAAGCCGCAGATGTAGACGCAGCAGTTTGCATCGCCGAGCAGCCGCGCAACGTCCGCGCTCCGCTCGCGAATCCGGTCCTGTACGTAGCTCTTTGGCTGGCCGGGAACGCGCGAGAATGCAAAGTTGATGTCGATGAAATCCTTCGGCAGCTTAAGGAGAGGCCCGAAGTACGGGAGCTCTCCTGCGATTCGGGCACCGAAGAACAGCATGAGCTCGCCGCCTTCCTTGAGGGCGATGCGCCGCCGCCGCCGCTCGGTCATCGCGCGCATGGGTGCCGAGCCTGTGCCGGTGCAGACCATCAGCAGACTCGAGCCGGGATGGTTCGGCATCAGGAACGTCGCGCCGTAGGGACCGACAACGCGCACCTGATCGCCCCTGTTGAGATCGCATAGATAATTGGAGGCGACCCCGGCGACGGGCTTGCCCGCGTGATCTTCGGTAACGCGCTTCACCGTCAGCGACAAGTTGTTGTAGCGTGGCCGTTCGCCGTCGCGTGGGCTCGCGACCGAGTACAGGCGCACGTGATGCGGTTTGCCCGAAGCATCCAGGCCCGGCGGCAGAATTCCGATCGTCTGACCCTCCAGCACGGGAAACGCGGCGCCGCCGAACTCGAGCACGATATGCCGGATGTCGCTGCTGGCGTCGTCCGCGGTCAGGCGAAAGTTGCCGCTGACCGTCGCGATCGCCGGCTTCTCCGGCGCATAGAGATTGACGTAAGGATGCGCGGCCGACCACGGCGGAAAGGCTTCCCCGCCCTGGCCGGCGGTGGCCACGGACCTGATCCGCGCCACCTCGGTAGGCGTCTCCGCGGTAGCGCCGGCATCGACTTCGGTCTGCGCCGGGAGGCTGTCCCAGCCGAGTTGCTCGGTCAGCGTATACGGTCTTGCCTTGTCCACTTGGCGCCAGCTGTCGATGGCTCCGGTCGGGCAGGGTGAGATGCAGTCATTGCAGAAATTGCACTTCGCGGCGTCCACGACGTAGTTGCGCGAGTCGTGCGAGATCGCGTGCGACGGGCACGTTTCCTCGCACGTGTTGCAGCGGATGCAGATCTCCGGGTCGATCAGATGCTGGCGCAGCACCTCTACCGACGCTTGGCTTCCGCTCATCGCGTTCTCTCTCCGGCAGGCGCCGCTTTAGTTGAAGCGGACGTATTCAAACTCGATCGGATGGTTGTTGATGCCGCGCGCCGGCGGAGCGATCCAGTTGGCGAAGCGGCCGGGCTCGGAGACCCGCCCCATCAGCGACGCGACGAATGCACGGTCCGCCTCCGACGGCAGCCAGTGCAGATGCTGGTGGGTCCAGTCGGCCTCGCTCACGACGTTGCCGCCGGGATCGACGCGGACTCCCGACAGCGGACCGATCTTGCGGTTGAATGCCTTGTGCGGCGCCTTCAGCCGGAACGAGATGCCGCTCTTTTCGATGATCTTGTTCCACCGTTCGATGCCGGCGAGCGCGTCCTTGACGTAGTCGTCGCGCAGCTTTTCGTTGAGCGCGTTCGGCGCCGGCGCCTGCGTCGTGACGAGCTGCCCTTCCCGGACCTCGAGCACCGGGTAGGTCGCCCCGGCCAACAGGTGATCGTCGCCGATCTTGGTTTCCTCGAAGCGGCCCTTGAGCCCCGTCGAGTAGAACGTCGCGGCGTTCGACGAGACGTCGGCGCCGAACAGATCCATCGTCACGCTGAAGTGGAAGTTGAGGTAGCGCTGGATCGTGGGCAGATCGATCAATCCCAGCGCGCGGATCTTCGCCGGATCGTCGACCTTGTGCTGCACCATCGCTTCGCAGGTGCGCTGGATGATGCGGCCTGCGCCGGACTCGCCAACGAACATGTGGTGCGCTTCCTCGGTCAGCATGAAGCGGCAGGTGCGCGCCAGCGGGTCGAAGCCGGATTCGGCGAGCGAGCAGAGCTGGTACTTGCCGTCGCGGTCGGTGAAATACGTGAACATGAAGAACGCGAGCCAGTCGGGCGTCTTCTCGTTGAACGCGCCCAGAATGCGCGGATTGTCGGCATCGCCCGAGCGCCGTTCGAGCAGTGCCTCGGCTTCCTCGCGGCCATCGCGTCCGAAATACGCGTGCAGCAGGTATACCATCGCCCACAGGTGGCGGCCTTCCTCGACGTTGACCTGGAAGAGGTTCCGCAGGTCGTACAGAGAGGGGCAGGTGAGACCCAGATGCCGCTGCTGCTCTACCGAGGCCGGCTCGGTGTCGCCCTGCGTGACGATGAGGCGCCGCAGATTCGACCGGTATTCGCCCGGTACTTCCTGCCATGCGGGCTCGCCCTTGTGCGCGCCGAAGTTCACCTTGCGCCCGGCTTCGGCCGGCGTGAGGAAGATTCCCCAGCGGTAATCCGGCATCTTCACGTAGTCGAAATGTGCCCACCCCTTGGGCTCGACGCTGATCGCGGTGCGGAGATAGACGTCGGCGGTGCTCGTCCCCTCCGGCCCCATGTCAGCCCACCAGTTCTGGAATTCGGGCTGCCAGTGTTCGAGGGCGCGTTGCAGCGTCCTGTTGCTCGAGAGCTCCACGTTATTGGGGATCTTCTCGCTGTAGTCGATGCTCATGAATGCTCCGGGTTTTTCGGGGGGTGATGTTGGCGGCGGGGACTCGTGTCAGACGCGTTTCCAGTCGAATCTCGCCTTGTTGCCGGTGCCGAATACCTGCACCGCGCCAGTCTCGCCCACCGCGTTCGGGCGGCTGAAAATCCAGTTCTGCCACGCCGAAAGACGGCCGAAGATGCGTGTTTCCATGGTCTCGACGGCGCCAAAGCGCAGGTTCGCCTCCATGCCGGTCAGCGCGTCGGGCGACAGGCTGGCGCGCTCCTCGATGGCGATCCGGATCTCGTCGGTCCAGTCGAGCTCGTCGGGCGCGGCGGTGATGAGGCCGAGCTCGAGCGCCTCGCTGGCAAGGATCGCGCGGCCAGCAGCTCCTTTCGCGCGAGCGATCGGCGTCTCGTCGTTGTAGAACCGCGCCGCAAGGCGGGAAAGCCCGTTCACCATCGGGTACGCTCCGAAGTTCATCGCCGACAGCGCGGCCTGCGGTGCGCCGGCGTGGCCTTCCGGCAGCGCGAGCATGTAACCGCGGTCGGCGGCGAGCGCAAGCTCCAAAAGCGTGCCGGCAAAGCACGAGCCCGTCTCCACGAGCGCGTAAAGCGTGCGCGACGTGACGTCGAGCCGCGCCAGCGTTCGCCGCAGCATGCCGGTCGTCTCGCGGACGAACCAGTCGGAGGCGTGCCGCTCGAGGGTCGCGTCCGCGGCGAGCACGAGCGCCGGATCGCCCGCCGTTTTCAATAGCCAAGTGCCGATTTCCGGCTCATTGCTGCGCAGGAGCAGGATCGCATCGTCGAGTTCGCGCGCCATGGCGAGCGGCCACCACGAGGCGCCGAGAGTAAGAATCGACTCGGGCTCGTCCGGCTGCGGCAACATCGGAGCGCTGACCGTGATCGTCGCGTTGCGCGCCTTGCGGTCGATGCGCACGGCGACGTTTTCGTAGCGATAGCCTGTGGCGTCGACCTGGCGCTTGAGCGGCGTGAGCGCGACGCCTTTCGCGTCCGCCGGCCGGTCGCTCTGTGCTGCGAGTTCCAGCGCTCGGCGCTGCACGTTTTCCGTGAACTGCTGCGGCTTGGCAGAAGCGTCGATTAAGCGCCACTCTTTGGCGCGCGGCGCGCGAACGCCTTCGACCAGCGTGCACAAGATGTCGGCGTGATCGCGGCGTACTTTGCGCTTGTCCGTGAGGCGCGTCAGGCCGCCCGTACCGGGCAGCACGCCCAGCAGTGGCACTTCAGGCAGGCTTACCGCGGAGGAGCGGTCGTCGATCAGGATGATTTCATCGCACGCGAGCGCGAGCTCGTAGCCACCGCCTGCCGTCGTACCGTTGCACGCGGCGATGAACTTCAGCCCCGAATGGCGGCTCGAGTCCTCGATGCCGTTGCGTGTCTCGTTGGTGAACTTGCAGAAGTTGACTTTCCACGCGTGCGTGGCAAGCCCGAGCATGAAGATATTCGCACCGGAGCAAAAGATGCGTTCCTTACCGCTGGTGACGATGACGCAGCGCACCTCCGGATGCTCGAAGCGGATCCGCTGCAAGGCATCGGCGAGCTCGATGTCGACGCCCAGATCGTAGGAATTGAGCTTGAGCTTGTAGCCCGGATTGATCCCGCGATCCTCGTCGACGTCCAGCGTGAGGGTTGCGATGGAATCAGCGCAGGAAAGCTTCCAGTGCGCGTACCGGTCGGGATGCGTGTCATACGTCAAAAACGGCTTTTCCCGAGCCCCGGATCCGAGTTCAGGCGATGCGGACGCCTCCAACATGCGGTTCTCCTGATTTTCCGTTGCGAGCGTCAGGCCGACACGGCTTGGCGCAACTTGGCGAGACTCTGCTCGGGGGGTTCGCCGACGGTGTCCAGGATCACGTCGGCTTTCCGGTAAAGGGGTTCACGTGCCTTGAGGATCCGATTGAGATCCTCCATCGCCTCGGCGCTGCCCTGCATCGGGCGAAGGTCGCCTTGGGCGACGACTCGCGCCATGTGCTCTGCCGGCAATGCCTTGATCCACACCGTGAAACAGTTCACCAGCAGCAGATTGTATGTCTCCGGCTCGGAGACAATGCCGCCCCCGACCGCCATGACGATTTGCTTGTTGCTCTGGATGATGCGCTCGAGGCAGCGGCGCTCGATGCGCCGGTACCCTGTCTGGCCGTAAAGGGAGAATACTTCGCTCAAGCTGATCCCGGCATCGCGTTCGATCTCGCGATCGAGTTCCACAAAAGGTAGTTGCAGATCGTCCGCAAGGGCACTGCCCAGCGTCGTCTTGCCCGCCCCGCGCAGCCCCACCAGCGCGACGCGTCTCTTGCGCGCGGCCGCTTCCGGTCCGAAGTCGTGCATCAGCCGGAACACGACGTCTTCGAGTTGGCGTTCCGGCAGGTTGTCAAGGAAACGGCGGATCAACCGCTGCTCGACCGAGCTTTCCTGCGGCTCGATCAGTTCGGTCAGCGGCATCCCCAGAGCGCGCGCGACACTGTGCAGAAGGAGCACCGACGCGTTGGCTTCGCCCGCCTCGAGATGGGCCAGATAGCGTTCGGAAACTTTGGAATTCTGCGAGAGATTTTTTCGGGCCATGCCATGGCGCTCGCGCGTTTCGCGAACCCGCCTGCCGATGAGGGCGAGGAGATTCGTGTCCTCCGTGGCGTGTGCCGCCGGCGGAGCGCTGGGCGCTGCGGCTTCGGTCAATGTGCCCATCGTTTGTATGAATTTTGATTCGAAGGTGGGAAATATAATGC
>Ga0184638_1000305_pt1 | contig 13360 bp, 10 predicted proteins | sample PLM31_50_b2_FD_133141 | JGI IMG/M metagenome (GOLD analysis project Ga0184638, IMG submission 133141) | Groundwater sediment microbial communities from an aquifer in East River, Colorado, USA - PLM3-1_50_b2 | ecosystem: Environmental > Terrestrial > Soil > Riparian zone | place: USA: East River... | reverse complement strand
GAACCTGCGACTGAAGCGCCGGGCGTAGGCCATTCTCAGCTTCCACGGCAACCAAGTCGTAAACCAAAGGCCGGTCGTATGACCATCGTAGGGCCATAGGCGGTTCGGCGTGTCATGAATGAATAGTAGTCCTCCAATCTTCAACACGATCCATGCATGGCTCAGCAGTTTCAAACGATCCGCAGGATCGACATGTTCGACAACGGCGCTCAATATGATCGCATCAAAGCTCTCAGATGGGAATGGAAGGCCATCCGGTGTGTTCGCAACGCACTGCTGATGGATCTGCGAAGACAAGCCCCACTCCTGAACCCGTCGTGTTGCGACCTTGTGGAGCTCTCTGTCACGCTCAACACCGATGACCTTCATGCCCATTCGGGCAAGTACGATTGAGGACGCTCCAACTCCACTCCCGACGTCTAGAACCTTTAATCCGACAGTCTCAGGCAAAAAACGCCGGATGAATCTCGTCAGTGGGATTTCTAGGTAATCAGGACATTCCGCTCGGTCGATCTCATCCTTGAGCCACGCTGCTCCCTTGACCCGTTCGAGATCCCTGAGAAGCCCTACGCTGCTCACTGTTTCGAACTCGATCCCGTCCGGTGAATACCCATTATAGCAATAGGCCTCGCCGTGGATTCTGACCTTCCGACTATCACCCAAGTCTATGATTTCAACTTGGCTCATGATCAACTTCGTCTCTCATGCTCCAACGAATTCGGCATACGGCGGGCATCACTGACAATCGTGAAGTCGTCTGATGAGAAATTAGGCTAAGAGCCGTCGAGATACAACCGGCACCAGGTTTCCATGACGATCAACATCCACATGTCGGAAACTAACTCCCTACCGTTGCATCTGCAACGGACTCATGTCCCCGGCTAGCGAGATGTATTCCGTCGAGGAAGTGTTTTTCGAAATGTTGTCGCTCATCCGCTCAATGGGTTCCACAAGCGACTCTGCCACCAAACGATTCCCCGCATCACTCAGGTGTATGGTGTCGTAAAATAATTCGTCCTTGTTACGCTGGTTGAAGATTGCGTCAAGATCAACGAAAGCAATCTGATTCCTGGCGGCAACCCGCTTGATGACTGTGTTGTAGGAACGATGCAGACTTAAAAACTTCTCCAGGCTATACGCCCCAGCATAGTAAGGAAAAAATACGTGATTGCGGTCGAGATCGTCCTGCGTCATGCGGAGTCGTACGACAACTGGTAGCGTGACAAATAGAGCCTGGACGTGATGCTCCTTTAGTGTTGCTGCCATGGCCTCGAGATTTGCCTGAAAGGTCGAAGGGACAAAGGTATCGAACGCGTGGCTTCCCTCTATGTCACCGTCTAGCTTTGGTTTTATCACCAGTGGCCGCAGGTGGAAAAAGATCAGTTTGGAATACGCCTTCATCAGATAGCTTTGGTTGAGCAAATTCCAGAGAGGTTTGTGTTTGTCTGTGGCTGAGCTATTAGCGGGATTGATCTTCATAAGATCGTTCCAGCCTACATATATCGTCACAAGATCGGGTTGATACTGTAACAATTCATCCTTGAGCCTCGCGAGAGCAAACTCCGAGTTATACCCCGGCACACCCGCGTTGAGGACCTCGAACCGACCGGTCGAGCTTCTGGCGTTCAGCAAGGCTGAGAGCACGCCGGAGTAGGTGGTCTCATACCAACCGCCGGCGAAGGTGCACGAGTCGCCTACAGCAATGATGCGGATGACGCCGGGGGGCTTCTTCTCATTGAATTCCGGCCCAACAAAGCCCTTCGAGCTAATAGAAACCTTCTCGCGTGGCGTGTGCACACGAGCATTTGGAACCAAAGCCGTGCGGCCATGTTGGGCATCGTAGGTCAAATAGGAAAACCTAAAGTACCTATCATACAGCCGGAGGGCCAGTTCACTTACACCGAAGAATAGGACAACGATGATAAGAGAGTACATCGCTGTTTTTATGCCTGACACCGGCCGATTTCGCGTTTGATTGGTCATTGTCTCTTTCACCTAGACGCGTAAGTCCCCCCTTCAGGAGCCGCAACGGCCACGCGGCTCCCCTTGGCAACCATGCCGAGCCTTAACCATGCCGAGCCTTAATGTGGGTGCCTCATGTCGGGCGCCAGCTTTCTGGCGCGCCCTGATCCTGCTTGGAACGAGGTGCTGGCCTGAACTGAGCCGAACGGTAGAGGGGCATTGTTGTCGCAACTATACTATCTCCATATCGAGAAGCCCTGCCGGCCATTTGATGCAGAGCCACTGCTATTCCAGCAATGATATAAAAGTAAAAGTTGTAGGCCATAGCATGAAACATTGCTGCCACCGCGAAAGCAACTAAGCTGCCCTCGGTGGCCTCTGCAAGCAGGGCTAATCTTCCTTCCGCCGCCTGGGGCAATGATCTTATCCGACGCATGCCGGCAAAAATCTTCACTAACAGCACGATGAAAAGAATCGCGGGAATAATTCCCAATTCAATAGAAATCTCTAGGTACGTATTGTGAACTCCAGTCCAGCCCAGGTCCTCGTCTACATTTAGAAGGGCCATCATCCCCAAGCCAACACCGAGGGGCTGTTCAAATGTTTGCCGCACCCCCTCTTTCATCAGTGTCCACCTCTGGTCTGCCGAGCCGGTTTTATCCTTTGAAAAGTCTGCCGTGGATGCGATTCTGTCGGAATACCCTGCCGGGCCCACCAGGATGATCACACCAATCAAAAGACTGACCCCAATGAGGGCGCCAATCCGCCTCGGCCCAGATCTCCTCCAGACGTACCAGAGAAAGATGCTGAGCAAAGTAATCGCACCAGCTCTCGAATAGGTCAGAACGACAGCGGCAACGGAAGCAATAAGGATTGCACCCGTTGCCATCCTCTGAAGCCGGCTTTTGCTCGATACAAACAAATATCCAACAAAGGGAATTAGCAGGTTCAGCGTTAAGGCAAGATCATTAGGATTAGCGGTCAGCGGTGAATTGCCTCCCCCATAGATGCGTTCAGCACCGCGAATGAAGGTTCCATGACGAAATGCGTTTATCCCGGACACCGCGTTGAACGCAGAATACCAGGCAAGAGCCCAGAGAAATGTGTGAAACCGGCGTTCCGATGTCAGTAAATTTGCAATCAGGAAAAACACGATGACGGCCTTCAGGTAGGTATCGAACAAAACCTCGTAACTACCCCCGCGCCATTTTGAGTGAGGAATTGAGATAGCTGCAAACACTACAAGGCAAATGATCAGCTTGACCTCCGGTCCCCAGATGGTCAGCCGATTCCGTTGTGACAATGTAGATGCAACGTACGCTGTCATTGACAAGAGTGCGGCGATTAATGCCAGACGAAGCGGTATCAGGGCAGTAAAATAGGCCTGGGGAGCAATAAACATGATAAAGGTCAAGAAGATTAGACAATTGAATGCGACAGGCGAATCGAAAATTGCCTCCTGAGCGTCGCGCTTCTTACCTATCCCGTTGTTTCGGATGTTAGTCACCATCTCTGCAACAGACCCTTTTATATCTGAAACTAGTTTTATATCTGAAACTAGTTCCTTTCCTGGGGTTATCTCCTAATTGTAGAATGCAGAATCGGGTCAGCATGGTTCCTATACTGAGGGATCAGGTAATCCCGATACAGATTGGGATCTCCAGTCAGACCAGATTCGGCCGCTTTAATGATGTTATAGAGCTGCCGGGCCGTCACGTAGTGGAGCCGATATCCCGGGCGGTCCCGATACTCTGCCTCCAGATACGAGTACATTTGATCCGCCGGTTCTCCTAGTAAGACTTCACGATTCCGATCTTCGGCTCCATGACAGGATACCTTGACAATAATCCTGTCGGGCCGGCCTTTCACGTGAATATGTTGAGAAACCCATAATCTAATCCTAGAGGGAGTAGGAGGATTGCTGCAACTAATTTCCGCGTTTTCGATTCTTGGAATTATGCCGTATCTTCTGTTAGCCCGGTTGATTGCCAGTGGTCCTTGAATAATCATCAAATCGCCTTCTGGCTTTTTCCCCACTTCCACGTCCGTCCCATCATCATGAGATTTTGGTTGTCCTGGCTTGTCGTGTGCATAATAAATGCTGTTAATTTTTCGTGTCTGGCTCTCGCAAGGGGCCGTGGGCATACTAAAATCAGCATAGCAGCCGGTGTCTCGCAAGATGGGCAGTTCATTATTCACGCCGCAACTTTCCACCCCTCTAGAATTATTGAGTCCCAGATTTCCATGAATAAACGCATAGGCAACTTTGAGCGCGTCCTCATCCGTAATCAGAGCTCCATGCTTCGAGAATTGCGTTATGGCATGTCTCAGTCTCGCCTCCAGTCTTTCGGGGATGTCATACCCGTGGTGTAAATGGAGCTCAATTTCGCCAAAGCCTCCCCGGACGAGTCCGCTTAGGCCTTCAAGACATTCTTCATCATATTGCTCTCCGGGATAAAACCACGTGTGCTGGGGCGGCCTCCCATCTGAATCAGTGTGGCACTGGGCCAACCGTGGATATCTCTCAGCCCACGCTTCCATCCTCTGCCGTTCGACCGCTTTGGTTGGTCCCGCCAGCGGCTCGAAATGGTCGACTAGGCAAAAGAGAATATGGGTGCGTTCTCCTGGCAGCGCCACATATCTCGGCCGAAGCTGTTGTCTCAGATAGCTTCCGAGCCATATAGTCACATATTTCTTTCGGACCTCGGAAATGAGGACCCAAACGCCGATGACCGCTATAGCGCTGGCCAGGAGAACTACCATGCTCATCGGGGCGTTTCTATGAACCGCTGCCCTTGAGACATGCCGGCCTTCGATTGTTCCTGGCGTTCCCACTGTCCCGGAGGATCGACAGGTGGTGGTCCTTTGACGAAGACGAACTCGTTCAAGGTCCCACCTTCTGTTTTCAGCTGCGTCATCACAAATCCTCGGCCCCGGTAGAAATCAAAAATCTCTTCCGGCTTTGCCACCTCGAAGGGGTATCCGCCGATCCAGTCCAGCCAATCATGCCATTTGCTCATCCCACGGAACGCCTTCTTGGTTATCCACGGACGTAGCGGATTGCGGCCCCTCGCCAAATCGCCGAGAAACGAACGCGCCTCATGATAGAAGATGATCGGGAAATGAATGCATGGCCTCAGCGCAGCCGGGGTTCGATTGTATGCTCCTTTGACCAGTTTCCAGCGTTGGCTCCGTGATCCCTGATCGTTGTAGATGGCCAGGTACAGCCGGCCGCCCTCGTGCACCAGAGAAGTGACGTTCTCGAGGGCATCCCACATGGCGCCTGTGTGATGCAAGACGCCCCAGGCATACACGATGTCAAACTGACCGAGGGTTGCCAGGAACCGGGTATCGAGGATGGAGCCACTCTCGATCGTCCAAGGCGCGTCCGGCGCGTAGCTCTCCTTGAGAAAACGAGTGCAGGCCATCGACTGCGGGTCATAGTCGAAGGAATGGACGTGGGCGCCCAGTCGCACGGCCGCAAGCGAAAACAGTCCGCTCCCGCTGCCTACATCCAGAAACCTTTGGCCGTCGAGCCGCTCCACCTCGAGCATCCTTTGCAATGACCGTTCGGCCGCCGCGATACGGTCTTCATCCAGCAACGCGAGAAAGCGGTGCCAGTTCCTGCCGAACTCGAACCGCTTGCCTGCGCTTACTTCCCGTGCGTGCTCTACCCCTGCCATGCCATGCCCCACTATCTGCTGCTCCCTTGGCTAGAGGTTCGGCTCCTCCAACGAGACTTGAGCGACGCTCGCGTCCGCTCAGTGTGGTGATGGTGAACAATCAACATCTCGCTCTCCATCACCATCTCTCAGCGAGTGGTCCGTTTCTTGACGTCCATCATGTCACGCTGCTCATAGGCGACGTGCCGTCGCGCCGGCGCAGGGTCGGTAGATTTTTTGTACATCCCGCAAATGCTTAACCGCAGAAAGCGCCACCGCGGCCGTAACGCGAGACGAAGGACATACAATTCTAGTCGCACGAGGAACCGCCCGAGAGCGCTCCCCGCGAGTGCCTGAAAGATTGCCTCGCTTGCGAACATGCTTGACTGCACCTCAGTCATCCCGACATCCCAAAACAGCCGCCGCAAGCGCTTCTCGGTATTGCACCGGTATCGCACGGGATACAAATCTTCCTCTGGGCGGCCGTCCAGCCACTGGCTTACCCGCGTCTTGATCGTCTGGGGCACGACCGCCGAGAGCATGGCGAAGTAGCTCCAGCGATGCGGCGTATGAACCATCACTACGCCGCCCGGTTTGAGGATCCGTTCGAACTCGCGAAATGCCTCCAGCGGATATTCTACATGTTCCATCACCATGTTACTTGTGACCAACGTAAAGGTTCCGCTCTTGAATGGCAGCGCGCCTAAATCGCATACCACCCTATTCAGCAGATTCGTATGCCGGCGAACGGCGTCGAGGTCTCCGTCGCACCCACAAGCGAATCGCGCTTGGCCGACCAGTTGGCGCTCCGCAGAAGTCCTCCAAGTTGGGAGAATCTTGTGGCCGCAGCCGGCGTCCAGCCAAATGGTGTTTCCAGACACCTGCGTGAATAGCCAGCGCTCGTACAGCGTCTGGTTGAAGAGAAGCCCCGGCACGATATCATTCTTGAGCCGCTGGTATTCCGTCTGCCGAGACGCCGATCTCGTCTTCACGCACTCGCCTGCCTGTGCCGGCATTACCTAATCCTTTGTGCATCCATAGCTGGACACTTTAGTTAGATCTACAGCTTCTACGAGCTCCGCCCGGACTTAGCACCACCATCCTCCAGTAGTGCGCTGTATCGAGCGCCTAGATGCTGCCACTCGTATTCGTCGATGACACCTAGTGGACGGCGTTGCTGAGATGCGCCGCTAGATAAAGAGCTTTTGAAGGCGCCATGCCATTTCTTCAAGACCTGTTTGATGCCGGCAGCGTCCGCTGGACCGACGATGGCTCCTCCCCCCACCTTTCGGATCAAATCCGCTGTGGCACCTTCCCCAGTCAAAACCAGAATGGCGGGACCTGCAGCCAGATATTCATAGGCTTTTCCCGGTACCTGGAGCGGTTGGTCGTTTGCCAGCAGGACGAGGACGTCCGACTCCACCATTTCCCTAAGAGCGTCTGGGCGTGGCAGGCGATCGATCAGCTGGACAACCCCTTCAAGACCGTACTCCTGGATCATGGACTCGACTGAGAGCCCGACTGCATAGCGGCATTTCCCTATCAACTTAATGCGTACGTCCTCCCGTGCCATGGCGCCCTCCTTGAGAAGCTCGCCCATGGCCTTCAGCAATGGTTCAGGGTTACGGCTATACTCGATGCTGCCCAGGTAGCTGATCGTGAACTCGCGTGGTCGTCCACCCGCGCGAAGCGATCGAAATTCTTCCGCATCAAAACCATTTGAAATTGTCGCCCATTTCTCGGCGGGCAATGCCGGGTAGCGTTTTCGATATGCTTCGGTCATCGCCGGGGTCACGCAGACTACCCGATCAGCGCGCCGCACCACTGCGGCTTCGAAGCGGTGATCCAGCCAATTCGACAGGCGGCTTTGCAGCTCATCCGGCTTCTGGGGGTTTGGGCTCCAAGGATCACGGAAGTCGGCCACCCAGGATATGGGGTACAACATTTTCAGGGTCAGCCCGATTAAATGGGCGGTAAACGGAGGCCCGGTGGAAATGATCGTGTTGATGCGATATCGGCGAAGGATGACGATCGACCGCGCGACAGCAAACGGCAACCACCCCCAATATTCATCAGGAGTGTAGAGCACAGAAAGCACCAGGCGTTTCGCAGCCGCCTTACGCCCCAAATTCCTGTCGCGGGTGGAAATAACTCCTCGGCGCACGCTCTCCTGAACCTCACGCTGCCGGCCAGCGAGTTTGTAGAAGAAAGCCTTTGCCCAGACATAAAGCTCCCGAGGGTGCCGTAAGCATCTCGTTCTGAAGACACGCGCTTCCGTTGGTCCATCCGCTTCCGCGGGATCAACTTGCTCGTAGTACTTCTTTTGGACTGTAAGCACTATAGGCTTCCATCCCTGGCCGGCAAGCTGCTTTGCGAGCTTTGCGGACCGAACGGCCCCAACAAAGGCGTCGGGAGGCCAGCTATAGGCAAGTATTAAGACTGACTTATTCGGTGGGCTTATCAAATGTTATCGCTTTTCAATAGCCACGCTTGCCCTGGCATTGTATACATGGGCAAGAGGTGCATTGCCTTGAGTTGTCCGTCCCATCCTGGACCATAATTCATACTGGAACACGTTAAACATCTTCCACGTCACATCAGTTTTGCCATTTCGATGCAAATCGAGGTCTCGCTGAATCACGTCTAGGTTATAGATTCCACGTTCACGCGCCTCCCGACTGGCGAGCACATCTTTAATGGGATCATACAGCAGCGTGGCAATCCATTTTGTCCAAGGCAGTGCGAAACCCATCTTATCGGTACGGCTCTTGACAGAGTCCGGGATTCGCTTCGCCATCGCCTCTCGCAAAATAAATTTGTTCCACGGTCCTCGCATCTTCCACTCGGGAGGCAAGTTGAACAGCATCGATACCAACCGATAATCCATAAATGGCAAGCGCACTTCAATGCCATGGGCCATGGAATTCCGGTCTTCGATCCGAAGGTATAATGGCAATGCGAATCGCTCGACAGAAAGCCTGAGGGCAGCGTCCAGACCTGGATCAGTGGCGATCATGTCTTCATCCAGTTGCATGGTCAGCTCGGGAGTAAACCAGGAATCATTACCTTCCCGTCTCAAGCGACGCTGGTTAGCAATTGTGCGATACAGCGGATAGTGACGAAACAGGGATTTCCCAAATTGTAGCAACAGACGGGCAAACAACGGTTTGGGATCCCCACCATGAACCTGACAATATACCTCAATCTCCCTTCGGACCTCGTGAATCCCCCTTGCCCTCAACAGGGAATACCAATAGTTGAAAAAGTAGTCGTGATATCCTCCAATTGTTTCATCAGCGCCTTGTCCGTTCAGGATGACCTTAATCCCTGCTGATGCGATGAGGCGCATGAGTTCGAACTGAATCAAGGCAGCCATCGTATGCACAGGCTCATCGTGGTACCACAACACCTCATCGAGCTTTTTGATTAAATCCATAGGATCGACAAAGAGTCTATTGAGTTGAGCCCCTGTTTGCCTCAAGGTGTCCCGTATATACGATGACTCGTCGAATTCCTCAGGCATGTAGGAGAAGGCCTGAAGCACCGTCCCTGCTCGGTCCCCGTCCAATTGATTAAGTTCGGCCATCGTACAGAGGATCGACGTCGAGTCGAGTCCCCCCGACAAAGACACACCAAGCGGCACATCGCTTCGCATACGGATTCGTACAGCATCCTCGAAGAGCTGATAAAATGTTTCAGTGGGCGAATCCACACCCTGGCTGGGAACATCGTGAATCGACCAATAACTCCACTGCCTTAACATTCCATCCAAATTCAACTCGAAGGCATACCCCGCAGGGATCTGCACAATGCCCGTGTAAAAGCTTTCGTTATCGATATCTAAATGCTGCCTCACGAGAAAACGCGCTACCACTTTCTGATTAACCGCTGCCTGATACAATCCTGTACTGAGAATGGCCTTAATTTCCGAAGCAAAAAAGACATAGGGTCCGCTCCGGTACCAATATAAGGGTTTGACTCCAAATCGGTCGCGAGCTCCAAAGATTTTACGTTGATGAATATCGTAGATGAGGAATGCCCACATGCCATTAAACTTTTGCAGACACTTCTCTCCCCATTCTGCGTAAGCAGCTAAAATGACTTCCGTATCGGTCTGAGACCTGAACTTATAGCCCTTTCCCTCAAGCTCAGCACGAAGATCGCGGTAGTTGTATACTTCGCCGTTATAGCTGATCCAATATCGCCCGTCAGCGTAGCTCATCGGCTGGTGGCCGGCTGGAGAGAGATCAATGATAGAGAGCCGCCGATGACCCAAACCGACGTTCCGATCCAGGTACAATCCCGCATCGTCAGGCCCGCGATGACGCAGGACTCTCGTCATGCTTTCCAGCATATCCTTCTTAATGCCACCGCCTTCTATATTAACGATGCCTGCGATTCCACACATGACAATGCGTTCCGATCAATTACCTAATGGGCGGTAAACGGAGGCCCGGTGGAAATGATCGTGTTGATGCGATATTGGCGAAGGATGACGATCGACCGCACGACAGCAAATGGCAACCACCCCCAATATTCATCAGGAGTGTAGAGCACAGAGAGCACCAGGCGTTTCGCAGCCGCCTTACGCCCTAAATTCCTGTCGCGGGTGGAAACAACTCCTCGGCGCACGCTCTCCTGAACCTCACGCTGCCGGCCAGCGAGTTTGTAGAAGAAAGCCTTTGCCCAGACATAAACCTCCCGAGGGTGCCGTAAGCATCTCGTTCTGAAGACACGCGCTTCCGTTGGTCCATCCGCTTCCGCAGTATCTACCTGCTCGTAGTACTTCTTTTGGACTGTAAGCACTATAGGCTTCCATCCCTGGCCGGCAAGCTGCTTTGCGAGCTTTGCGGACCGAACGGCCCCCACGAAGGCGTCAGGCGGCCAGCTATGCGCGATGATTAAAACTGAGTTATTCGATACGCTTATCAATTGTTTATCGCTTTTCAACAGCCGTGCCAGCTATGCCAATCATATTATCATTTAGATTTTTGCTTTCCCCGGTCGGAAAAATAACCTCAAGATGCCTCCTTATATACTCAGCCTCACCAAACTCCTTCTCTGCACGACAACGGCCGCGTGCTCCCATTGCAGACCGTCGGTGGGGATCATTCAGCAATTGCGCGATGGCCGCGGCCAGTTGATGGGGCGCCCGCGCTGGAACCACCAGCCCGCACTCTCCGGGCGGTATCATTGCTGCAATCCCCCAAGGACTAGCTATCCACGGTACCCCGCAGGCCATCCCTTCCAAGACCACAAGCGGACCGCTTTCCTCCTCTGAAGCCATCACAAGAAGATCAGCACTCCAGAGATAGGGACGCACATCTCGTTGTGCACCAACAAACTCTACTCGCTCACCCACGCCTAAATGCCTCGCATGTGCTACTGCAGACTTGAGATCGGGACCAGCTCCAACCATCACAAGGCGACTCTCCGGAGGAATTGCTGAGACCGCAAAGGCTTCGATAATATCCAGCGTCCTCTTTATGGGATTAAAATTTGAGACGTGGACGACCGTCAGTCGGGTATCAGTTCTGTTGAAGCCAGCCGGCAGAGGAGTAAAGTGGTCCGCGTTTACGCAATTCGGAATCAGTCGGATGGGCAATGTCCTACCCGGCAGAATTGCTTGGATCTTTTGTGCCAGGTGCGCTGCAGTCACAATAATCGCATCTGAGCATTCGAGTACACGTCGGAGGCACCATCGATGCAAAGCGGAGTAATCGTCATAACTCCATACGTCGGTCCCATGGCATGAGCTAATGAGACGAATACGGCCTAGGACGCGGAAGAAAAGGAACGGCCATGCATCCTCTCCCGGGTAAATAATGACAACTGTTCGTAAACGATGGGCTCTTACAAATCTAAAAAGGCGGACAAGTGCGACTGGACCTCGGAAGAACATGGCAGCGATAGTTCTCAGAGTAAGTCGATAGAATACGTACGATGGTATTTGGAAGTACCAGACATTCTTTTCCGTGGGATCTGGCTTAAGGCTGTGGTGCGAGTCCTGTTCTCCACAGACCAGGAGATACGTATCTACGCCCGCCTTCGTCAAAGTTCGCAGTAAGCGCTCTGCGACGACTGCCACTCCTCCGATACTCTGTCGGTACCATGGGCTCACGAGAAGGACCGGCCCCATCTCGGCGAGTGGATGACGATCACAAGATCCAAAGGTAGGGATCATTTATACCGTCCCGCGGTTATTCTGCTCAACGCTTGCCACATCGCTACGGACTGTTCGGTAACCTTGAAGCATCAATCGTTGACTGCATAGACTTCTGACTCCGGCAGAGGACAGCGGCCTAGCCTTTATTATAAGGTTTGGCTTTTGTCGATTTGAGCAGGTAACCCCAGGCCATGCTGGCATTTATAAGATCTTTTACCCAAATTTCAGGCTTAGAGAAGAATCTCCCTAGCCAATACCGTATTTCGGAGATCACAACCTGTCGCCAAACCCAACGAGGTTTCCCAAATAAGCTGGGGCCAGTCCAGGGAGGCTCCATCATCGCTTGGTACTCCCCATAACCACAATGGAATTGCCGAATGTATTTGGCGGTCATGCGTTCCGGCGGAATATAGTGGCGCACGCCTGCTTCCGGCACCCACCAGCCGTCGCAGCCATCGGCTAAGAGAGCTTTGATTAGCGTCGTTTCATCTCCCCTGATAGTACTCCCAGGTTGCGGACCAAGTCGGGAATCATAGAGATATAAGCGCTGGTCCTTAGTTCGCACTGCCCAGTTCACGCCGAATGGTATATTGCGTCCGCCATCATCAAATCGGATAGAATCCGGCCCAAGGTCCCGCACGGCATAGGCATGAGAAACGAAAGTCCAGGCATGCTCGAGCCATGCAGGCTGTTGCACCGCAAACCACGGCCGCACAGGACCTCCGAAAAATGCTGCTTCAGGCCACCTCAGAAACGCCTTGACATACGCAGCCACCCAGTTCTCATCTACTAGTGCATCGTCATCTGTCCAGAGAATATACTCACCTTGGGCTTCTCGAACAGCCAGATTCAGAGCATTTGACTTGCCCGGCTTTGCTTCAAACAGGCGGCGAATAGGCAGCCTTGTTGCAAATCCGGCAATCACTGTGTCTGTGACATCGGTGCAGTTATTGTTGACAACGAGCAACTCCCACTCCACCCCCGGGGGCATAGCAAGTCGTGTCATCTGCTCCAGGGCTTGACGGAGAAGCTCGCAGCGATTCCAGGTGCAAATTGCGACAGTCACTCGCATCCCTGATGTGTCTCCTCGTCTTCCCCGTTATGCCTACACTTGTCGTATCTATACGCTAATCGCTCGTCCATTCCCTTAGGATGTTATTACATCCTTACGATCGTGCTCACCTGCATTTCACTCCTTCCGAAGTTGCCCCCAGGCCGCGCTGGCAGCAATGAGATCGCGAATCCAGATCTCCGGTGGGGAGATGAGTCGATGCAGCCGATACTTAGCTTCAGCACTCACGGCGCACCGCCAGAGCCAGCGGGGTTTCCCTAATAACCGCGGTCCGTTCCAGGATGGCTCCGACATTGTGAGGTACTGGCCATAGCCCAAATACCACTGCCTTATGAAGAGAGTCGTCATACGCTCCACTGGGATGTAGTGCTGGATACTCGCTTCTGGCACCCACCATCCCTCGCATACCGAGGCAGGCAAACAGGCCGTGGCTCTCTCAGGAAAAGGTTTCATTTCAGCTCACCATTCGGTCCCCAAATGCCCGCGCTTCAGAAAATG
>Ga0184638_1000304_pt1 | contig 13367 bp, 11 predicted proteins | sample PLM31_50_b2_FD_133141 | JGI IMG/M metagenome (GOLD analysis project Ga0184638, IMG submission 133141) | Groundwater sediment microbial communities from an aquifer in East River, Colorado, USA - PLM3-1_50_b2 | ecosystem: Environmental > Terrestrial > Soil > Riparian zone | place: USA: East River... | reverse complement strand
GCCGACGAGGAGGTTCGTGACGAGTCGGCGCGCGAGGGACGGGTCATCCGCAGAGTCGAGGCGGCCGAGCCGGCGGAACTGGCTGAGTCGCCCACCGCAACCGGCCAGGAGCCAGATGACGAGCACTTCGTTCCCCCCACGCCGCCACCGCTGCCGTCAGTGGAGCGGGTAACCAAGTTCGCATGGGCGGGAGCGCTCGGCGGGCCGGCCGTTCTGCTGGCCGCGTCTTTCGGTATCGAGCTGCCTAGTTGGGCGCCAGGCCTGGCGGTCATCGCCTTCATCGGCGGCTTCGTCACGCTGGTGATGCGGTTGAAGGACCGGCCCGACTCCGACCCGGACGACGGCGCCGTAGTCTGAGCCTCCGTCAGACAGTCTGCACGGCCAGCGGCAGCGCCTACGCATGCCGCGGTGGTCATGCGAGGAGGGCAGGCGGGTGCAACTTAGCGAGACCGTCGAGATCCGGGGTCATCTGTTGGACTCGGGGACTCTCACCAAGATCCTCGACGACATCAGAGACTACGGCGGCGACTATGTGATCGAGCGGTTCGACGTCGGCAAGGACCACGACGACGAGTCCTATGCCCAGATCGTGGTGACCGCAGCCGATGACAACCTCTCCAGGCTCGTCAACCGGCTTCAGGGCCATGGTGTCAATCCGGTGGATCCCGGCGAGGTCGAGATCCGCCCAACCGACGCCGACGGTGTCTTCCCGGACGACTTCTACTCGACCACCAACCTCGAGACCTTCGTCCGGCTGGGCGGCGAGTGGATCCGGGTGGAAAGCCCGGAGATGGATTGCGGACTGCTGGTCGTCGACAACCGAGTGCGTACGATCCCGGTGAGCGAGGTCAAAGCCGGCGACCGGATCGTCTGCGGGACCAGCGGGGTCCGGGTCGTGCCGGTCATTCCACAGGTTGACCGCAGCGGCCGCGCCTTCGAATTCATGAATTCCGAGGTCTCATCGGAGAAGCCGCAGGCCCTGCTTGTCCGGCAGATTGCCGACCAGATGCGGGAGGTTAAGGCCGGCGGCGGCAAGATCCTCTGGGTAGGCGGACCTGCCGTCGTACACACCGGCGCCGCACCGGCGATGGTGGCGCTGGTCCAGGCCGGGTTCGTGGATGTGCTCTTCGCGGGGAACGCGCTGGCAACCCACGACATCGAGGCGGCACTGTTCGGCACTTCGCTCGGGGTCGATCTATCACGCGGTCGCGGCGTCGAGCACGGCCACGAACACCACATCCGCGCGATCAACAAGATCCGTCGAGCCGGCTCGATCGCCGCGGCCGTCGAGAATGGGCTGCTGACCGGCGGTGTGATGCATGCGATGGTCGAGGCCGGCAAGCCGTTCGTGCTGGTGGGTTCGGTCCGTGATGACGGTCCACTGCCCGACGTCTATACCGACGTCATCGAGGGGCAGCGAGCCATGCGCGCGGAGTTGTCGGGCGTCGGCTTCGCGATCATGGTCGCGACGATGCTGCACTCGGTGGCGACCGGCAACATCCTGCCGGCGTCGATCCCGCTGGTCTGCGTAGACATCAACCAGGCGACCGTCACCAAGCTCGCCGATCGGGGCTCGGCGCAGGCGCGTGGCATCGTTACGGACATCGGTCTTTTCCTCGAGCAGCTCACCCTCGAACTCGTCCCTGACTACCGTCACCCCTGACCGTGAGGACCTGACCTACTCGGGTGTTGACCCACTCGGTGGAATGCAGCCCGCTGCGGATGACCTGGCGCTGCGCCTCGAACGTCCAACCTCCCGGGCCGAGGACAGGTACATCAAGGTCGGGTTAGGCGAAGCCGGAGGGAGGGGGGTCGTCGGGGCGGGACTGCTCAGCCAGGAAGCGCTCGAACTCGGCGCCGAGCTCCTCGGCGGTCGGCAGCGGACCGGGCGTCGTGAGCAAGTTCGTGCTCTCCCGCCCGCGGAGGTAGGCGTCGTACTGCTGCTCGAGCGCCGTCACCAACGCGACAGCGTCGGTGTCCCCCTTGATCCGCTCGTCGATGTCGCCGCGCAGCTGCTCGGCCGCCGCATGCAAGCCTTCGGTGGGGAGCAGAAGTCCTGTCGCCTTGCTCACCGAGTTCAGTACGAGCTCCGCGGCGGCAGGATAGTCGGTCTGCGAAAGGTAATGCGGCACATGGACAGCGAAGCCGATCGCGTCCCGCCCGTTGCGGCCCAGCTCGTACTCGAGCAGGTGGCCTGCGCTGCCCGGAACGAGCACCCGTTGCAGCCAGGGCTCATACCCAGTGATCAGCTCACGGCGGGTGGCATGGGCAGTGATGCCGGTCGGCCGAGTATGCGGAACCGCCATCGGGATCGCGTTCAGACCGACCGTCAGCCGAACCCCGAGCCGATCGATGATCTCTTGTACGGCGGCCGTGAAGCGGCGCCAGAGCAAGTCCGGTTCCGGCCCGGTGAGCAGGAGGAACGGCACGCCGGCGCGGTCATGCAACAGATGAATGGCGAGGGCCGGATCCTCGTAGCTCTCCCAGTGATCTTCCATGAAGGTCATGATCGGTCGCCGGGACCGGTAGTCGAGCAGCCGGTCGACGTCGAAGGTCGCGACCGGGCGGGGGTCGAGCGTGGTGGTCATGTGCTCCGCGGCCAGTCGGGTCGAACCGCCGGCGTCGACGAACCCGGTCATCGCTTGGATCAGAACCGGCCGACCGAGATCAGGCAGGTCGCTAGCGAGCTCGTAGAGCTCATCGGGATCGGGCACCAGTGACGACCTCCAACGCGTACCGCGCAAAAATAGTTCAACACCAGTGTGAACGCGCGAGCTCCGGCCGCTAGTCCCGGGCCCGGACGAGACGACTCCTCAGGCCGGCTGTTGGGCAGGCACGCGCACGGTGGCGAGCACCGGACGGTGATCACTGGCGACATCAAGACCAGGAAGATGCTCTGGTACGCCGCAGCGGACGACCTCGATCTGGTCGGAGACGAAGATGCCGTCGATCCGCTTGTAGGGATGCTTGGCGTTGCTCGTGAATTCGCCGCCCCAAGGAGCCGTGAGATAAGCGTCGCGGAACCTGGAGGCTAGGGCCCGCCATGACTCGCCGGTCGGGCGCTCGTTGATGTCGCCGGCCACGATGACGTGTGGGGTGCCGACGCCGGGGAGCGAGACCACTCGGTCCAGGTGTCCGAGCACCTCGTCAACCTGCTCCCTGCGCTCTGGGGTGAGGAGTGAGAGGTGGATGCTGGCAAGGCAGAGACGGGCGGTGGTCGGGAGAGGTGTCTGGCCCGGGCCCGGAATGTCGATGATGGCGACTGCCAGACCGCGCTGCTGCAAGCCGGGCCGCTTGGTCAGCTTGCGGTTCTCCGCATAAACCACCTTCGTTCGCAGGCTACCGAGGAGCAGCATCGCGCCGGCGGCCCGCCCGCCGGTGAGGACGACAAGGCCGCTCTCGTGAGCCAGCCAGGCGCATTTGGTCCGCCAGCGGAAGAACCGTGGAGCCTCCTGGATACATACGACGTCGGGGTCGCACTCGCGTATCACCTGGAACAGCGCCTGTGTGTCGTCGCGCATCGAGCGGATGTTGTATGAGAGCACGCGCAGCTCCACCGTGCCGGCGGCGGGCTCGCCGGCGCTCGCCGCTGCACCGCCGGTAGCTCGGACCGCCGAATCTGCCGGCGGGATGACCTCATCGGTCATCCCGCCGGCAGATTCGGGCGTCGTACTCAAAGATCCTCCGCGATTGCCGACCGCTCGAGCTCATGCTCGAGCTGCTCGATCTCCGCGCCACCGGCCATCTGCTGGGTGAGCTCGTCGCGGGAGATATCCGCCTTGGCAAAGTCGCCGACGCCGCGCCCGCGCTTGAGGATGATGAAGTGATCGCCCACCGGATAGGCGTGATGCGGGTTGTGGGTGATGAAGATCACGCCAAGCCCACGGTCGCGGGCTGCGGCGATCCGGCCGAGCACGACCCCCGCCTGTTTAACGCCCAGCGCGGAGGTCGGCTCGTCGAGAATCAGCACTCGGGCACCGTGGTAGGCGGCTCTGGCGATGGCAACACATTGCCGCTCGCCACCGGAGAGCGTGCCGACAGGCTGATCGACGTCACGGATGTCGATGCCCATGGCGGCCATCTCCCGGCGGGCAACCTGGCGCGCGGTCGACACGTCGAAACGACGCAGCGGACCTGCGCCCTTGGTTGGCTCGGAGCCGAGGAAGAAGTTCCGCCACACGGACATCAGCGGGATCATCGCGAGGTCTTGGTAGACCGTGGCGATGCCGCGATCGAGTGCCTCCCGCGGCGAGGAGAACCGCACCGGCACGCCATCGATGGAATATACGCCCTCGTCCGGTGGATGGACGCCCGACAAGATCTTGATCAGGGTGGACTTGCCGGCGCCGTTGTCGCCGAGAATGCAGGTCACGCTGCCTGCCCTGACCACCGCGGACACTTCGGAGAGCGCGATGACCGAACCGAAGTATTTGGACACTCGGTCGACCTCGAGCAGCGGCGGGGCCTCGACCGGAGGAACGGTCCTTTCTGCGAGCGACGGTGTGGTCATCGTCGTGTCCTCTCCGCATAGCGCCGGACAAACGCGTTGGTCAGGGCCGCAAACAACAGCATGACGCCGAGGAAGAACCTGAACCAGTCGGCGTCCCAGCCGGCGAAGATGATCCCCCGATCGGCCATCCCGAAGATAATCGCGCCGACGGACGCCCCGATCGCCGAGCCATAGCCACCGGTCAGCAGGCAGCCGCCGATGACCGCGGCGATGATGAAGATGAACTCCTGACCGATACCCGTGTTGGCTTGCACTGAGGTGAGCCGGACCGCGTTGATCGTGCCCACCAGCCACGCCGCGCCGGCGGTCGTCATGAAGAGGGCGACCTTGGTTCGGGCGGCGGGCACGCCGACCGACCTCGCGGCCGGGGCGTTCCCGCCCACCGCGAAGATCCAGTTCCCGGGCCTGGTCCGCATGAGTATCCACGTGGCGAGCGCGGTGATGGCGATCCACCACAGGATCGCGACGCGGAAGTCGGCGCCGAAGACGTGGAAGGTGCGGGCGAAGACCGCGTGAGCAGAGTCGTAGCCGTCTGCTCGACCGAGCCCGCTCACCTGCACGGTGTCGGTCAGCGCCTTGGTGACCCCAAGGTTGAGCCCTTGCAGCATAAGGAAAGTGCCGAGCGTCACGATGAAGCTGGGCAGACCGGTCTTGATGACGACCACGCCGTTGAACACTCCGACGACCAGCGCGATGGCAAGCGCGGCCGCCATCGCGAGCCAGACGTTCCAGCCGTACTTCGTGGCAAGGATGGCGATGGTCAAGCCGGCGGTGCCGGTCATGACACCCGCCGAAATGTCGAACTCGCCACCGATCATGAGCAGTCCGACGGCGACGGCCATGATGCCGTAGGTAGACGCGATGTCGAGCCAGTTCGAGATCCCCGCGGCCGAGCTGAACACCGACGACTGGGCGGAGAAGAACACGAAGACGACGATCGCTCCGATCACCGAGGCGAGCTCAGGGCGAACCAGGAGTCGCCGTAGCAGGCCGACGTGGGCAACCCGCTCGTCGACCGGTGGTGCAGCAGTAGCCATTGACGTCCCTCCCGCAGGAGATCAAGCACGAGGCGACCGTCCTGCCGATCAAGGAGCTCTGCCGTTCAAGCCCTGAGGCGACGACAGCTCCTTGATCGGCGCGGACGGTTCCGGCAGCGGGTGCGGGCACCCGAGGCCGTTAGGCGGTTAAGCGGTTAGCGTCCCGCTAGCGGGTCCCTTGCTGGGCGAGCTCCGCGACCTTGTCGGCGTTGTCCTTGGTGACAAAACCGGGACCGGTGAGCACCGGCTGGCCGCCGCCCACGGTGTTGAGGTTGTTCTTGTACAGGTAGAGGAAGACGATCGGCAGGTAGCCCTGCAGGTACTGCTGCTGGTCAACCGCGAAGAGGATCTCGTCGTTCTTGATCGCGTCCACTACGTCCCCGGAGAGGTCGAAGGTGGCGAGCTTCGCCTTCGAGCTCGAGTCCTTGATCGCATCACGGGCAGAGATGGCCACACCTGGGTTCAGCGTCAGGACGCCGTCGATCGACGTGTCCGACTGCAGCTTGGCCGAGATCTTCGACGATGCGTCGGCCAGGTTCGTCCCGTCCACCTGCAGGTTCTCGACACTGCCGCCGAGAGTGGCCTTGGCGCCGTTGCACCGCTGCTCGAGACCGACATTGCCGGCCTCGTGCACGACGCACAGAAGCTTCGTGACGCCGGCTGCCTTCAGCTTCTCTCCGGCACCTTCACCGGCCACGTCCTCGGACTGGCCGACGTGCGTAAGCGCGCCGAACTCCTTGGACCGGTCCTGACCGGAGTTGATGGTGATGACGGGAATGCCCGCCTGCACCGCCTTCTCGATCGACTCCTTGAGCGCGTCGGGGTTGGCCATCGAGACGACGATGCCGTCGACTTTCTGAGCCACCGCTGCGTCGATGAGCTGTGACTGCTGGGCCGGATCGCCGTTTCCGTTGTAGTTCACAGTGATGCCGTACTGCTTGCCGGCCGCCTCCGCGCCGTTCTTGACGACATCCCAGAATGCGTCGCCGGCTCCCGCGTGGACGACCACCGCGATCGTCATGTTGGCGGCCTGGCCGGCGTTGGTCTGCTGAGCCTGGCCGCTATCGTCATCGCCCGAACAAGCGGCGAAGACGAGCGGAGCCGCCACGGCGAGGGCGAGCAACCGTGTCCTTGTTCTCATCTGGTGGTCCCTTCTGGCGTCCTTGCCTTGCCTCATAGGTAGGGGTGTTGCTGGCGTTTCGCGTCCTCATACGCCCGTCGAGCGGACCGGGTCGGCTCGAGCGCGGATACCTCCGCGACCGGCACGTCCCACCACGCCTGCGAGCTCGGCGCGGGTACGAGGGGGTCGGTGCGAATGTGGACGACCGTGGTCCGTCCGGACCCGACCGCCTTGTGGAGCGCAGATCTCAGCTCGTCGGCGTCGGAAGCCCGCAGGACATCAGCGCCGAGGCTCGCGGCATTCGCCGCAAGATCGATCATTAGTGGTTCGCCGTCGAGCTGGCCGGTGCGCGGGTTGCGCGCCCGGTACTGGGTGCCGAATCGGCCGTTGCCGACGGACTCTGACAGCGCGCCGATGGAGCCGAAACCGCCGTTCTCCACCAGCACGACGATGATCTTGACACCTTCCTGTACGGCGGTGGCAAGCTCCTGGGCCATCATCAGGTAGGAACCGTCGCCGACGAGGACGAACACCTCGCGGTCGGGCGCAGCGAGCTTCACCCCGAGGCCGCCGGCGATCTCGTAGCCCATGCACGAGTAGCCGTACTCCACGTGGTAGCCCTTCGGGTCCCTGGTGCGCCACAGTTTGTGCAGATCGCCGGGCATCGACCCCGCTGCGCACACGACGACGTCGCGCGGACCCGCGACGTCGTTCACCACACCGATCACGTGGCTCTGCGGCACGCCCTGCGCGCTGCGCTCCGTACGGACCGCATAGGCGCTGTCCACGGTCCGCTGCCATGCGCGCGCAAGCTCGTGGGCGCGATCTGCATACCGCCGATCGACGTGCCAGCCCGCGAGCGCTTCGGTGAGTGCCGTGAGCCCGGCGCGGGCGTCGGCAACCAGTGCGACCCCGGCGTTCTTGTACGCGTCGAAGGCGGTGACGTTCAGGTTGACGAACCGGACGCCGTCCGCGGCGAACAGCGACCGCGAGGCGGTGGTGAAGTCGGTCCATCTGGTACCGATCCCGATGACGACGTCAGCTTCGGCGGCAAGCGCGTTCGCGGCTGCTGTGCCCGTCGCCCCGATGGCACCGACCGACGCGGGATGGTCGTACCTGAGTGCTCCCTTGCCCGCCTGCGTCTCGGCGACCGGTATGCCCGTCGCCTCGACGAACTCCCACAGCACGTCGGTCGCCCGTGAATAGATGAGCCCGCCGCCGGCGACGAGCAGGGGCCGCCGGGCACCGCGGATCAGCTCGGCGGCACTGGCAAGCACATCTGGCTCGGGTGCTGGGCGGCGGATCCGCCAGCTCCGCTCGGCGAGGAATTCATCGGGGAAGTCGTACGCCTCGGCCTGCACGTCCTGGGGAAGAGCGAGCGTGACCGCGCCGGTTTCCGCCGGATCGGTCAGAACCCGCATAGCGGCGAGCGCGGCCGGTACCAACTGTTCAGGTCGGTTGATCCGGTCGAAGTACGTGGAGACCGGACGGAACGCGTCGTTCACCGAGACGTCGTAGGAGCGGGCGTCCTCGAGTTCTTGGAGGACGGGGTTAGCGACCCGGCTGGCGAAGATGTCGCCGGGGAGGAGCAAGACCGGCAGCCTGTTGATGGTTGCTAGTGCCGCGCCGGTGACCATATTGGTGGCGCCGGGGCCGATCGATGTCGTGCACGCGAAGGTGGACATGCGATCGGTCATCCGGGCATAGGCCGCCGCGGTGTGTACCATCGCCTGCTCGTTGCGGACGAGGACGTAGCGGAGCGCGTCGCCGCTCTCGAGCAGCGCCTGGCCGATGCCTGCGACGTTGCCGTGACCGAAAATGCCCAGGCATCCCGCGAACGTGCGGCGCCGCACGCCGTCGAACTCGGTCCACTGACTCGCAAGGAAACGGACGAGGGCCTGCGCGACGGTCAACCGCATCATCCACCACCCTCCTGGTGAGCTAAGCGATCCTGCCCCTCGGCCGACGGGACGTCGGGAATCGCGGCGGTAGTCATCGGCAGCCGTGTGTCGACCTGCGCCGCGGTCCAACTGTCGCGAATCCAGGCGTGGCACGGATCGTCGCGGAAGGCCATGGTCCGCTGTTCGGCCGGTCCCGCGAGGACGTTCAGGTAGTACATGTCATAGCCGGGGGCAGCCGTCGACGGACCGTGATAGCCATGCGGGACGAGGACCACATCGCCGCTGCGCACCTCGCGCAAGACATCGATCGGCTTTCCCGGTGAGCCGTACACCCGCTGCATCCCGAAGCCGTGCTCGCCGGCGATCTCAAAGTAGTAGATCTCCTCGAGGATCGCCTCGCCATCACCGGCCGTGTCGTGCTTGTGTGGTGGATAGCTCGACCAGTTCCCGCCGGGTGTCAGCACCTCGACGGCGGTGAGCTTAACCGTCTCGAACGCATCAGGGGCGCAGAAGTTGTTGACCTGGCGGCTGGCCGGGCCGGCACCACGCAGCTCAACGGGGACGTCTTCGGCCTTGCCGTACCGCGGCTCTAGCTGCCTCTCACATCGTGCACTGGGCAGCGCATAGCGGCCGCCGAGCGGTGCGGTCACCGATGCGGCGGCGCCCATCGGAAGGTAGGCGAAGTCGGTGACGCGAGCGAAGACTGAGCTGCGTCCCTCGAGTTCGATGATCACGCCTTCGCACGCGATGCTGGCCGGTCCGCCGGCCAGCGGCAGAACCAGCAGTTCGTCGTCGCCTGGGGGCAGCTGGATCGAGCCGTCAGGCGGAAGGTCGAGCATCTGGAGCCCGGCGTAGCCCCAGCCGGCCGCCGCCGGCGTCACCAGGGTTGTCAGCATCGAGCGCCCGGCCGCAGTCATACCGCCTGCGCCCCTCGGGCCGCGATATCCGCAGCTTGGGAACCCCGGGCAGTGCCGCGAGTGCCGCCGGTCAGTAGCGAGACCGCTCGGTCCACGGCGGCGTCGACATCGTCGTCCGGCGGGTAGAGCAAGGCGCGCCCGGCGACGATGCCGCGGACGGTCGGCAGGGCCAGTGCCGTTGTCCATCGCTCGAACATCTCGGCGGCCTCGTCTTCTGACTCGCCGGCATCCCCGCCGAGAAGGAGCACGGGCAGCGTGGACGCAGCCAGCACCCGCTCCATGTCGTCGACGACCGGAAGCTTGAGCCAGCTGTAGGCGGAAGTCGTACCGAGCCCTGACGCTACGGCGATCGACCTCGCGACGGCATCGGATGTGAGGTCGTGGCGTACCCGTCCAGCTGACGGGGCCGGCGTCCGCCGGCCGCCGGCTGTGCGCCCGTCCCGCGCCGAGCCGGCAGACCCGGCCGGCGTCGCCGCTTCCCGGCTGGCCCAGAACGGCTCCACCATGGCCATCAGCCGGTGGGCGGCGAGATCGCTGATCGCATCGGCGCACGACTCGAGGGTGCGAACGGTGGCGGGATCGGCGAGGTCGATGCGAAGCAACATCTTCCCGCCGTCGAAGCCCATCGCTGCGAGGGAGCTCGCGGTGTAACCGGTGAACCGGTCATCCAGCTCGAACACCGAACCTGCGAGCCCGCCCCGGTTCATCGAGCCAACCACCAGCTTGTCGTCGAGCGCCTGGAGAATCAGCAGATCCTCCAGGATGTCAGCGGTGGCGAGCACCCCGTCCACGCCCGGGCGACGCAGGGCGGCGACCAGCCGGTCCAACAGGTCTAGGCGGTCGGCCATCGCCCATGGGCGGCCGCCTGCACCCAGCGACGCACGCGCGGGGTGGTCGGCGGCGATGATCATAAGACTGCCGCTCGCACCGATGAGCTCTGGCCGCCGCCGGCGGGTGGTCGCCGCTTCGGCGATCGCCTCAGGTTGCCGCACCCGCACGTCGGCGAGGGACCGTGCCTGCCGCTCATCCATCGCGCTCGCCAGCCTTGGACAGCAGTTCGAGAACCTCGGGCTCGTACGGCATCGCCGCCGAGCAGGCGATCTTGGTCGCGACGATCGCGCCCGCGGCGTTCGCGAACCGAATGGTCCGCTCGAGCTCCCATCCGCGAATCATGCCGAGGCAGAGTGCTCCGCCGAATGCGTCACCGGCACCGAGTCCGTTCACCACTTCGACGAGGATCGGAGGGACCTCGACCTTCTCGACCGCCGTCCTGGCCAGCACTCCGGCCGGGCCCTGCTTCACCACGGCGAGCGCGACACCGCGGTCGAGCAACGCCTCCGCTGCGGCGGGCGGATCCGCGATCCCCACGGCGGTCTCGCACTCGTCGAGGTTCCCCACCGCCACCGTCGCATGAGGCAGTGCCTCCGCGAGCGCGGTCCGGGCCGCGTTGCGGCTCGGCCAGAACATCGGCCGGTAATCCAGATCGAGGATGGTCGCCTTCCGGGCGGCGGCCGCGCCGTCCGACCTGACGCGCATGGCCGCGAGCGTGGCGCTGCGGCTGGGCTCCTGGCACAGGCCGGTGCCCGTCACCCAGAGGATCTCAGCATGTGCTAACGCCTCGAGGTCGAGCTCGTCGGTACGGATCTGGAGGTCAGGGGCAGTCGGAAACCGGTAGAAGTAGAGCGGGAAGTCGTCAGGAGGCAAGATCGCGCAGAACGTCACAGGTGTCGGAAGGCGGTCGACGGCGCTCACCCATCGGTCGTCGACCCCGAAGTCCCGCAACGCTGTGTGGATATAGGTACCGAAGGGGTCGGCACCCGTTCTGGTGACCACCGCCGTGGTCAGCCCAAGCCGCGCAGCCGCGACGGCCACATTGGTCGCGCTTCCTCCGACGTAGCGAGTGAAGTGCTCCACCCGATCGAGTGGCAGGCCGACCTGATCGGGGTAGATGTCGACACCGACCCGACCGATCGTCACCACGTCGAAGGCCGGCACCCCGGTCCCCGTTACCGACCGGCGGGCGGTCATGGCCGCCCCCCGAGAGTGTTCTGGCCTGAATGGGCAGACCTCCCGAGCCCGCCCGCGCCAAGATCCCGGTCCCTCTGCGCCGACCCGAGCCGGCCAAGGAAGTCCAGGCTGGCCCGAACGTCGGCGACCGGGCCGGCTCGCTGGGGCGGCTCGGATTCGAGCCGTTGATCCTGCTCGATGACGTACCAGCCCTGATAGCCGGCGGACTCGAGGGCGCCGACCGTCGCCGCTATCTCCGCCGCTCCCGCGCCGAGGCGAACGTACATGCCGGTACGGACACCCTCCGCATAACCGAGATCGTCCTGGCGGACCTTGCCAGCGAGACCGGGTTCGGCGTCCTTGAGGTGGACGTGGGCGATCCGGTCAGCCGCCGCGCCGGCAAGCGACGCCGGTGAGCCGCCCCCGACGAAGTAGTGGCCCGTGTCGAGGCAGAGCCGGATCCCTGAGCCGTCGAGGACCCGCTCGACGTCGTCCGATCGTTCCACGGCAGTGCCCATATGCGGATGGAGGACGGCCTTCACGCCGCGATCGTCCGCAGCCGCGGACGCGCGATCAAGATTCTTGAACAGCTGCCGCCACTGCGCATCGTCGAGCGCGGCCCGACCGTCGTAGCCCTCGCGCCCGTACTCCGCGGCGAGGACCAGCAGGCTCGCCCCCGCTCCGGCGAATGCCTCTGCCATCCGCACGACCATCGGGACGGGGTCGACGGCGGCATCATGCAGCACGACCGGGACGAACCCGCCGATCCCGCTGATCCCGTACTCGCGCAGTAGCTGGCTGCGAGCGGATGGGTCGTCGGGCAGGAAACCGTCGGGACCGAACTCCGTGGCCGATAGCCCGAGCTCGCCTATCTCGGTGAGCACTCGCTGCCGGCTCATCTGATGACCCCAGCCAGGGACCTCGCTGACCCCCCAGGAGATCGGCGCGGCGGCCACGCGTGCCCGTATTCCCGTCATGTGGCCCTGCCCGGGGCCGTCGACGACCGCCGGCGGGACAGTGACCTCATCCGCGGACCACTTGGCGCAGCCGGGGGGGTCATCCGTCGATCTCCGCGATCTCGACCGGGCGCCCCTCTCGGCGAGACCGTCCCGCCGCCTCGGCAACGAGCAGCGCGGCAAGCGCGTCGTCGGCCGAGCACGGGTTGTCGATCGATCCGCGGGCATAGTCGAGGAACGCGGACAGCTCGGCCTCGTAGGCACCCGCGAAACGATCAAGGAATGTCCGGTACGGGGGTTGGCGAGGCCACGGTACCTCCGGATCCGCGGATCGCAGCGGACTGCGGTCATCGAGACCGACGGCCAGCGTCCCGCGAGTGCCGGCGAGCTCCAACCGGACATCACAGCCCGCGCCGTTGTAGCGGGTGCCGGTGACAACGGCAAGCGATCCGTCGTCCATGACCAGGATCGCGGCTGTCGTGTCGACGTCGCCGGCGTCCCTGATGAACGCGGCCCCAGTGTTCGCACCCACCGCGTACACCGACGAGACCTCACGGCCGGTGACGAATCGGATCGCGTCGAAGTCGTGGATGTGCATGTCCCGAAACTGCCCGCCGGAGGTAAGTATGTAGTCCGGATGCGGCGGCGCGGGGTCGGCAGTGATGGCTCGCAGGGTGTGGACCTGGCCCAGGGCACCGCCCTGGTAGCCGCGGCGGGCGGCGCGGAAGCCGGCGTCGAAGCGGCGCTGGAACCCGACCTGAAGCGGGACCTGGGCAGCGGAGACCTCAGCGATGACCGAGCGGGTGGTGGCGATGTCCAGCGCGATGGGCTTCTCGCAGAAGACGGGGATCCTTGCATCGACCGCGGCCCGGATGAGATCGGCGTGCGTGGCGGTTGGTGTCGCGATGACCACGCCATC
>Ga0184638_1000302_pt1 | contig 13377 bp, 19 predicted proteins | sample PLM31_50_b2_FD_133141 | JGI IMG/M metagenome (GOLD analysis project Ga0184638, IMG submission 133141) | Groundwater sediment microbial communities from an aquifer in East River, Colorado, USA - PLM3-1_50_b2 | ecosystem: Environmental > Terrestrial > Soil > Riparian zone | place: USA: East River... | reverse complement strand
GGCCGCCGGCGCGGTCAGCGTGTTCTACGCCTCCGGCGGCGGCGTCCTCACCCCTGGGCCGGCGTTCCTCCAGGGCAGCGGCGGGCTCGGCGGCACGGCGGAGGCCTTCGACTTCTTCGGGGCCGCGCTGGAGTGAGCCGACTCAGCGCGGCACCGTCCGCGGAGCCGTAAGCGCCCGCGCGATGTCGGCGGCCCACGCCTCGATCTCCGGCCAGTCGCGCCAGTCGCCCTCGGGGAGGAACCGCTTGGCCACGATCCGCTCGGCGAACCCGAGCCTGCCGCGGTCCAGGTTGCCGCGGTCCCACGCGCCGAAGAAGACCCGGTGGCCCCGAGGGCCGACGGCCCACTTGAGCTGGGCGATGCCCTTGGGGTCCGTCGGCTCGTGCTTCTTGGCCATGGCGCCGATCGGGCCGCTGCTGAACAGCCACACCGGCCGGCTGGCGAGGATGGCGCGGTTCCGCCGCACGAACTCGGTGGCCTCCTCCATCCAGTGGCCGGCGAACACGGCGCTGCCGACCACGAAGGCGTCGTAGCCGCCCAGGTCGCCGGCGGCCTCCACCGGCCGCGCCTCCGCCGGCGTTCCCTGCTGCTGCAGCTTCTCGGCGATGCACTCCGCGATGCCCCTGGTCGATCCGAATCTGCTCGCATAGGCGACGAGCACGTTCATCTTCTCCACTCCCTTGGGCGTGCCTTCAGCGTGCGCGCCGCCGTCGCCGGCCACCAGGGCTGATCGCCCCCCGGTCCGGCCCCCGTTCGACCGGATTCGCGGGGCCTCAGGTCGGGCCGGATCGGGCAAGGGCGTGCAGCTTGAGCGAGACGGCGGTCATCCAGAGGAGCGAGAGACCGATGCCTGCCCGTTGCACCAGTTCGGTGACCGCCTCGAGCGACCCGGCGGCCACGAACGGCCCGGTGCCGAGCGAGACCAGGCCGATCCATCCCGAGAACGCCTGCCATGCCGTGCCGAACCTCCGGTCCGGCCCGAACGCGAAGGCGGAGGCCATCGCGGCCAGCGGCAGCGCGATCGCCTGCGGCGTGCTGGTGATCGAGTGCAGCGTGCCGGTCCGGGTCACGTCGATGCACCCGGCGTCGCACGGGAAGAACCCGACGACCACCATGGCCACGCCAGCGACCCCCAGCAGAACGGTAGCCGCCGCCTTCCACGGGCCACGCGGGAGCAGGAGCCGGTAGGCGGCGGCGAAGGCCAGGATGGAGACGCCCAGGGCCATGAACCCCGCGACGTTCATCAGCGGCCCGTACGGTGACTCGACGCTCCCCAGCTCGCTCATCGAGTCACGGATCGGGTCGTAGCCTTCCCACAGAAGCCCGAGGACGGTCACGAGCAGGACGTACAGCAGCGGGCCCGCCGCCCCGACCAACGCGAGCAGGCCTGGCACGCCCTCTGGCTCCCTCTTCCCGCGGTCCGGTCTGGGCACCTTCTACCACCTCCTCGCCCGGGTCGGGGTGGCGGCGGCCCAAGGGCCGGTCCGGCCCCCTGGTGCAGGGTCCTTCGGACCTGGAGGGGACCCACCCGGCCGGCTAGCGTCGATCCTGAGGATCAGCGGAATGGAGAGAGCGATGCGCACCAAGCTGACGATCATGGCGATCATCCTTGTGCTGGGCCTGGCGGCGGTCGCGGCCGGCGTCCTCCTGGTCCTGACGCTTGGAGGCTGGACGGGCGTGGGCGTCGCCGTCGGGCTGGCGGGCCTGCTGCTGCTCACCTACCGGTCCGTCGGGCGGCCCTGGCACGCGCGCTGGGGCGCCACCGACGAGGAGGTCGCAAGGGCGCTGCCCGGTGACGAGCTCCTGCCGGATGCGAACGTCACCACTAGGGCCATCACCATCGACGCCCGGCCCGAGGAGGTCTGGCCGTGGCTCGTGCAGCTCGGCTACGGGCGGGGCGGCTGGTACAGCTACGACTGGATCGACAACGACGGCCGCTCGAGCGCCTACCGGATTGTCCCCGAGCTGCAGCGTCTGGAGCCGGGCGACCAGATCCTGATGGTGCCCGGCATGGGGCCGCTGGTGCGGGCGGTCGAGCCCGACCGGTACCTGCTGGCCGGGGACGCCGACGGCGGCATCTGGTGCCTGGCGCTGTACCCAACCGGCGACGGCCGCACCCGGCTGGTCAGCAGGTGGCGCGCCAAGTGGCCGATCACCCCCGCCACCGTCTTCTGGGTGCTGGTGAGCGACCCGGGCACGTTCGTGATGGAGCGCAGGATGCTGCTGGGCATCAAGCGCCGGGTGGAGCGGGCCGCGGCCGCCGAGCCGGCGCGGGGGGCGCGATGAGCGCAGGAGGAAGCTGACATGCAGACGAGGGATGTCATGACCAGCCCGGTGGTCACCGTGACGCCGGAGACCAGCCTGAAGGACGCGGCCGCGGCCCTCGTCCAGCACGGGATCAACGCCATGCCGGTGGTGGACGAGGGCCGCAGGCTGGTGGGGATCGTGTCGGAGGCGGACCTGCTCAGGCCGGAGGAACCGCACGGGGCCGGCGCCGGCCGCGGCTCGCCGGCGGGGCAGGGGCCGCGGCCGCGGACGGTGCGCGAGGTGATGACCCGGGCGGTCTACACGATGCCGGAGGACGCCGACACCGCCGCCGCCGCGCGGCTGATGCTGCGGCACGGCCTGAAGTCGGTCCCGGTCGTCGCCGGCGGCCTGGTGGTCGGCATCGTGGCGCGGCGCGACCTGCTGCGCCTGGTCGCCAGGAGCGACCAGGACATCCACGCCGACCTCGAGCGCCGCCTGAAGGAGGAGGTGGCCGCCCTCCAACGAATCGGCATCGACGTCGGCGACGGGGTCGTGACCTTCCGCGGCCTCGTCGGCGCGCCGGCCCGCGAGCTGTCCAAGCTGCTCGCCCGCGCGGTCCCCGGCGTGGTGGAGGTCCGCTGGGAGCCCCCGCGCGACTGAGGCGACTCCGCCCTCACGCAGGCTGGCGCAGCCCGGTCAGCTCCTCGCTGACCCGCCACAGCCGCCGGGCGAGCTCCGGGTCGTGGGACCGCCTGGAGGACCGCCTGGCGCGCCTGCTCGCGAAGTACCTACCGGTCACGCCCTCCACCTCGGGGGAGGCGGCGAGGTAGAGGGAGGTGTCGGCGCCCTGCTCGGGGGTGCGCATGAACGGGGTCGCCAGCGGGGTCAGCAGGCGCATCCCCGGCCCGGCGTCGTCGCGGCCGAAGTTGGTGCGGACTACGCCGGGAGCGGCGCAGTTGACGGTCACGCTGCTGCCCTCCAGGCGGCGGGCCAGCTCGTAGGCGAACAGCACGTTGGCGAGCTTGGACTGGTTGTAGGCGGCCTGGCCTCGGTAGCGCCGCTGGAACTGCAGGTCGTCGAAGTGGATGTCGCCGACGGCCTGGGCCCCGGAGGTCACGTTGACGACCCGGGCGGGGGCGCTGGCCCCCAGCAGGTCCAGCACCAGGTTGGTGAGCAGGAAGTAGGCCAGGTGGTTGAGCGCGAAGGTCAGCTCCAGCCCGTCCACGGTGACATGGCGGGTGGCCCAGAAGCCGCCGGCGTTGTTGACCAGCACGTGCAGCCGGTCGTGCCCGCGCCGGTACTCCTCGGCGGCTCGCCGGACCGACGCCTGCGAGGAGAGGTCGGCCAGCAGCACCTCGACCCCGGGGTTGCCGGTGGCCGCCTCGATCTCCGCCGCGGTGGCCTGGCCCTTGGCCGGGTCGCGGGCGACCAGCACCAGGTCCGCGCCGAGGCGGGCCAGCCCGGTCGCGGTCGCCTTGCCGATCCCGGAGGTGGCGCCGGTGACCAGGCAGGTCCTGCCCGCCATCGCCGGACCGGCCTGGGTCACCTGACCACCTTGAAGTTGAAGGCCGGCACCTGCAACGCACCCCACAGCCGTATCCAGATCGGCAGCACCATCTCGGTGCCGCGCGCGGCGGTGATGTCGCCGAGGTCGACCACGTCCCGCCAGCCGAACCCCTCTGTGAGCAGCCCGGTGACCAGCGCCTTCGCCTTGGGGTCGTCGCCGCACACGAACACGGTGTGGTCGCCGTCGGCGAGCTGCCGGGGGTTCACCATGAGCAGCGCGTTCATGGTGTTGAGGGCCTTGACCACCTTGACGGCCGGGAAGGCGCGCTGGATGCGCTCGCCGAGCGAGTCGGTGTTGGCCACCAGCAGCGACGGGGGCATGCCCCGGGAGTAGTCGAGGGCGTTGGCGATGTCGACCAGGACCTTGCCGGCAAGGTTGGCCTTGCCCGCCAGCCGTAGGGCGTCCAGCGAGGCCGCCCCGGCGGTGGCGTTGACCACCAGCTCGCCGTGCGCGGCCGCGTCGGCGAAGGTGCCGAGCTTCACGCCGGGGTGCTGCTCGTGCCAGACATGGAACGGCGGGATGCCGTAGACAGGGTGGGGCTCGTCGCGCGCCAGGGTCGTCGCCGGGTCCCGGGTGCCGACCAGCACCTCGTGGTCCAGCTCCGTCAGCTTGGCGGCGACGGCCTGCCCGACCATGCCGGTGCCCAGGATGCCGATCCGCATACCCAGCGCTCCTCTCACTAGCAAGACAGGTCTGTATATGGTCGAATCGTGGAAACCATATAGACGGGTCTGTATAGTGTCAAGCCATGCGCGCGACAGCCGCTGAGCCGAAGCCGGCCGCGAGAGAGCGGATCCTCGAGGCCGCCGGCCGGCTGTTCCTGCGCGACGGCTTCCGCGCCGTGGGGGTCGACACGATCATCGCCGAGGCCGGCGTGGCGAAGATGACGCTGTACGCCCACTTCCCCTCCAAGGACGACCTGATCGTGGCCTACCTGGAGCGGGCCAACGAGCAGTTCTGGGAGTGGCTGGACGGCGCCAGCGCCGGCGTGGACGCCCCCAGCGCAAGGCTGGTGGCCACGTTCGACGCCGTCGGGAAGCTGGCCAACAGCCCGCAGTGCCTTGGCTGCACCTTCCAGGGCACCGCCGCCGAGTTCCCCGACCCCGAGCACCCGGGCCACCGGGTCGCGCTGGCCCACAAGCAGGCGGTGCTGGCGCGGCTGCGGGCCCTGGCCCGCGAGGCCGGGCTCCGCGCCCCAGAGGCACTGGCCGAGCAGCTCCTGCTGCTGATGGACGGCGCCTGGGTCGCCGCCCGGATGTTCGGCCCCCGCAACCCGGGCGAGCAGGTCGCGGCCGCCGCCAGGGCCCTGATCGAGGCCCACGACCGGTGAATGCCCGCTCACTGGACGCTAGCCAGCACGGTCGGCTGCCTCCCGGAGCCAGCCGACCACCTCGTCGTCGATGCCACGGGTGTCACAGATCTCCAGGTGGTGCATCCACTGCGTCGGGGCGGGGTGCACTACCTCCTTGAACCGCGGCGAGTCGTCGAGGCGGCCGAGCGCGATCGACAGGACCACCTCCGCGGTCGGCTTCGCCAGGTACTGGCCAGGCATCCAGAGGTAGGCGAAGTTCCGCTTGCGACGGAATGCCACCTGGCTCTTGGAGGTGCGCACGTCAACGGGCCCAAGCCCGTCGAGGATGGAGCGCACCTTCTCGAAGACGGCGAGGGCGTCCGGATGGCCGGCGAAGAAGTCCTCGGGCCGCACACGCCCTCCGGCTGCTACTACGCCTCCTGGCGGTGGACCCGCTCGGGGAGGAACACCGACATGACGTCGCGCACCGAGAGCACGCCGGCCGCCGCGCCCTGCTCCAGCACCACCAGATGACGGATGCGACGGTCGTGCATCTCGGCCGCCGCCACGGTCACGTCCCAGTTGGGTGAGGCGGTCACCACCGGGGCGGTCATGTGGTCGCTCACCCGCGCCTGCCCGACGTCGCCGAGCTGGGCGGCGGCGTGCATCACGTCGCGCTCGGTGAGGATGCCGACGACCTGCCCCGCCTGCTCCACGACCACCGACCCGATGCCGTGCTCCTGCATGACCTGGGCGGCGCGCTGCAGCGTCTGGCCGGGATCGACCGAGACCACCGGACTCCTCATGAGGTTGCGAACCTGCATGGCAAGGGCCTCCTGGACGAAGCCGGGCGGGTAGGCTGCCGTCCACGACGGGAGCGTCGACCGTACCTTACCGGGACCCGGGCGGTCACCGGGGGCCCAAAGGTGGCTCCGCGGCGCCGTGCTGCCATGGGCGGGACGAACACGACGAAGCGGGGCCGCCGCGGCGGTGCTCCGCGGGACGCCGCCGGTGGAGGGTGTCAGGTCCCCGACAACCGCAGGACCCGGCGCACGCGCAGCAGCCGCAGCGCCGGCCGCATCGGCAGCGGCAGCAGGGCCATGCCGTCGTCGGCGTCGAGCATGCGCGGGGCGGTCAGCTCGACCCGCCGGCCGCCCCGCTCCAGCGTGCAGGCCCCGGCGGCCAGCACGTTCCTGACCCAGTCGCGGTCGGCGCCGTAGAACAGCGCGACGACGTAGCCGCCATCGATGCCGAAGGCGAGCACCGGGGTCCGGTAGCGGCGGCCCGACCGGCGCCCGCGGTGCACCACCACCGCCACCGGCGACAGCCGCCGTCCCGCGAAGGTCCGGACGACGCGGTTGAACGCCAGCCGGTTGAACTGGGCCAGCCCGTCGGAGAACGTCACGGGCGCATGCTACGCGAGCTGGCCGGCCGGGAGCGCCCACCGCCCGGTCCACGGCCTATCGGCCCGCTCCCGTCGTGCCGATGGGCCCTGGGTGGCGGGCCGGTCGTGCGGGAACCTGACGGCCGGCGGCCTTGACCCCAACGCGCTGGTGCGTGGTAATCCGGGGGAACCCGGACGCCGTCAAGGGGGAGACTTGCCCGTTACGACCGCGAAGCCCGAAGCGCCCAGCGACGACAAACGCTGGCGGATCGTGGACACGCGCATGCGCCGGCTGGGCGAGCGGCCGGAGGCGCTGATCGAGGTGCTCCACTCGGTGCAGGAGGCGTTCGGCTACCTGGACACCGACGCGCTCGCCTACGTCGGCGCCTCCCTTGGGGTGCCGCCGAGCAAGGTCTACGGCGTCGCGACCTTCTACTCGTTCTTCACCCTGAAGCCAGGGGGCGAGCACGCCTGCGTGCTGTGCACCGGCACCGCCTGCTACATCAATGGCGCCGGCGGCATCGTCGCGGCCATCCGGCGGGCGCTCGGCGTCAAGCCGGGCGAGACCACCGCCGACGGCAAGCTCTCGCTGCTCACCGCCCGTTGCCTTGGCTCCTGCAGCGTGGCCCCGGCGATGATCCTGGACGGCGAGGTGCAGGGGAAGCTGAGCCCGGACGGGGTCGTCGCGCGACTGGAGGCGCTGTGACGGCGGCGGGTGGGGCCGAGCGGCGCGAGCGGCCGGCGCATCGGCGGCGGCCGCGGGGACCGGTCGTGGAGGGCCCGGCCCGCGCCTCGGCGCACGTCTGCCAGGCCGCGAGCTGCCTGTCGGCCCGGTCGGACCAGGTGTTCGAGGCGCTCGCCGATCGGGTCACCGAGGCCGGCTTCACCGACGTCGCCGTCAAACGCGTCGGCTGCCTGGGGCTGTGCGCGGCCGGCCCGCTGGTGGAGCTGCCCGAGACCGGGCAGCTGTTCGAGAACGTCCGCCACGACGACCTCGGCGGGCTGGTCGACGCGCTGCGGACGGTCGCGCCCGGCGCCGCACCCGTGCCGCGGGCGCCGTTCTTCGCCCGGCAGGTACGGGTGGCGACCGAGAACTCCGGCCGCGTCGACCCCGAGGACCTCGACGACTACCGCGCCAACCAGGGCTACCTGGCGCTCGAGAAGGTCGTCACGTCGATGACCCCGGCGGAGGTCCTTGACGAGATCGTCCGCAGCGGCCTGCGCGGGCGGGGTGGCGCCGGCTACCCGACCGGGCTCAAGTGGCGGACCGTCGCCAAGGCGCCCGGCGACGCCAAGCACGTGATCTGCAACGCCGACGAGGGCGACCCCGGCGCCTTCATGGACCGCAGCGTGCTAGAGAGCGACCCGCAGCGGGTCCTGGAGGGCATGGCCATCGCCGGCTACGCCGTGGGCGCCAGCCGCGGGTATATCTACTGCCGGGCCGAATACCCGCTGGCCGTCGCCCGTCTCAAGACCGCCATCCGCGAGGCCGGGCGCGCCGGGCTGCTCGGCGCCGACATCGCCGACACGCCCTTCGGCTTCCAGGTGGAGATCCGCCTGGGTGCCGGGGCCTTCGTCTGCGGCGAGGAGACCGCGCTGATCGCCTCGGTCCAGGGCGGCCGCGGCACGCCGAGCCCGCGCCCGCCGTACCCGGCGGTGTCGGGCCTGTGGCGCCGGCCGACGCTGATCAACAACGTCGAGACCTTCGCCAACATCCCACCGATCCTCCGCAACGGCGGCGACTGGTTCGCCCGCATCGGCACCGAGACGAGCAAGGGCACCAAGGTGCTCGCCCTCGCCGGCCGCATCGTCAACACCGGCCTGGTGGAGGTGCCCATGGGCACCACCCTGCGGGAGATCGTCTACGACATCGGCGGCGGCGTGGTCGACGGCCGCCCCTTCAAGGCGGTGCAGACCGGCGGCCCCTCCGGCGGCTGCATCCCCGAGCAGTTCCTGGACATGCCGGTCGACTACGAGTCGCTGGCCGGCGTCGGCTCCATCATGGGATCCGGCGGCATGATCGTGATGGACGACACCGCCTGCATGGTCGACGTCAGCGGGGCGTCGCTGGTGGTGCTGGTGGACGCCAGCGCCGACGGCAGTGTCCCAGGCTCGGTCTGGGTGCGGCGCATCCGGCCGCGGCACGATGCGGTAGGGGGCTGGTCGCATCACCTCGACCCCGCCGTCCTTGCCGGCCTCGCCGACGCCCTCTACGGCGCCGTCCCCCCCGTCGTCCTGGTCAGCGTCGCCGCTGCGTCGTTCGCCGACGGCGACCGGCTCTCACCCGCCCTGCAGCGGGCGCTTCCCAAGGTCGTCGAGACGGTCGCCCGGGTCGTGGAGGAGCACCGCCGTGCATGAGCTCTCCCTAGTCGCCGAGCTGGTCCAGGAATGCCGGCGCCGCGCCAGCGGCGCGCCCGTCTCCCTCGTCCGCGTCCGCTGTGCGGCGACCGTCCCGGAAGCCGCGCTGCGCGAGGCGTTCCGGCTGTTCGCCGCCGACGGCCCACTGGCGGCTGCCAGCCTCCAGGTCGAGCCGCTGGAGCTCCCGCTGCAGTGCCCATGCGGGTTCACCGGCGCAGTGGGGGACACCGAGGTCGTCGGCCACCTGGTGGTGTGCCCGTCCTGCGGCGCCGTCTCCACGCACGCGCCCACCGTCGGTCTGGAACTGCTGGAGGTGGTGTAGGTGTGCCTGGGGGTGATCGGCCGCGTCACCAGGGTGTGGGCGGAGGCGGGCGTCCCCATGGCGCTGGTGCGTACCGGCGACCAGGAGGCTCCCGTCTGCCTGCTGTACGTCCCCGACGCCGACCAGGGCGACCATGTCCTGGTCCACATGGGCGTCGCTGTCGAACTGCTCGACCCGGCGCAGGCCAACGCGGCGCTCGCCCTCCGCCACGGCGCCACCGACGCCGACCCGCACAAGGAGGCACCGACATGACCATCGGCCGAGCAGGTGCGACCGCCGCGGCTCGCCTGCCCCGAACCCGCGCCGCGGGCATCGCGCTGGCGTTCGTCACCGCGCTGGTCAGCGGGGTCGCCGTGTTCCTGAATGGATACGCCGTCAAGGCGTTCGATGACGCCGGCGTCTACACCACCGCCAAGAACCTCGTCGCAGCGGCGCTGCTCGCCGCACTGGCCGCCCTGGCCGCGACGCGCGGCGCGGCCGCCCGCCCCACCAGACCGCGGACCCGCCGCCAGTGGGCCGGATTGGCCGCGGTGGCGGTGGTCGGCGGCAGCGTCCCGTTCCTGCTGTTCTTCGAGGGGCTGGCCCGCGCGTCCTCGGTGCAGGCCGCGTTCATCCACAAGACACTGGTGGTCTGGGTGGCGCTGCTGGCCGTGCCACTGCTGTCGGAGCGGATCGGGCCGGCGCATCTCGCCGCGATCGGGCTGCTGGTGTGGGGCCAGGCCGTGCTGGGCAGCGGAGTCGGCGGGATGCGGCTGGGCGCCGGCGAGGCGATGATCCTGGCCGCCACCCTGCTGTGGGCAGTGGAGGTGATCATCGCCAAGCGGCTGCTGGCCGACCTGGCGCCGCTCACCGTCGGGCTGGCGCGGATGGGCCTTGGCGTGCTGGTGCTGCTGGGCTGGCTGGCCGCCAGCGGCCAGGCCGGCGGGCTCGCCGGTCTCGGCGGCCGCCAGTGGGCGTGGGCGCTGGCGACCGGCGCCATCCTCACCGTCTACGTCGCGACCTGGTACGCCGCGCTGGCTAGGGCGCCCGCCGTCGACGTCACCGCGGTGCTGGTGCTCGGCGCGGTCGTGACCGCACTGCTGGATGCGGCCGTCAACGGCAAGGCGCTCGCCCCCCAAGCGCTCGGCCTGGTGCTGGTGACCGCCGGCGGGCTGCTGATCGCCGCGGCGCGTCCCCTGCGGGCGGACCGTCCGGCGGTGGGATGAGCACCGCCGGGGCGCTGACCTTCGCCCGCTACGCCTACCCGCCCAACGCGCTCGGCTACTGCGGGCCGGACGACCGCCGTGCCCTGCTCGAGCACGCCGCGGCGGGGGTGGCCGATCGTGGCCTGGCCCAGCTCGCCCGTGGGTTCGACGGCGCCTGGCCCTACCTGGAGCTCATCGCGGGGGCCAACGGCCGCACCGACCCGCTGGATGCCCGGGTGGTGGAAGCCTACTGGATCGGCAACCCGCTGCTGGAGCGGGTCGAGATGGCAAGCTTTGGCGGCGCCCTGCTGGACCGGTTCCGGGCCCGGGCCGGGCGCGCCTTCGCGCGGCTCGCCGAGGCCGTCCCGGCCGGCGCGGTGCCCCATCACAACTTCCACGTCTTCGGGGTCTACCCGTGGGTGGGGTTGCTGCGGGCCGGCCCGGCGGAGTATCCGATGCGGGTGCTCGACCGCTGCCGGGTCCGCTGGGGGGAGGTGGTCACCGTCGCCGGTGGCCTGGTCACGGTGCGGGTCCGGCCCCTGGTCTGGGACGGGCGCAGCCTCCAGCTCGGCCCGCCCACCCACGAGCAGGCCGTCGGCGCGCAGGACGGCCTCTCCCTCGCCGGCCAGCTGCACCCAGGCGATCGTGTGGCGCTCCACTGGGACTGGGTCTGCGACCGCCTCACCCCCTACCAGCTCGGTGCCCTCCGCCACTACACCGCCAAGCAGCTGGCGATCGTCAACGAGCTCCCGCACCCAGCCCCGGCCGCGGCACTCGGGTAGGTCGCAGCGCCCTGGGTTCGGCCCGCCGGCGACGAGGGCAACGCCCACGGCTGCCAGGGACCCTCGGCGGCGCCAGCCAGAAGCTCGCAGGAGACGATGCATCCGCCGCGGTGAAGGCGCACTCGAATTGCTGGAGGTGCGGCGCGGTCGCCGAACGAGGCACGCGGGGTGGCTAGGTCCTGACTGGGAGGGCCGGCGTCGCTCAGAATCAGCGGCCGAGCCAGAAGCGGGCGGCCCGCAACCCGCACGCGTCGGTCGCGACATGTGGCGGCAGCGTCCACCGCAGCGACCGCGTCCGCCACGCCACCCACCCGAACCCGGCTCCGATCAGCGCAGTAGCGAGCAGGAAGGCGGGCGTGCCGCGGCGGGCGGGCCGCACCGACAGCGGCGCCAGATGCCAGGCGGTGAACCCGACCGCCGGCCATAGCCAGCCGCGGACCGGGTCGTCAGGAAACGCCGCCACAAACAGGCCACGCCAGAGCAGCTCCTCGCCGGCGGCGTTGACGGCCGCCAGCGTGGCCGCGGCGGCCAGCAGCGATGCGTCGGCGCCGCGGAGCTCCGGTGCCAGCTCGGTGCCAGCGGCGCCCAACGGCGGGACGAGCAGGGCGGCGGCGGCCAGCGACCGGGGGGTGGCAGCGGCCAGGCGGGCGCGCGCAGCAACGCCTACATGCCACGCCGACCGAGCAGGCCGAACGGCAGGAGGTAGCAGCCTGCCCAGTACAGGGCGAAGCCGGCGAGGTAGCCCGGACGGGTCCCCGGCCGGCGGGCCAGGACGGGAACACCACCCGCATGCCAATCGGCACCACCACGGGCAGCGTGGTCACCAGGCCACGTCGGGGCAGCTGCTGGGGGGCGGCGGTCGGATCGCTGGCCGCTCGCCTGGCCGCCATGTGCTACAGGCGTCCAGGACAGGGTCCCGACCTGCTCGGGCCTGTCGGCCTCACCGCATCCCCGCACGGCAGCCAGATTGGACTGGCTGGTGAGAAGGAAGGAGGGCAAGACGATGGACCTCGCCGGCTTGGCCGTCGTGGTGGCGTTGTGGCTCCTGGTCGCAGCAGGGCTGCTGCTGGCACCGGCCACCGTGCATCGGTCCTGGCAGCGGATCCGCGTGCTACCGCTGCTCCTGCAGCTGCCAGTCTGGCTGCTGTTGCTGCCGTGGATGCTTGGCCTGTGGGTCTGGGAGCGCTCTTGGCCGCTGGCAGCAAGGGGCGGCTGGGCAGTGAAGCGGCGAACGTCGGAGTAGGCGGCATGTGCCCGTAGCGATGTTGACTCTCAACCGCACGGGCGTCTGCCCTGGTTGGTGCCACTTCCGGCAGGGATGCGCAGCTCACGTGTCGAAGCCGGGTTCCGGCGGCAGGAGCAACCATGCCAACAGTCCCATCGGTGGCGGGTCGATCGGCACTCATGGGGAGGGATAGTCCAGCGGATGCTCCACACATTCCCGAAGAGGGAGGAGGCGTATGAGCTTCACAACCCGCGAGTGGTGGGGCCTCATCCACGGGATGGGGCTGGGCGCGCTGTTCCTGCTGGCGTTCGCCGGGGGGCTGGCCGGCCTGTACAGCCTCAGGCCCGCCCTGATCACCCCCGAGGGGGTGGTGGAGCGGATGCGCCGGCTCAAGGTCGGCGTGGTGGCCATGGCGGTGGTCGCGTGGCTGACGGTGCTCACCGGCACCTGGATCGTCTACCCCTGGTACCGGGAACGCAGCCCCGACATCCCACGGTCGCAGCTGCTGGCCGACGAGGCCACCAAGGGCTGGCATGAGTTCGGCATGGAGTGGAAGGAGCACATCGCCTGGATCCGCCCCATCCTGGCGACCGTGGTCGCCTTCATCGTGCTGTTCTACGGCACCAACCTGATCCGCCATGAGCGCGTGCGCCGCACCGCGATCATCCTGTTTGTGCTGGCGTTTGTGTTCGCCGCGGTCGCGGGGGCGTTTGGGGCGTTCATCACCAAGGTCGCCCCGGTCATCTAGGAGGCGGGTGGCATGGCAGACGCAACCGAGCAGCGCCCGGCCCAGGAGCGCCTGGCGGGCATCGAGTTCACCGACAAGCCGGAGGGGGCCGATCGCGGCGGCGGTCATCGCCGGCGGGGTCGGCGCGGCCGCGCTGGGGGTGTTGACGACCCTGGCGGAGGCTAAGGAGGTTCTCCGAATAGGGCGACGTGCTCGTAGGCCATAATCCCCTCAGCAGCCCAGGTTATGGGGAGGGCCTATGGCCACAACGCCACCACGCCCACCGACCG
>Ga0184638_1000299_pt1 | contig 13404 bp, 14 predicted proteins | sample PLM31_50_b2_FD_133141 | JGI IMG/M metagenome (GOLD analysis project Ga0184638, IMG submission 133141) | Groundwater sediment microbial communities from an aquifer in East River, Colorado, USA - PLM3-1_50_b2 | ecosystem: Environmental > Terrestrial > Soil > Riparian zone | place: USA: East River... | reverse complement strand
GGAAAAGAGAAAATCAGCGCAACTCGCGGAGCGGATCGCACAACTGGAACCCTTTGTCGGCTACGTAGACAGGCTTCACCAGGCCCTCACCGAAATTTCGAAACTCTCCATCAAACGAACTCCCGCCTAGGATCACTATCGCACCCGCCCGCCCTGCGTCTGCCAAGAAGCAGCCGCCTTTCCCCTGGACAGGCTCTTTTCCCGTGAGACGCGTCCCTTTCCGCGACGATAGATTCATCTGAATTCATGGCGTCACGCCGGGGCGTATCTCTTGGGATAGGAGACGCCATGCTCCTTGCTGCCTGACATAGAGATTGCTATAACGCTGCTGCCCGGCGATCTCCTGCTCTTTGTATCGGCCCTTGACGGTATAGCGGCCCGTCACAAGCGCTGCGTTGCCGTAGAGCCGCGCTTTCGCGCCTTCAATGTCTATGGACCTGAACGCCAGATCCCCCGAGATGATGTCCGCAAGATATTGTGCCTTGCTAAAGAGTTCATTCTTGGACGTGGTGATGGTCCCATCGTCGGCCATGACGCGCTCCAGCGCGCTGGTGTCGCGGCGCACGAGCGCACCGGCCCAGTCGCGGTCCAGCTTCAGCACTTCTTTCGCGGGAATAGTTTTGTCCGGCAAGACGGTACTTGCGGCGGCCGCGGGTTCTCCGGAGGGCACCGAGGACGCCGTCTTTTTAATAAATATGGCATACCCATCGGGTGTGAATTCGGCTTTGATTTTGTCTCCGACTTTAGAATTGCCTTCGAGTTTCGTCTCCTTGCGGAGCTTCAATTGAATGTGATTGCCGGGGCTGTAGGCCACCACATAGACATCGCTGTCTGTCTTGATTAAATCGCCGTCAATCGTGTACCGGGCCGGGGATTTTTTAATCGAAGTGACATGGAGGTCCGACGAGATTTGCGCTTCGATCCAGTCGCCGACCAACGCTTTGCCGTTCTCATCCACAGCAGAATCGATCGGAGCGCTGACCCGCACTTCCCTGTCGGGCGCCGTTTCCACGACATAAAACCCTCTTTCTATCTTGAGTAACTTGCCTTTGAGTATTTCAGATTCCGCCTTCTGGGGCTCCTCGCCCATTCGAGCGGCAGCAAGATCCTTTCCCCTGGGTGGCTCGATCTTTGAAGGAACGCTGGCCGCCGCAGCGCTCCGGGGGGACTGCCCCCCGTCCTTTCCGGCAAGCACCGCTGTGCCGCCAAGATGCCCCGGATGCAAGTGACAATAGTAGCGGTACACGGTAAGAGACGGCTCCAGATCCTCCACCGGAACCGTGACCGTTATCTCCTCGCCAGGCTTGACGATTTGCTTGATCTTCAATGTATCCACGGCAAACCCGTGCTCGCCATCCAGTTTGTTGAGCAGCTTAAAGGTGATCAGCTTGGTGCCGCGAAATTCTTTGATGTCCATGTCGCCTCCACCCAACCAAAATTCCACCCCCTGTATGTCGACGGCGACGAACCGCAAATCCCTGCCCTGATTTGGCGGGGTCTCAGGCGCTGATAGCGCTCCAGAAGTTCCCGCCGGGAGGACAGGAACAGGCGGGGCGGTGCGGGCCGATCCCGGGGCTGGTTTGGCGCGTGGCGGCGCCGGCGTGGGGTCGGCGGCCTGGCTGTTTGCACAGGTCAGCAACATGGCGAGGATGGTGAGCAATGTCTTCATATTGGTGGCCCCCTGGGATCGTGGCGTTTGTCCATTATAGAGGAATTCTACAGTCTCCCGTCCAGTGGGAGACAGTCCCTCTCGGATCGCGGTCTAGCGCCGCCACGGTCGATGACGGGAAGGAACGACTACTTTCCTGGACTGGCCGGGGTTGATTCCGGAGGTTGCTCAGCTTTTCGTCCGGATTCCGGCGAGACTGTCACATTGAACTGACCGCATTCGGTCCGCTGAAGATTCTGTTTCAATGTCCGCTTTTGCTCTTCCGGATAGTTCAACGATTCGATTTGGGCCGCTAGAATCTGTTGCGCGCCGCTCCCCCAGCCCCAATGGAGGTTTTCCACGTCCGCTTCGATGAATGTCGGACGCTTAGTCTTCTCGTTCGCAACATAGTTCCATACGCAGCCGGTGGCGGTATCAATCAGGAAAGGGCCGATTGCCTGACCGGGTACGACCACGAGTTGATATCGACCTGACGATGGTACCACCGGAGGGGACGGATGCGCTGAGGCATCGGCTTTTGCAATGGCCTCTTTCTGAACTGCAGTCTCTGCCGACCTTGCACAGGCGGTCCACACCATGCTCAAGCAGGACAGCCCGAGACAAAGAACACCTACCGCAGGGCGGACACCCATCCTTATTTCCACAAGGATTCAGTTTGCCGAGTCGGCGCGAGCATACCTGCAATACTGGGGCGATTCAAGACGCCTCCTCCGGGTCTAAAGATCTCGGCGTTGTAATACGCCGGTTCAAAATGATCCAGCCCTTCAGGTCGCACAGCATGTCATAGGGCAACCATTGATCTACATAGCCTCGACCGTCGCATTGCGGGCATTGGGATCTTGTTTGAACAGCGCAGCGGCAGAGAAGACGGACCAACACTTCCATAGGTCAGATGGTCTCCTGGGACTGTCCGGACGCCGAGAGACCCATGGCTGTCCGCAGGGCTAATAATGCGTCTGTATTAATCCAGGTCCAGGTATACTATCGGGTGAAGGATGATGAAGATAGACCTACGTTCGTAGGTAGAGGTGCTACCTTATAAGCCCTGTGCCCAGTTTACGCTCATCACCAGCTGCTGGGCATCAAGCGGCTTGACGATATATAAATCAGCATCAGATTCGAAGCTGGTATCAATGGCTTCTTCAGATGGAGGGCCTAGGATGGCGACCGGAATTGCCTGTAGCTCGTGGTCAAGTTTGATTTGGGTCAGAAGCTCGATCGCGCTTCCAGTCCGAAGAGACAACTCCAATAGGATGAGATCCGGTCGCGGTGTATCACAAAACGTCCCTTCCTGCCGCAGTACGTCCAGGGTTTCTTCGACTCCGGCGGTCCGAACCCGAATTGGCAAGTTCGTCTGGGCAAAGATTTCTTGCGCGGCACGCAGCTCCTCGGGATTATCTTCCACAAGGAGTAGTTCGAAGGAGCGCCCCTGGTGTAGGTTGAGCATAAGATCGGCCGCCATGTACAGGTTCCTCAGAGGAACAGCACGCGAGCCAGCACGCCAGTCCGCGATGTACTCGTCGTTTTCGTCATGATCCGCTGGAGATGTTCTTTGATCGTCTGCTCGCTCACCTTCAGTTCATGAGCAATCGCCTTGTTGGACCAGCCCTTCAGCAAATGCTGAACCACTTCCACTTCGCGCCGTGTCAGGCCAAAGATTTCCTGCGCCTGCTGAGCAGCAGCCTCCCCCCGCCCGCCGATTTGCTCGAGCAGTATGAGGATGCGCGACCGAGCGGAATTCCCGGGATCCGGAAGCCCAAAACCGCAGACGAGAAGCGATATCCCTGGACCCTCGACCATCTTCCGAACAAAAAGGTCGTCCGGATTTTTTGCCCCTTTGTTATCTTTGAGTAGGGGCAAGAGCTTCGCGTGAACATCTTTTATCGTTTCCGGAATATTATTTGCGGCTTTACGCTCCTTCGTAAGTCTCCGGCAAAGCTCCCAGGCTCGTCTGTCTGCCCAAATCAATTTTTTCGACAGTGTGAACATGAAAATGCCGGGACACCCGCGATTGCTGGCTATGCGAGCCAGGTGATCCCGCGAAGGCATTGTACTCGCGACCATACGTCTCTCCTGACTTGGCTCAATCGCAGCAATACCAGACCGTATCCCAATTGGACAACGGACAAAACTCCGATAGGCGCGAGGAAAAAGTCAAACCTGCTGCAAGCGGCGGGGTTTTTCGCCTTAGCGGCGCTGCGAAGAGGGCGGCCTGGGAGCGGGGCTTATGCTTTGCCGGGGTGGGTCAGGGAACGGGCGAACAGTGGGCGGAACAATCGCGGGAGCCGCTGCTGGACCAGGAACAATTTTGCGCGGCTTTGGCTTCAGCAACCGGGGCTTGTTGGAAAACCAGTACAAGCCGGGAGCATAGCCGGAGTAGGGATAATAGTCCTCGTAATCGTCATAGGTCTGGGTATCGTCGTAATAGCCTTCCTCCTCGGAACGGTAGAAGCGTTGGTCGGTAGGATGTCGCCGATCTTCAGGATAGGGGAACTCTTCAACTTGCCCACTCTCTTCTGGAACTCGCAACGCCGGTATGGGATCGCGTCGCTGGGGTCCAGAGGCGTAGCCCAATTCAGTTTTCAGTTCGTATTTTTCACAGGTGGCGGGATCTTTCAAGCGGTCCGTATAGAGATCGGTTCCGTCAGGCCGCGGACAGCGCCAGACATCAGCTTGTGAAAGGCTCGGGATGAGGAGCCCCCCTAGGAGGCTGAAGAAAATGATGGTCTGGAGGCGCGAGATTTTCATGAATCAGTATAACACCGATACGAATTTCCTGCTGGTCTGCTCCTTTGACTCCACCCCACGTTGTTTCCCTTCATACGGGAGGGGGCCCCGCTGAGAAGCCCCCCTCCCGTGCCCACACAAAGGGGAGCGAGTTTCAGATTACTTCGGGGTCACGGCGGGAACTTCTCTCCCGCAGAATCGGCAAATCTTGGCCTCTTTGAGGATGCGCTCTGCGCAAAAGGGACATTCACGTTCTTCGCGGTCGTTCCTCTCGCGGTTTCGTCCCTGGACCGACTGTGGGATGTTTTTCCGGTCCTCATAATGGATCGTTGCTGCCTGAACCTGCTTTCTGAACTCTAACGGCGCAGCAATGTTTGGGAACGTCTCCTTAGTCGCCCCCGTTCCCGTGACCTGGATCGTGCCAAAATCAAGGATTCGACCCAGCAGACTCTGCTCGACGCTGATGTTTTCAACTCTGGTGAGCAAGGTTTCCATCGTATGCCGGGTGAGGATACCGGATTTGATAAGGACCCGCTTGTCGGTCACAGCATATTCTGAGCACCGGTATCGCAGGTAGGCTGCGATCAATGGAATTGTGCCGATGATGAATAGGAAGAAAGCAAGTTCACGTGGCATATCGGGTGACGCTTGTCTCAGTCCCCATGCAGCGAGGGTGAAGAGCATGAAAATGAGTATAGCGCCGAGATAGGTAATCCAATGAGGGTGCGCCCGATAGAGGACTCTTTCACCCGGGACCAGATTGCTATCTACATATCCCACAGCTCAAGACCTGTATCCTAATGAGGACGTGGTAGAATCGCACAATGTTTGGAGATGGTGCGCCCGGCAGGACTTGAACCTGCGGCCTGCGGGTTCGAAGCCCGACGCTCTATCCAACTGAGCTACGGGCGCATGCGCTAGCGTAATCACAGCCGCAGTAGTCTGTCAATCAGGCCCGGAAAGAAATTATGGCCGCAGACAAGGCATCGGGATTCGCGGGGCTGCGTGTCGTGTCTTTTGAGAGCCGGCAGGCCGAGCAAATGCGCCAGCTCATTGAGCGGTATGGGGGGCGACCGCTGGTGGCGCCTTCGGTGAAAGAGGTGCCGCTCTCCCACAACACTGCTGTGCTCGAGTTCGGTGAAAAACTCCTAGCAGGAGAGATCCAGATGCTGATCCTCCTGACGGGCGTCGGGACGCGCTTCATGCTCGAGGTGCTGGACACCCGGTGGCCACGAGAGCAGATGCTAAAGGCTTTTGAGAAAACGATCCTTGTGGTGCGTGGCCCAAAGCCGACCGCGGTCCTTCGAGAGCAAGGGCTGAAGCCCACAATCGCAGTGCCGGAACCGAATACCTGGAAGGATCTCATTCAGGCGTTGGACGAGCTAAAGCGGCCATTGACCGGCATGACGATCGCGGTCCAGGAGTACGGAATTTCAAATCCCGCCTTGCTGGACGCGTTGCGGGAACGAGGCGGCACGGTGCTGAGGATGCCGGTCTACCGATGGGCGCTGCCGGACGATATTGAACCACTGAAACATGCGGTTCAGGCCATCATGAGCGGAGAGGTGGAAGTCGTCCTGTTCACCAACGCCGCGCAGGCCGACCATGTTCTGCAAATAGCCGAGGAACACGGTGGACTCGAACACTTCCGGCGGGCGTTGGGCAAGACAGTAGTGGCCTCGGTAGGGCCGACGGCTGCTGATCATTTGCGGGAATGTGCACTGCCGGTAGACTTCGAGCCGTCCCATTCAAAAATGGGCATCCTCGTGAGGGAAACCAGCGAGCGCGCATCCGAGCTTCTCGCACGAAAACGAGCGTCATCCTCCAGGTAGACCGTTTTTCCAGCGCTGCGAGCGACCCACCAGCAAACCCTAGACGAGGAGTAGGGTTATCTGATAAATTGAGTGACCACTCACTCACCGTTGTAGGACACAGTGCAGGCAAACGGACGAACCTCAGCCAGAGAGCGGCAGGCAAGCATCATCTCGGCCGCCGCCTCGTTATTCGCCGCGAAGGGCTTTAATGGTACCACCACGCGGGAGATCGCCCGCAAGGCCGGCATCAGTGAAGCGCTGGTGTTCAAGCACTTTCCGACGAAGCGCGCCTTGTACGCCGCGATTTTGGCCGAGAAGGTCCAGATCTCTCAGCTCATGGATAGTGTCGAGGCGGCGGCCGAGAAGCGGGACGATGCCCAAGTCTTTCGACTGATCGCCAGCTTTCGCATCCACCGGGGAGCGGATCCCACGCTACTGCGGTTGCTGCTGTTCAGCGCGCTCGAAGGCCACGAGCTGTCCGACATGTTCTTCCGTAACCGCCACCGGGTTTTCTATGAATACTTGGCGGGGTATATCGACCGGCGCTCTCAAGAAGGAGCCTTCCGCGCGGTGGAACCGTTGCTCGCGGCGCAAGCGTTCATCGGCATCATCGTCTACCACCGGATCCTTCACGAAATCTTCAAGGTGCCGTTACATTGCTCGCCGGAGGAAGCGGTGGCGGCATACGTGGAGCTGTTTCTCGACGGCCTTCGAACGAAGCCCAAGCGCACGACGCGCGCACGGGTCCCCTCTACAAAGAAGCGAGCGGTCTCATGAAGCACCTCCGCCAACATCCGCTTGTCATAGTGGCGGTCCTGCTCGTGGTCACGCTGGTCGGACTCGTGGCGTTTCGCCTCGTGAGCAGCGCCGGGAAAAAGGAGCTCCGGAAAGAACGCATCATTTCGGTCACCACGATGATGCCGGTCCGAAAGGATCTCGACGTGCGCCTCTCGTACACGGCGGATATTCAACCCTACCAGCTTGTGAACATCTTCTCGCGGGTGGACGGCTACATCTTCAAGATCCATGTGGACAGGGGAGATTTCGTCAAGGCAGGTCAGCTGCTCGTCGAGATTGATCATACCGATTACGTGCACGCCGTCAATCGCGCCAAAGCCAATCTGGCGGCCGCGCGCGCGAATGTTCTAAGCCAGGAGGCGACTATCGCGAACGCCAAGCTGAACCTCGAACGGCTGCGATCGCTGGTGAAAGACGATTATGTCGCGCAACAGGATGTGGACAACGCGCAAGCGGCCTATGACGTGGCGGTCGCCCAAGCTGTTTCCCTGCGCGCCCAGGCGCACCAGATGGAGGTAGCCCTGCAGCAGGCCGAGACGAATCTGTCGTATTCGTACATCCGGGCGCCGTTTGAGGGTTCCATCTCCATTCGTAATCTTGACGCCGGCGCCTTCGTATCAGGCTCGACCGGCAGCACCTCGACCTTGTCTCGAGGGATACTGGTTCTGCAGGACATCACAACACTGCGCGTGATGCTGGATGTGGTTGAGAAAGACGTGCCGCTCGTGCAAATCGGCCAACCTGCTGAGCTCACCGCAGATGCGTATCCGGGCCGGATCTTCAGAGGTAAAGTCACTCGCGTCGTCCAGGCACTGGACCGGAACACGCGGACCATGACGGTCGAAGTGGACATTCCGAACCCGGATCGCGCCCTCAAAGGCGGCATGTTTGCCAGGGTCGAGCTGCTGGTCGGTGTTCACGCGAATGCGTTGCAGATCCCGATAGATGCGGTTACGCGGCTGGAATCGGATCAGTATGTCTATGTCGTGGAGGAGGGCAAGGCCCGAAGAGTCCCGGTTGTGTTGGGCATCCAGAGCAACGGGTTGATTGAGATCACCAAGGGGCTGACCGGAACGGAGCCGGTCATCGTTTCCGGAAAGGACCTGGTGACAGACGGCATCAAGGTGGACCCCAAGCCGATGGACGCGCCGGCGCAAGCCGCTCCGTCTGTCACCTCCAGTCGTTAACCACCCATATGTGGCTGACTATCCTCGCGCTTCGTAACCGCATCGGCATCCTCATGTTGTCGCTTGCGATGGTCGTGCTGGGCGTCACGTCGCTCAACCGCCTGCCGCGCGATCTGTTTCCCCAGATCCAGGTGCCGGTCGCCTTTGTGGGCGTCATCTACAAGGGTGCGCCGCCCATCGACATCGAGCAAAGCGTTGTGTACCCCATCGAAAAAGCGGTCAGCTCCGCGTCAAACGTAGAGCACGTGGAGTCGTTCTCAAAGCAGGGAATCGGCGCGGTTCAGGTGTGGTTCAACTGGGGGGCCGATATCAATGTCGGTCAGATGGAGGTCATGCAGCGCGTCACTCAGATCCTGAACCAGCTGCCGCCCGGTATTCTCCAGCCCTTCATCGTCAAGTTCGACATCTCGAACATTCCGGCCGCCTTTGTGACCGTCGCAGGCGGCAATCTGGATGAGCGATCCCTCTACGACCTGGCATTCAACACGATTGCGCCTCAGATCGAGCAGTTGCCGAGCGTTGCCGCGGCCACGGTCGAGGGAGGCAAGGTTCGTCAGATCAATATCAACCTGGACCCTGCCATGCTGCAGGCGCGGGGACTCTCGATCCTGGACGTCGTCGAATCGGTGAAGGCGTCCAATCTCATTCTGCCGTCAGGCGATCTCAAAGCCGGTAACCTCGATTACAACGTCTTCACAAACACGCAGTTCAAGACCGTCGACCCGATCAACGACGTGATCGTCAAAGTCACCCCGGAGGGGTCGCCGGTCAGAGTGCGTGATCTTGGCACTGTCACCGACTCCTCGGACATCCAGACGAACATTGTGCGGACGGACGGCCAGCGGTCGGTGTACCTCCGGGTCAACAAGCAGCCCGGCGCCAACACGATCGAGGTCGTGGACGCGCTCCGGCGAGCGCTTCCCAAGATGATCGGCATCCCACCGGGTGTGAAGCTGGGCGTCTCCTTCGACCAGTCAGTGTACATCCGGCAGTCCATTAAGAACCTCATCGACCAGGCCTTGGAAGGATCGGTTCTGGCGGCCTTGGTGATCCTCTTGTTCCTACGCAACCTTACCAGCACGCTGATCATCGCGGTGGCCATTCCCCTCTCCGTGCTCGTCACCTTCATTACCCTCTATTTCACCGGGCAGACGCTCAACATCATGACGATGGGTGGGCTAGCCCTAGGCATCGGACGGCTGGTGGATGATTCGATCGTAGAACTGGAGAACATCCAGCGCCACTTAAACGTCGGCCAGTCGCGCTGGGAGGCGGTCCTGGAAGCTGCCCGTGAGGTGGCGATGCCGATATTCGCCTCCACCGTGACCACCGTTGTGGTGTTTCTGCCGATCTTGTTCTTAGTGGGTATCGCCAAGCTCCTCTTCATTCCGCTGGTCTTCACAATCACGATCGCCCTGTTTACGTCGTTCCTGGTGTCCAGGACCGTGACCCCGGCGCTCTGCTATAAGTTCGTGAAGCCGGAGCACGAGGCGCTGCGGTCCATGCCGGCCTGGCTGGCGCGGTTCATGGTCTGGAGTCGAGAGAAGTACGAGAAGCTCGATACTCGCTACCAGCAATTACTGACCTGGTCGCTGGCCCATCGCGGGACGCTCATCGGAACGGTTGTCGTCATCTTTGTCGGATCGCTCGCCTTGCTGCCGTTGATCGGGAGTGAATTCATCCCGTTGACCGACGAGAGTCAGTTCCGGATCGTCGTGCGCGCCCCGGTGGGCCAGCGCGTGGAGAATACGGAGGAACAGGTGGCCGAGATCGAGCGCGTCCTACGCGAGACGATCCGCCGGGAGGAATTGGATACGATCGTCTCCAGCGTCGGTGTTTTGGCCCAGGGTCGGTCCTCGCTGTTCAATCCCAATACAGGGCCGCATACGGCCCTCGTTCAAGTATATCTGGTCCCGCCGGACAAGCGGCAACGCAACCAGGTCCAGATCATGAACGACGTGCGGCCCAAGGTGGTCAAGCTCTTCCCCGGCGTGGTGATGATCTTCGATCCCGGCGGGATCGTGAAACGAATCACCAGCTTCGGATCGCAGGCGCCGGTGGACGTGGAGATTTACGGGTATGACATGGAAAAGGCCCGCCAGGCAATCCGCCAGGTGAATGACGTCATGCACAACACCAAAGGCCTGGCCGACATCCAGGTCAGCCGGGAGGAAAACTATCCGGAAGTCAACATTACGGTGGATCGGGAAAAGGCGGCGCTGCTCGGCATCAGCCAGACCGAGATTGCGAATGCGGTACTCTATTCGCTTAACGGCAACGGCCAGACCAATCCGATCATTTACACCGACCCGAAAAATGGAAACGAGTACTTCATCAGTGCCTGGCTGGCCGAGCCGTACCGCAGCAATTTGAGCGACCTGGAACGGATCGTCCTCACGACACCGTCCGGGGGCACGGTCCTGCTGAAGAACGTCGCGACCCTGAAACTCAACTCCGGTCCGGTGAAAATCGACCGGAAATACTTCCAGCGGGTGGTGCACATCACGGCTAATCCGGTGGATCGGGACCTCGGGTCCATCGCGGATGAATTGGGACGGCGGTTCGCTGAGCTGCGGCTTCCGGAGGGTTTCACTGTCCGACTGGCCGGACAGATACAGCAGCAACAGGAGGCCTTTCACAATTTGATTTTTCTGGCCTTGCCTCTCGCGCTCATTCTGGTCTACATGGTCATGGCTGCCCAATTCAAATCTCTTGTGGATCCTTTCGTCATCATGTTTTCGATCCCGATGGGATTGCCCGGGGTGATCGTCATGCTTTTCCTGACCGGCACCACTCTGTCGATCACGTCTTTTATGGGCATCATTATGTTGCTGGGCATCGTGGTGTCGAACGGCGTCTTGCTCGTGGACTATACGAATGTCCTGCGGCGGCGCGGAATTGAACTGCATCAGGCAGTGGTGCAGGGAGCCCGCACGCGGCTCCGGCCAATCCTCATGACGTCGCTCGCGACGGTGTTCGGACTGCTGCCGATGGCCCTGGGACTCGGCACCGGCGGAGAGACGAATGCGCCCCTGGCCCGCGCGGTGATCGGTGGATTGACCGTGTCCACCACGCTGACCCTGTTCCTCGTGCCGACCCTCTATATGATTCTTGAGGAGCGCTTCCCGCGCAAAGCGGAGGCAATTCCACCGCAAGCATTTGCTCCCGGCATTCCGTCCGGCGAACCGGTGACGTAAAGAGGGTGACCATGTTCATCGTCGACTTGATCCGCGAAACCCGCAGCGTGCCCTGGAAGGCTGTGCCGACCTGGCAACTGATTGTGAGCTCTCTCGGATTTGCCGCAGTAATGTACTTTTTGAAAACAGCCGAGGACGGCTGGATCTTCATCGACGGTGCCAATCTCCTGTTCCATGAAGCGGGGCATCCCATCTTTGGACTCTTCGGTTCCACGCTCGGTCTGTACGGAGGGACTCTGGGTCAGCTCGTCTTTCCGGTGGTGGCGCTTGGGATATTCTGGGCGCGTCGAGAGCCGGTAGGGTTTACCGTTGCCGGAGTCTGGCTGGGTGAGAACTTTCTCAACATCGCCCGGTACATGGCGGACGCGCGCGCCCAGGTTCTCCCGCTAGTGGGACGCGGCGAGCATGATTGGACAAATATCTTCAGCCGATGGGGCGTGCTTTCTTCCGACACGCTCATCGCCCACTGGGTTGCGGTCGCCGGCTGGCTTGGAATGCTGGCGATGTGGGCCTGGCTGATCTGGCGATGGCGTCACCCTACCCGGGAGCCATAGGGCGCTCTGACTTCACACCATAGGCTTGCGAGATCTTCGCCTTCCACTGTTCCAGGTACGCCGGCAATGAGAGATTTTCCTGGCCGGGCGGTCCGCTTCTCTTGATCCGCACCAGCGAGTAAGTCTGATCGTTTAACACCTTCTCCTGATGGAGCCGATCCACGAGAGACGGCCCACCCGGTTCTAACTGCTCTGGAGTGCGATCAAACATGCCACCGCGAATGGTCTTGGCGATTTCATCCTGTGTCGCGTTCGCCACCAACAGCATGAGGTACATGGAATACCACGCGGCCAAATGCTCGCGCCGGTTGTCTTGGGTAATTTCTTGATCCGGCCAGTAGTGGGAGGGACTGAGATACCGCTGGGCGGCATCCACAAAGAACGGCGGCACGCGGCGCACATCCAGGTACTGGCCGTCCTGCCCGTCAACTAAAAGGGACTGCGAGATGATCTCGAGCGCCCAGAGCGAGTCTGTCGCCATGGGGCTGTGGGGAGAATCGAGCCGCTCCATGAGCCGTTGGTTCGAGAGGATCTGCCGGGTCAACGACTCATACAGGTAGAGGGCATAGGGTGGGGAAAGATGCTTGGCGACCGCAACGAGGGCGGTTTCAGGAGTCGGTGGAGCAGCGGAGTCCGTTTGATGTTGTGGCCAAGCGTGCGAGCAAAACAGGAGTGAGATAAGCGCAGGGAAGAAAAAGCGGATGCAAGAGTGCTTCGGCAAGCTTTTCCTGAGCGGCGCTTGGTCCTTGTGGCGCATGGTTCCGGTTAGCCTGAGCTTGTCGAAGGATCTTCAACCCCAGGCCCGGGGAGCTGATCTTTGCAGCTGATCGTGTCTACGGACCCCTCTGGACGATCGCGCTTCATATTGCCGAATGTAAAGCGATCTTCATTGACACTATGCCATTCGCTTAACAGCACCGCATCCGTGAGCTCATGGACGATATGGTCCACAATCAGATCAATGTCGGGGAGGCTCTGGACCTGATACTGCCAGGTATAGGTGCCGCTCTGCTCATCCTTGGTCCGCTCGATCAGCGCCCAGCGCTCACTGTAGCCGGTGGCCCGTTGGATGATTTCGGGAAAGGATTCGATCGCCCAGAGCTGGCTGTCGCTTAAGGCTTTGGACAGACTGAAGCGGACAGTTCTGAAGGAAAAAGCCATCGCTTCAGAATAGCCGGTGGGCGAGGAGATGGTCAACCTGCGTTCAGAATTGACCGGCGCCTTGCTCTAGAGGTAGCCTTAGAGAAATTGGGGTCAGAGTCGAATTAGAAAACGGTTCGTGGAGCTGTGAGTCTTGGCTAATTCGACTCTGATCCCATCTCCCTTGATGGAGGCCCTATGGCGAATTATGTGAAAGTGGCGTCTGTCTCGCAGGTGGCACCCGGAAGTGGAATCGTGGCCAGCGTGAACGATAAGGAGGTGGCGGTCTTCAACGTGGACGGTACATTTTACGCCATT
>Ga0184638_1000298_pt1 | contig 13434 bp, 11 predicted proteins | sample PLM31_50_b2_FD_133141 | JGI IMG/M metagenome (GOLD analysis project Ga0184638, IMG submission 133141) | Groundwater sediment microbial communities from an aquifer in East River, Colorado, USA - PLM3-1_50_b2 | ecosystem: Environmental > Terrestrial > Soil > Riparian zone | place: USA: East River... | reverse complement strand
TACGAGCTTGGCTGGCCGGGCCTGGAACTGCTCACTCTATCCTACCGATACTCGATGATGATGCTTCATCCGGGACCGCGGCGCCACCGAGAGATCCGTGTCCCGGGCCAATCCATTCGGGCGACGTGAAGCACCTCCAGCTGGGCGGCCGGGGTTCTACCAGTTCACGGCGATTGACGAGGCGACTCGCTCTCAAGGACTCCGCGTTCACGCCCGATCTTTCCTTCCGTTTCGACGATGTCGTCTCCGACGTGATCGGGCCCTAAACGCGGACCGACGGCCGTGATAGTCCGTCGCCGGTTCGCATAGGCACGGCGTCCGGCTAGCTACGCTCTGTTCGAGCGGCGGTCGGCACGCCAAGTCGCCGACGTACCTGATCCTCGATCCAGGCATAGGTCCGCTCCAAGCCTTCCTCCAGCGAGATCGTCGGCTCCCAGCCCAGCACCTTCCGCAGCCGTGTATTATCCGAGTTGCGGCCGCGGACCCCCTGCGGACCCGGGATGTGCTTCTTCGTCACGCGAACGCCGCCGATCTGCGCGACGATGTCGACCAATTGGTTGATGGTCACCATGCGGTCCTGCCCGAGATTCAACGGCTCCGCATAATCGGACTCCATCAGCCTGTGGATTCCGGTAACGCAGTCGTCGATGAAGCAGAATGATCGAGTCTGCTCACCGTCTCCCCAGACCTCGATCTCGTACGCGCCGGCGAGCTTGGCCAGGGCCACCTTCCGGCAGATTGCCGCCGGCGCCTTCTCCCGACCGCCGTCCCACGTGCCGAGTGGACCGAAGATGTTGTGGAAGCGGACGATCCGGGTCTCCATCCCGTACTCCTGGCGGTAGTGCGTACAGAGTCGCTCCGCGATCAGCTTCTCCCAGCCGTAGGCATCCTGTGGCTGTGCGGGATAGGCGTCTTCCTCCCTGAGCGGTGTGACGTTGGCGTCCATCTGCCGGTATTCGGGGTAGACGCACGCCGACGACGTGTAGAGATATCGACGAACGCCGTTGACCCGCGCCGCGTCGAGCGTGTGGAGGTTGATGAGCGAGTTGTTGTGGAGGATCTCGGCGTGATGCGCGGAGATGAACCCCATACCCCCCATATCGGCCGCCAGAGCGAAGACCTCGTCGACGCCGCGCGTCGCTTGCAGGCAGTTATCCCACCGCCGTAGATCCAGCAGCTCGAATTCGTCGGCGTCCGTCGGACGGTATTCGGGGCGCTTGAGATCCACGCCACGCACCCAGTCGCCGGCGCATTTCAGATGAGTGACCAGATGATGGCCAATGAACCCGCCGGCCCCGGTGACTAATACTCGCTTTGCGTTCCTCATGAATCGTCCCCTTTCACGCTTTCAGGCCCCGACAAGTCGCTCATGAAACACCTCATGCATTTCATCGCATACCCGAGTTAACTGCTCCTCAGTAAGCGCAAGACCCGACGGAAGATACAAGCCGCGCCGGGCAATTCGTTCTGCTACAGGATAGTGCTCGTTGACGAAGAGGCCTCGCTTATGGAAAACCGGCTGTTCGTGCATCCCCCAAAAAAAAGGCCGCGTCTCGACGCCCCGCTGTTGCAATCTCAGCGCGAGCTGAGTCGCATCCATCTCAACCTCTTCAGACAGGACAACCCCATACATCCAATAGACGTTACGAGCCCAAGGTTCTTCCGCTGGTAATTGCACCCCCTTGATATCTTGCAGCCGCCGGGTGTATTCAGCCCCCATCCAACGCTTACGAGCGACTATTTCATCGATCCGCTGCAACTGTCCCAGCCCCACAGCAGCCTGCAAGTTCGTCAATCGAAAGTTGAACCCCAGTTCTTCATGGAGGAAGCGCCGACCTGCTTGGAAACACAGGTTCCTTTGAGAGCGGGCTCTGTCAGCCAGTTTCACGTCGTCCGTCAAGACCATGCCGCCCTCGCCCGTGGTAATGAGTTTATTGGCATAGAAGCTAAAGCAACTCAGGGCGCCAAAACTGCCGCAGCGACGCCAGCGTGATTCAGTCCCATTCCACTTCGAGAGGTACTCGGCGCCATGCGCCTCCGCCGCGTCCTCGATAATGGCGAGGCCGTGTCTTTCCGCTAAATCCAAAAGCGGGTCCATATTGACCGGATGCCCATAGATATGCACCGGCATTACAGCGCGAGTCCGCGGTGTGATCTTATCTTTCAGCTGATCGACATCCATGCACCAGGTCCGAGGATCGGAGTCCACCAAAACCGGTACGCCGCCGTTGCGACAAACGGCAAGGGCGCACGAGATGATTGTAAAGCTCGGCATGATGACTTCATCCCCCGGTTTCAGCCCCAAACAGGCCACTGCAAGTTCCAAAGCTACCGTTCCGTTGCTGACGCTAATTCCGTGCCGTCGCCCGCAATAGTCCGCCCACCCCTGCTCGAACTCGTTGATATACTTGCCAGCTGAAGAAACCCAACCGGTGCGCACGCATTCCAAGACGTACTCTTGTTCGCGCTCGCCCAGAATTGGCTCATTCACAGGAATCATGCTTTCATTCTTTGGCATGGAGTAGTCTCCCTCGGACTCTTGGTAACCATGCGAGCAGGGTTGCCCGACACTTTCTTCGCCTGGCTCCGAGACAAGCGGTTCAGGGGACGCGTCGACTCACAATCAGTGCGCTCCAATCATTCGTCGTAGGCGGGGAGTCTGCATCCTGCCACGTGCCAAACTGCAGGACTTCGAGCTCGTGCGCCTGCAGGAGATTGTTGATCTCCTTCCTGAAAAAGAACCGCATGACATGATTATCAGCGAACCGGTCTTTTATTCGATCTTCCTGAGTGACGATCACTTCGTATGTAATATTGACCGTTGAGTCGCTGGAGTTTAACTCGGCCCGAGTGAGCCGCAGAATTCTGGCTCCGTTAGCCTCAAATTCCTTCCAACGGTTCGTCGGGCGCAGTGACAGCACGCTGGGGCCGTACCAAAAATCGAAAATGAGCAGACCCGCGGGTTTAAGGCGTGAGACGACGTAACTCAACAGGCGATCGAGGGCATCGTTCTCGACGATGTACGACATCACGTCGAACAACAGACAGAATATGTCGACGGAGCCTTCAGGAATGGCGGTCAGCTCGCTGTCGTGCAAAAATTCTATGTTCTGCAGTCCCTTTGTCTTCTCGCGGGCCACCGCCAGCATGGTCCGGCTGCAGTCGATTCCGTAGACCTTGATGCCCCTCTGAGCAAAGCGGCACGCGTGATTACCAGTTCCGCAGCCGTAGTCGACAATAGTCCCCGCCTCTACCCCGTGTCGGCGGGCAAACTCCAGCACCTGTGAGACTTCAAATGCGTAGTCCTTTTCAGCATACATCGCGTCGTATAGCTGTGCGTAACGCTGTTCGAAAGGCAAGATTGCTCCTCAGCCCTAAGGCGACCCTTTCCGTTGCGTAAGATGGCTCCTAAAATTTCACCGGGTTGTTTTGGAACCATGCAATTGTGCGTCTGAGGGCTTCGCTCAAAGACACTTCTGGCCGGGTCGCGATCACCGAATAGAGTTTGGAGTTGTCGCTTTGCAGGTGCCAAATCTCCCATGGTCGGATTCTGGATTTATCCGGTATCACGTCGATCTCGACGTTCATGATGTTGGCGATCAATTTGGCAAGGTCATAGATTTGAATGCCTTCTTCGGAGCCCATGTTGTAGACTTCGCCAAACTCGCCTTTCTCCAAGAGTTCAACTGCCATCCTGACCGCATCGCCGGCATACTGGAAGTCGCGGAAGGAATTGTTGCCGAGCCGCACGGTTCGCCGTTGGCCGTCGGGCCAAGGTGCCATAAGTTGCTTGATAATTTCCGGGATGACATAAGGATGCGTCTCATTTTCGCCTACGCAATTGAATTGGCGCAACGCGATCACCGGCGTTTGAGCTTCCTTCCAGCGGACCTGCACAAAGCCATCCGCAGCCACTTTTGAAACTCCGTAACTGGAATGAGGCGTGACATAGTCAGATTCTTTGATTTTGCCATCTATATTGCCGTAGATTTCGGCGCTTGATACCTGCAAGATGCCTTTGACGTTGGCGTCTTGCGCGGCGTTCATTACCTTCAAAACGGCAAAGGCGTTGATGTTGAAGACATGCAAGGGTCGTTTGAAAGATACCGGAATGTATGGCTCCGCAGCGTAGTTGAAGACATACTCGACGGGATGCTCTTTGAAGAGGTGTAAGAGTGATTCCTCACTAGCGGTGATGTCGAACCATTGGAAAGTCGCCTCGGGGTGGATGAATTCGCGGCGACCATTGATGAGATTGTCGAGAGCCAACACTCTGCAGCCGCGGTCCTTGATCAAGTGTTCGACCAAATGAGATCCCAAAAACCCAGCGCCCCCGATTACCGCAACCGATGTGTCTCGTATTGTTCTCTTAGAGTTTTCCATGAGTTTAGTTCCCCCATTCACAGTATTGTTAAGGTAATCGTGCGCCTACTGATGCCACCGTCCTGGAAGGTCGATTTGAAGGGAAGGTAGATCGTTGCCCAGACCGACGATCGTGGGATAGCCCGAGGCTACTATCGAAGCCCCGCACGGGAGTAGCCTTCCTCCTCGATCTCAAAGATAAAGCGCTTCGTCAGATTGCCGTAGTGGGGATTCTCAGGATTGGAGAGAAAATCCCAAGTCCAGACCTGGATCTCATATGCTCTCACCCTTCGTCCTGGCCGAGCCTTTCTATTGTAGGCCCTAGCCTCGGCCGTGAGGAACTGCCTGCAGACCTCGGTGGGCATTCTCTGCGCGATACACCTTTCAAGGGTTGCTGAATAGCGGCCATCTAAGGCCAACGCACCAATGCCCTCCTCGAGGCGTGCGAGGGAGATCTCGCCCGACTCGTAGTGGGCCAACACCTTGTGGTATTCAACTTTCCCCGAAGTATTAGATCCTGAGTACAGATGCCACGAGGTCAACGGATAAAACTCGATGCGGTAGAACCAACAGAGCAGCGCGACTCCGATCATCGCGGAGAGCGCTAAAGCGGAGCCGAAGCTTCGGTTAGCGTCCCCTGTTGTGGTACCCTCCCCTCGCGTACCTTCCCCCGAAGGCTCGACTGGACAGTGGGAATCGCACCAGAGAACCCGCCGCCGGTTACGGGCCACGCGGCCGTAGACGGACGCGCCCAGGAGGGAGATCCCCGGCAGCAATAGCCATGGAGCCAGCGGCCAGAGTGCCGGGATTGCCAACGCGAGGCGCTGGTACGCGCCAAACCCTCGATAGGCCTTGCCTCGAAAGACGACATACATCTCCTCTTCCAGATCTCGTAGCGCCAGATTGAGCCCAAGGCGACGATTGTAGTCATCAAGATCCAGGCGCCGGAAGTCGAGGAATTCGAGCCGGGTGAAGAGGTCCAACGAAGTCAGCAAACGAACGGTCCTACAACAAAGAGGACAGAGGCCATCATACAGTACCTGAAGACGACCGCGTTTGATTGCAAGGCGACCGCCGATCACTTTTCGGACCGGGGTGAAATCAAAGAAGACAAGTTGCAGGAGAATAAGGTCGAAGAAAAGGATTCTCTGCAAGAGCAGGATGCCGATATGCATCATTATTGCCGCGACTGGGAAGATCCGCCGAGCGACGTGGGAGAATAAGACCATTCCGAATAATGTTTCACTGCAAAGAGCGACTATGCCCAGCAGAGCTAGGAAGATGTCGGGGACATGAGTTAGATACAAGGATAGAGCCCAATCGAACTCCCGCGGAGTGAGAGTGTCAATATAGAGGTTCGTCCTCATATTGGTTGCATTCCACCAGTAAAAGCCCCCGTCCCGCAGCTTACCCAAACCATTCGCGACGTAAGGCAACGCTATCGTCACCCAGCAGGCGTACCGCGACCAGCCGTAGACAGGCGATGCGCGATCGGCGTCTGGCACGGTGCGTCCTTGGGAGATCTTCCACAAGCGATCGATTGACCAACCGTCCCCGCAGGGCGTAAAGGATAGAACTGTCATGACGTAGATCGGCACTAAGTTTTGGTGCCAGAAGAAACTGTAGTCGATGAGAATACCGAAGAATACGAACGTGCAAAGCGCGCCCAGAGGAATGACGATCCGTGTTCGCCACCCAATCAGTCCTAGAAACAGGATCAACTCCGTGAGCCATTGGAAAGCCCGGAGACTGGCCTCACTGGTGACCAATCTCTCGGAACCGATGCCAAGGGTGTAGAGATACTGCGTCATCCCAAAGGATTGGCGCATGTCTGCTGGGAGCAGGGCGATGCTGGGCAAATCTTCGATGAGTGTCCCTAGAAGAAGGATCAAGCAGGTCCACATTCTGATGGCGCCGAGTGACCCGGGTGTCGTGGCACCTACCACTCTCCGGAAGAAGGCGGGGCTACTGAACACCAACACGATGAGCCAGAATCCGAGACCCGTCAGCAACCCGGGTATGGTTACTGCATTCCAGTCCTGTATGTACTTACTCACGGGATGCGTCGCCTGCCCGCTAATCATGCGGTTGAGAAAAACCCAACTCTCGCCGCGGTAAGCGCTCTCAATGACCGCTGGCACAACCATCTTTGCGGAGAAAATCCACAGGCCCAGCGAGATGACCGTGAGGGCTAGCCACAGGCGGATTCGACCCGTCATAGAACGATTATTCCTTGGTCCGTGCTCTTTCATGACTTGAAACATCAACGGACGGAATCCGCTGGGTAGCGACCGCGGGCGTCCATCGAACGCCTCCGTTCGTTGGCGCTACGAAGCACGTGAAGGGACCGCAGCGGACAAGTCCGAACCTGAATACTGCCGCCACAGGCGCTCGCAGATGTCGGGACGTTCACTTGGAAACGCGGCAATGTCGTAGTGCCAACCGTCAATCGAACGCCTGCGAAGTGAGAAACGTCCAAGACTTTCCCATACATCGTGTCCGGGGCGGCGCACACGAAGTAAGGGTTGACCTTCATTCGTAAAGATCAAGAAATGATCATACCCAAGATCCATTAAGAAATCTGCGTGACTGAAATCATTCTCCCCTGAAATTGTGTAGGAGTACGGGTCCCATTCGTAGAATGCAACGGGCCTCGCAGAGGCTAATACTCCTTTAGCGCCACGTAATATGGCTGGGTCAAATCCATCCGTATCAATTTTGATGACGTGGGGAGCAGAAAACTCCGGATAATCTCTGAGCAAGTCGTCGAGAGTCTGCGTTTGGAGCAACTCGCCAGCTTCGTCGAGGGCAAGGGTTGAAGTTCCGCCATGGTTCACATGAGAGAAAAATCTCCCTCGCGTTTCGGAACTTCGGTCCGAAAGAATTGCCTGTGCAATAGTGACGCCCGTGATTTGCGATGTATTCAGTTTCAGATCCGGAATAAAGTGAGGATCGCCATCAATACATAAGACCTTTGCGCCAGGCGCGAAACGCGCCAACAAGAGTGCGGTGTCGCCAATGTTTGCGCCCACGTCAATCACATGGGGTTCGTGGACGTTCAATGCGAGCACAATGTCGGCCAAGGGGCGCCCAAAATCGGGCAAGTGCGCAAGGATCCTCGGCAAATGGTGCGAGGAATCGCATTCTAAAAAGAATGTGCCATATCTAATTCGGACCCGACCGTTGTCCGGTGGGGCCGTATTGGCCCTCCTTACGAGCATTCTTGCTGCGACAATGACGATCGGAGGCGTGATTGCTGCTAGGAATTGTCTCAGTGTCATACTTAGTCCCTTTAGTTCCGAGGATAATAACGGCTGACAATCTCTGTCAGCTCGCGCATGCGACGGGCATAGGTATGCTCTTGCAGCGTTCGTTGCTGACCCGCATGAGCAATGGCCTTCCGCTCGGCGTCGTGTCCTTGGTAATACTGGATAAGCTCGGCGCACTCTTCTGGACTCCGGTAAGCTACCACCTCTTTGCCTGGTTCAAACATCTCGGGAAGGTTTTCTTTCCAGTCGGTAATGAGCATGGCACCCATGGCCGTGGCCTCGTAGAGACGGATATTGTTCGCGTAAGGAAGAACATCTCCATGGTGATTGAGTGTGATCTTGGAGCGAGAGAGAATCTTATACATCTCCCGTCCCCATGCAACACCCTGATAACAGCTTCGAATGGATGAACCGGGTGCGAGTTGGTCAACGCGCGGCGTCCAGACCTTTACTTGAGGGAAGCGAGAACAAAGAACCTCTAACAGCGCGACCCTGCTCCTGTGGGAGGGATGGAAAGAGCCTATGAAAGTAGTGTCAAAAGGTCTTTCTTCGCCGTCCATGCACGATAACCACGCTGGGTCAAAGCCTAGGCGATGGAGCTCGGCGGGGACACCCATATGACGAACCTGATCAACGTAAGGTTGAAATGAAGAAATGAAAAGATCGTAGCAACCGAGGTCCGTGGGCAACGGAGGTCCCGCGTGCTGCCCCATTAACAATCGGACATACGGCTTCATCTCCTTCAAAAAATTGCAGCGGATAAGATACATGTCATGGTTGAGTAGAACATCGGGTTTGTGGTACCTGATCTGTGTGGCGCGGCTGTCATAAAACCAGTCTTCGTCGCGCATGCGGGAGAACCACGGCACGATTCCTCTTCTCAAGCGAAATTCCCATCGGTAATCTGCCTTCACCTTGAACCCGGTCTCACGGAGCCAGGCCTTCTGCATATATCTGTTGTTGGTGTAGAAGTCATACGACTCATGTCCGAGTTCTCTCAAGTAGGTCGAGTAGACGTGGGGTCCCGGAAATAGACTCTCGAGGCGAGCTAACATCTGCTCTTCATAGCGCCTGCGATTCAGTCCCGGGTTCTCGGCATAGAGCCAGTCAAGGAACTCCGTGTAATCAGTCGTCAGAATCATGAACCTCACGATCAGTCACCTCTCCGGCGAGAACGACACGAAAGACAGGGCTGATCCCGATGGACCCGATCCTCGAACAACAACTTGACCTCTAGCTCGTTCCAGGGCACGTTCAGTGGTGCGGCAGGGATGGCTCTTGGCGGATCGGATGGCAGGCGAGGCGCTGATTTGCCGCAGGCTGGTCCCGTTACGAACGAATGCCTTCGAAAAGAAGCCGTCGCCCCAGCCGTCCAACGTCACCAGCAATAAATCGTCAAACCCGGACAGGACGAGTCCGCCGACCGCGAAGGCGCGTCTCGACGTCCGCCTATCGAACGAGCCGCGCGATCTCCGCAGCGACCATTCCGGCAATGGAACCCTTCGTCGTTCGCCTCCAATTTGGCTCATCAGACAACACGACCGGGCCCGGATTTCAAGCAGGCACAGGTTCTCCGCCTGGCTCAGGCTCTCGAGCTGTGCGGTTCGGCCGACAACGTCCTTGAGGTAACGGGCCACGGGCGGCAAGGTGTCGTGTTTGTCGTCATTGCGAACGCGCGCTGGCCCGTGACATCGATTCAAAAGATACCGCTGTCGTGGTTCCAGGAAGTTCGCATCGATCGCTAAGGGGGCCGAGGGACCCATCTCGCGCTTCTTGAATTCTGCGAACGGATCCTTGTTTTCGCCTCTTCGAGTATCGCGATCAACGCTCGGCGATAATCGTTGGGCGTGTAGGCCGCCAGCCGTTGCCGACCCGCCTCGGCCACGGTGTAGCGCAAGTTCTCATCCATCCAAAGCTGGTAGATCCCATCCGCGATAGCCTCCGCTGAACGGGGGTCCACCAACACTGCCGCTTTTCCTGCTTGCTCCCTGACACCCCGAATGTCAGAAGTCAGCACTGGACAGCCGAACCCCCACGCCTCCACGACAGGAATATTCGCAGGGCCAAAAAAGGTCGGCATCACCAATGCGGTTGCACCTGCGTACAGCCCCGACATGTCTTCGTCCGGTACATAACCAAGATAGAGGACTTCTCCTTCAAGTCCCAGTTGGCGGCGGAGCGTCATGACGTCACGGAAAGTTGCCTCTCGGATCTCACCGCTGTGAGAGCCGCAGAACGCGACGGGAATCTTTAGCTGGCGCGCTTGCCTTAACAAGCCTAAAGCCTGAACGATACGGATATGGTTCTTGTGGGGCCAGAACTGAGCTGGATAGAATAAATAGCGCTCTGGTAAACCGTACGTCGCCCGCACCCGCTGCCGCGCGCTTTCGGAAACATCCAGCGTTAGGTAACTTGCCGGTATGTACGGCAGTACCTTTACTCGGTCTGGCGTGACACCGTACGGTCCGTAGAAATTTAAGATATCATCTCTGCCCACCTCTGAATCGGCGAGCAGTAGCGTGGCGTAACGCGCCCCGTTGCGGAAACGGTACTCTCTCCATTCCCACTCTCCGTTTGCTGAAACCTCCGGAAACTCTGGCTGGAGTCGGTGCTGCAGGTCAGGAATCGCCATCACATAAGGGAGGCCGGCCTCAAAGGAGAGCCGATCGGGTACCGGATATAGCATTACGTCTATGCCGCAGCTACGAAACCAGCGGTTCATATCCGGCCGAGACCTGACTACATCGGGGTCAGAAAAGTGCTCAGCTAATGGCAGTTCTTCCTGCCGCGGGGCTCGCCGCAACTGCCGCCTCACCCATCTCCATGCCTTGCGATGCGGCCCCTCGCCGACAATCCGCCCCAGCGCATCCCAGGTCCGCTGTTGCAGCGACGGAGAACGCCTCGGCGAGAGGGGCTTTAGTGTCCAGGCGTGTCCATTTGCTGCTGACAGGGCGGGATGAGGGCTTTCAGGGGCAAACACCCAAAATTCGTCCTCGCACCCATCATTCCTCAATTCCGCCAGGGCGCGAAGCATCGTAAGACTATATTGATAAACACCACCCCACGAGGGGTTCAGATTTGGGACGACGCCGATGCGCATGATTCCTTCACTTCACCAATCGGTAGGACGCCAGGCGTTACCGACCTGCGTCAGCCGCGGAGATGCTCGTCAACATTCGATGACTTCGGACCGAGAGAAACAGTCCAGGTGTGTTTGACCAGAAAACCATCTTCATGAGTCTTCAATTGGCCGGTACCGAAATGGTCCCCTGCAGCAACATGCAGAGAGCCTGCCTCTTGCACCCAATCGGCAAGGACACCTCCGACTGTCGAGAACAGGTTGAAGACGTAGCGGCCCGGTGCGAGAGGCAGCTCAGGGATGTGGCAGACAACCTGCCCAGTCGGAGGGAGGCCTTCGAAAGGATGCCCACTGCCCTCGCTGGAGCAGGTAAACATGAATTGCCCCGAGGTCGTATAAAACGAGATGTGAACATCCAGTCGAGAAATCGGCTTTTCGTCTGGTGAACCATACGATACTGCAATAGCGATGTCTTGCCCCGATAGTGCCCCGTCAATGGGTCTGGTTTTGGCGTCTAAGATGGCTACGTCTTGAAACTGTATCTCCCCACTCCCTTGACGATCTTTCCTTTGCCCCAATTGCGTCCGAGTAGCAACTGAAGCGTCAGCGAGGTACCGTTCCACAACACTTCTTGGCGATCCCTCTGCTATGAGTTGACCATTGCTCAAGAGATAGCACTTTGAGCAAAGACCCTGAATTGCCGCCATATTATGGCTCACGAACAAGACGGTTCTGCCTTCCCTCGTCACATCCCGCATCTTGCCGAGGCACTTCTTCTGGAAGGCCGCATCCCCTACCGCAAGGACCTCGTCGAGAATGAGAATCTCCGGCTCGAGGTGAGCGGCGACGGCGAAGGCCAGACGTACATACATGCCGCTTGAGTACCGCTTGACCGGTGTGTTCATGAACTGCTCTATCCCGGAGAAGTCCACGATCTCGTGCAACTTCCGGTCGATCTCGGCTTTTTTCATGCCCAGGATCGCGCCGTTCAGATAAATGTTCTCCAGTCCGGTCAACTCACCATGAAAACCGGTGCCCACCTCCAGCAGGCTACCCACTCGCCCGTAAACCTCTGCTCGGCCTTCCGTCGGCTCAGTGATGCGGGCGAGGATCTTGAGCAGCGTGCTCTTGCCGGCTCCATTGCGGCCAACAAAGCCCACGATTTCTCCCCGCTTGACCTCGAAAGAGACGTCTTTCAAGGCCCAGATCGTACCGCCATGACCGCTGGCGGGAGACCGACGAATGAGTTGGTCGGCGACGTTGCTCGGTCGCCGGCCGATACGCCGAAATAGTGACTTGGTTCCTTCTACGAGGTGGTCGCGCAGGGTGTCATGGCGGTAAGTTGCGGTGCCAAGCTTGTACTGTTTGGAGAGATTCTCAACTCTAAGGGCGATGTCTTTCACGTTATTGAGTGGCGGCCTCTTTATCCCGAAATTATCACTTTGGTTTACTGCCGTGGGCGTTCCGAGCCATCCCGCGTGCCCGCGCCAGCACGGAATCCGGATCGGGCACATCAGTAATGAAGGCAATCGTCTCCTGCGGTAGGTTGGTTCTGTCCGCCACGCAAGCCTCGCGGCGGCCGGGATCCTTGCGTGGCGATTTTGCTTTCACACTATGCTCTCTTAGTATGGATCAGGTCGATCAGGTCACCGACATTTTTCATGCTCAAAACCTCGCGCAGTTTAAACTTGGTTCCAAAGGCCATTTCTACCTCAGTGATCAATTGGATATGGCGCAATGAATCCCACTCTTCTATATCCTCTGCGGTCATTTCCCGTGTAATGGTGAGATCTTTTTCCTGGAAAACCTTCTCGAACACGGTCTTTAACTTTCCGGTAATTTCGTCTTTGTCCATTCCTTATATCCATCACGAGCTTGGTGTGTTCGGCGATTAGAAACTCCGGCGGGCTCCTTGCTCTTCTGACTTTCACAAGGTGACAGGTGGCTTTCTCCTTGTAGCGTCTTCTAGGTATTGATTGATCAGGGCCTTGCGATCGGTTTTACCATTACTGTTTCGAGGAAATAGACTTACCCTGACGATTTCTTTGGGGATCATGTAGGCTGGAAGATGCTTTTTCAGATGTCCACCTAATCCCTCTTTCAGGTCCTTTTCACTTTCGATGAAAAGGAGAATCGATTGGAAGCCGGTCTCGTTGGTGTTCACCGTAGCCACCGCTTGGTGGTCCCCGCAGAATGCGCGGGCATGGAATTCGATCTCCTCGAGCTCTACCCGATGACCGTCAATCTTGACCTGGTTGTCAATCCGTCCCAGGTAAAGAAAGTTTCCGGACTGGTCAATTCTACATAAGTCGCCGGTCCGGTAGACTTTGTTGCCGTCATCGTTCATTCCGAAGCATTCGGCAGTTTTGGAAGGGTTGTTCCAGTAGGCAAGGGTAACCTGGTCGCCCGTGAGCCAAAGTTCGCCCTCGTCATGCAAGCTGTTCTCTCTTACGAGAAAAGCATCCATGCCCTCCATGGGTTTGCCGATGGGAACGATTCCTTTTCCCTGCGGGTGGGCCGCCTCGCCGCGCTGCCACTCGTACCGGAGGCAGAAAATCGTGGCCTCGGTGGGGCCGTATAGATTCTCGATTCTCGCGTAAGGGACACATCCCGCCCAACCGGAAAGAGTTTCGTGGCGAAGCGCTTCGCCACAAAATAGGCTGTATCGCATTTGGGGAAGGTTGATCTCCCCGAAATAAGGTCTGAGGTAATTGATGACCGAGG
>Ga0184638_1000296_pt1 | contig 13464 bp, 10 predicted proteins | sample PLM31_50_b2_FD_133141 | JGI IMG/M metagenome (GOLD analysis project Ga0184638, IMG submission 133141) | Groundwater sediment microbial communities from an aquifer in East River, Colorado, USA - PLM3-1_50_b2 | ecosystem: Environmental > Terrestrial > Soil > Riparian zone | place: USA: East River... | reverse complement strand
CTCGGCGACGCACTCGAGACCCCGTTTGGCGTAGAGGGCCAGAAGGACCTCCGTATCGCTCGTCCCGCGGAACTTGATACCGTCCGACTCCAGCGTCGCGCGCAGTTCAAGATAGTTGTAAATCTCGCCATTGAAAACGATCACCGTGGAGCCGGAGTGATCAACCATCGGTTGGTCACCGGTTTCCGAGAGGTCGATGATCGACAGTCGCATATGACCCAATCCGACGCCGACCGCTGGATCGCACCACCACCCGTGACCATCCGGCCCGCGGTGCTTCAGCATGGCGGTCATGCGACAGGCCGATGCCTGGAGCATCTCGCGCCGGGCTCCGCCACGAATCCAGAGGCCGGCTATTCCACACATCGGGGCCTCCGCCAGCGACGGCACCATCGCATCAGAGGCACTCCCAGACGGCCTGCTTGGCGGAGAGCACGGTCTCGGCAAGCGGACGTTCGGTGTTCAAATCGAGCACCCGGCTAGTCGGAAAGTGCGGCAAGACCCAGTGAGCGTGGCGGTGCCGCACGTATGCTTCTGCCTCGTCCTTGTCTCGTGCGACGTTACGCTCGATCGCGGTCGCCGCGGACAGCCGAAGTCGGAAAACGATGTCCGGGGTTCGGATTCGGTGATACAACCGCTGTTCGAGCGTGCCAAGGCGCCGGAGAGACGCCGTGCGGGGCACATCCGTCAAGTCCAGCTGTGCCCCGTCGGTAGTCCCGACGGTCGCGGACGGAAATCGATCAGTGATGACGAGAGCACCACCGGCGATCATCCGCTGGGCGCGTGTAAGCAAGCGTTTGCGACTCGAGGCCAAAATCACCGCACGAACGGCATAAAGCGTGAGCCGGGTGCGACTGACGGTTCCCGTCCCCATTCGGCGATCCGTCTCGACCTCGTGACTCCGATGCCGGGGTAGCGCACGACGCAGAAGCGGCAACAGGAGGTCAGGTAGCAGTGTCAAGAACGTTGAGGGTGGTCGTCCGGCATGGACCGTCGCTACCGACATGTGCTCGCCAAGCCACGCGCGCAGCTCACGAACGAGGGTCGATTTTCCACTCGCCTCGGGGCCGACCACGGCGATGAGCACGCCGCCTCTCAGTGGGGTCGCTCGGGGCGGTCTGCCGAGACCGCGTAGAATCGCCCAACGGATGAGTCGACCAGCCCGGGCTGCCTCGAGCCACGGCAAGCGCTGCTGCATGCAGTTGCGCAACCGCCATCGCATGATTACGCCGCTCAGGCACCGATCCACCAGGCTGCCGCTCGGCATGAGCGCACCCGACGCCCGCCGGAAGAGAGCGCTATCAATCTGAGGAAGCCAGCGATCGAGCAAGCCCTCGGCCTGCGCGAGCGTTCCTCCATTCAGCAGCCACTCGAATTCTGTGATTGCACGCTGAGCCTCTCGGTGAGCCAGTGGTCCTTCGGTCGGAGAACTGTACTCGAGCATCTTCCGAACCACGAACAGCAGAAGTTCGGCATCCTTGGCAGGAACCCAGACCCCGTCAAGGCGACGCCGGCCCGCGAGCACTAGATGCTCGAGCGGTATCCAACAAGACTTCGCGAGGCTCCCGCCAGTCACGAGCCTGAAGTACACGTGGAGATGCACGAGCCGGCCGCTACTCGGGTCGAGACCGAGATAATGGAACACGGAGGGCGCTGACAGCCAACGAGGCACCGCCATCTGCTTGAAATGCAATGCGCTCGTGAGGGCTTCGAAGCGGTCGCCGTGCTCGCGGCGCACCAGAAGATCCAGATCCCCGGTGCCCTCAAACGCCTCCTCAAGAAAGGCGTTGCTCTTCCAATGACAGTACTCGACGCTCTCGGCATCAAGGCGGTCGAAGAGTCGTCGTATCAACTCAAGCATTGGTCGGATATCGGAGCACAGCCTGTACGATCCGCTCCGCCTCTCCCTCGAAATCGCCCGGCACACCATCGTATCCGCCAACAACGAGCAACCGGGAGCTCAGCCGCGGAAAGCGCTTCAGCCGCGCGAACACACTCGAAGCCGCCTCCACGAGCAGCTCGGCGTCGATGCGGCTCAACGTCCGACGGGGTGGATCCGCCCTTTCTCTGATCCTCACCAACAGCGTGTCCTGCGGCGCCTCGATGCACACAACGAGGTCCGGCATCGGCACCAATCGAACAAACGACTCTAGGTATTCGTCGTTGACGATCGAGCTCAGCTGCACGAACACATAGTGGGCAGCATGGACGGTTCCTTCGTCCGCGAGAACGACGGTCGAATCCTCTACGCGCCGACCAAGCTCATAGAAGCCGATCTGACGCCAGACACCCCGAAGTGCTTTCAGCGCCAGGTATCGTGAGTCGGTGTAGCTTCGGGCTGCACGCCACGAAAATGCGAGGAACTCTCGATATCGCTTCAGCGATGGAACGATCACCGCACTGAGCGCCAGCTCGATGGCGATGTTCTGAAACCCCTCTCGCCCGAGCAACTTCGCCATCTGGAGCCCCGGTAGCAACTCGCGCCCATTCGTCACACGGATGCCCCGCTGCTGGAGGTTCCGACGCACTCGGGCTGCGAACGAGGTTTTGCCGGCGCCGGTCGCACCGGTGAACTCGAGAATCATCTCAGGGGAAGCGCTGTGAAGTGCATGCGGTTCGCATCACCTCACGCAGGAATCTAAGAGCCCAATACAATGCATAGGGCGCTGCGCAGAAGAACACGATTTGGAACTTCAGAAGGTTGGCGAATTCGCCCATGAAGACCTCATGCAGCGAGCCAAAGGCGAGTCCGCGCAGGAAGAGCAAGCGGATCGGGGATACCGTGTCGGCCTTGCGCGCCAAAAACCCGAGCACGCTGAACACCATCAGCGGCCCGATCAATCCAAAATTGATGTATGACTCTACAAGTTCGGAGAATGCGAAGCCCGCGCCGGTTCCTACCAGCTCCCCGAAGTATCGCTCCGTATACCACGTATTGAGGCTGTGCGCCGTCCCACCGAGAAACTTTGGCACGAGGACGGCTTTGAACGCATTGATATACGTTCGGCCGAGCTCAGGCTGGCTATTCCATACGTTCGTCCAGATCTCATCCGAAGACCGCAGTTGGAAGAAGGGGTTGTTCTCAACCCACCAGTCCCGATCCGTAAGGGTGAACGCGTAGCCAGGGTAGCCCAACAGAAAGCCGTACACTTGATTCCAGGCCCCACCGATGGACAGGAATCCGATGCCCACCACCACGAGCCATTTGGCGGGGAGCGGCCGCACCGCGTGGTGATAGTAGAAGGCCAGCGCTGCAAGCATCGTCAGTAGCATCGAGCGCCGACTCAGGACGACACCCAAGGCGAGTGTTCCCACATAGACAATGAGGAACGGCGCATTGAGAAGCCGACGGCGGCATGCGTCGTAGCCGAGAATGATGGCACCGGTCATCACGAGGTCCTTCGCGAATTTCTCGGGTCCGAGATCCTCGCTCAGCAGGTACACGTCGCTCTTAGCCATCCAGAGAAACTCAAGCCCGTTGCGGTCCACAAAAACACCAAACGCGAGCACTCCCGCAACAATGAAGACCCAGCCTACTACGCCGAATAGCGCGTCATAGCTGTCCTCGCCTGCTCGGCGACGCGACGCCGGACGGGTGATCTCATAGGCGACAACGAAGCACAACATGGCGAGCGCGTAGAGCGCGAACCGGGGATAGTCACTTGATCGGAGGCTCTGGCTTCCAAGAATCGCCACGACGATTGGCGATACGCCGAAGATGGTCGCCATGCCAATGAATGCCACCCTGAATTGGATCAGCGACAAGCCTCGTCGGACGGCGACGGCAAACAGGTAGGCCGTCGCTATGCTGACAAGCATCACAAGCAGCAGCCCCTCTGTCATCCGGGGCCGCCCTCGGTCAAAGGCGGCTCTGAGTTCGATCGCAACATGCGACCTCCCTCACGAGTGCCGCACCGCTCACCAGGAGGTTGGCGGTGATCGCCGCGACGATGGCCCACGCAGCCCCCATCGCGCCGCCGGAAGGGATCAAGATCCAGCTCACGCTGACACACACGATCACGCTGCACGTCGCCGCGACGGCCTGCATGCGGAGCTGCCTCATCACGGTGAGCGCCGTACTCACGGAAGCGAACACATAGCTCGCGATGCCCGCGACCATCAGCACCGGTAGGACCTCGGCGAACTCCACATACGCCTGGCCGTACACGAGTGCAAGGATGGCCGAGCCGGCGAACACGACGACGCCGACAGCCGCCACGCCCAAGAATGCACTGGCGCCGCAAAGCACGATGACTCCGGACACGAAGCGATCACGCTGTCTCGTCGTATAGTACCTAGCCAAACGCGGTCCAGCACTCTGTTGGAACGCACCATTCACGATGGTGCCGGCGATCAGGAAGTGCGACAAAACGGTGAGGTGCCCGACCCCTATATCTCCTTGGTAAGCCGCCAGAAAAAAACGGGGCACGCTTGTCTGAAAGGCAATGAGCGCCGTGACGAGTCCCAGAGGAGCTGCCTGCCGTACCAGACCATGTCCCCTGACGAGATCCGCTCTCCAGAACCCTCTGGGTTCCACCTTCTCGACCAGCCGCGCGTCGTACAGCAACAGAATTCCCAACGATGCGAGCACGAGAGCGCTGAGCGCCAAAAGGAACGAATGCGTCGTCATCAGAAGAAGCCCCGCGGCCGTCACTGAGACGAGCGCCTTTACCGTGGAAGACCTAGCCGGGAGGTCCATGCGCTCGTGTTTCTGCATGACAGCGAACAGGATGTCGCTGAGCCCTTCGACAACTCTCCGAAGCGCGACGAGCAGCACAACCAACAGGAACATCGATGAGTAACCGAGCAAGACCGCTCCGGCCAAAGCGCACAACATCGCTAACAGCGCAGTCGCCAATCGAACGGTCATGTACTCCGTAGCTCGATGTCGACCGTTGTAGTCGGTGGCCAGCAGCGCACGAAGATCCATGCTGAACAGGCCGAAGACCGGTGCCACGATTGCCGACGCGAGACCATAAATCCCCACCGTGGCGGGTGTCGTCGCGCGAGCGATCAGCACCACGATGCCCCACTGCTCGGCGGCGTAGGCTGAGCGGCTGGCGAGAGCTGCCAGCGAGTTACCGAGCAGCCACAACGTAGATTGCGTCCACAGCAGATCTCGCATTGCGGAGAGCGCACCGCGACCTATCACGAGGTCGGCGCCAAACCGGGAACGGGAGTCTTCTCTCCTCATGACCGGTTGCGCGAGCAAGCCTCCTCGATCATCTCCACATAAAGTGCCTCGAGCTCCCGCAACCAGCGTCCACCGTCGTAGAACGATCGTGCCAGTGCAAGCGCCTCTCGTCCAAGGCGTCGCCGATTCGTCGGCGCATCGACGACCTCCCGCGCGACACGCGCCGCTTCTTCCGCGATCGGCTTGTGACGCCCGACGAAGACGACACCTTTGCCCATCCTCATCGTTTCGCGGAACGAGGGGATGTCCGTTAGCAAGGCCGGCAGCCCACATGCAAGCGCCTCGATGAGCGAGATGCTGAGCCCCTCGGATTGCGATGTCATGATGAAGACGTCCGACGACTTGAGGAGTCGATACACCCTCTGGCGCGGGACCATGCCCGTAAACGTAATCCGAGCCCTCAACCCCTCTTCGCTCACCAATCGCTCGAGCTGGAGTCGGCTCGGTCCGTCGCCAACCAGGAGCAAATGAACCCCGGGGCATTGCCCAGCGATATGGCCGTAGAGGCGGATCAGGAACTCCTGGTCCTTGACCCGAACCATACGGCCGGTGTGGACGAACACGACGCGCGACGGATCCACTCCGTAACGCGAAAGCTCCGCCACCCGATCGACCCGTAGACCCGCCATCTCGTCTATCGAGATGCCATATGGAATCATCCGCACCCGATCTCCACCGGCCAGCAGTCGCTCGATTGCGCTATATGAGTCCCACACCGTCTGTGATGGGCACACGATTCGGTCACACAGAACAACGTTCGACATCAGCAACGTTCGGCTCGCGAGGCCATAGCTGAAATGTGTGCCCCCGTCCTCGAACAGGTTCGGCACGCCCAACCACCGGCAAACCCACCGAGTCCAGAAGGACGATCGGCTGTGATAGGTGTGCAGGAGCTGCACGTTCTCTTCGCGCACGTACTCCGCCAGCCGACGAAGACGTCCGAAACCGCGAGCATCCCCGAGAGACAGGGTTTTCACATCCGGGTAGAGATCGAAATCGGCCCTGTTGATGGCCGAGTCGTCGAAGGAAATTAGATACGGCTGGAACCGGCTCCGGTCGTGAGCGTTGACACGGACAATCGCGTCGGTAGTCGCCGCGATGTCGTTGACAACATGTGCGATCCTGAGCGGCGTCACTCGCGACTACCGCGTCAAACGACGCCACTCGATGTACTTACGGATACCCTCCTCGAGATCCGTCTTGGGTGTCCAGCCGAGGTCGAGCATCGCCCGCTCATTTGAAGCCGGGCGCCCCTGAAAGTCTCCGGAGCGCTCGCCCTCGTACTGTACCGTGACTCCCCCGACCAGTCGGCTCACAGTTTCGCCAACCTCGGCGATCGCGACCTGCCGAGGTCCATCGAGATTGAACGTCTTGTTCCTGGCTTCGGGCTGCAGCGCAGCGACATTACCCTCAGCGAGATCCTCGACGTAAATGAAGTTGCGAACCTGCTTGCCATCGCCTTGGATGACGAGCGGCTTGCCCTGCAGGGCGCGCTCCACGAAGTTGGTAATCACAGTGCCCTGCCGTCCTCGAGGGCCGTACGGAATGCCATACCTCAGGATCGAGAACTCGACGCCGTACAATCGGTGGTAGCTCCGGATATACAATTCGGCGGCCACCTTGGACGCGGTATAGATGTGATTCACATTTTCCAGACACAGCGTCGTCCTCTCGTCCAGGCGTTCGGGCCTGCCCTGACCCGGTGGCGTAAGCATGTACACCCAAACTGTGCTGGAGAAGATCAACCGACCGCCATGTCGGCGGAGCGCTTCGAGGACATTGACAACGCCTTGCGCATTGACGAGTACACTCTCTAACGGACTCTTGAAGATATCGTCCACATTGGCCATCGCCGCGAGCAGATATACCGCTTCGTAGCCACCTGCGAGTGCGACGACGACACGGTGGAAATCCAACAGGTCGAGAAAAATATGCCGCACACTCGCGCGGTGAGGCCCCATCATGTCGAACACCGTCACGTCATGACCCGCATCGAGAAGCTTGTCAACAACGTGCGACCCGATGAAACCGCTCCCCCCTATGACCGCAACCTTCATCCGGTTTCCCTTTGAACTATTGAGGCTTCCACGTAATAGAGATGACAGAACTCCGGGAACAGGCGATCCGCTACCGTGTCGATAAGGCGCGCGATCCATATTGGAATCAGCCTACCGTGGAAGCGCGACCACAGCGTGATCGGTGTGACCAGACCGATACCCGCGGAGGAATCGACACGAAAGCCGGCTCGACCCAGCCATTCCTTCAGCTCGGCGGGCGTGTACGTGTGCACGAACGGCATTTGAAACCCTCGCCAAGCCACCCAGCGCCCGTGGAGCGAATTCCTGTTAGAGATATTGACACGAAGGCGTGAACTGATAGACGCCAGCTGTTCAAGCAGTCTCATCAGGGAAACCTGATCGAGGTTCTGAGTGAACTCGATGGCGGTGACGAGGTCGAATCGCTGACGGGGAAGCACCTCTTTGACGTCCCCCTCGATGACCGTCACCCCCGGGAAGCGAGCGCGCAGGGCGCCGACGAAGTCTGTGTTCACCTCGATGGAGGTCACTCGGTAGCCACGCTCCGTGAGAAAGGAGACGATCATTCCCTTGCCCGAACCGAGGTCAAGTGCAGAAAGCCCGGCGCCTGCGGGCAGACGCTCACGGACAAGGCGATTCAGCTTACCGAAGACGACACTCCGAGGGTCTCGAGGGTTCTCCCACCATTCAGCGTAGTAGGTCAGGAGATCGGACGGGACCGTGAAACTCAACAGACGGCTTGCACCGCGGCTAGGGACTCGACAACCGCCGAGATCTCATCGTTCGTGAGGCCGGGATACACCGGCAGACAGATGTGAGACGTGCTCAGCCGCGTCGCTCCAGGAAAGTCACTCGACGGCATATCTTCGCCACACGCGGGCCAGCAGAGGCACCGAGGGGATGTGGCAGAGCGCTCGGCCCCGCACAGCGTGTAACGCTGCCAGACTGGTTCAGCGTGACACGGATCCGCGTACACCTCCCCGGTGAGCCAGACGCCATACCGCTCCTTTAGCAAGCGCTTCAGCTTGCCGCGATCGCATCCGTCGGCAAGGTATGCGACGTACTTGTAGTAACTCGACTGAACGCCCTTCGGGATTTCCACCGGCCGAATTCCCTTCACTCCGACGAGCAACTCGTCATAGCGCGAGGCGATCCTCTGGCGATCACGGACGAGCGTGTCCGCCCGTCCAAGCTGTTGTAGACCCAGCACGGCCGTGATCTCACTCATCCGGAAGTTATGGCCGACCGCACTAATGTGGTTCCCGTGCGCTGGATCCTTCCCCTGGTTCCGAATGATGTTGGCCCGGCGGCGCAGTTCCTCGTCGTTCGTCGTTATCGCGCCGCCTTCTCCCATAACTAGCACTTTAGTAGGGAAGAAAGAAAAGGCCCCAGCAATCCCAAGCGTCCCGGCGCACTGTCCATCGAGGCTGCACCCATGCGCGTGGGCACAGTCCTCGATGAGAGGGATTCCGATCCCTGAGCAGATCTGCTGGATCTCGCCCAGAGCAGGCGTGATGATCCCCCCGACGTGGACAATGATCACCGCCGCTGTGTCCTCACGAATCCGTCGGCGCAGATCATTCGGATCGAGACACAAGGTGGCGGGATCCGAGTCCGCGAATATCACTCTGTTTCCGCTGTGGATGACCGCGAGGGCTGTGGCGAGGAAGGTATTAGTCGGCACGACCACCGACCTATTTCGAATGCCGAGCGCGCGGAGGATGACTTCGAGAGCGGAAGTGCCGTTGCTGGTCGCGACGCAGTACTTGGCGCCCACGTATGCGGCAAACACTTCCTCGAACTCGGAAGTGCGTGGTCCCATCGTCAGGATTCCGCTCGCTAGGACCTGAGCGATACTGCTCGCAATGAGATCCTTGTCCTCGTTCGAGAAAGGAATGCGGAGGATGGGAACGACTGGGTGCTCGGCCATTAGCGTCTTCCCGGGGGAGAAGTAGATCGGATTACACTCAGCGCAGTTTCGCCCCGTCGGTCACACAGGAATCTCGATTACACTGTTTCGGGAGCATTCGATACGCTCGTGTCGCCGGACGCAGTGACCTCGGCGGCGGACCCGGATCTCGAGGTTAGGCGAGGGTCAGAAGTCGGCGGGCCCGTGAGTCGGACACCGCAGGCAGCTTCGAGGGAGGCTCGCCTCTGAGCTAGAGTTCTCTAGACCTGTGAGAGGGCAGCGGACGCAGCTTCGCTCCCTGAGTCACATGCTCGATCGAGTGCCAATACTATGCGATGCAAGCGCTCCCTGGCAAAGGGTTTTCGCAAGGCCGGCATCATCGTTACGGAAAGGAACCGGACAATGAATCGCTGGACAATCCTCACGTTGGTCAACTGCTTCCTCGCCGGCGCGCCAGGTCTTTTGCCCTCGATAGTCGCGACTGCCGACCGGTCCCTGTCTCTCGCGCAAGCACTCGCTGAGGAGCGCAAAGAACGGCCCCTGACTGCCCCGCTGGTTGACTCCGGGTCGTCAGGCGTTGCCGATGTCCGAGCATTTGGCGCGATCGGCGACGGTAAGACTGACGACACGGAAGCGCTGCGAGCGGCGCTAGCCGCAGTGAAGACAGCCGGTGGCGGCGTGGTTTATCTGCCCGCTGGTCAGTACCGGATCAACCCGACGACGGCCGGCGTGATCGGCACGGCGTTCAATTTCAGCCCCCAAGGCGGTAATTGGTATACCGCACTGCTCATCGACAGCGACGACGTCACTATCCGATGCGCGAGCCAGAGGGCGGTTTTTCTCGTCGCGGCTTCGGATATCGGCAAGCGGGCTAATGTGGCCATCGCGGTCAAGGGCACCGATTGGCGCCCCGTGCGGCGGGCGCGTATCGAGGGCTGCGCCTTCAATCTTCAGAACCAGACGGGAGCCGTGGCTCTGTACGCGCAACACGCGCAGGACGTCGTCTTTGTCAACAACGCCATCCGCAACCATGCTTCGACCATCGATACGGTCACGCTCGACAATACGGTTGGAGCGATCATCGCGCACAACCAGTGGCGAGACGGGAGCATCGCGACTGGGCTCTACCAGTCCAGCGATGTGACGATCGCCGCGAACACCTTCTACAACGTGGCAGAAGCCCTCGACGCCGATAAGCCGGTGACCCGAGGGGCCGGGCCGGGGGGCCACGGCATCACCGTGACGGGGAATGTCTACGACCGCGACGCGCTCGACACCGCAGGAGACGCGGCGTGGGAGATCAACGGGTTTACCGATGTCATCATCGCCGGCAACACCATCCGGAGGTCGAACAACGGCGTCCATCTGACCGCAAAGGTGCTCAACGGACAGCCCTACCCAGCCGAGCGGATCACGATCAAAAACAACACGATCGAGGCAGTCAACGGCATCGGAATCGCTCTAGGAGACATCTCTGACAACAGCTTCGTGAACCATCGAGACATTGTGATCGAGGGCAACGTCATTCACAATTCAGGCAAGGAAGGTATACGGATCCGGGGAACCAACGTGATGGTCCGGGGCAACATCATCCGCCGCAGTGGCGGCTTCGGAGTCGAAGCCGCCCAACTGCTAGCGGACCGCGGTTACAACGTCAACCGTCTTACCCACTTCGTGATCGCCGACAATCTCGTCTCCGATGGGACTCGGTCGGGAATCTACAGCGCTGGTGGGATTCACGGGACTGTGAGCGGCAACCGTGTGTATCACAATGGCGCGATGGACCCTAGCATTCACCTGATCGACGCTAACAACGTCATCCTCATTGGGAACTCGACCAGCGATGGGGCCGAGGGGATTCGCATGACGGTGGGGGCCGGAGCGGTCGGCGCCAGGAATCTCCTGATCGGGAACGTGGCCCTGGAGGCTCAGGGCTTTCGATCGGTCGGAGGCGCGACGGACCAGACGACCCTAGGCAACGTCGGCACCTACGTACCGGTCCTCCAGCAGCGATAATTCGGGGGCGCGTCACCCTACGCGCCCCGATCAGTTCATCCGTCGACTTCGGCGACCCGGCTCCTTGGCAACGAGGTCGTCGACCGACTCACTGGAGCGAGAGCAGTATAAGGATGTCGCCACGCCCTTCGGTCAACGGCTCGAGAGCCTTACCAAGCACCGTTCCCGGGCGGTGAATCGAAACCCCTCCGACGTCGATTGGGGCCGAACGCATCGCGTGGCCGAGCGTAGCGCTGCTCACGAGGAGGTCTCCAATCGCAATTGGCCCATTTTCCACGCTCGCTTTGACTTTCACTCTGCCGCTATGAGCCACTACGGCTTTCCCGTCTCCCGGTGTTCCCAGAGTGATTCCTGGCTGCGGGGATATGACCCCGGCGATTCGCGTGTCGTAAGAATGCGAGGCCGCCAACACGCCATCCACGCGTTCTGGATCGATGATCAAGACTGTACCCGCGGAGACTGGGCCCCGCACCCTCACCCATTCGGCGATGTCCTGATACTGCGCGATGACGTTGGTCCCCGATAGGGTGCCATCGAAACGGCCGTTTCCCACGACATGAAACTTCTGCGCCGGATTCGACGTCCCGATACCGACGTTGCCGGCCCCCGTAACTCGAAGGCGTTCCGTGTCGCCCGTGCCAAGCACGATCGGCTGTGCGCCACCATGGGAGATCACAATCGGAAACCCGGTCGAGCTTGAAGCAAAAAGCTTCACACCGCGTCCCACGCCGGAATGCGATCCAGCAGTCGCAGATCCTTGCGAAAGATAGGTCATAGATCCTGAATCCGATGTCACCGTCACAAACCTCACAGTGGGATCTACACTGCTCCCTATCATAATGCTGCCCATATCAGTCCACTGGGCCAGAGCATATGAACTCCCGAGAATGACCATCGCCGCGACAAGCGCTCCTCCCTTGACTCTTTTCCAGCTCAACATGTTTGGCCCCCTATAGTGCGATTAGTGCGATCTGTACCGCCGTCTCCTTCGAGGTCGGGCGCTATTGCGTGGCCCATCGTCGTCATGAGCAAGTCTCCAGTGGCGATGGGGCGGCGCCACCTTAGCACGTAACTGCATCCATCCACTGTGGGCACCGCCCCGTCAGAAAGAATCGTCGAGGCCAGTGAAAGTCGTGCACAGGGGGTGCCAGGCAGCGGGCGCAGTCGGTATTTCGAGCCATAAATTCTTAAATCACGCGAACTTACCGCTCGGCATGAGTTCGACCGGCGTATCCGAATCGAGACGAGCGAGCCCATGCAGTGTCAGTTCTTGCTGCTGTCGTGCCCTCTTTGGCATCTGTTTTCTCGCGTCGACGCGCTCGAGTGTCTGAGGTACACGGACAAGTAACGTGCCGCGCGCGTTGCACGACTCAAGGGGCACCAGACCGCCTCCGCTCCGTAGCGGGTCCTTCATGAATCGCGAGCGGTTCCGCATGACGCGCCCGCGGTGCCTCTGGTTCATGAGGATCGTGTGGATCGTCGAGGCCGGCCAGCGCTTGCGCTGCGGGCCGCGGCGGGTCTCCTGCGAGGCGAACGGTACCCTACAATCCTAGGCGGCTTACTTTTCAGAGAATTACGATGAGACTCGCCTGGGCAGCGGTAGCAGGGTACGTCGCAGCGGTAGCAGGGTACTTCATAGTGGGGAGACGGTCCTCCGCAAGGAAGCCGGTAGGCTCGCTGTGAAACCCGGCGGTCGTAACAGCTAGCGAAACGACCGGGTCACCTCGAGGCGTACAAGATGATCGAAGCCGTCATTGCCGGCCCGGAAATGCCTGTTCTTGACGTCACTCACGAGGTACTGCGCGAACAGGGAGTAGCGGTCCCAGAAGCGCCAGGAGACGTCGATGCCGCCGCCCAGGCGCTTTTCTTGAGGTCCCGGGAACCCGTTCACCGTGCTGCCGATGACAGCGCGATCGGCCAGGAATCCGAGCATGAGGTTCGGGGTGAGCCGGGCCGTAACGCGGGCAAAGAGATCGCGACCGTCCGCGCCGATGAAGTCCGAGATGACGTGGCCCCGGGTCCAGTAGCCGCTGACAAATTCGGTGTGATTGAACGACTGGGGAGACGTCCGCGCGTATTCGATCCGGGCGTCGAGCCAGTCCTGCCCGAAGAGCCCGAGAAAGTGCACGCCGCCCACGCCGCCGACGGTGATTCCCTTCGGCAGAAAATTCGAGGCCAAGAAGTGACCGACGCCGGTGCTCGGGCCGCACTCGCCGCAGGTGTCGTCCCAGGAGAACTCGCCGTAGAGCCGGAGGTCGCGGCTCGGGAAAAAGTAGCGATCGAGGTTGCGGAAGCGCAGCTCGCCGTCG
>Ga0184638_1000293_pt1 | contig 13504 bp, 10 predicted proteins | sample PLM31_50_b2_FD_133141 | JGI IMG/M metagenome (GOLD analysis project Ga0184638, IMG submission 133141) | Groundwater sediment microbial communities from an aquifer in East River, Colorado, USA - PLM3-1_50_b2 | ecosystem: Environmental > Terrestrial > Soil > Riparian zone | place: USA: East River... | reverse complement strand
CCAGATGGAGCGCCAGGGTCCCACCGAGACAGAAACCGATGGTACCGACGCGGCCGCCGCGACCACGATTGCGCAACCAGTCGATGGCGACCGATAGGTCCTTGAGCGTCCGGTGCTCGTCAAGCCGTTCGCGACGCGCCAATGCGGCCTGCCTGGTCCGCTCTGGCAACGGACCCTCCCGGGAGAACAGCTCGACGCACAATCCCGTGAACCCAGCGACGGCAAGGCGGACCGTCAGGTCCTCGTAGAAGGAGCTGCGCCCGTACATGTCGGGGACGAGGAGCACGGTCGCCCCGCTGTCCCCCTCTGGTCGAGCCAGGAGCCCGGGCATCGCCCGTTGGCTGTCGAGGGGGATCTGGACCTCCCGCTGGACGACGCCGGCCGATTCCGTCGCTATCGGTACCGGCGCCGGCGGATGGCACATCCTCCGCGTCCTCCTGATTCGGCATCGACCGACAAGAGTGTTCCTCTTCGGAACACGGGTAGGCAAGAACGGCGCTCGGCTGGGGGCCGCGAGGGCTTGACGCTGCTTCGCGACGTTTGCGTGGCACCGGGACCGAGCACAATTTCGGGAGACTGTCTGGAGGTGTTTGCATGATGGCGCTGCGAACAACCGGCCAGACGCTGGCGGATCCCTCGGCCCGCAGCCGCTGGTTCCATGAGCTCCTGGACGCGGACCTCGACAGGAAGGAGTTCCAGGGGTACGCGCTGGCCGCCACCCTGGCCTGGTGCCGCGACACGATTCCCTTCTATCAACGGGCCCATGCCAGGCTGCCGATCCCGTCGGGAGTCTCGGGCCTGGGATGCTATCCCGTCCTGCCGTCGAGCAGCATCCAGCAGTATCGCCACCCGGTGCTGAGCGACGCAGTCGAGACCGATTTCCTGCTCTTCTCGACCGGGAGCACCGGCCACGTGAAGTACATCCACCGCAACGTCGAGGAATTCGCGCACCTGGAGGCCTTTCGCGACTGGTGGTTCCCGAAGACGGGGTACGGGTATTCGTGGGAGCGCCGACCGCCGGAGGCTCGCTACGTTGTCGTGGACATCAACCACGGAATCCGCTTTATGGAGCGACGCCGCGGCCCGTTGCTGCTCCACTACCTCCCCTTCCAGTCCCCGCGGCACAGCGCGGTGGCCCGCGAGCTCCTGCAGGCCCACAGCGGCCCCGGGGAGGACTACGTGTTCACCGAGATTCGGGGCCAGTACGCCAAGGTGCAGCTCCTCACTCTCGTCGCCGAGCGCGAGGGTTGGGCGGCCCAGGACCTGCCGATCCGGCACGTCCTGTACGGCGGGTTCTGGCAGACCGAGCGCTGGCGTCGCCGCACCCGCGAGGTATGGGGCGCCAGGCTCCTGCAGGAATACGGGTTGACCGAATTCCACCAGAGCTACGCCACCGAGTGCGTGCATTGTGGCTGGTACCACTTCGCCCCGATCGTCGTCGAGGAGGTGCGGGACCCGCACGATCCGAGCCGTGCCGTCGAAGGGGGAGTGGGCCGCCTGTACCTCACGCATCTCTTCCCTGCCTGCCTTCGTCAGGTCATGGTCCGTTACGACACGGGCGACCTGATCGAGGTGGGCCCGACCTGCAAGGTGATCGCCGACTCCCGCCATCGGGCCGCGGTCCACCTGGTCGGCCAGGACCAGAACGGCACCATCCGAGCTGGGCTTTCCACCTACCTGCTCGACGACACCTTCACGCCGTCCCCGTTCGTGCGGGTCGACCGCGTCCTTCTCCGACTGCTCAGCTATGCGCCCGACGGCGACGCCGGGCCGCACGGCCACGACCTCGCGCAGCTGCTGCCGACGCTCTGCTGCGGCACACGTCAGAGCGCCGACTCCCGCATGCTGCTGCGGCGAACGCTCGGCGACCGCGAACGGGCCGAGACGGTGACCGAGGTGCTCCGGGCGGCCGAGGATACCGCGCACCAGCTCGGCGCCCGGTCGATCTCGTTCCTATACGTGGACGAGCGCGACGCGGCGCTCCGCGAGGGGCTACGCGATCGTGGGTTCAGCGAGTTCTTCAGCGCCTGGCAGTGCGTCCTCGACGTTCGATGGTCGTCGTTCTCCGGCTACGCCGACAGCTTCGACAGCCATCGACGGCGCGCCATCCGCCGTGAGCGCGAGAAGCTGGCAGCGGCCGGCATCGTGTTCACCACCGGCCGGCTCACGCCGGACATGGTGGCGGCGCTCGCGCCATTGGAGCTCAACGTGACGCGGAGGTACGGCAGCCCACGGACGCGAGCCCACATCGAGAGGTCACTCCGGACGATCGCGGAGCGTCTGGAGCGGCGGGCGCTGCTGGTCACGGCGGCGCAGGACGGCCAGGTCATCGGCTTCGCACTGTTCGTGCGGTCGCGGGACCACCTGTTCATCCGCCACGTCGGCTTCGACTACCAGCGACAGGGCAGGCTGCCAGTCTACTTCGGTCTCGTCTTCTACGAGCCGGTCGAGTACGCCGTCCGGGACAGCGTCACCCGGATTCAGTACGGCGTCGAGTCCTACGACGCCAAGCTGTCACGTGGCTGCATGCCGTTGCCGCAATTCGGGTATCTGAAGCGGCTGGACGACGACGTCGGCCGCCACATGGAGCGGCTGATAGAGCACCTGCAGCGGGCGCGCCCCGAGGACGCATCGGCACGCGGCTACCTGCAACCCGTGCGCTGGGGTGGCAAGCCCTGGCAAATCTCACGAGTAGGACCTGTCAGGCTGAGGACAAAACCGCATAATAGGGCTTGCGAGGTGATTCCGTGGCCCTGCGAGCGCTGAGGAACGGCCTGCTGGTCCTGCCGGACGGCGTCGTACCGGGGGGCGTCGTCATCGAGGACGGCAGAATCGCGGCCATCGCCGAGGACGCGCACCTTCCCAAGCAAGGGGACGTGCTCGATGTCGGGGGCCGCTTCATCCTGCCCGGCGTCGTCGACCCGGAGGCGCATCTGGGCTCGGTCGGGCCGGTCGTGGAGGACCTCGCCACCGAGACGAGGGCGGCCGTGGCGACTGGGGTGACCACCTGGAACCTCCAAGAGACGGGCCACGCCATGGCGACCGCCTGCCGGGACCGCCCGGACCCCGACGACATCATCCCCTTCCTGCCGCTGGTCGACGAATTTGGGCGCGTTGCCGATGCCCACAGCCACTGCGATGTCGCGTTGACGCCGTTGCTCACGGCCGTCGAGCAGGCCGCAGAGATCCCCGAGCTGGCCAGGACGAAGGGAATCACCACCTACAAGCTCTATCTCCACATGCGGCTCGGCCATGACCGGCTCGGCGTGGCCTGGCCCGCCGCACGCCCGCTCGGCTTCCGGCCGTTCGACGACGCGCTGGTGTTCAGCGCCATGCGCGAGGTGGCCAAGCTCGGGAGCTGGGGGCTGCTCTCTCTCCATTGCGAGAACTGGGAGATTGTTCAAGTCCTGGAGGCGGAGCTGCGAGCGGCGGGTCGCACCGACACCGCAGCCTGGAGCGAGCGGTCGCCCGCCTACCTCGAGAGCATGCACGTCCGCAATTACGCCTACCTCGCCAAGCAGCTTGGCTGTCGAGTGCACGTCCAGCACGTCTCCACCGTCGAGACCTTGGAGGAGCTGGCGCGGGCGCGGGCGGAGGGCGTCGAAGTGTACGGCCAGACCGCCGCCCACTACCTGCTGCTCGGCCCGGAGGTGTGGCGGCTCAATGTCCCGCTCCGGCCGGCGCACCACCACGAGCACCTGTGGCGGGCACTTGCCGCTGGCGTGGTGAACAGCGTCGGCAGCGACCACATCGGGCCGCGCCGGGGCGAGCAGGGGCGGATCCTGTCGCGGGCCGAGATGGATACAGGGGACGTGTGGCGATCGACCAGCGGCTTCGCGTCGCGAGTCGAGGCCCACCTACCGCTTCTGCTCTCAGAAGGCGTCAACCGGCGCCGGCTCTCGCTCGAGCGGCTTGTCGAGGTCGCGTGCGGCAACCCCGCCCGCCTGTGGGGACTCCATCCCCGCAAGGGCACGATCCAGGTCGGCTCCGACGCCGACCTCGTCGTCGTGGACCTCGACCGGCGCATGGTGCTCTCCGACGAGCTCGTGGTCTCGGCCGCCGGATGGACGGTCTATGCGGGGACCGAGGTGACCGGCTGGCCGGTCACCACCATCCTGCGGGGGGAGCCCGTGGCCGAGTGGAGCGGCTCCTCCTGCTGGATCCGCGAGGAGCCCACCGGCCGCTATGTCACCCACCGGTTCGACGACGAATACGTGGACATGCCGCGACCCGTGCGTTAGCCGACTCAGGAGGTGACCATGCCAGGGCCCAGAGCGCCGCGGAGATCGAGCCGTCGGCCCGGACGCCGCACCACGCCCCACTGGCTTGCCGTTGTGTTGCTGCTCACCCTGACCGGGTGCGCGGGGACACAGGGCGCCGGCGGCTCCGACACAGCCGGTTCAACCGAGGTGCGCTTCGCCATGACGTCCAGGGTGGCCGGGTTCTGGCCCCTGTACATCGCCCAGCAAAAGGGCTTCTTCCAGCAGGAAGGCGTCGACCTGAAGATCATCACCGTCGCCCAGTCGTCGGTGCAGTCCCAAGTACTGCTGTCGGGCTCGGTCGACGTGGTCTCCGGCACCCCGGACGGGATGCTGCTCGCGCGCAGTCGGGGCGAGGACGTCGTGGCGGTCGCCGCCTTCCGGAACGCGCCCGTGGCCAGCCTGGTCGTCTCCAAGGACGTCAAGTCGCTCGGCGACCTCAAGGGCAAGCGAATCGCCGTGTCGGAGCCGACCGGCAGCGACTCGTTCTTCGTCCGGGAGATGCTCCGCAGCGCTGGGCTCACCGAACGGGACTACCAGCTCGTCACGGTGGGCGGAACCCCGAACCGTGCGGCGGCACTGGAGAGCGGCGGGGTGGCAGCGTCGCTGCTCGACCAGCCGCAGGACTTCGTGCTCGCCCGCAAGGGCTTTCGACGCCTGGCCAACACCATGGACCATGTACGCGACTACGCCTGGTCGTGGGTGACCGTGCGCGGCGGGTGGGCCAAGCAGAACAAGGAGTCGCTGGTCCGCTTCCTCTGCGGACTGCGAACGGGCAGCGCGTGGTTCTACGACCCGGCCAACCGCGAGGAGGCCATCGACATCCTGGCCCAGGAGCTCGGCGTCAGCGCGGCCGACGCAGGCGATACGTACGAACTGTGGGTGCGCGTGCGCGAGCTCGCGCCAGGCATGCAGCCCTCCGCCGCGGGCCTCGAGCAACTCCAGCGCTTCATGACGTCGAACAAGCGGTTCGAGGGAGCAGCGCCGCCGGCGCCCTCCACCTTCATCGACCTCGCCTACCTCGAGGAGGCGGCAAAGAGATGTCCGTGATGGGCGGTCGGCCCGGGTGGTGTGGGAAGTGGCTGGTCGGGTAGGCGCAGCCGCAACGGACGACGAGCGTATCGAGCCAGCCGCTCCCAGAGCGGGCCACGAGGGCGAGGACCTCTTCTCCAGGCGCAGGCGGGCCGGCATCTGGACCGCCAGCGTCCTCGCCGGACTGGTTGTGTGGCAGTTCGTGGGGTCGGTGCCGCTGCGCGGCAGCCTGTTCTTCGTCCCGTTCAGCGCAGTCGCACGGGCTCAGGTCGCCTGGTTCGCGGACGGGACGATCTGGCCACACCTGCTGAGCAGCGGCCTGGAGCTGTTCGGTGGCTTCCTGCTCGCGTCCCTCGTCGGCGTCGCGGTTGGGGGTGCGATGGGCACGCTCCACAGCGTCCAGGCCTTCCTGAACCCCTGGATCGCGATCCTCTACGCCACCCCGCTCGTGGCCATCTTCCCCCTCTACATCCTCGTGTTCGGCATCGGGCTGGCCGCCAAGACCGCACTGGTCTTCACGCTCGCTGTCTTTCCCATCGCGATCAACACCCTTGCCGGGTTCCGTGCCGCCGAGAGCCGCTACGTGGAGCTCGGCCGGTCGTTCGGTGCCACCCGCTGGCAGATGGCCAGGAAGATCCTGTTCCCGTCGGCCCTGCCGTTCGTCCTGAGCGGTTTCCGGCTCGGGTTCGGACGTGGGATCGTCGCGGTCGTGGTCGGCGAGTTCTTCGCCTCCACGCAGGGGATCGGCTACCTGATCGCGGAGGCGGGCGCGACCTTCCGGCCCGCCCGCTTGTACGCGGGGGTGATGCTTCTCGGCCTGGTCGCGTTGGCCTCGTTCGCCTGCTTCGACTGGCTGGAGCGGCGTGTCTCGCCGTGGAAGAGCTGAGGGCATGAGCCCAAACCACCGGGCCGGCGCCGGCCTGGAGCTCTCCGGCGTCTCGATGTCATTTGCCACCCGGCCTGGGGATGGTCCGCGCGCGGTTCTCGACGGCATCGACCTCACGGTCGCGCCCAGCGAGTTCGTCACCATCCTCGGGCCCAGCGGCTGTGGAAAGACCACCCTGCTTCGCATCGTCAACGGCCTGCTCCACCCCGACCGCGGCGAGGTGCGCGTCGACGGTCGGGCCGTGACCAGGCCGGGCGCCGACCAGGCGTTCGTCTTCCAGGAGGACCTCCTGCTGCCTTGGCGTACCGTCCTCGCCAACGTCCTGTTTCCCCTCGAGCTCCGCGGTCGGCGCGATGGGCGCGCGGTCCAGCAGGGACGGGAGCTGCTCACCATGTGCGGGCTGGCGGGATTCGAGCGGCACTACCCGCACGAGCTCTCCTTGGGGATGCGGCAGCGGGTCAACCTCGTTCGGGCGCTGGTGACCCAACCGCTGCTGCTCCTCCTGGACGAGCCGTTTGCCTCCGTGGACGCGCAGACCCGGGAGATCCTGCAGGAGGAGTTGCTGCGGATCTGGAGCACCTTCAAGACGACCATGCTGTTCGTCACCCACCAGATCGACGAGGCCGTCTACCTGTCCGACCGTGTGGTCGTGCTCTCGGCCAATCCCGCCCGCGTGCGCGAGATCGTCCGCGTCGAGCTCGGCCGGCCCCGGCCGCTCCTGCTGAAGCGCAGTGACGACCTGGGCCGTTACGTCAACCGCATCTGGGGCCTGGTCTTCGACGAGAGGCGGTCGCAGGCCGAACGGTAGCAGGCTGCCGTCTCAGTCGAGCTCCAGGGTGGCGCGCCTGGCTGCGACGCGCTCGATCGCCTGGAAGGCGACGTAGGCGGCGGCGTAGTAGGCGGCCCCGACCAGCAGCTCGCCCGCGAGCAGGGGCGCCGCCTGCGCCAGCGAGCCACCGGCGAGCAGCAGACGCACGGCCTGGAGCCCGCGGGTGAGAGGCAGAACCTGCGCGACCATGCGCAGGGGCTCAGGCAGCTGGTCCACCGGGAGGTTGACGCCGCAGAGGGCGACCAGCGTCCAATAGGCGACGTTGCCAAGCAAGAGGATATCCCGCGTCACCAGGGCGGCGGAGCCCAGCAGCAGGCCGAGCCCGGAGATCGCCGTGACGGTGACGGCGAACGCGAGGGGCGTCCCGACCCGGTTCGCATGGGAGAGATCGAGCCCGAAGACGATGACGCCGAAGGTGAGGCCGAGCAGGACCACGATCATGCCATCGACGACATGGGCGAGGATCCGGCCGCCGAACGTCACCAGCCGGTTTGCCGGCGAGGCGATCAGAAACGCCAGGGTGTGGAAGTTCCGCTCGCCGTGCAGCGCCATCATCGTGCCGAACACGCCGTTGAGGGCCGCGCTCTGCACGGCGTTGCCGATCACCCGCTGTCCCGGCTCTAATCCGAGAGAACGAGCCAGCAGCGCGAAGACGGTGATCTGGAGCAGCGGCACGGCCACCTTCGACATCACGTACCCGATCGGGGTCAGCCAGATGAAGAGCGCCTTGTAGCTGTACCAGCCCACGGTGACGAACAGCCGCGCAGCGTCGAACACGGCCGGTCTCGCCCTAGTCATGAGGCTCGGCCGCGGCCCGCCAGCGCCGCTCGGCCAGACGGTAGAGGAGGATGGCGGCCAGGGTGGTGGCCGCGGCCAGCGCGAGGCTCAATGCCACGGGTGTGCCGACCCGCTCCCCGTCCTCGGCCCCTTGCACCGCCGCGTACACCACCCTCGCGCTCCACGTCATCGGCAGGGCGCGGGCCAGCGCCTCGACCGGACCAGGCAGGATGGACACCGGGTACAGCAGGCCGCACAGCACCCACACCCCCATCTCAAGGGCGTTGCCGAGGCCGGTCGCCGCCCTAGTGACCACGTAGGCCACCGAGACGAGCAGGCCGACGGTGGCGCTGGACACGGCGAAGAGAACGAGTCCGGAGACCAAGAGCGGTGCGTCCACGACCAGCGGGAACAAGCCCGCGAGGACGGCGACCGTGAAGACGACCGCCACGGCAGCGAAGCTGACGAGGGCGTTGCCGAGGATCTTGCCGATCAGTACGACGGCGGTCGGTACGGGTGCGGAGATGATCAGCGGCAGCGTCTCCTGGGTTCGCTCCCGGCTGATGTCGAGGCTCGCCGCCAGGAAGACAGTGCTCCACATGCCTACCAGGGTGCTGCCGAATACGCCCCTCGCCATCCCGGCCGGAGAACCGGGAAGCATGAAGGCGCCGATGATGAGAATGCTCAGCGGGGCGATCGCCACGCCGGCGAAGGTCCCGGCGCTGACGGTGGCCTGCCTGAGCTGTGCCCTCGTCGCCCACAGTCCGGCCCGCAGCCAGCTAGCCATGTACCAGCGCCAGGTAGGCGTCCTCGAGGGTCGGCTCACGCACATTCACCGTTCGCAGCCCGTGCAGCTCCAGGCGCCTCAGGACGTCGAGCAGGGGCCCTGACCCCCCGCTGCTGTGGACGCGGACCCGCTGGCGCTGGCCCTCGTCCAGCACCTCCACCGCGACGACGTGGTCGAGCGCCCTGATCGCGGCCACGGCGTCGCGGCCGACCGGCGACGTCTCCACCTCGACCTCGATGACCGTCGGCTGGCTGCTCCGCTGCTTCAGCTCCGACGGCCGGCCGGCCGCGAGGAGCCGGCCGCGGGCCAGCACGGCAAGGGCGTCGCAGAGCTCCTCGGCCTCCGGCATCAGGTGGGTGGTGAGCAGGATGGTGGCGCCGGTGGACTGGATGCGCTTGACGAGTTGGCGGACCTCACGGGCTGCCTTCGGGTCGAGCCCCGTTGTCGGCTCGTCGAGCAGCAGCAGGGGTGGGCGGTGCATCAGCGCCCGCGCAAGGTGGAGGCGCTGGCGCATGCCGCGCGAATACGTCTCCACCCGTCGGCTGGCGCTCTCGCGCAGCCCGACCACATCGAGGAGCTCGGCCGCACGGCGGCGGGCGTCGCGCCCGTGGACGCCGTGGAGCGCCCCCGCATACAGCAGGTTCTCCCGCCCGGTGAGCCTGCCGTACAGCCCCCGATCCCCACCGAAGGTGAACCCGACGCTCGCTCGCACCCGATTCGGATGGTCGACGACATCGAACCCGGCCACCCGTGCGTGGCCGCTCGTGGGAAGCAGGAGCGTCGTGAGGATCCGCACGAGGGTGGTCTTGCCCGCGCCGTTCGGCCCAAGGACGCCGAACAGCGTGCCTGGACCGACGCTCAGGTCGAGGCCTGCCAGCGCGAGCACCTCGCGAGGTCCCTGCCGGCTTCGCGTCCGGAAGCTGCGGGTGAGCGCCTGGCATTCGATCGCCGCAACCATATGCTGCCTGCTACGACGGCGATCCAGCGGACCGGAGCCGGGCGGCAAGCTCGAGCTCGGTGGGCCGCAGGTGCCAGTTGCCGGAAGGAGGGCCTTGGTAGTGGTCGCGGAACCAGGCGGCGGCCCGGCCGAGCTCTTCGCGCCATGGACCCGGGCGCCACGTCAACGCTGCCTGCATCCGGCCGATGTCGACGACCACGTCCCTCGGTTCGCTGAACGGGGAGATCTCCTCTGGGGCGAGCCCGTGCATGCGCAGCACGTCGGCCGGCACGGTGAGAACCGCGGCTGCGGTACCCAGCGCGTCGGCCGAGTCCCGGAGGAACCTGGTGACGGAGACGACCTCCTCGTGCGCAACGTTCAACACCTGGCCCCGGCCCTCGGAGCCGGCGACCAGATGGCAGATAAGCCGGGAGAACTGGGCCGACGACAGGAACCGCCAGCGGGTGTCGCCACCCTCCGGGAGGAGGACCGGCCCGCCGTCGAGCAGGCGACGCCAGTACCCGTAGGCGTGCAGGGCCGGGTTCTCCGGTCCGAGCACGACGGGAAGGCGCAAGATCGTCATCTGGAGCCGACCGCCCTCGTGGGCGGCCATGTAGAGGCGCTCGGCGGCGAGCTTGCCGCGGGCCAGCCGAACGGCGCGGGTCTCCGGCAGCCTGTCCTCGGGTGGCGTGTCGGTGAGCGACTCGCCGAACGGCGCGCGCGCCGACGGCCACAGCTCGTACACGGACATGGTCGAGGTCATGATCAGGTCGACCGGTCGTCCCGAGAACGCGCGTGTCAGCGCCTCCGCGTCGACGCCCGTGTAGCAGATGTTGTCCCAGACCACGTCCCAGTCGTCCTTGGCCAGGCGGGCCAGGTCGTCGGGAGATGAGCGGTCGCCGGTGCGGGTCGCCGCACCAGCCGGCGCGGGCCGGTTGCCACGGGTGAGCACGGTCACGGCGTGGCCGGCGTCGAGCAGGGCCCGCACTCCCTCGCGACCGAGGAACCGGGTTCCTCCAAGGACGAGAACTCGCATGTCTTCCTCTGCCGCCAGGTGCGCTCGCGGCCCCCACTGGCGGCACTATACCCGCCTCCTGCGGGGCAACACCGGAATGGCCGACTCGCGCCGGGGTAGGATGTGATCCCGGCCGGGGTGGCGGAAAGGAAGACGCGTTCGCCTTTGCGGATGGGCTCCATGCCTTTGGGGGTTCGAGTCCCTCACCCGGCACCCGAGGCGGTGCGGCCAGCCCGACATGGGGCGGAGGACGGAGCATGAGCGCGCGCCTGGGCGAGAGCGGCGGGGCAGCGAGGGCGGCGGTCCGCGTGGCCACCTGCTCCAGTGAGGAGACGTACCGCTTGTTCGAGGCGCCTCGGGATGTCGGCGAGGCCATCTACGTCCCCGTCCTGGGACGCTCCGAGCGTTTCAACGCTGCGGCGTCCCTCCTCGGCGTGCCGATGGTGGACGTCCCGCGGGTGCCGGAGGGGGCGCCGCTGCGCAATCCGCCCAGCGACCAGCACCTGGTCGCGGCTCTCTGCGCCGGCAGCGACCACATGGTCGCCGCGATGGCGGGGATGTATGCGGCAGCCAAGGGCCGCCGCTCGCTGCTCGCCGACGACGCCGACGCGCTCCTCGAGCAGGTCGGCCGACGATGGCCGCAGTCGCTCACCCTGGTCGGCTTGCCTCGCGACGCCTTGGCCATCGAGGCAGCCCTCGCCGGGCTCTGGTGTCGCGACCCCAACCTCGAGGTCGGGGTTATGACCGCCAGAGACCTTGAGTCGCTGAGCTGGATGCTCGCGAAGAGTCTTCTTCCCCCGTCGCGCCGGGCCGGTCGCCGCTCGCTGGTCGTCGGCTTCGAGACCCAGGACCGGCCGCTGCTGCCCGATGACGCGGCCGTCTTCATCGGCGGCAGGTCACTCGACGCGGCAGACGCCGAGCGCTGGCGGCTCGACCATACCATCGGGGCGCTGGCGGTCAGTGCGCACGGCAAGGAGGACTATGTCCACATCGGCATGCTCACGGTCTGCGGGTTGCGCCCAGGGTCGGTCGGCGCGCCGGCTTCGGCGCGAGCCCCCCAGTGTGCGTTTGGGGCCGGCTGCTGCAAACCCGGCCGCCCGGCGCAGGCGTACACCTGGCCGGTCGACGCCTTCTTCATCAACAGCTGCTCCAGCGCCAAGATCGCCGGTGGCTTGTACGAGGGGGACTTCAGCCTGCCGCTTGCTGCCGCCGACGGCCCCACCCGCCTCTACATTGGGACGCGGTGGGCGAAACGGATCTGCTCGATGGAGCACTGGCTGTTCACCGGCCTGTGGCACTCGGGCTACCGGGCCGGCGAGATCGTGGCGATCCTCAACCACGCCGAGCAGGAGGCCATCGGGGAGCCAGCCTCCTACGTGCTGATCGGGGACCCCCTGCACACCAACGGGGAGGTGGGGGGCGGCGGCTGGGTCCGCGAGGCTGCTTGCGAGTCGGGAAGCCGCCCGTGGCCCGCCACCGAAGGCCGGGCCTACTACGCCCTCCGCCGTGCCGAGGACGGCGTCAGGCTCTACCTGGTCGACGGCAGCCGCAACCCGAAGGCGCCCGAGATGCAAGGCGACCCGTTCCCCGACGCCGACCGGGATCGGTTGGCGGCCGCGCTCGACGGCTTTCAGCGGCTCAGCCTGCTGATCCCCGACATCGGAAGCCTGGAGGGACGCGTCCGCGAGCTCGTCGGCCGTGCCCGCCGGGCCGCGCGCCTCAAAGCGCGCGCCCGCTACGACGCCTCCAGCTACGCCAAGGCAAGGCGAGCGGGTCAGGAGGCGATGCAGCAGCTCCTCCGCATGGAGCAGGACGTGGTGGCGTTCCTCCGCTCCGACCTGCGCTCCGAGCGGTCGCGCCTGGAGGCGATCCTCGAGGACGAGTTGCTCGCCGAGGAGCTTCGCCCAGGGGAGCGGTGCTCGTGCGGCGCTGCCCTCCTCGTGCAGCGCACCCGGCACCCGGCCTTCCCGTCGCTGCGGCGCCGTCGCGGCATCTGCCTGCGCTGCTCGGTCGTATGGGACGCCGGCATCAACGGCCTCGACGCGTCCCTGGAGGTGCCGTCCCAGTCGGCAACCACGGCACCCCTCACCGGCCGCCTCCTGATGGCGAACTCCGGTGAGCGGCACCGGAGGGTTTTCGCGATCATCGGTTGCCCGCAGCTCCACGGCCGCTTCGCGGTGGAGCCAGACGTGCTCTCGACGGACCTCGCCCCGCAGGCGAGCCAGGAGCTCCGATTCCGCCTCACCTGGACGGGCGAGGTCGCCCCGCACTCGTGGATGCTGCGCGCGTTCGTCATCAGCGGGATGGAGGTGTCGATGCTCCGCGCGGCCGTGCAGCTCGTCCCCGGGTGGGACGTCCGGTGATGTCGGCGCCATGTTGCTGATCGGGCCGGGGGAGATCGAGCAGCTGTTCACCCTCGACGAGGCCGTCGACGCGCTCCGCGAGGTGTATGCGGACCCGGCCGGCGGTGCCACGGCCGCGCTTCCAAGAATCCGCTTCCCGCTCCCGCAGGCAACGTTCCACGTGCTTCTGGCGCAGGCGGAGTCGGCCGGGATGGTCGGGTGCAAGCTGTCGCCGGCCGGGCTGCCCCGTACCCGCACCTGCACGGCCCTGTGGTCGTGCAGCGACGGGACGCTCCTCTGCCTGGTGGACAGCTCGACGTTGAGCCCGCTGCGGACCGCGGCAACCAGCGTGCTCGGCGCAAGGCTCCTGGCCCGGCGCGAGAGCCGCTCGCTCGCCCTGCTCGGCGCCGGCAGGCAGGCGCGCAGCCAGCTCCGGGCCCTCGCCGCCACCTTCCCGCTGGACCGGGTGGTGGTGTGGTCGCGGACGGCCGAGCGGGCCGAGGGGCTGGTCCGGGCCGCAGGGCGCGAGCTGAGCTTGCCGCTGTCGGTCGCGCAAAGCCCACGAGACGCCGTCGCCGACGCCGATCTGGTCGTGACCGCGACCCGGGCCACCGAGCCGGTGCTCGCCGGCCGTTGGCTG
>Ga0184638_1000292_pt1 | contig 13525 bp, 19 predicted proteins | sample PLM31_50_b2_FD_133141 | JGI IMG/M metagenome (GOLD analysis project Ga0184638, IMG submission 133141) | Groundwater sediment microbial communities from an aquifer in East River, Colorado, USA - PLM3-1_50_b2 | ecosystem: Environmental > Terrestrial > Soil > Riparian zone | place: USA: East River... | reverse complement strand
CCAGGCTCATGTCCGCAAGACTGTCAGCCGCGCGGGCGTAGAGGTATGCGACCGTCATCTGGGCGCGCACCTCGGCGGGCAGGATCGCCAGGGTCAAGTAAAAAGACCGCGAGACAGACTTTAGAAGGGGAAAGAGAAGGTGCTCGCCCGCCGGCTTCGTAACCATCTGAAATTTTTGTACTCTTTTCCCTCTCGGCGGTCAAGACGATCCGCAAACAGCCCTTGACTCTACCTGATTCGTTGCTAACAATAAGGGTACATGTGCCGGGGAGGGTGTGTCGGCGCGGCCCCCAGCCCCCGTCACTCTAAGGAGGAAGAGATTAAATGTTGAAAAGACTCAAGGGGATCGGGTTATTGCTGGTATCCAATTTCCTGATCATGATTGCGTTGATGGTCGTGTACCAGGTGCTGGCGAACTTGGTATTACCGGCCTTTGGCATCGACATCCGGGGATCAGTCAATACATCCCTGTTTGTCTTTGCCCTGATCCTTGGCTTCGGAGGGGCCTTCATCTCGCTGGCCTTCTCGAAGCAGATTGCGCGGTCAATGTTGGATTGTTACCAGGTGACGGAGCCCAGGACCAGGCAAGAGGAGGTCGTCTTCCGCACGGTTCGAGAGTTGGCCGATCGGCTGCGTGTCAAGATGCCGGAAGTCTGGATTTATCAGGCTCCGGATCCGAATGCCTTTGCAACCGGGCCCACAAAGAATAACGCGATGGTCGCAGTTTCCACCGGCCTGGTGGAGAACATGAATGAGGCGGAAGTGCGCGCAGTCCTCGCGCACGAGATGGGCCATGTCTGGAACGGCGATATGTTCACCATGACAGTCCTGTCTGGGTTGATGAATACCTTTGTGTATTTTATCGCGATGTGGGTCCAGCGTTTGTTTGCGGAACGCGAGCAATACATGCTGGGATTCGTCGTGTCTCTCGTACTTCAGATTGTACTGGGGTTCCTGGCCATGATCGTGGTCGGTTGGTTCTCACGCCGTCGGGAGTTTGAAGCGGACCGGTTCTCGGCAAAAGCCTACGGGCCGGCACCCATGGTCTCGGCGCTGCAGAGCATCAGCCGCTTCGCAGAACAGGCGGAGGCTCAAAATGCCTTCAGAGACCCGCTGGCGACGATGAAAATCTCCGGCGACACCGGTAAATGGATGCGGGTATTCGCGACGCACCCGCCGATCGAAGAGCGCATCGCCGCTCTGCAACGCTTCGCGTAAGCTCCTCAAGGGGGACAGATATTAAATCTGTCCCCCTTTCTTATCTCCCCTTCCCATGAAGCTCTCCTATCGCTTTAGCGACAGCCCCGTCCCCAGTATCGAGGAAGTCGGAAGCAAGGGTCAGGCGCTGATGCGCCTGTTTCAGGATGGTTTCCCCATCCCCGACGGCTTCATTTTAACTACTTCGCTTTTTGGCTCGTGGATGGATCAGTTGAAGACGACCGCGGCGTGGGCGAATTTTTTGAAGGCTGAGCGAAAGGAATTGCGAGAGCGGTGCCGGCATATTCAGGAAGTTGTGCAGAGCTACCAGTCGAGCGCCGGGCAGGAGCTGATCATTACGGAGGAATTACATCGTTGGGCGCCCAATGCCTTGTTTGCGGTCCGCTCCTCATCCCCTGAAGAGGATCTTGCCAGCGCCTCCTTCGCCGGTGGGTATAAGACCATACTTGGCGTGCCCGGGACACAGGTCAGCAGTACCCTTCCGGCTGTAGTCGCCTCTAGTCTCGATCTTCGGATCATCTCATACAAGCTGCATCGCAGCATGGATCTCGCACATTCGCGCCTGGCCGTCGTTGTCCAGGAGCAGGTGGCAAGCGAGATTTCTGGGATCGCTTTTTCGGCCAATCCGGTAACCGGCGATGCCACTCATGCCGTCCTGGAATCCAATTGGGGCCTGGGCAGCACGGTGGTCGGCGGAAGCGTCTCACCGGACCATTTCCTAGTAGACAAGCAGACAGGCAGGATCATTGAACGCCGGCTGGGTCGAAAGGAGAGATCTCTCATCTTGGAACCTGCCGGCGGAACTTTCGAGCGGGAAGACGTGCGACATGACCAATGGACACTTGATGAGCACCAACTCCACCTAATAACTACTCTTCTCATAAAAATTGAGAGGCAGTATCGAATTCCGGTTGACATGGAATGGTCAATTAGCGATGATAAGGTGTTGATTCTTCAGGTACGTCCCATCAGCGAACTCATAACGCATAGGTCCACATCGAAGTGACGTAGGGAACCCTACGGGAGACAGCTAGCTATGTCTGAAATCCCTATAGGCGTATAGTAGGGGGATAGTACCTCTTTAGCGTTAATCCACCAGGGAGGGTTTCGTATGCGCTGTGTCGTTCTGGTCATGCTCGGTGTCCTGTTTGTCGCTTCCCCGGTTTTCGCGGACCCACTCTCTCATTCTGGCCATGGAACAGCGGCACCGACGAAGGGCACGACGAAGGTGACCCTTGAAGGCAATACGCTCACACTGACCTTTGGTCCGATTGATCTGCCGGCCGGTCACAGCGGCGAGCTTGCTTCCAGTTTGCCGATCCATTTCTTCAAAGCGCCAAAGGATATGGTGGTAACAGGCTATCGCTCCAGGATTTTCACAAAAGATGGAAGGGAGCTTCCCGGCCAGTACCTCCATCACATTTTGCTGCAAAATCTTGAAGAGAAGAGCTTGTCGTGTCCGGGGGAGCCCACGTACTTTGCCGGTGCCGGTATTGAGGTCACTGACGCTAAATTCCCCCCCGGATATGGCGTGCCGATAAAAAAAGACAGCAAGCTGGTCGCCGTCGTTGCGTTTTACCACAAGGTTCCGCCTACGAAGGACGCCATTGCGACATTCACCATGGACCTTGCCCCTGAGGGCGCCGAGGTCAAACCGGTCAAGGCCTACACCGTCGGCGTCAATGTGGTCTGCTACAGCCAATTCAGCAAACGGCCTTCGAATCAAACGGACGAGGGCATCGAGCTCAAAGTAGGGCTGGTGCAGGTGGACTCGAAGCCACTAAAATTCACGATAGACGGCTGCGTGAAGTATGCCTATCCGCACGGCCACGACGGGCTGCTTCTCATCGCGCTGGACGATAAGACGACCAACCAGACATTGCTCCGAAGCGTGCCTGACACGGAGCCCAACGGCAACTTGCGGGGCTTTCTGTCCCATCAGATTTACAGCAGTGCGAAAGGTTTCCCGGTCAGCACCAAGAACGAGTATGAGATGACCATGGTGTACCATCTCAACCGGCAGGAGAGCATAGATCTGCATGGCATGGGGAACTACCTCCTCTATCTGACGCCCGGTCCGTGTGAATAGAAACGCTTCTCGGGGACAGATTTAAAATCTGTCCCCTCTTTCCCAAAAAGGAGGCGTCATGACGAGACGAATTGCGGAAGCCTTGGCCCTGATCTGGCTGGGCGGCTGCGCGTCCTATGGGAGCTGGGAACCCACGATTGACCCGCGTGTCGGGAGCAATCAGGAGACCCAGACTCGGGACCTTGCAGAGTGTAAGGAACTGGCGAGCAAAGCATCGGGCGGGACCGCGACGGAAGCCGCTAAAGGAACGGGCGCCGGCGCCGTGGTGGGAGCGGCTACGGGAGCGGTGATCGGCGCGGTATCCGGAAGTCCGGGCCGTGGCGCTGCTCTCGGAGGGGCGGTCGGCGGAACCGGCGGCGGGGTGCATCAAGGACTCTCGGCGGAGAAGCAGTACAAGCGGGCCTATTCCAAGTGCCTCGAAGGCCGGGGCCACCGGGTGATCAACTAATTCACGCTACGGCATCACCGTCACATTCACATAGGAGGGGAAGCTCTCGGCTTCTTCCTTATCTCTTACAATCAGGCGAAACCGAAGAACTCGAGGCGCGGTGACGACCGGCGCGGTAAAGTAGGGGCGCAAGCTTAAGGGCTCGACAAGATCAATTGGCATCCCTTGGACCTGCGACCAATAGTAAAAAGGATTCTCCCCCTCAGGATCCGCGCTGCGGATCGCATCCAGCCGCACTCGTGTCTCTTGCCGCACGGTCTGATCGGGGCCCGCGTCAGCCACCGGGGGGCGGTTTTCAGTTTCCCGAACCTCGACCATTTCTCGAACCTCGACCACTACCCGGATCGGGACCTCTTTCCCTGAATTCGTCGCTTTAATTTCGGCCGTGCCCTCTCGCAGCGCCTGCGCCCGTCCATCGCCGTTGGTGCGAACCAGCGCCTCGTCGCTGGAGCGATAGCTGGTCCCCGTGTAGGCCGAGACCAGATCGCGCACCACCCCGTCCGAATAGACTCCGCGAACGCTCAGGAACTGCACCTCCCCGATGGTCTTCCTAAACCGCAGAGGCGATTCCGCGCGCAAGCTCGTCAACGGCGCTTCCGGCTCAATGCGGAACGTCGCTTCATCGAACAACACATAAAAGCCTCTCCGCTCCTTTACTTGCGCCACCGCTAGGATGCGGTAGGAACCAACCGCCTCCGGCGGGACCGTCATATCAGCTTCAAACGGTGCCGAATCCGCTACAGTGGAGAGCGGCAGTTCAACTTTGTCCTCGATGGCCCGGTCCTCTTCCAGGAGGGTATAGGTGACCTTGGCGACAGGCAGCCCGGTCGGGACGGTCACCTTGATCTTCATCGTGGTGCCGGGTCTGACAACGGTTCCTTTGGCAGGATCAATAATCTCGAGCGCGTCAGCCCCGAACCCGCTCGCGAGAAACACGCCGACGGATCCTAGAATGGTTAGCGTCCGCACCAGACCCTGCCTGCGCCGCATGGACGGACCCTCCAACTGTTTTCCCCGCTACCTTTTAGTCGGGAGGGGGCCCCGCTCGGAAGCCCCCCTCCCGTGCCCACGGAACTGGGCTTTACGAAAACGCGACGGTATTCTAGCATAGGGCTTCTGCGAAGCAACCTGGACCCAAGGAGGAGCCATCATGTTCGTCTGGAGCAAGCGATTCGCCATCACTGGGCTGATCCTGTTCGTGATTTTTGAGGTGTTCCTGATCGTGCAAACGTCATCGCAAGAGACAAGTAGCATCCGTCCCCATACCATTCAATACTTATTAGTCAATTACGTTCTTCTCATGGCGTGGGTCTTTCTCTGGATGTTCGATCAGGCCCGGCTGCGTGGCGTGAACCTCTCGATTTGGGTGTTCCCATTCGTGTTTGCGCCCCTCCCTACGCTCCTCGTGTTTGTTTTATTCCTCCAGCGCCGGCAGGGCCTTTAGTTGCAAACAGATACGCATCCCCGTACACTCTGACCATGCCCTCACAGACCGCATTAGAGCTTCTGCAGGGGCACTTCCGTCCCTTTGCTCACTTAAACAGCGCCGTCTCACTTCTGTCCTGGGATCAGGAAACCTACATGCCGGCGGGAGGGGGTCAGGCGCGTGCCGAGCAGATTGCCACTCTCCAGGGTTTGGCTCACGAGCGCTTGACCGCGCCTGAAACTGAAGAGCTGCTGGGGCAATGGATGGACCTGAACACCGGGCAGCCGCTCAGGAACAGCGCCGGGGAACTGGACGACGTCACGCTGGCGCTGCTGAGAGAAACCTGGCGGGACTACCACAAGGCAGTACAATTGCCGAATGACTTTGTTTGCCGGCTCGCTCACACCTGCTCTCTGGCGCAACAGGTGTGGGCTGAGGCTAAAACTCGTAACGATTTTGCATCCTTCCTACCACATCTTAAACAGATTGTTGACCTCAAAAAGGAAGAGGTGACCTATCGAGGCGCAGCGACACATCCCTACGACGCCCTCTTGGATCTCTACGAGCCAGGCGTCACGACCGCCTCGCTCACCGCGTTATTCGGCGCCCTGAAGGCCAAGCTCGTCCCATTGCTGAACCGGATCCTCGAGTCCCCGGTCAGGCCCTCCGAGGAGATTCTGAAACGAGGCTATGAGCGCGAGCGGCAGCTTGAACTGGGGCGGGCAATCCTCACAGCCATGGGCTATGACTTCGGCTGCGGCCGGCTGGACGTTTCCGCGCATCCGTTCACCACATCGTTTCATTCGACGGACGTGCGCCTCACCACGCGGGTCTCGGAAGAAGATTTCACCGGCTCCCTCTTCAGTTGCATTCATGAAGGCGGCCATGGGCTTTACGACCAGGGTCTGCCGGCGGCCTACTATGGCACCTCGCTCGGCGAAGCGGTTTCGCTGGGAATACATGAGAGCCAGTCCCGGCTGTGGGAGAACTGCGTCGGCCTCTCGCGGCCCTTCTGGCAGCATTTCTACCCCCTTCTCCGCCGGACGTTCCCGGCCCAGATGCAGGATGTCTCGCTTGACGCCCTCTATACGGCACTGAACCGGGTCTTTCCCTCATTTATTCGCGTGGATGCTGATGAGCTGACTTACAACCTGCACATTCTTTTGCGATTTGAGATCGAGCGCGACCTGATGGAGGATCGCGTGCGAGTCGAAGAGCTTCCGGCCCTCTGGCGGGATAAAATGCAGGCATACCTGGGAATCGTCCCTCCCACAGACCGTGAAGGCCTCCTTCAGGATGTGCACTGGTCCATCGGCGCGATCGGCTACTTTCCCACCTATACCCTCGGTAATCTCTACGCAGCGCAATTCTTCGATCAGGCGAAACGGGAGATGCCTGATCTGATCGAGCACATCGCAGCCGGCGATCTGATCCCGCTGAAACAGTGGCTCAATGACAAGATTCATCGTTGGGGACGCCTCCATACAGCGGATGAGCTGGTGCGGCGGGTGACGGGCGAGCCGCTCACGCTCGCCCATTTCATGTCGTATGTCGAGGATAAGTACGCCGAGATTTACCACCTGGAGAAGGAGACCGCATGACCGAGTATAAAATCGGTGGCCCGCTCAAACAGTTCACGGCGATCGAAAAGACCGGCGCGATGGCCGACTTTCTGTCCACCCGCCTGATTCAGGCGATTGAGGGGAATGATGCGGTCGAGTTACATTACCTGATGGCTACCCTGGATGATTATCATAGTTATCTCTGGCGGTACTACCAGCACCTGGAGAAGACCCAAGGCTCCCGTCGCGCAACTGCCTCGGATTAGCTGCTCCGCTGGCGTGCGGAGACCTCACGAAGCTCCAACCGGCTTATAGGTCACCTGCACATCTTGGTCCCCGATCCTCGCTTCGGCCTGGCCCCACTGATAGAGAAATTCCTGCTTGCCGATGCCTTCAGGGATCAAGACTTGCACAATCCATTTCGGGGAGACCATGGTAATCACCCGCCCCTCTTGCTGAATCCTGATCGGACAGTTCGTAGACGTCAGCGCGGCCTGGGTTTCTGTTGGGGACGAGTATACCTCCCCGCTGACAAAACAGACGGGGCTGATGTCCGGATTCTGAGCCGTTAAGACTGCCGCCAAGATAAGATCTAGCATCTGGCCTTTTCCTTTCCCTTCGGGTTTACAGCCGCTTGTGGAAAGTTAAAGAATCATTCTTACCCAACATCAATATATTCAACAATAGATAAACAAGCCGCGTTAGCACTCAAAATATCAGACACCCCCACCTGGGTAAGGGAGAATACTGGAGTAAAGTATCCCCCTAATGATATACTGGGCACAATGTCTGCCAGAGACGGGACATGACGACATGACGCAAGCTACCGAGAGTCCGGTTGAGATTCTGCTGGTTGAGGACAACCCGGGTGATGTGCGCCTGCTACAGGAAGCACTCAAAGACCTCCGGGTTGCTTCTCGTCTCCATGTCACCAAAGACGGTGTGGAGGCGTTGAACTTCCTCCGTCGAAAAGGACGGTATGCCGATCTTCCCCGCCCGGATATTCTCCTGCTCGATTTGACCATGCCAAAAAAGACGGGGTTGGAACTGTTGGAGGAAATCAAGAACGACGCAGAGTTGAGTTCTATCCCGGTAGTCATCGTGACCTCCTCTGAGGCTCGCTCAGACATTGACCATACCCTTGGGCTCTACGCTAACTGCTACCTGATTAAGCCTATTGACGCGGAGCGCTTGATTTTGGTGTTGCGCACGGTGAAGCCGGAAGTCGGCGAAGTCAGGAACGATTGAGGATCGATCGGGCGGGTGCGCGAGAGCTGGCAGATTGCCCGGCGGCCCATTGCTCGAGCAGGGTCACGGCATTATCAGAGAGCTGCTGAATGCTGGCCTCGATGGCAGCCGCAAAGACTTTTTGGGCCTCAGGGGAGGACACCTTCTCTAGCGGCCGGATGAGAAACGCCTTTCCATTGAGAGTCGAACTGTGCAGGAAAGTCAGGGTCTTCCCCTCGAACAGCTCCACGGCCACAGCCAACGCGCTGGAGGCTCGCGCCGACGCTTTAAAGGGATTATCCTCAAACGCCACGTCGATTTGGCCGTGTTGGATCGAGAAGACGACCACGGCAGCATGCTTGCCCGCCGGCGGCATCTTCGGAATTTCAACGGGACGCAGATACACTGCGCCGACGCTCCGGAGAAGCGCTTTGCACAGCGCCGGCCCGATCTCAAAATCATAGCTGTGCAGATGCCCATTGAGTGTAATGGCTTGCACATGCTTACGATAAGACTTGGTGCTATCGGGACACACGACCGCCACGCTCGCCGACAATTTTTTAGTAGCCGAAGCCGCAGGACGAATCGAAGCATTGAGCGAGACCACATGCTTCTCGGCGCAGCCGACCAGTAGAGCGATCAGGACTGTCGCTATGAGGCAGGCGCTGCCGCATTTCCCGATCACGATCCGAACCTACCGACGAATCGCCGGCCGACTGCCAGTCTTTCTGCTGAAGAACTATGCTTTCCTGCGCTCAATTTTCACCACGCGATAACCTTTGTTCTCCATACAGCGGCTCGTGTCGAGAACAACTTGGCCATCGGCTCCGCCTGAAGAAAATTGGACCTGCTGCTGGTCGACGCAGCCCCCGTAATCTTGTCGCACCTCGGTCTCGGATTTCCCCTTTTGCAAGTACACATGATCGGCGCCGCACCCGCTAGCCATCCCACCCATGATGCAGCTAAACAAAACAAGCCTAATGAATGTAACATGTCTCACTAAATCGCATCCTCCACAAGATTCGTAAATTGGGAGAACCTCCAGCAAGACACGCAATGGGCGTGCCGTTTCACCAGCGGTTTACGCTTGGCAAGCACCACCGAGAGACGGTGCAAATTCGAGACCTTGCGAGAGTACCTTTTCGGCATCGGCAGCGCTCGCGTCAAACCACAGGAACACCATCCGGCGGTTTTTTGACAGCGTGATCAGAAGTAGGACTCAAGAATGCCGGCCGCTTCTTCGGCGCCGGTTAAAGGAGGCACCGAACCGGGCTCGGGTAAGCGCTTCACGCGATCGAGAGCCTCTTGCCATTGCCCCGCTTTAAAATGCTGCAGCGAAAGCTCGATCCCTCGGCCATGGCGATGCAGATAGTTCACTAAAATTTCTTCGTCGGCAAAGTTGTACCGACGAACGTACACGACCGCTTTTCGGCAGGCCACCGCTTCAACGATCGTGCTGTAACCCGGCTTGGTGACGATGATGTCGGCCGAGGCAAGAAGCTCTCCGAAAGACAGAGGAAGTGAGGAGACTGATCGACTACGCTCGCTTCCGTGCGGCACTTCATCATCCACCACAAACCGGTATCCCGCCATCTTCTCCAGTTCAGCAAACGGAAGGCCCGCCAGAGGCACCCCGCCGAACGCTACTAGGACAACCGTTTCCTCGCGCGACGCGCGAAGGAGCCCCCGAAGAGCCGTGTTTTTCGACGCGCTATGGCGGGCAACTGGATGAACGTCGCGAATCTCCTTGAACCCGGTGAGATCCATGCCAGGTTGTAGACGAATCATCAGAGGGGCTAACGCATACGCGGCTTGGATCTGAGAGATCAGGGTGCGGTGCTCGGGACGCTGCGAGTCAGCGAACGGTTCCAGAATTTTATCCCATGACAGTGAGCCGAGGGCCACAACCGGAAGGCCGACTCGCGCGCCGGCGGCAATCGCCAGATAGGAGATGTTCGAGAGAACAAGGGCCGGGGCTTGTGACGAGATCGCCTGTGCCTCCGTCGCCAGGCGCCCCTCCCAGTCGGAGTGAAAGCGGAGATATTCGACCCACGTCGCCGGAACATCAATAGACAGCGGGCCGCGCTGCGCACATCCGATGTCCTGCTCTCCGGCACTGATCTCCCAGGGGATATCCAACCGGCCTTCAAAGAATCGCTGGGGGACGGTAGTGCGAAGCATTGCCCGCAGGCCGAAGATCCGGCGCCCCAGCGCATTCACGACCGGAATCGTTTGGGCCGCATGGCCAAAACCATGCCCGGAGATCGAGCACCAAAGCAACGGCATCTTTTCGCCCATGGTGACGCCTTCTGTCCTTCACGCATTGTACCTCAAGGACCACTGAGTTCTGCCTCGACACTTTGATGGCCGCCCTAAAACTGCTATGCTGTCTTCCCGCATGGAAGGTTTATAGCGGTGCACCGCGGCTTCCCTGGAGAACCAGCTTGGCTACGATCCTTTTGGTAGAAGATGAAGAACTGGTGCTGGAAGTAGTCCGCAACCTGCTGGGACTTAACCGGTATCAGGTGATCGAAGCGCACGATGGCTATCAGGCAATCGCTATTTGCGAGGGCTATCCGGATACCATTGATTTAATGCTTACGGATGTGGTCATGCCACAGATGAACGGCATTGAGTTAGCTAAACGCGCGCTGGCGCTTCGCCCCAAAATGAAGGTTCTGTTTATGTCGGGCTATATTCCTGAAAGTTTGCGGCAGCACGGTCTCACCGACGAGATGGTCTTACTACCCAAACCGTTTGCACTAGAGGATCTGCTCTTGAAAATCGCCGCGGCTCGAGAGAGTCCGGGTTTTTCTTGATCTATGAGGACACTCGCCGCACGAAGCACTCCCCGGTGCGTCTGCTCATCACCCGTTCGATACCCGCGACCACCCCTCCTGAGCGGCAATCTTCTGAATCATGATCACGATCACTGTCGTATTGTCCTCGCCGCCCGCCTTATTCGCTAAAGCGACCAAGTGTTGGGAAGCAGTCTGTGGGTCCGGCGCGGCGAGAATCGCGGCCAGGATCTGACTTGACGTCACTCCTCTGGTCAGACCGTCGGAGCACAAGAGCAGCGCGTCTCCCTGTATCAGGGTGACCTCATTGAGCGTCACCTCCACAGTTTCGCTCGTGCCCAAAGCTCGGGTTATGATATTGCGCTGAGCAGAGCGCTCGGCTTCCTCTTCCGTAAGCAGCCCTCGCCGCACCTGCTCCGCTACGAGGGAGTGATCCCTGGTGACAGGGATAAGGTCGCCTCCGCGAACCAGATAGAGCCTGCTGTCACCAACGTGAGCGATAGACATGACCCCCTCGTTCAAAAGAGCCGACACCACTGTCGTTCCCATTCCTTCGTAGTCGACCCAGCTCTGGCCCGACCGATACACCGTTTCATTCGCTAGACGGGCAGCGCTCGCCAGGCGGTTTGTCCCTGCGGAGTACCGTGGATCATACGGGCCGACCATCGGCAGATCCGGATTCTCGGAGGCCTCTGCGATATGTTTCTGAATCATTTCCAACGCGAGCTGGCTGGCCACTTCGCCCGCATTGCACCCGCCCATCCCATCGCATACCACAAAGAGCCCGAGCCGAGGATCAGCACAAAAGGTATCCTCATTGTGAGACCGCTTCAGACCGACATCGGTTTTCGCACCGACTCTTATGTCCACTCGCCTCTCGCATGTTCCTCTGCCAGAAGCCTAACCACTTTTCTTCTGGTCTTTCCGATCCAACTGATCCAGTTGCAGCAGGCTCGCTCTTAACGTGCCTCTGAGGGTTGAACCTTGCGAGGCCTCCGTCTCATCAAGGCCATCCTGCTTAGCTGCCTCTTCTTCCTCGTGTAGTTTCGCTTCCAACACATGGCGGTAGGCGGCCCGCTCCGCCCGGGACATTTGATCAAACCTTTTGTGTTCATCCGCCAAGAGAGTCACCGTCCTTCCTGGCAAGTCGCGCCCGCACGATAGACCTCATCGCTGGACCCGAAGAACCGGGCCCACTGTATGCCACACAGCGGCCGTATTTCCAACCGGTTGGGGCACGCGATGGGGGAGGTGTGCAATATACCACATCTGGCCAGTGGCGAGCGCCCTAGTCTAGACCACGTTGTCTCGATGGCTTGTCTTTAACGGACTGAAGGCAGGCTCAAATCTTGCAAGGGAACTCAGTGATTAAGGAGGGAAGGGCCATGAAAAAGTGCGATATCAACACACTCGAAAAATTATTGGTGGGAGTCGACACCTTACGGGGCAACATGAACGACCATGGGCAAAGCGTAGAGAACAGCTTACTTGCAGCCAGAAATAACCTTACCGATGCCTTACATGCGGTTAAACAACTCTACGCCATAGACAGGGAAAATGACTACGATTCGAGAATGCGCATAGTCCTTGAAAACTATCGGCCTGAAGACAATGCGATGAATGGGCGCCGCGGCGAAACAGCGGGAGCAGTATAGGTCGGAAAAAACATTATCCTTGAGGGTGTTTTCTACCGGGCAAGAATTGCCGGACTGAACTCCCCTCCGCCGCAAATTCTCACCTCAGGATCGTCTGGATCGGCTGCCAGATCGTGAAGCCTTTTTGCCAAGAGCAAAACGTTGATAGCGAACACCGCGGCGAGCTTCTTTGGCTCCCCGTTTAATTTTCAGCCGCCGAAGGCCTTCGGTGTCCCCTTTCATGGAAAACGTCTTCTGCGCGCCTAATCGTGGATCAAAAAAACCTACGTATCCTCCAGGGTTGACGCCGAACGAGCACAACGTGACACCATCATAGGACTTTCCCAAAAAATCATTGCGGCCTCCACGTTCATCGCCGCCGGTGAAATAAAGCGGAAGCACAAAATTCGACACCTCCACCCCGTCAATCTCATAAGTCTCGGCTTGAACCGCATCGCACATTTCATACCAATGAAAGACGTTGACCCGTCGATCTCCGGGATGTGGTCCCACTACCAACAAATTCACCTCTGGATCTCCTATCATTTCCAGGGCTTCGTGCGACAGGGTGACTGTCCACTTTTCCTTCAGCTGCCGCGCTAACTCGGTAAATACGAACCCATACGGAATCCCACGGTTGTTCTGGTCGTGATAGCCAAGCGCGTCGTCGACATCCAGTTCGTCCCACAAATACAGCACCGCGTCACCCCGCATGTCGGCGAGAGTCTGTTTCGTCGGCTTCACCGTGCTCTTCCCTTCTAACCGTAGCTTCGCTCCGAGACTCCAATACGGCTCGAAGTCCGCTTCGATCTGGCGATTGATGGCCCGAATGGCTTCATGCAATTCCGAGTCGGTGATCTGGTCATGAGTATGGTTAATCACAGAGATGATCATGGGACTGTCTCCCGTGATGCTTCACGGTGGTGTGCAATCGGAGTGCCTTGTCATCCTTCTGGAAGGTTTTTTTCAGTCTGCATGAGGCGGACGGAATCAACAGGAGGTTGGCTGGGGGACGTGGATTCGAACCACGGTAATCAGCTCCAAAGGCTGATGTCCTACCACTAGACGATCCCCCAGTCGAAAGGGATGATACAGGAAGCTCTTTGCAGGCGCAAACTCTCTT
>Ga0184638_1000291_pt1 | contig 13551 bp, 18 predicted proteins | sample PLM31_50_b2_FD_133141 | JGI IMG/M metagenome (GOLD analysis project Ga0184638, IMG submission 133141) | Groundwater sediment microbial communities from an aquifer in East River, Colorado, USA - PLM3-1_50_b2 | ecosystem: Environmental > Terrestrial > Soil > Riparian zone | place: USA: East River... | reverse complement strand
GTCGCCGCCACCGGCATCGACGGGTCCTCGCTCGGTCGCTCGATCCGGATCGACGAGGAAGGAGGACCCGACCCCGGAACCGCTGAGCACAGGAGCGCTCACCGGGGGTCCACCTACGTCTGGACCGGCGAAGCTCGGTGCCTCCGATTCTCGATGGACGTTCCGAAAGGCGCCGTCGTGGGGAACGTCCGTGTCCTGTTCATCAACAGCTCGGGGACCGCCGGCGGCCCGGGCACCGGACCTCGAGAGGTCGGTCCGGTCGCCGTGGGAGGCCCCGGGGGACCGTTCGCGCCGACGGCCGCGGAGGCCCTGACCCGCCGTCCCCGGATCATCACTCGAGCGCAGTGGGGCGCCGACCCCAGGCTGATGAACTGCACCCCCCTCGTGGCCGACTTCCTCGACTTGGGGTTCGTCCACCACACCGCGGGGTCCAACTCGTACACGCAGGCTCAGGCCGACGATGTCGTCCGGGGCATCTACGCGTACCACACGAACGGCCGCGGTTGGTGCGACATCGGCTACAACTTCCTGGTCGATCGGTTCGGCGACGTCTTCGAGGGCCGCTCCGGCGGCGTCACCAACGACGTGATCGGCGCGGCGCAGGCGGGATTCAACACTGGCGCGTTCTCGGTCTCGGTCATGGGCAACTTCGATCAGGTCCGTCCTCCGGCGCCCGCGGTACACGCGCTCGAACGATTGCTCGCCTGGCGCCTCGACGTCGGCCACGTGAACCCCTCGGCGCAGACCGTGATGATCTCCGGCGGTGGTCGCACCACGCGATATCCGGCCGGAACGAAGGTGAGGCTCCGCACGATCTCGGGCCACCGGGACACCGGCCTCACCGCCTGTCCGGGGAAGGTCCTGTACGCGATGCTCCCGGGCATCCGCTCCGACGTCGCCCGCATCGGCCTGCCCAAGCTGTACAACCCGCGCCTGTCCACCTCGACCATCGTCACTGGCCAACCGGTCGACATCAGGATCCGGGCGAGGGGATCGACCTCGATGACGTGGTTGGTCTCGGTGCTGGACCCATCGGGGAACGAGGTCGCGAGCTTCCCCGCCCAGACCGGGCAGGCGCTCGAGGTGGTGTGGCCCGCAACCGGACCTCCGCCACAGCCGAACGTCCCCGGCGTCTACCAGGTGATCATCGGGGCGAGCGCGCCGAACGGCGAGCTCGCCCGCCCCGCTACGCTCACCCTCACCGTCGGGCCGATCCCGACGCCTTCTCCCTCGCCGGGCGCGAGCCCCACGGCCACCACGTCGCCGAGCGTCGTCTCAGCCCCCTGAGCCTGTCCGGGCGGCCCGGACCTCGAGCCCCATCGCCGGGTCATTGGTGGCGACGGCATCAACCCCCCACTCCAGCAGGCGGCCGAAGGTCTCCCGGTCGTCCACCGTCCACGTGCCGACCCGTATGCCCGCCCGGTGAGCCCGTTCGATGAAGGCCGGGCCGGCCGGCAGGAGCGTCCGGTACCCGGGGAACACGAACTCGTGTCCGGCGTCGAGGACGTGCTCCAGGGCGGTGTCGGGATCGACGGGCCGGGTGGACAGGAAGCCCGTGGGCAGGGTCGGCGTCAACCGCTTGGCCGCCGCGATGGACCGCGGGTTGAACGAGATGATCAGCAAAGGTCCCCGGAACGCGCTGGCCTGCAGTTCGGCCGTGGCTGCCTCCACGATCCCCTCCCGCTCGTCGTCGTAGGCCGGCTCCCCCGGGATGTTCTTGATCTCCACGGCGAGGCCACCTCGGCCGCTCACCGCATCCAGCACCGTTCGGAACGCCGGGACCCCCTCGGGCCGCTCCGCCGTCCCCGCGTTGGCCGCCTGGAACTGCTCGACGGAGAGCTCGTGGACCCACCCCAACCCGTCGGTGGTCCGGGACAGGTCCGGGTCGTGCAGAACCACCGGGATCCCGTCGGCCGACAGGCGAACGTCGAGCTCGAGGACCGGCGCCCCCAGCGCCAGCGCGGCCTCGAAGGAGGCCAGGGTGTTCTCAGGGTGAGTGGAGGAGGCCCCGCGGTGGGCGACCACCAGCGGGAACGCCGCGGGATTGAACAAGGATTCAGCCATTGCTGTGGAAAACCGGCCGGAGTATATTCGGCGGCGCTCGGCCCCTCGCCCGCGGGGACCCGAACGGTGATCCGCGCGTGGGGGTGGGGGCATGGAATGGGTCCGGCAGGCCAGGTGCATCGGGGTCGATCCCGAGCTGTTCTTCCCGGTCGGGTCGACGGGCCCAGCGCTTGCTCAGGTGGAGGCGGCCAAGGCCGTCTGCGCCATGTGCCCGGTCCGGCCCGAGTGCCTGACGTGGGCCTTGGCCACGGGGCAGGACGCCGGCGTGTGGGGTGGGACCTCAGAGGAGGAGCGGCGGGTCATGCGGGGGATCCGGCCCGAACAGGTGGCGGCCCTGGGCTGACCGGCGATCGCGAACCCTACACCCGGCTCGAGGGGCACAGGTAGTTCACCGGACAGATCTCGCACTTGGGATTGCGAGCGATGCAGATCCTTCGTCCGTGCTCAATCAGGACGTAGGTGAACGGGAACCACTTATCCCTCGGGACGAGGCGCTGCAGATCCCGCTCGATCTTGTCCGGGTCCTTCTCCGTAGTGAAGCCCAGGCGCTGGGCCAGCCGGCGCACGTGTGTGTCGACGGCGATGCCCTCGACTTTCCCGAAGGCGTTGCCCAGCACGATGTTCGCCGTCTTGCGAGCCACGCCGGGTAACGTCAGGAGGTCGTCCATGGTGTCGGGGACCTGCCCCCCGTAGACCTCGACCATCCGCTGGCAGGCCCCACGGATGGCCCTGGTCTTTTGGTTGAAGAATCCTGTGGGCTTGATGTCGGCCGCCAGCTCCGCTTCGGGCACTCTCAGATAGTCCTCACACGTCCGGTACTTCTGAAACAGCGAGGCCGTGACCTGGTTCACGCGCTCGTCCGTGCACTGGGCCGACAGGATGGTGGCGACGAGCATCTCGAGCGGCGTGGAGAAGTTGAGCGCGACCCTGGCATCGGGATACGTCTCCGGCAGGATGCGGATGATCTCGGGTGCGCGCTGCTCGATGGGGGTGTCCCGCGTCAGCTTCGATCCCCTCGGCGTCCCGCTCACAGCACCCGGTGCCATGGCCCTCATCGCCTTCCCATCCATCCGTGATCCGCGCTACACCCACGCGCTCCCGAGCGGGAGCGCGTGGGAGAACGACTCGCCGGCACCATAGTGTTCCCACTCGCCCGCCGAATACAGATGGACCTTCCCCGATCCCATCACGCTCCACCGCTCTCCGTCGCCCGCGGCCGCGGTGTTCGTGTCGATCGCGAACAGCAGCCAGCCCGGTGGGGTCCACCTCACGATCAGGTCGGGCAGCCCCGGGACGAAGCTGTCGAGCTCGTCCCAGTGGGGACCGAAGCTCGTGTCACTGAACAGGTCGAGTCCGGGATGCTCCATCACGCTCTCGTCGATCTCCATCGCGTCGCTGTCGGGCGCCGTCGGGCCCAGACAGGCCACCCCGGCACTGCACCCCGCGTAGGGAACGCCCGCCTTCATCACCCGCAGCAACTCCGCCAGGAAGGGCGTCGTCGACAGCTTGGCAGCGAGCACCTTTGGGTTCCCCCCGGAGAAGAAGACGGCCGACGCACCTTCCAGCCTTCCCACGAGCTCCGGCCGGGCGGCGTCCTCCCGCGTCTTCAGCGGAACCACCTCGGCCGGGATCCCCGCGGACCGGTAGTGATCCAGGCCCTTGTTCGCCCAGTGGTCGAACATCTCATCGCCCTCGTGGGCCGCCGCCGTCGGCAGGATCAACACGGGGCCGCCGGGATTGACCGATCGGTCGATGAGCCAACGGTCAACCTCACCCTGCCATGGTTCGAACTCCCCCGACCCCAGCAGCCCGAAGGCGAGGGTCATGCCTTCACCGCCGGCAGTCGAAAGTACTCGCCTCGCATGGCCTCGCGGAAGATGTCCTCTCCGAAGGCCTGGACCATCCCCTCGACCTGACTCACGTGCTCCTGGATGGCCCGAAGCTTGAGCTCGAGGATGTCCGGTGGGAGGTCGTACTCGATGCCGAGCTCCTCCCGAGGCGTCACCGGCGGTGTGCCTGGGCGGAACACGTTGAACCGGTTGTACACCGGGACCCATCGCTCCGCCCAGTCGGGGGTCGTCGTCGCGTAGAAGATCTTCGCTCCTGGCTTGGCCACCTGTTGGAACCCCTCGGTGGCCCATCGGGACACGGACTTGTGTCCTTCATGATCGGTCATCCCGTCGGGGCCGAAGGTCAGCACGGTATCGGGCTTCACCGCCTCCATGATGGCGCGGACGGTGCCAGCCCCCGCCTCGGGAAGCGGGGTACCCATGTCGACGTCGGCCAGGTCGAGCCATTGATGCTCGGTCACCCCGAGCACGGCGAGCGACCGGAGCAGCTCCTTCTCCCGCACCTCGCCCATGGTCGCCGACGGCCACTTCTCCTCGTCCAGCGATCCACCCTCACCACGGGTCGCCGTGACGCACACGACGCGGGAGCCATTCCGGACCGCCCTGACCATCAGCCCGGCCGTGAGGTAGGTCTCGTCGTCCGGATGAGCCCACACTCCGAGGATCGTCCCGAGCTCGTCCGCCACTCGATGCTCCTTCTCACGCTCGTGACATGGGATCGCCAACCGCGAATCCTAGCCTCCCGGCCGCAAAACGAAGAACGACCCCTTTCGGGGTCGCTCTTCACGGATCCCGCGCATAGGGAGGGGGAGCGCGGGCTCCGTTAGCTCCTCGGATCGACCAGCCGCTTGCCTCGGTAGTTCGGGAACACGATCTCGGCGTGCTGCCAGCACCGATCCGACAGGTTGTAGATGGAGAGCTTCGTATGGCACCTGGGATGGGAGCACACTCGACCCTCGTCCTCCGTCGGGGAGGCGGGTGGCAGGTGCCCGGGTCGGGTTCCCTTGGTCATGGCGGAGCGCTCCTTCGCCCGAGCGTTCGACGCCGAGCTCGAGGGGGTTCGGAGGACCTCGGCGGTCCGAGCGGAAGGGCCGGTCGACCGGGACTCGCGCGGTTGACCGGCGCCGACGCCTATCGGGAGGTCGGAGGGATCTGGCGCAGGATGGCGTTGACCCTCTTGAGCAGGGCCGGCGGAACCTCGTCGCACCCGCACTTGGCTCGCAGCATGTCCTTCAGCCTGCGTTGGAACTCCGAGCGGTCGGCGCAGTCCCCACACGTGCCGAGGTGATCGTGGACCTCGGCGTGCAGAAACACATCGAGCTCCCCGTCGAGATAGAGCTCGATCTGCGTCAGGACCTGGCGGCAGTCAATCGGACACAAGGCCTCTCTCCCGTACCCTTTCCCACAACGCCTTCTCCAGCGCCCTTCTTCCCCGGTGGAGCCGGGACATCACGGTCCCGATGGGGATGCCCAGGATCTCAGCGATCTCCTTGTAGGAGAACCCCTCGACGTCGGCGAGCAGCACGGCGAGTCGGAACCCCTCCGGCAGGGCCTCGAGGGCCTTCTGGACGTCTTCGTCGGGCATGCTGCGGATGACCTCTGCCTCGGCCGAGGGCTCCACTCCGCTCTCCCCCAGCTTGTCGAACAGGTACCACTCGTCGAGGTCGTCTTCCTGCACGGTCACCGGTTCCCGCTGCTTCTTCCGGTAGGAGTTGATGAAGGTGTTCGTGAGGATCCGGTACATCCAGGCCCGCAGGTTGGTCCCCTCCTCGAACCCCGAGAACCCCCGGTAGGCCCGCAGGTACGTCTCCTGGACCAGGTCCTCCGCGTCGGCCGGGTTGCGGGTCATGCGGAGCGCGGCCGAGTACAGGTTCGGAAGAAGGGGGAGCACCTCTCGCTCGAACCGCTCCCTGAGCGCCGGGTCATCGGGCGGCGCCGCCTGGCTACGCGCCATGCGCCCCAGTATCCCGCATCGACCGCCTCGCGACCCTGTACGACGGTCTGGACCCATCGCGGTGGAGAGCAGCCCCAACGGCTGTCACATAGCCCATCGGGTGACAAGATGGCTGCCATGGCGAACGGGAACGACCGGCGCAATCGGTGGTCCGGGTTCGACCTGGGGGGCGGCTCGGGAGAGCCGCGGCGCTTGCGCACCTCGCCGTGGGTGTGGGTCATCGGCTTCCTGGTGGTCCTGGTCCTGTTCAACTACTTCGCGGCGCCCCGACCGAGCAAGCTCGACTATTCGGACTTCCTGGAGAAAGTGAGCGCCGGCCAGATCGTGGGCACGGTGAAGATCTCGGCGACCACCGTGAGCGGAACGTTCGAGGACGAGGGGGCGAAGGTCGAGTTCACCGCCGACATCCCACCGATCCTTCAGGGCACGACTCAGCTCACCGAGCAGCTGGACGAGAAGGGAGTTCCGTACACGGGCGTGACGCCGAGCGGCCTTCAGAACTTCCTCGTCGGTTGGATCCTGCCACTCCTGGTGTTCGGCCTTCTCTGGTTCTTCCTGATCCGAAGGATGAGCGGCGCCCAGAGCTCCGCGGCCCTGAACCTGGGTCGCAACAAGGTCCGGATCTACGACCGCAAGGAGATGAAGACGACTTTCTCGGACGTGGCCGGGCTGGACGAGGCCGTGGAGGAGCTCCGCGAGATCGTGGACTTTCTGAAGACTCCCAAGAAGTACCAGCGCCTGGGAGGGCGCATCCCCAAAGGCGTGCTGCTGCTCGGGCCACCCGGATGCGGCAAGACGTTGCTGGCCCGGGCGGTCGCGGGTGAGGCAAATGTCCCGTTCTTCTTCATGTCCGGTTCGGAGTTCGTCGAGATGTTCGTCGGCCTGGGCGCTGCCCGGGTCCGAGAGCTGTTCAACCAGGCCAAGGAGCGTGCCCCGGCGCTGGTGTTCATCGATGAGCTCGACACGATCGGCAAGGGCAGGGGCGGGGCGCTGGGAGCCGGGTTCGGCGCGCACGACGAGCGGGAGCAGACGCTGAACCAGCTGCTCGTCGAGATGGACGGGTTCGACTCATCCAAGGGCGTGATCATCATGGCCGCCACGAACCGGCCGGACGTCCTGGATCCCGCGCTCACGCGCCCGGGCCGGTTCGACCGCCAGGTGGTCGTGGACCGGCCGGACCTGCGGGGCCGGGAGGCGATCCTGCGAGTGCACGCACGGGGCGTGGCCCTGGACCCCAACATGGACCTCCGGGTGCTGGCGTCTCGCACACCCGGGTTCACCGGCGCCGACCTGGCCAACGTGATCAACGAGGCGGCGCTCTTGGCCGCCCGTCGGGAGAAGAACACCGTGACGATGAAGGAGCTCGAGGAGGCCATCGACCGGGTCACGGCCGGGCTGGAACGCAAGAGCCGGATCATGTCGGAACGGGAGCGCGAGATCGTGGCCACTCATGAGATGGGCCACGCACTTCTCGCCCTGGAGATGCCGACCGCCGACCCGGTGCACCGGGTGTCGATCATCCCCCGGGGGGCGGCCGCGCTCGGCATGACCATGCAGCGGCCGCTGGAGGATCGGTACCTGCTCACCGAGCCCGAGCTGAAGGACCGGCTGGCGATCCTGCTGGGCGGGCGGACCGCCGAGGAGATCTGCTTCAAGCAGGTCTCGACCGGCGCCCAGAACGACCTCCAGCGGGCCACCGAGATCGCCCGGGCCATGGTCACCGAGTACGGCATGAGCGACCGCGTGGGGCCGGTGTCCTTCGGCAACGACGGGTTCCGAAGCCCGGAGGGCCGCCTGCTGTTCCCCGGGGCCGCCCAGGAGCTCTCGCCCGAGCTCGCGTCCCTCGTCGACGACGAGGTGAAGCGACTGGTCGCCGAGGCCCACGAGCGGGCGAATCGGGTGCTCGAGGCGCAACGCGACCTGTTGGACCGGCTCGCCGACCTGCTGATGGTGATCGAGGTGATCGAGGGATCCGACCTCACCGGGTACGTGGAGGGGAGCAAGCCCATCCCCACGGCCGAGGAGGCCCGGGCGCTCATGGCGGAGAGTGGCAACGGCCAGCGAACCCCGTCTGGGCCGGACATCATCGGACAACGCCAGACCCAGCCCATCCCCCCGCCACCGCCGGCCGCGATCGACGGCTAGGAGCGGGGCGGCACTCCCCCGACCAGCAGGTCGAACCGTCCTCGGAACCTGTCCAGGAACCGGTAGTAATTCCGCTTCGACCACTTCGCCCGTTCCTCCGGCGGGGTGTTGAACCACATCCGATGTTCGTGTCGGATCACCGGCACCGTCACGACCATCGCTTTCAGACCGGCCGCCTTCAATCGGAACGAGTACTCGATGTCGGCCGTCCGGTACCACTTGAACTTCTCGTCGAACAGCCCCACATCGAGCAGGACCTCTCGCCGCATGGCCATGAGATAGCCCTCGATGGCGTCAACCTCCGGGCCGTCCGAGGCCTCGAAGTCCTGCAGGTTGGACGTGACGACGCCGAAGGGACCGACCACGCCCACCGCCGGGTCGGCTATGGCCTCCTCGATCGGCTCGAAGACGTCGCCCACGGGCTCGATCGAGCCATCCACCACCAGGACGATCCGACCGAGAGACCGCTTCAGACCGGCATTGCGGGCCGCTCCCCACCCCGTCCCCTCGTCGAGGCGGATCACCTCGACTCCCTCACCGAAGGAGGACGGATCCTGGCCCGCGACGTCCGCCACCACGTACTGAACGCTTCGGCCGCCCTGATGGGACCGGAACCCCTCGATCGCTCGTCCGACGTCCTCCGGCCATCCCTCGAGCAAGGAGTGAACGGTGGCATCGAAGGTGGACGGTTGCTCCAGGGCCGACGGCACGTCCTCTGGCAGTACCCTGGCCGGAGCTTCCCCGGCATCACCCGCTGCCCCATCCATCGGCTCCATGCGGGGCCCCTCCGGCGAATCGACGATGGTGAACCCCAGATCCTCGATACGGGCGCGGAGTTCGTCGGCCGCGGCGAAGTCCTTGGCCTTCCGTCGCTCTTCTCGCTCGCCCGCCAGTCGTCGAACCTCACGTGGCACGTCGCTCACGTCTGATGCCTCCGAACGAAGGGCAGAGCGGCAAGGACGGCCACCGGCGAGCGGCCTAGACCGACTCCTTCGACAGGGCTCGCAGGCGCCCGGCGATCGCCTCGAGGGTGTGGATGGCGATCGAAGGGTGCTCCTTCAGCAAGCCGCGGAAGACCCATTCGGTGATGCCGAGAAGCCGAACGTCGGTGATGGCGGTCACCGTCGCCGTCCTCGGCCCGCCGTCGATGAGCGCGATCTCGCCGAAGAAATCGCTGGGCCCAAGGATGGCTTTCTCCTTGCCCCCGATGGTCACGCGGCACTTCCCTTCGAGGATCAGGAACAGCCCGATCCCGTGCTCGCCCTCCCGGGCGATCACGGTGCCGGCCTTGTGCCTGACCTCCTTCGCTGCCTCGGCGATGATGGTGAGTTCCCGCTTCGAGCAGTCGGAGAAGAGCGGGACCTTGGCCAGCATCTCCGTCATGTCCTCGTTCGCCAACCGTCGACCCCCTCGCGCGGCCGTGACCGCTTGGTAGAGCAGGCTCGGATCCTATCGCGATCGGCGCACGGCGCGAAGGCCGGCCGGCGCTCTAGGATGAGCACGTGACCGAAGGCCGACGTTTCACCGCTATCGTGGTCCTGTTCCTGCTCGGCTTCGCCATGGTGGCGCTGGCGGACGCCCTCGACGCGTACTGGCCCCTCTTCGTCACGCCGCTGCCCTACGCGGTCATCCCCTGGCTCGTCGTCCACGCCGACGACCGGGGCTGAACGACTCGCGCGTTCGGCCAGTTCGAGTGTGCTTCCGACTCGACGCTGTACCACGTTCCGGCGCGGAACGCCTCGTCCGAACCGGAGTAGCATGCTCCGAAAGCAGGGGAAGGAGGTCGCCATGTATGACGTGGAGGACCCGAGGAGGGAAGGGTATACCTCGCCGTGGGGCGGCGCGCCCGAGACTCCCGCGGCGCCGGCGCCACCGCCGGCGCCTTCGCCGGAGCCACCTCCGGAGCGCACGTGGGAACCCGTCGATCGGGTGGCGGAGCCGGCCGGAGAGTCGGTCGGGACTGCGACAGAAGAACAGACCACCAAGGCGGTGAAGCCGGCTCGGACGCCGGGGAAGAAGGCGTCGACCGGCGCCCGTGGGGCAGCGAAGAAACCCACCCGCAAGGCCCGGACCTCGGCCAAGAAGTCCACCACCAGGGGAAAGAAGGCGACGACCCGGGCCAAGGCCACGCGCAGGAAGGCGACCGGGCGCCGGAAGACCACGCGCAAGAAGGTGGCGACGCGGGCCAAGGCCACGCGCAAGAAGGCGGCGACGCGGGCCAAGGCCACGCGCAAGAAGGCGACGACCCGGGCCAAGGCCACGCGCAAGAAGGCGACGGGCCGCCGGAAGACCGCGGCCCGCAAGTCGACCGGGCGAAAATCGACCACCCGGAGGAAGTCGGCGACTCGCCGATAGGACCAGTTGAGGAACACGGCGAGCGGCCCGCCGAAAGCGGGTCGCTCGTCCTGTCGTGGGGCATGTTGCCCCGATGGCTGACCGGGCTCCATACTCTTGCCGGCCCTGGGGGCTAGGGAACTTCCGATCGGGGAGGGAGCGTGTCGGAGACAGTCACGTCCGAAGGCGTCGGCCGGCTGGCCAGGCGACCCGACCCCGATCCGGCGGCCGGGGCGGTTCTATCGGCTGGTCCAGGTCCCATCCCCCGGATCGGGGTCCTCCTGGCCGCGGGCAGCTCAGAGCGGTTCCATCCCATGACCGGCGGCGGCTCCAAGGCGCTGGTCCGCCTGGGAGGGCTGCCACTCGTGGAACGGGCCGTCCGATCCCTCCTTGCGCTCGGCCTGGAAGAGGTCGTCGTGGTGGTGGGATACCGCGCCCGTCCAGTGGCCGCAGCGGTGGGCAGGATCGCCCCCGGGCGGGTGCGGGCGGTGTACGCCGAGAGGTGGGAGGCGGGGAACGGCGCATCCCTGGCCGCCGCGGAGGAGCTGGTTGCCGACGAGCCGCTGTTTCTGCTCCAGACCACCGATCACGTCTTCACCGAGGGTGCGCAGCGAGGGTTGATCCGGGCAGGAAGGCCGGCCGTCCTGGTCGACCTTCGCCCCGAAGCATCCGCCTGGGCCGAGGGCACCCGGGTGCATCTCGAAGGGATGCGGGTGCTCGCTTTGGGGAAGCACCTGGAGCGGCCCGCGATCGACTGCGGAGTCTTCCTGCTCCCCCCCACGGTCTTCGAGTGTCAGCGGCGGGCGGCGGCGGAGGGTGATTTCAGCCTGGCGCGAGCGGTAACCCGGCTTTCACAGACCATTCCCGTCACCGCGATCCCCTTGCCGCCAGGCCACTGGTGGCAGGACGTCGACACCCCGGAGGACCTCCGGGCGGCCCGTGTGGGACTGCGCAGGTCCCTGGTCCGGGAGAGTGACGGGCCCGTGTCCCGGTACCTGAACCGGCCGCTCTCCACCCGACTGTCGATGGCCCTGGCACCGCTGCGGCTGTCGCCGGACCTGATGTCCCTCGTGGCGTTTCTTCTCGGAGTGCTCGCCGCTGGGCTCCTCGCCGCGGGCGAAGGCGTGCTTGGAGGCATGACGGCACACGTGGCCTCCGTTGTCGACGGAGTCGATGGGGAGGTGGCGCGCCTCCAGATCAGAGCGCGACCACATGGAGCCATGCTCGACGGGGTGCTCGACCGGCTCGCCGATGCCGCCATCATGGCGGGGTTGGCGCTGTGGGCGTTGGACAGCGCCGACAGCCCTTCGGTCGTGCTCGTCCTGGCGGTGGCGGCCACGACAGGCGCCCTCCTATCCATGGCGACCAAGGACCGGGCCGCGGCGCTCGGGCTTGTCCCCGCCCCCGAGCGGGCATTGGCGTTCCTGCTGGGCGGCAGGGACGGACGGCTGCTACTGGTGGCCGTGGGGTCGCTGGCTGGTCGGCCCACCCTCACATTGATCGCCGTGTCGGCTACCTCTGCCCTCAGCCTCGCCCTGCGTCTGCTCCTGGTCGGCCGTCGCCCACGCGCCGTTTGACGACGCCGATCTACCCTAAGGTCGAGCCGCCATGCACGTGATGGTCGGCAGGCATGGGACTCCGACGCTGACACGCCGAGGTCTCCCGCGACGTTACGCCGCGGTCGCGTGCAGCCGGCGAACCTGGAACGCCAGAACGATCTCCGAAATGCCCCGGGACAACGCCATGAGCGCCACCCAGATCAGGATGAGCGCCGCGCGAGCAGGGAAGAACTGCTGCGAGGCCCAGAAGCCAAGGATCAGCTCGAAGATGCCGGTCAGCAGGCCGAGGCCCCACAGCTCGTTGACGTCCTTCGTCATGGCCGACGCGATGATGTCCAGGCTGCCCTACAGGACGAGCAGGAAGCCAAGGATCGATGCGAGCGCCCGAACGCACTTTACGGAGTCGCGAAGGCCCCGATCGCAGCGATCACGAAGATGACTCCCAACACGAAGTGGGCCCACCTCCAGCTCCGCCGAACGGTTTCAGGCCAGCGAGGAGAAACACCACCCCCAGAAGGACCCCAACCGTTGCCAACGATGTCGTGTCGAACCGCAGAACGACGAGCGCGATGAACACCCACGCGATCCCGGTGATCAGGAACAACCACCACATGCCGGTGATCTCCCCGAACATCTCCTCGAACATCGATTGTGCCGGAGCAGGCGATCTCATCTCGGGACCCCCTTCCCCCAACGTTCCTCGCCCTACCCCAGTCCTCGGGGCCCATGCCGCTCGCATCGCTTGGCCCTGCCACGCCGCGCCCTGAACGGCGGACCGAACGAACGGAGATCAGTCGATCACGCCGAGGTCCTGAAGTGCGTTGGCGACCATCCACACGTGGTCTCGCGCGGAGGCGCGAGGTTCATTCTTAGGAACGTATGCTTTCACGGTCAGCTCGTGCTCGACGAGTACCCGAATGAGGGTCTGCGCCTCATCGCTGATCCCGCCCACCTCGACGTCCGCGAAGAATCGGGCCATCTCCTCGATGTCGGCCTGGTTCCCATCGCTCTTCACGATCGCGCTGCCGTCCTCGAATTGCACGAGAACCGCACCGACGGGGGCATCCTCCCATTCGCTCACGCTTCACCCTCCGATCAGGGCCGCGGGCCGCCGGAGCCTCTCTGCTACTCGGCTCCGCGAGACTCGAACTCGCAACATTCGGATGAACAGATGCTGCCGGGCAGTCCCAAACCAGGGTACAACACGGTCTTTCCGCTGCTCGTGGCGGGAACTGGCGCCCCCCGCGCAGGAGGATCTCCCACAGCGCTGGGGTGCCTCCCGTACACTTCCGTTCGTGAGCCACGGATGAGTCCATCGCTCAATCGGGTCGGACACTGGGTGTGGTTCCCGTTCGGGGTGGTCCTGCGCTTCACCGCCCGGAGCGGCAAGCGGATCGCCGTCACCGTCGTCGGGTTCGTCCTGCTCCTGGCAGGCATCGTCATGATCGTGACCCCCGGCCCCGGGATCCTCCTGATCATCGCCGGGCTGGCCGTCCTCGCGACCGAGTACGTCTGGGCCGAGCGCTTGCTGAATCTGGCCAAACAGAAAGCCGCCCAGGCCAAGGACACGATCACCCGGAGAGGTCGAACCGGACCAGATGAGAACGCCGGGGGATCAGGGAGCTAGGCAGGACGAACACTCTTT
>Ga0184638_1000288_pt1 | contig 13580 bp, 10 predicted proteins | sample PLM31_50_b2_FD_133141 | JGI IMG/M metagenome (GOLD analysis project Ga0184638, IMG submission 133141) | Groundwater sediment microbial communities from an aquifer in East River, Colorado, USA - PLM3-1_50_b2 | ecosystem: Environmental > Terrestrial > Soil > Riparian zone | place: USA: East River... | reverse complement strand
CCATGCTGGTCTGCGAGCTGGACTGGAGGGCCGTTCGGCGGATCCTGCCGAGCGTGATGGAAGCGGTCCGCGCGTCGCGCCTCGCTCGCAGCGTCTTGGGACCGCAACGCCAGAAGCCCGTGGTGCTAGACGAGAGCGCCGGCGTACGACTCGCCCTTGCGCTTCTCGCGACGGGTCCCGTGTCCAAGCGTGGCCGGGTCGATGTCATGGCCGCAGCGGTCGCCGACATGAGCACCGAGGAGGCCTACTACTGGTACGCCAAGTGCATGGGGCCGCAGGCCGCCCGCGCGCGGAGAGCGCTTCGCCTCCTGCTGGCAGAGGAATAGGCGATGGCCGACCGACCTCGAGTCCTGATCGAAGACTGGCTGCCGGTAACCGAACTCGGCATTGAGAGTCGGCGCGAGGCAGCTCCGATACCGGGCCAGTTTCCGAAGCTCAAGACGCTGCATATCTGGTGGGCACGACGACCACTCGCCGTCAGCGCCGGAGCCGTACTTGGCAGCCTCCTGCCGGCGTGGTCCGAGTCCCTCGCTGAAGCATTTCCTACGGCGCCTGAGCTCAAGACGCACGAGGCCTACAGGACGTGGTTCCTGCGCTTATGCGGTGTCCTCGGAGATCCAGTAGCAGCCAAGCTAGCCCAGGTGGCCGCCATCGAAGCGGGACGGCGAATCCCCAACCCGTACTCTTACAAGCAGGCCTTCAAAAACTCGCCGTCGATCAGTGACTTAGGCCTTCTGCATGATGTGCTGCAAAGCATCTGGGGTCGTCTCCCGGTAGTGGTCGATCCGACTGCTGGCGGGGGCTCAATCCCTTATGAGGCGATCCGCTATGGCCTTCCGACCTTCGCCAATGATCTTAACCCAGTCGCCGTTGCCGTACTGCGGGCCGGGGTGGCATTGCCGGCCCAGTTCGGGCCAGACCTCGTGGAGGAGCTAACGCGCTGGGGGACGGTTCTTGTTAACCGGGTACGCAGTCGACTGCAGTCATACTTTCCCAGCGGGCCCGACGGAAAAGTAGCAACATACCTGTTCGCTCGTACTGTCACTTGCCCTCGAACTGGCAAGCCCGTGCCCCTATCGCCGAACTGGTGGCTTTCAAAGGCCAAGACGCCTACCGCAGTGCGGCTTGTAACAGAGCGACACGGCCATGTGCTAGACCGCGCAGAGTTTGAGATTGTAGCTGGTAAGGGCATTGACTTCAATCCGGATAGCGGGACTGTCGCTCGCGGCGCGGGTGTATCCCCTTGGGATGGGCTTGCAATAGACGACGACTACATCCGCTCGGAGGCACAAGCCGGGCGGCTTGGTAGTCAACTCTATGCGGTTGCAGTCCGGACGCCCAAAGGCCGTGCCTTTCGAGCACCAACTTCGACCGACCAAGACGCTCTTGCGGCAGCAGAGGCCGAATTGCAGCGACTCGCGCCCATGTGGTTGACCAACGACGTATTGCCTTCTGAGGAGATCCCTCCGCAGAATCCCAAGTACGACGTTGACCGATGGGGCATGTACCACTGGACTGACATGTTTTCTCCTCGGCAGCTGCTAGTGCATGGGGTATTCGTCGAGGAGTTTCAGCGGTTGGTCTCTGAGGTACATGCAGACCTCGATGCTGATCGGGCGGATGCGGTTCTAACGGAACTTGCCCTCATGCAAGGTAAGGCCATCAACTGGAGCGCTATCCTCTCGACATGGGACACATCTCGAGAGAAGATGCGGAGCGTCTTCGAGCGCCATGATTTTGCGTTCAAATGGACGTATGCTGAATTTGAGGGTGCTGATGAGCTCTATCCTTGGTGCCTCAGTCAGATAGTCGATTCCTATCGCGGAATCACCGAGTTGCTTGCCCCTGCTGGCACTGGGCTGCTCTCAGAGGCGGGTGAGGTCGATGCGCCAGGGCCGATAACAGTGACCGGGGAGAATGCAGCGGATCTGCGGCACATCTCCGACGGCCAAGCAACACTAATCTGCATCGACCCGCCCTATTATGACAACGTTATGTATGCCGAACTCGCCGACTTCTTCTACGTCTGGGAAAAGCGTACGCTCGGCCTAATACACCAAGACTTATTTGCTGAAGAGCTGTGCGACAAGAAAAATGAGGCCGTTGCGAATCCGGCTCGCTTCGCCGACGCAGGACGTCGTAAGAAGGAGCTTGCGAACGCCGACTACGAAGCCAAGATGACGGCGATTTTCGCGGAGTGCCACCGAGTGCTTGCGAGTGATGGCGTACTCACAGTGATGTTCACTCACAAGCGCGCGGAAGCTTGGGACACACTGGGCATGGCGCTCATGGAGGCCGGCTTCACAATCGAAACGTCCTGGCCGGTTAACACGGAAAGCGAACAGAGCTTACACCAAGCAAACAAGAATGCGGCCGCTTCCACCATCATGCTCGTCTGCCGCAACCGGTCGGCCGGCATAGACGATGCCAGCTTCTTTGAAGATCTTGAGGCCGAGGTGCGGGCAGCTGCTCGCAGCGCTGTCACGCGTTTCTCGATGGCCGGCATCGGAGGGGTCGATTTGCTGTTGGCAACCTACGGTCCAGCCCTCTCGGTGATCTCCTCGCACTGGCCCGTCTACTCCTCGGAGGCGGATCAGCTTACCGGCCGAGCGCGACTGCTACGGCCGGAGGAGGCCCTGGACGCGGCCCGAGCCGAGGTTGTGCGCAGCCAGCGTCGGCGCCTCGTCGGCCGCGCCACGCGGCTTGACCCCCTGTCCGACTTCGCTCTGATCGCATGGGACACGTTCAAGGCCGCTGAGTTCCCATTCGACGAGGCCCGCCGCTTGGCCCTCGCGGTTGGCGGCCTTGACGTTGACGAGCTAGCTCAGGCGAAGCTCGTCGAAAAGAAGGCCGGGACGGTGGTCCTGCTGCCGCCGGCCAAGCGCGTGCGCCGCGGCAAGGACGAGCTTCCAGGGGTGCGGGTGGGCGCCACGGCCTTCGCGTACGCGGTCGATGCGGTGCACACGGTGCTGTACGTCGCCGACGTCGACGGCCTGCCGGCCGCGAAGGCCCTCATCGACCGAGCCAGTCTCGCCCAAGACGGTCGCTTCCTCGCGTGCCTTCAAGGCCTCGTCAACGCTATTCCCCGGACCAGGGTAAAGGGGGTGTGGGTGCGGCCAGAGGCGGAGACGCTCGACCGCCTGTGCGCTGCCTATTTCCCCGATGTCGAGATCCCGCCCGACCCAATGGTGGTCGAGCCGTTGACCTTGGACCTATGAGCTTCCAGGACCTGCACCTCGCCGGCTTCTACAGCGCGGCCGACGATCGGCTCAACCGCTTCTATGTGCCGGTGCTGCGCGAGGCCGTCGCCTACGACCGCATGACCGGCTACTTCCGCTCGTCCTCGCTGGTGGTGGCGGCGGCGGGACTCGGCCGGTTCATCGCCAACGGCGGCATGATGCGGCTGATCGCCGGGGCCGAGCTAACTGAGGAGGACGAGCGTGCCCTCAACGGCGGCGAGCCACTGTCCGACGTGCTGGCGCGACGGCTGCTGGCCGACCCGCTCGTTGGGATCGACATCGTCAGCGATCATCGCCTGGAAGTGCTCGCCTACCTGGTGAAGCATGAGCGGTTGAAGGTTCGCATCGGTGTGCCCACCGACCACCTTGGCCGCCCGCTTCGGCGCGACCAGACCACCCGCTACTTCCACTCCAAGTACGGCGTGCTGAGCGACGCCGAGGGCAACCGGGTGGCGTTCATCGGCTCCGATAACGAGTCCGAGCTCGGCTGGCGGGGTAACCACGAGAGCTTCACCGTCGCCAAGTCGTGGCTGCCGGAGGTCTGGGCCGAGCAGGGCGCGGAGATCGCAGCGGCCTTCGAGGCGCACTGGCTGGGCGACCCGGATCGTGGCTGGGCCGTGGTCGAGCTGCCGGACGCAGTGAAGGAGCGGCTTGTCGCACGGGCCAAGCAAAGCCCTCCTCCCGCTCAGGACCCGGCCGAGGGGCTCGACCGCCGGGATGGGGCGCGCGATAAGGTTCGGCTGCAGTTCGTCCAGGCAGCGCCGAGGATCGGTGGTGGCAGCGGCGTCGGGTTTGTCACCGCGGGCGTCGAACCATGGCCGCATCAGCTCACGATCGCCCGCAAGGCGGTCGCGACCTACCCGCGGAGCTACCTGCTGGCCGACGAGGTCGGCCTGGGCAAGACCATCGAGGCCGGGCTGATCCTGCGCGAACTGCTCGTGTCGGGCAAAGCCACGACCGCGCTGCTGCTTGTGCCGGCGTCGGTGATCCGCCAGTGGCAGGAGGAGCTGGCCGAGAAATTCTCCCTGCGCGTCCCGCGGCTGGAGCGCGGGGCGTTCGTCGACATCGACGACCAGCCCGTCGCCTGGTCGGGTGACAACCCATGGCGGGCGTTCCCGATCGTCCTGGCCAGCTCCCACCTGGCCCGCCGCCGTGACCGCCGGGCGGAGCTTCTCGCTGCCGGGCCGTGGGATGTGGTGCTGGTCGACGAGGCGCACCATGCTCGGCGGTCGGGCAGCAAGCCAACCGATACGCCGAACCGGCTGCTCGCCCTACTGCAGACGATGCAGGCCAGCCACTCCTGGCAGGCGCTGTACCTGGCCTCGGCCACTCCCATGCAGATGCACGCCCACGAAGCCTGGGATCTGTTGGAGCTACTGGGCCTCACCGGCCACTGGGCCGACAGCGCCGCAGGGTTCCTGCGCTACTACGCCGAGCTGCGGGAGCCGTTCGGCGCCCGCCAGTGGGAGTTCCTGCGGCGCATGAGCGCCGACTTCTTCGCCGACCAGGCTGCAACCGTCGATCCCGTGCTGGAGGGCAAGGTCAAGGCCGAACTTGGGCTCGCCGGCTCCAAGCCGATCCGCCAGTTCTCCATGATCGGCCTCAGCCGTGGCTCCGCCCAGGAGCTGAGCCCGGCGGCGCGGATCTGGATGGACGAGTGGCTGCGCCAGCACACCCCGATGCGCGACCGGGTCTTCCGGACGACCCGCAATCTGCTCCGCCACTACAAGGCGGCCGGGATCCTTGACCCGGAGGCCACTATCCCACGCCGGGAGGTGCGCGACCGGTTCGTACCCATGACCGCCGCCGAGGAGCGCCTCTACCGGCGCATCGAGACCTACATCTCGCGGTACTACAACGCCTACCTGTCCGGCCCGGCTGCCCAGCAGCCTCTCGGCTTCATCATGACGGTGTACCGGCGCCGGCTTACCTCGTCGTTTCTGGCCATCGAGCGAAGCCTTCGCCGACGGCTCGACGTCTTGGTCGGGCAGGCGAGCGCCAGCGACCTGCTCGACGCCGACGACATAGCAGTCATCGAGTCGTCGCCGCTGGCCGACGTGGACCTGGACCGTCCGGCCAGGACCGCGCTGGCGGATGAGATCGGCGAGCTGCAGCGGTTCCTGGCCGAGTTGGCCGAGCGGCCACCTGACGAGTCGAAGATGGGCTACCTGCACCATGAGCTCGCCGACGCGTTCCACGGACCGCATGACACCGTGATCGTGTTCACCCAGTACACCGACACTATGGATTACCTACGCGAGCAGCTCCTGCCGGTCTACGGCGCCAAGCTGGTCTGCTACTCCGGCTACGGGGGCGAGCGGTTCGACCCCGCCACCAACGAATGGGTGCGGCTGACCAAGCAGCAGGTGAAGACCCTGTTCCGCGAGGGCAGGGAGGTCAAGATCCTGCTTGGTACCGACTCGCTGTCGGAGGGGCTGAACCTGCAGACCTGCGGCAAGCTGATCAACTACGACATGCCCTGGAACTTCATGCGGGTCGAGCAGCGCATCGGCCGCATCGACCGGATCGGCGGCAAGCCGCTGGTGCAGATCTCGAACTACTTCTACAAGGACACGGTCGAGGAGCAGATCTACCGCGGCATCGGCGAGGACTTCGACTGGTTTACCGACGTCGTCGGCCCGGCCCAGCCGGTGCTCAACCAGGTGGAGCGAGCCATCGAGACGGTGGCCATGACCGCACCCAGCCAGACGCGGCAGCAGCAGGTGGCCACTCGAGTGGCTGAGATCCGCCGCCAGATCGAAGAGGCGAAGGCCGAGGTGATCACGCTCGGCGACCTGGAATCGGTACCCGAACTCTCAGAAGGCGTGGGGCCTGCCATCACGCTGGAAGGCTTGGAGCAGGTGCTAACCACGGCCGCGGCCACCGCCCAGCGGTTCCATCCCCATCCGACCATTCCCGGCGCCTACCTGCTCGAAGCCGGTGGAAGGAAGGTGGCCGTCACGCTTCGCCGCACGGTGCTCGACGAGTACGCGCCCGACGTCTCCCTGCTCACCTATGGCACGCAGGAACTGACCGACCTGCTCGCTGAAGCAGGTGTCGCGGCGCATCTGCTCGACCAGGGCCGCTTCATGCTGGACAGCCAGGCGGTCAGGATCTTAGACGAACTCGACAAGGCGCTTGCACAAGCCGAGCTCTACCAGACGTCTGCACGTCGCGCGGTGGATCGGGGTGGATAGCGTCAGCGTACGGACATCGCTGAGCATCCCTTTCCCCGGGGCACCGGCTGCGGTCGGCCGATGCGGGTTGGCGCGCCCAGTGCGGTCGGCTTGCCGGCGCTCGCCGCGGTGCTGGTGGTCGCTGGCGCGGCGGTGGGCACGTTGGACACGGCGAGTGATCGCCCAGGCCCGGGCGGCTGGGCGCTGCCGTAGGTCTCGCTGCCCATCTCCACCACGACCTCGGCGCCCGAGGGTGGCGTACTCCTCGGCGCGACGCACTCGCGCGGCCAGCTCCTGTTTGGAGCGTGCGGGCGGGCAGGATGCCGTGGTTGAGCGCCAGGAACACCGGGTCCAGCGGTGGGCTGGCCGCTGCCCGGGCGGTTGCCGGGCGGGGGGGCAGGCCAGGCCGTGGCGCTGCCAGGCGGTCCGCAGCGCCCGGTCAGAGACGCCGAGTTCCTTGCGGTGGTCCGCCGGCTGCGAGCAGTCCAGGGAACAGCCTCGCCTTCGGCGCCGTGGCCGGGCCCCTGCACCCGGCCGCGGGCCGGCCGTTCGCGCGGCCGCGCGGCGCCTCCCACGGCGCCGGGCGCCCGCGTCAAGGGCGCTTCGCGGTCCCTCGGACCGCCCTGCGGCCGCCCTTGACGCGGCGCCCGCGCCGCGGCCGTAATCTATGCCGCCCCTGGGGCGGGCAGATGCACGCCGCCCGGCCGCGCACAGCGGGCCCCGATTCCGCCGGAATCAACAGCGCGAGCGGTCCTCGGAGTCGGAGGTGCAGCAAGGCTCGAAGACCGAGCGGCCATTGGCGGTCGAGTGCGGCGATCGGGTGGGGCGGGCAAGCGGCTGACCACGACCGACCGAGAGGCGTGTCCTGTCTTGGTGCCGGATCATGAAAGGTTGGGGTCACTTGAGCGATCAGGTGTCGAACGGAGGTCGCATGCGTGTCGTGCGAGCAGGTGAGGGTCGTGTCCGAACAGAAGAAGGCAAGGCGTACGAAGGGCTGGCTGTCCCATCAACCGGCGCGCAGGAGTTGGTCGTCGCCAGAGTCCGTAAGGAACCCACCGCCGCGAATGCGGCCCATAGCCACGACCGTGAGGAGGTCGTTGTGGTGCTGGGAGGTCGGGGCCGGGCTGACATCGCCGGGCAGACGGTGGAGCTCGGAACCGGCGACGCGCTCATCATTCCGGCCGGCGCGTTGCATGAGGTCAGCGCGCTAGGTGATGCGCCGCTCGACTGCCTGATCGCGAAACCGGCTGGGATCCGCTTCTTCGATCCTGCCGGAAGGCCGATGGCGGTTCCTGACTGGATGTCGTAGGTCGAGCGCCTCGGCGGCCCGGCCGAACCGACGGCCATGTTGGTGGTGAGACTCGGCGCGGGCTACGCCGCCACCCTGAGGAGTTCATCCAGCGCCTGGACTGCTGGGGTGCCCTTCCACCGCTCCAGGTACTTGGCGCGGGTGCTTCGGATGCGCTGTACGACAGTGGAAAGGTCGTGCTGGGAGGCGAGGATGTATGCCTCGCGGAGAAGGCGGCAGCCCTCCTCGATCTCATGTTGCAGCACGTAGGCCACACCCAGGTCGATCAAGATCCCGGATCGGTGCCGGAACAGGGACGGGTCGGCGCTCTGCAGCGCTCGAAGCAGCGGGGTCTCCGCTTGCCGGCCTCGGCCGAGCAGGATCGCGCAGAGGCCCGAGTAGCTGTCTAGCCGTGTCTGCTCCCAGTAGGCCAGGAAGCCCTGCTCTTCTCCGGGTCGCACTTCCGCGAGGGCGTCCTCGGCATGGGTGAGCTCCTGTCGGACGGCGTCGGTGTGCCCGAGGTAGGCGTGCTCTGCTGCCTTGCAGCCGGCTACCCAGCCGCGCATCGGCGCCGACAGCCGAGCGCCGACCTGGCTGGCCTCGGTGAGCAGCCGCAACGCGATCGTGGGGTCTCCATGCGCCCCGGCGTACCTGGTCGAGTGCAGGTAGCTCATAGGGATGCGGAGCTGGGCGCGCAGCAGGTCATCGCCGGCTTCGTCGGCGAGCTTGTTGGCGAAGGCGTAGCGCCGCTGAGCATCGGTAAAGTCGTTGGCGAGAAATGACAGCCAGCCTGCAAGGACAGCAGCCTCCCCCGTGGCTGAACGGAGGCGCCGCTCGACGGCTGCCGGTGGTGAGCCGGCAAGCAGGCTGCTGAGGTAGTCGAGGTGGGATCGCGCCTCCGGCAGCATGTCGCTCGGGGCGCTGAAGTGCAGACGCCGCGCGTAGCTCATCGTGATCGCGCGAAGATCTCGCAGGAGACCGACGTCGATGCGGCTGGGGTTGGCACGAGCCCAGGCCAGCCGCTCGAGGTCGAGCCGAGGCAAGAGGACGTCGGTGGCGATGAGACCCCCGAGCCTGATGATGACCCTACGCTTCAATCCGTCATCCTCCTCCTGCACTTCAATCACGAGCCGAGGGTTGCCTGGTAGCTCCACACGCAACACGTGGCTGGTGTTCACCAGGTGGAAACGGGTTCCTGGCGGATCGAGACCCTGTCCAGGGGGCAGGGGAGCTGCCAGCTCCGCGCGCTGCGGCGCTGCCGGCTCGCGAGCATGGCCTTGGTCGCTCATATTGGCCGTCGTCGCGTCGAGGTTTACCAGTTCGAAAGCGTGGACGCCTTCGGGATCTGGCTGCGCGGAGGTCGCGCGGGTTGCTTCGATGCGGCCCCGCTGCGGCTCGACAGGCACTCCCGTGGGGTTGCTCTGTGTGGGTTTGCTGTAGTCGCGACCGAAGCCGAGTTTGTCCTGCCTGGTTTCGTAGAAGCGGGCGAGGTAGTCGCGGGCTTCCTCACCTGGCCGTCGTCCGCTGTATGGCCAGTGCTCCCATTCGTGCAGCCTGGACGGGGTGAAGCCAGGCGGGAGCGCGAGCCCGTCGTTGTCGTAGAGCCCCTTGATCCCTTGTATCGCCTGCGCCAGGCTCAGCCCTCGGGCGAGCCGGTGTGCGGCAAGCGAGGTCACCCCAGGAAACTGCGCAGGAATTGCCTCGGCAAGCAGCGCAAGAGGCCATCCCGCATTGAGCTTCTCGCGCCGGAAGGCCGCGACCCGCGCGTAGAGCTCTCGGGACTCCTCAGAGCGCATCCCGCCACCCTCTTCCAGCACGGAGGTGATGTCTCCGACTGTCGACGCGGATGATAGCCAAATCGTGCCTGGTCGCACGATGCACGGCCACACCCGGCTCGGTATCTACCGCAGCGGAGGATGGACGGCTACGCGTGCACTCATCTGGCTCGCCTCGATCCGCAGGCTGCCCAAGTACTGGCGTGGCGGCCAACTCGTGGCGCTGCGCTCGTGAAGAGCGGAGCAGCCTGGCGTCAGCCAGGCCACTAGAGTGCAAGCGATCCGAATCGCTGGACGGCTCAGGCAACCGCGGAGGGCAAGCAATGCGAATCCTGCTGATCGGGCCAGACCACGATGCAGGGAGCCTGCCGCCCTACCTGGCCGTCCTCGCCGACGGGCTACGGTCGCAGGGCGCAACGGTGGACCGGCTCGGTGCTGGCACCATGCCCGTCGACCCTCAGGGCGCCTTCTGGCCAGCTGAACGGATCGTGGCGGCGGCCGACGCGCTCCTTGCCAGCGTCGACCTCTGCGCTTACGACTTGCTCTCGGTCCACTTCGGCAACAACGAGATCGAGCAGCTCCTGCCGGTGCGCTGGGCGGGGCGACCGCGCCCACCGGCCGTGCACCACGTCCATAGCATCGGCTGGACGATGTTCTCGACTCATGTGGTGAATCGCTCGCTGTGGGAGGCCGTCGCGAACGGCGTGTACCAGATGGACGGCCTGATCTACTTCGGCAGCTACGCGCGGCAGGTGCTGGCCACAACACCCGCCGCCCGCATCCCATCCGAGATCGCCTTCTTCCCGACTACCATTCCTGACGACGCCAAGGCAGCGGAGCCGTCCTTGCAACCTCCCGCCCTCCGAGAGCTCAGCAGCCAGGACGGGCGCGTGCGGGCCACGCTCTACGGCTTCGCAAGCCCCTGGAAGGACCTCCCGCGTCTGCTGGCGGCATTCGAGCGCATGCGCGTCCCGCTGCGCTTCACACTCCTCGGCCCTTCCTGGGATTCTCCACAGCATGCCGGCGTGGACTTGGCGGCGGCAGCTCATCTCCGTCGCCGCCGCTGGGGACCCGTCGAGGTGACGGTGGCGCCCGACTACCTTGATGCCCGGCAGCGCCTCGCCTTGGTGGAGGCCACCGACCTGGCGGTCTTGCCTTACAAGGAGCATCAGGGTTTCCAGGGCAGCGGCGCGATCACCGATTATCTGGCTCGCGGGGTGCCGGTGGTGGCCACCGATGTCGCCAACATGCGGGAGCTCGTCGGCGATGCCGGGGTCATCGTGTCGTCGGGCGACCCGGCAGAGCTGGCTGCCGTGCTGGACCGCGTTGCCGGCGATGCCGACTTCCTCGCGGGACTTCAAGCAGCAGCGCGCCGCCGAGCAGCGCTGTTCTCGCCTGTCACACACGCGATGAAGTCCCTCGCGTTTTTCCGGCGAGTTGTGCAGGGAATGCACTGACGTCATCGGGTTCTGCACAACCATGACCTACTAACAGCTCAGCGCCGCGAGCCGCACGGGCGTCAAGGTCCACGCCACGGCGGTAAATAGATTCTCCTCCCATGTGGAGGAAGGCGGCCTCGTCCAGCATGCGCGGTAGGCGGCGGTATCTACCATCGAGGAGCTAGCGGCGCAGCGCGGCTGCATGCAAGCGTCTGTGGTGGGGAACGGGTCTGGCGGGTCTGACGCCAGACCAGTCACCTCAAGAACCACCGGCCGCAGGAGGTGACTTGCACCTGAAGGAGTCGTTGGATGGCGGATGCTTCATCGAATGCGTGAACCACGGGCGCGTGAGCCGTCTATGGAACCGAAGACTCCCTTTATCTCTTGATCCTCTGGACGATAGCCGCAGCACATCACCCGTCGCTATACCCGTTGGAATGATCGAGGCGATCCTCTGTGCCGTATCGGCGATCACAATCCCCCATGTTCGACGCCGGTTTCGGCGATGCGCCGGCATGAGCGGCACCGCCTCGCTCGGGGACCTGGATGACCTGGCGTTCGCGCGGCTGCTGGCCGACGCCGCCGACCGGATCAGCCTGGACCTGTACCAGGGAGCCGAGCTGCTGGTGGTCACCAAGCCCGACCGGAGCGAGGTCAGCGAGGCGGACCTGGCGGTGGAAGCTGCGCTGCGCCGGCTGCTGCGCACCCATCGGCCCGAGCAGGGCGTGCTCGGCGGCGAGCGCGGCGCCGAAGGCAGTCAGCGGGTCAGATGGCTCATCGACCCGATCGACGCCACTCGCAACTTCGTCCGCGGGCTGGAGTGGTGGGCGACCCTGCTCGCCCTCGATGTGGACGGGCGGGTCGAGGTGGCGATGGTCTCGGCGCCGGCGATGGGCCGGCGCTGGTGGGCGCTGCAGGGCGGTGGCGCCTGGACCACCGGCCCGCTTGACCCCACGCCCCGACCGCTGCAGGTCTCCGGGGTCGTGGAGCTGGCCGACGCGTACGTGGTCTACGGCGACCTGCGCGGCGACCCGTGGTTGTTTGAGTTGGCCGAGCGCTGCTGGCGTGCCCGCGGGATTGGCGACTTCCTGATGTTCTGTCTGCTGGCGGAGGGTGTGGTCGACGTGGCGGTCGGCCACGACGGCGAGCGGATATGCGAGCTGGCCGCCCCCATGCTGCTGGTGACCGAGGCGGGCGGAATGCTGACCGACCCGGCCGGGCGGCCGTGGACCGAGGGTCAGCTCGCCATCGCCAGTAACGGCCTGCTGCATGCGGCCGTGCTGGCCGCCATCCCACCGTCGGCCAGCCGCGACCCGCCGCCCGGCACGGACCGCGGCGGCTAGCCCGCCCCAATCCCCATCCCGACACCCGTGATGCCAGCCGAGCCGCTGGCTTGGCTCGACCTGTGCCCAAGCCGCCCTGCCGGCCGTGGCTGAAGGAGGACACGCCGCCCGATGCTCGCCACCAACCCTGCCTCTCGTCCGTCGGCTGCCCCATTCTGGGGTGCGGCTGGGCTGCCGCGGCTGCCCGACCACCTGCTGGACGCCCTGGTGAGCATCGCTGGAGCGGGTGGCCAGATGCACCGAGGCGCCCTGCACCACCAGCCCCTGACCGGCCTGCTCGACCGCCACCTGGTCGCCAGTGACGGCCACGACCTGGTCGAGCTGACCCCGCTGGGGCTGCGGGTGCTGGCTGGCGTGGGGCTGCAGCGCATCCAGCAGCAGGCCGCCGCCCGCCGCGGCCGCGTGCCCACCGATCCCAGAGGACGAGTGCGGTGGGCTGGCTGATCGTGTTCGGGCTGGTGTTCGTCGGCGCGTTGGCGCTGCTTGCGGACCTACGGCTGCACCACACCGCCGCCACCAGCGCACGCATCCAGGCCATCCTCCGCCGCTCCGAGCAGGACCCCACCCCATGAGGCTGCGGCTGGTGAGCCAGCGGAGGGTCGTGCTCGCCTGGGTGGGGACGGCACGATGAGCCTGGACACCGGGCGGGCGGACCCCACCAGCGGGCACCTGTCCTCGCCCGACCGCACCCACCAGCCCCTCGCGAGCGGCAGCCGCTGGCTGGCCTTGTCGGGGCCGCCTGCGGCTGTGCTGCTGGTCGTGGCCGGGATGTGGTACGCGGTGAGCTACCTGCTCTCCCCCGAGCGGCGCTTCCTGGTCCCACCACCCCACGCCGTCATCCAGGTCGGCTTCCTCGACTGGGACAACCTCCGCGAGTTGCTGGCCGAGCTGCTGCTGTCGGCCAAGGTCGCCATCACCGGCCTGACGATCGCGGTCCTGCTCGGTGTCAGCGTGGCGGTGGCGATGAGCCAGGCCCGCTGGGTCGAGCGCTCCCTCTACCCCTACGCGGTCGCCCTGCAGACCATCCCGATCCTGGCACTGGTGCCGCTGTACCGCGCCCGCGGGCTGTGCTGGGACGCCTCATCCACTGACCGACTGGCTGGCGCGGAGCCGTGATGGAGCACAACGTCAACTGGGCTGAACTCTCGCCGGCCCGGAGCACCAGCAGTACCGGCATAGTCACCGCCTGGCCCGCCCAGCGGGAGGGGTTGGCCGGCAACGCCGACCAGGCGGTCTGGCGGCTCGGCGGGGCGCCCGATACGGGCGGGCAGCCGGAAGGCGCCCCCGATCTTGTGAGCCACCACCAGCAGCCCGGTGCTG
>Ga0184638_1000287_pt1 | contig 13618 bp, 15 predicted proteins | sample PLM31_50_b2_FD_133141 | JGI IMG/M metagenome (GOLD analysis project Ga0184638, IMG submission 133141) | Groundwater sediment microbial communities from an aquifer in East River, Colorado, USA - PLM3-1_50_b2 | ecosystem: Environmental > Terrestrial > Soil > Riparian zone | place: USA: East River... | reverse complement strand
GCGTTGCTCGCCGTGCGTGGCCTTCCAGCGTTGGTATAACGGGCCTTGATCGGCACTCGCCGCACGGCAGCCGCGGCCCTTCTGCAAGCGACCTCCCTGCCGTTCATAGTGGTCGCCACCCGCATAGGCGTGAGCCTAGGGCTGATCTCGGCGGCCAACGGCGCGGCTCTGGTCGCCGCCGGGCTGCTTTCCGTCATTCTCTTTCCACTGATCGCCCTCGGCTTGCTCAAGGTGCGCGTTCTCCCGGTCGATGGACCTGTCGAGATCCCCTGACGACGGAGGCACCCTTGCGTGCGGAAGATGGATACCCTTCGCCGAAGCAAGCCGGGACTATGGCGGCGTCGATTCCCCGGGGCGGTGGGGTCCCGGCCCTTTCGCTCGCCCTGACGGTGGAAGGCCTGGCCATCCTTGCGATAGCCGTGATCGGTCTTCGGGCGAACGAGAGCGCCGCCCAGGATCTGAGAGATCTTCTGGCGCTCCGGCTCAGCTGGAACGTTCTCAAGTTCGGCGGGCTTTCGCTCCTCACCCTGCTCCTGGCCTGCGTCTCCGTCTGGGTTGGCGCCACGCTCCGGCGCGCGTCGGTGAAAGGTCGCGAGCTTGGGCGATCTTTCCGCTGGTCACTGTGGTCCGCGTTCGGCCTCAACGCGCTAAACGGCCTCGCCGCGCTCGTGTTCATGGTGGACCGATCCAACGAGCCACGCCTGGTGGCCATGCTGTTCGCTGCGGCCTCAGTGACGATCGTGCTGGCGGTATTCACGTTCAGCTTCCTGCGACCGCGACAGCGAGCCGCCTGACAGACTCAGTTCTACCCTCTCTTCAGAGGAGGGATCGATACACGTCCAGGGTGAGCCGAGCGGTCCCTTCCCATGAGAACCTGGCTGCCCGCGCCAGCCCTGCCTGGCGCAGCCTTGCCGAGAGTTCGCGGTCCGTCACGAGGCGTTCCATGGCCTCAGCCAGCCCCGCCACCGATCTGGGATCGACGGGAAGCGCAGCCTCTCCGGCCACTTCCGGCAGAGAGGACGACGTCGATATCAAGCAGGGAGTGCCACGGCTCATGGCCTCGAGGACCGGAAGGCCGAATCCCTCGTACAGAGACGGGTAGACCAGGGCCTCGGCACCCCGGTACAGGGCATCCAGGTCCTCTGGCTTTGTGTATCCCGTCAGGATGATCTGGCCGGGCCCCTCCAGCGAGATCTCCCGAAGGAGCCCCTGGGGCCGCCAGCCGATGGGGCCGGCAAGGACGAGGGCATGGGTTGCCCCCCGCCCGGCGATACGCCGGTACGCGCGCACAAGTCGAACGAGGTTCTTCCGGGGCTCCAGCGTTCCCACGAACAGCAAATAGGGAGTGTGGATCTTCAGCCTGTCGAGCACCTCGGCTGTGTCGGATTCCGAAGCCGGAAGCGAAGCCGCCAGAGGTACCACGTGTACCTTTCGCCGGTCGACCCGGGTCCTGCGGCCCAGGTCCTCCGCCGTGTGTCGCGACACCGTGATGATGGCGTCGGCGCTCCGGACGGCTCGAGCGAGGGCCGCTCGGTACATCAGGCGCCACTGGCGCGGATAGAGGGCTGGGAACTCGAGGAAGGCCAGATCGTGGATCGTTACGACCAGAGGCTGGCTGGGGCCGGCGGGAGGGACCGCGGCGGGGACGGGGGAGTGCAGGAGATCGAGTCCGTTCAGGTCGCCCGGCAGCGGCGGCCGTCCGGCCAGGGCCCATGACGGATAGAGGCGGCGGATCCCCTGCTCGAGCTCGACGACCTTGTAGTCGGCCATCCAGGCTTCGGGGAGCTCCAGATCGAATCTGGAGTGGAACAGCGTGATCTCCAGCTCCGGCTCCAACCGTGCGAGCGCGGGGACGAGCTCGCGAACATACGTCCCCATGCCGCCGGGAGCCGGCGAAAACAGCTGATCCGCCAGGATGGCGACGGTCGTCATCCCTACTTGGCGTCGCCGCGGCCCACCCGCGGCTCGCTTCCCCGGCGGGTATAAGGGTTGAGCCGGGTCTCGTTCCAAGGACGAAGCGACTGGAACCTGATCTGGAGTGCGCCCAGCCCGAGCGCCTCGGTCCGGCCGGCCAGCGCCCAGGCGCTGGGCCTCACCCTAGAGGTTCCAAAGTACTGGTCTAGGGCGGCGATGATGGCGCGCTCCTCCTCCGGCGTTATCCCCGGCGGCAGCTCGTATCGCATCAAAGAGGTATGTTGCCGTGTTTGCGCGGGGGTACCTGCTCGCGTTTGGTCCGGAGCATCCGGAGCGCCTGGATGAGCCGGGGCCGCGTCTCCGCCGGCTCGATCACATCGTCCACGAACCCCCGCTCGGCCGCGATATACGGATTGGAGAACTGATCGTCGTAGGCCGCGATCAGCTCGGCCCGCTTCGCCGCCGGGTCCTCGGCCTTCTGGATCTCCCTGCGGAAGATCACGCCCACTGCTCCCTCCGAGCCCATGACCGCGATCTCGGCTGTGGGCCAGGCGAACGAAGCGTCAGCCCGAAGGTGCTTGGAGTTCATGACGACATAGGCACCGCCGTACGCCTTTCGGGTCACAACCGTTACCTTCGGGACCGTGGCCTCCGCGAACGCGTACAGGAGCTTTGCACCGCGGCGGATTATGCCGCCGTATTCCTGTGCCGTACCCGGTAGGAAGCCCGGCACGTCCTCGAAGACGACAAGTGGGATGTTGAAGGCGTCGCAGAAGCGGATGAATCGCGCAGCCTTCTCGCTCGACTCGTAGTCGAGCGTGCCGGCCAGCACCTTAGGCTGGTTGGCGATGATGCCCACTGACCTCCCGTCCAGGCGAGCGAACCCAATGAGGATGTTCGCGGCCCACAGCGGAAAGACCTCGAAGAACTCACCGTCATCCACCACCCGGCGGATGACGTCCTTCATGTCGTAAGGAGCCCGGGGCGAGTCTGGGATGAGGGTGTTGAGGGCCTCGTCGCGGCGCTCCGGGTCGTCTCGGGGCGCGAATGAGGGAGGGTCCTCGAGGTTGTTCGAGGGCAGGAACGAGAGCAGGTAGCGGACCTGCGACAGGCAGTCCGGTTCGTCCTCCGCTATGAAGCTCGCGATGCCGGACCGGCTGGCGTGCGTGGTGGCACCGCCCAGCTCCTCGAACGTCACCTCTTCGCCGGTTACGGCCTTTATCACGTCAGGGCCCGTTATGAACATGTGCGAGGTCCCCTTGACCATGAAGACGAAGTCGGTGATGGCCGGCGAGTAGACCGCTCCGCCGGCGCAAGGCCCCATCACCAGCGAGATCTGTGGCACGACGCCTGATGCTCGGACGTTGCGGTCGAAGATGTATCCGTATCCGGCCAAACTGGCCGCCCCCTCCTGGATGCGTGCACCGCCGGAGTCGTTGATGCCTATCAGAGGGGCGCCGACCGAGGTGGCCATGTCCATCACCTTGCAGATCTTCTCCGCCATGACTTCGCCCAGAGAGCCGCCGAACACGGTGAAATCCTGGCTGAACACGAAGACCTTGCGGCCATCGATAGCTCCCCAACCCGTGACCACCCCGTCGGTGTAGGGCCGAACCCGATCGAGGCCGAATGTGCCCGCGCGGTGCCGGGCGAGGATGTCGGTCTCGACGAATGTGCCAGGATCGAGCAGCAGCTCGAGGCGCTCACGAGCGGTGAGCTTCCCGCGGGCGTGCTGCCTCTCGATCGCCTCGGCGCCACCGCCCAGCCGTGCCCGGCCCTTCAGCTCGCGAAGCTGTTCTATCCTTTCGCTGACGGTGGCTCTGGGCTCGCGCTGGGCGGCGCCCGGTGCCGGATCGCCTGGGTCCTCACCGCGCACGGCCGATTCCTCCAGCTCAGACCCCTCCCGCTCCTGCTTTGTGTCGGCCATATCAACCCGAGTCTATCCCCAGACCCGGGGCGGGGCGCTCATTCGGATCGATGTCGGCGGCGCTCCGTACGATGGCGCCATGGTCCTCACGCCGGCGCAACGCCGGACGCTCGAATGCCTGATAGGTCTTGGTGTTGGTCCCGCCTTCGACCCAGATCTGGCAGGACGCATACGGACGGGGCTTGAAGGGGGGTTGCAGGCCACACTGCCGGGCGAGGGTGACCCGATATGGGTGGGGAAGGGATTGCTGAACGACAGGCAGCGTTGCGAGGGACTCTTTCAGGCGGCTCTATTGCGTGAAGGGCCGCCCTTCGAACATGGACCTCGGACGGCGGCAGGCACACTCTTCCACAAGGCGATCGAGATCGATGCCCAGACCGAACGGGAGCTTGATCCAAGAACCGTGTGCGAGCGCAGCGCGGCTGGCCTCGCCCGCGCCGACCCGCGGTTCGAGGGGTTCTGGTCGGGCCTGGATCGGATCGAGCGCGCGGAATTGCTGGCTGAGGCCGGCAGGCACGTGGATCTGTTCCGGATGTCCTTCCCGCCCTTCCCAAGGCGGTGGGCCCCCCAGACCGAGCTCCGATTGAAGGTTCGTCTTCTAGGAGGAAGGGTCGTCCTGTCGGGGGCGCCCGACCTCGCGCTGGGCCGGACCAGGAAGCTGTTGCTCGATTTCAAGACCGGCAAGGCCTGGCCGGAGCATCCGGAAGACATGCGTTTCTACTCGCTGGTGCTCCTGCTCAGGACCGGAGTCCCTCCTTACCGAGTGGCCACGTTCTTCCTGGACTCGGGGGAGTGGCAACTGGAAGACGTTACCGAGGAGACGCTCGAGCATGCTGCCGGCCGCGTGCTGGACACGGTGCGCCGTGCGGCGAGCCTCTCCTCGGGCGGCGTCCCCGGCCTGCGGCCCGGCCAGCACTGCGCATGGTGCCCACGCCGGACCGTCTGCCCGGCAGTTGCCGGTCGGGCCTGACTTCACCTACTCTCCGGTAGGTTGTGACGAAGGACCAGTACGACATCGGCCAGATCCCCCCTCTGGGCACAGTACCTCGGCGGATGCGGGCGCAGGTCATCAGGCCGGATCGGTTCGGGGAGCCGCAATCGGCCTTCCAGGTCGAAGTCGTCCCAACGCCCGAGCCTGGGCCGGGAGAGGTGCTCGTCCTGGTCATGGCGGCGGGCATCAACTACAACAACGTTTGGGCGGCCAAGGGTGTCCCCCTGGACGTAACCCAGGTCCACGCCCGGTTGGGGGAGCCGGCCGAGTTCCATATCGGTGGCAGCGATGCGTCGGGCGTCGTGTGGGCGACGGGCGATGGAGTATCGAACGTCTCGGTCGGGGATCGGGTCGTGGTGCATTGCGGCATGTGGGACCCGGGCGACCCGGTCGTCCTTCGCGGCGACGACGCGGGGTTCGCCCCCTCCTACCGGATCTGGGGATACGAGTCGAACTGGGGATCCTTCGCGCAGTTCACCAAGGTCCAGGGCCATCAGTGCCTGCCGAAAGCTCCTCACCTCACTTGGGAAGAGGCCGCCGCTCCAACCCTGGTGGGTGCCACCGCCTACAGGATGCTCATGGGATGGCCGCCTCACACCGTGCGAGAGGGAGACGTCGTCCTGGTCTGGGGCGGCGCTGGCGGCCTTGGTTCGATGGCCATCCAGATCGTCCGGGAGTTCGGAGGTAAGGCGGTCGCCGTCGTCTCATCAGACGACAAGTTCGAGTTCTGCATGAAGCTCGGTGCGGTTGGAGCGGTCAACCGCAAACGGTTCTCGCACTGGGGGATCCCGCCGAACTGGAGGGATGCCGCTGCGTATGGGGAATGGCTCGAGGGGGCCAAGGCCTTCGGCAAGGCCGTGTGGGAGGCAGTAGGGGAGAAGATCAGTCCCCGGATCGTCTTCGAGCATCCTGGCGAGGAGACCATCCCGACATCGATCTTCGCCTGCGACGCGGGCGGGATGGTGGTCATATGCGCGGGCACGACCGGGTACGCGGCTGTGTCCGACCTTCGATACCTCTGGATGCGCCAGAAGCGACTCCAGGGGTCCCACTTCGCCAACGACGAGCAGGCGGCGGCCTTCAATCGGTTGGTGATCGAGGGGCGGATCGACCCGTGCCTGTCTCGAACGTTCGAGTTCGAAGGGATCCCCCAGGCGCATCAGCTCATGTCGGAGAACCGACACCCCGACGGGAACATGGCGGCCCTGGTCTCGGCGCCATCCCCGGGTCTGATCGATCTGCCAGGATAGCCGCCGTGGACAACCTGTCGGACGAGGAGGAACTGGTCCTAGATACGCCTGTGGATCCGGTCACCCAGGCGGAGGAGTACCGGCACCTGTTGCTCACGCTGCTGGGGGATCGCGACCCGGCGGAGGTGCAGTCTGAACTGCCCGACCAGATCGCGGCGGTTCTTGCCGAAGCGGGGGACTCGCTCAGGACCCGCCCCGCCCCCCGGGAATGGTCAGTCCTGGAGTGTCTGGGTCACATGTTCGACGCCGAGATCGTAGTCGCGGGTCGCTACCGGTGGACCCTGGCGCACGACGCGCCGCCCTTGGTCGGATACGACCAGGACCTGTGGGTCGAGCGTCTCCGCCACCAGGAGGACGATCCAGAGCACTTGCTCTCGTTGCTTCGGGCCCTTCGCCGGGCGAACCTGGAGCTCTGGGCGCAGTCCTCTGAAGAAGAGCGATCCAGGGTGGGTATGCACTCCGAACGGGGTCCCGAGAGCTTCGATCTCTCGTTCCGGCTTATGGCAGGTCACGGGCTCTTCCACCTGGCCCAGATGCGCAAGACGCTCGCCCAGGTCCGCTAGCCGCCGGCCTCCAGGCTCACGCCCAGGAGTTCCTCCAGTCGGGGGATCGTTATCGCCGCGTCGCGGTGAAGGACTCCCGTCATGCCCACGGCGCGCGCGCCGTCGACGTTCACTGGGATGTCGTCGACGAAGACGGAGGCGGCCGGCGCGCATTCCAAGCGCCCTGCGGCCAACAGAAAGATCTCGGGGTCGGGTTTGCGCACACCCTCTCGCCCCGAAAGCACTATCACGTCGAACAACTCTCCGATCTCTGGTGGCGGCTCGACGCCCCAGGTGTTGGAGATCATGCCGGTGAGGAGCCCCAACCGGCGCGCCCGGGCCACCGCCCGTCGCATGCGCTCGTCGGGCTTCAGCTCGCCAAACAACCGCGCGCTCAGATTGGCGGGTTCGACCGGCCTGTCGAGCCCCTCCGAGAGACTGGAAGCCAGCCGGCGGTCGAACTGCTCCTGGCCGATCGCACCTGTCTCGACCGCCCGCACGAGGTCGTGCATGTCGTTTATGGGCACGGCGGCCTCTCTTGCCATCGAATAGGCGGCGGCAAGGACGTCCCGCAGCCGCTCGGGGCTGGCGCCGGTGGCCAAGCAGAACGCCGCGAAGCTGACCGAGAGAGAGGTTGTCAGCACCCCGCCGTAGTCGACGAGAAGCGCCCGATAGGTCATGAGCCGGTCAGCGACTGGGCCCGACGAGCCAGTGCCGGGACACTCTGTCCGAGGTACGAGAAGAAAGGGTCATCGGTCACCCCGGCCAGGTGCCGGGCGAAGCTGCCCTCCAACAGGATCGCGAGCTTCCAAACGGCCAGGACGAAATAGAAGGTCATGTCGGAGACATCCCGGCCGGAGCTGTTCCCATATCGCGCGAGCATCTGGTCCCTGGTGGGAAATCCCGGCAGGCCGGTAACGGTCTGCGCGTCCATGAGCGGCTCTGCCGGGTCGCCCGGTTCGCGCCAGAAGGACAGCATCCACCCGACGTCGGCCAGGGGGTCGCCGATCGTGGACATCTCCCAGTCCAGGATGACCCGCAGACGCGCCGGTGGCGCCGGGTCGAACACGACGTTGTCCAGCTTGTAGTCCCCGTGCACGATCGTCGGAGGGCACGGCCGGGGCAGATGCGACTCGAGCCACGAGCCGGCCGCGTGCAGCTCGGGAATGGTCCTGGTGAGGGGCTCCGTGAGGGCAAGCTGGCCCTTCCAACGGCGTACCTGTCGCTCCAGGTATCCGGCGGGCTTGCCGAAGCCCTCGAGGCCTGCAGAACGCCAGTCCACCGCGTGCAGCTCGACCAGCGCGTCGACCAGCTCCTCGCCCAGGCCTCGCCGTGAGGCAGGATCGGCCTCGAAACGGGTGGGTAGCCGGTCGCGGATCACAGCACCCTCTACCCGCTCCATGAGGTAGAAGGGGGCTCCGATCACCGAAGGGTCTTCGCAAAGCAGGAGCGGCCTGGGCGCACGAACGGACGAATCGGCCAGCGCGGACAAGACCCGATACTCCCTGATTACGTCGTGTGCGGTTGGGAGGAAAGCTCCCCGAGGGGGCCGGCGCAGGATGAAGGATCGGGAAGCATCGGAGATGACGAAGGTCTCGTTCGAATGGCCGGCCATGTGACGTTCGACAGCGATCTGGCCCTCGAGCCCGTTCGGGAGTCGCTCCCTCAGGTACCCGGCAAGCGCCGTGGCGTCGACGAGAGGCTCGAGAATCAGGCGAGTCCGCCCGTGGCCGGCTTCGTCGTCCCCGACACCACCATCGCCTTGACCAGATTACGGGCGATGACCATACGATGGACCTCGGAGGGGCCGTCGTAGATCCGGGCGGCCCTGGCGTCCCGGTAGAAGCGCTCGAGGGGGAGGTCGCCGGAGTATCCGAGCGAGCCACAGATCTGGATGGCCCTATCGATCACACGGCCAAGCATCTCGGACGCCTCGACCTTCACCATGGCCACCTCCTGCCGGAAGTCTCGCGCCGTCTCGATCTTCCAGGCCGCATGGAGGACCATAAGTCTTGCGGCGTGGAGCTCGATGGCCGAGTCTGCCAGCATCCACGCTACGGCCTCGTGGCGCGCTAGCTGCTTGCCAAACGCCTCCCGGGTCACCGCTCGTTCCGTGGCGATGTCGAGCGCCCTTTGGGCCACACCGATCCAGCGCATGGCATGGGCGAGTCGTGCCGGGCCCAGCCGGACCTGGGCAAGGGCAAGCCCCTTCCCACGTTCACCGAGCATCGCCTCGGGCCCCACCCGGCACCCCTCCAGCATGACTTCGCAGTGACCGCCGGGCCCGCTGGTTCCCATCACCGGGATCTCTCGGACCACCCTCCAGCCCGGGTTGTCCGCATCGACCAGGAAGAGCGTGTACCGGCTCCTCGGGTCGGGGGCGCCGGCCGGGTCCTCCGTGCGGGCGACGACCACAGCGAAGGCCGCACCGTTCGCTCCGCTGATGAACCACTTCTCTCCTTCGATCACCCACCCGTCACCGTCGATGGCTGCGGAGGTACGGAGCTGAGCTGGATCCGACGAGCCAACCTCTCGTTCCGTCATGGCGAAGCAGGACCGGATCCGGCCCTCCGTGAGCGGCCTCAGATAGCGCTCCTTCTGGAGCTCATCGGCGGCGTGCAGGAGCAGATGCATGTTGCCCTCGTCTGGTGCCATGCAATTGAGCGCCAGCGAGCCAAGCGCGGAGGCTCCCAACTCCTCCGACACCAGCGCCATGCCGAGCGCTCCCAGCCCGAGGCCGCCCCACTCCGGAGGAAGGTGCGGATTCCACAGCGAAGCCTCGCGGGCCCTGTCTCGCAGCTCGGCCAGCCGCTCCTCGAAGTTCGAGTCGTCGATCTCGGGCTCGGCCGGCAGCACCACGTCTCGAACAAATGAGGCCACGCGCGAGCGGACGTCCTCCAGCTCCGCAGGAAGGGTGAAGTCGATCATTCCCGGCTCTCCTGGACAAGCTCAACCAACACCCCTCGGAATCCTTTGGGGTGCACGAAGGCGACCGTCGTGCCACGCGAGCCGGGCCGGGGCTCCTGGTCAACCGGCGTCATGCCCGCCGCCCGCACGCGCTCTAGGGCGCGCCCGATGTCGGACACGCGATACCCGATGTGGTGGACGCCCTCACCCCTTCGGTCCAGGAACTTACCCACCGGCGTGTCGGACCCCAGGGACCCGAGGAGCTGCACGTAAGAGCCTCCCACCTGGAACAGCACCTCATCGACCCCCTGATCGTCCATCCGCTCGCGGTGGACCGGCTCCATACCGAGTAGTGCCCTGTACTCCTGGACGGCCGAGGCCAGATCGCGAACGGCGATCCCCACGTGGTCTATGTCGGTGAAAAGGAGCTCAGGGTCTTCCTGGTGGGTTCGGCCCATGTGCGGCTAGCGCTTACGGCGGCGCCGTCCAGCGGCGGGCGCCGGCTGAAGCCGACGGATCAGCTCCTTCGCTTCGGGCAGGTGGTACGCGGGCGAATCCAGCGCCGCGACCATTGCGGCCACTCCTCGGAACCGGGCCTCCTCAGGAGCACCCTCAGTGAGGAGCGCGTAGAACTCCACCAGTTCCATGAACTGCCTCAGCGAGGGGACGAGGCCACCGCGTTCGTAGGCATAGATCGTCTGCTGGGCCGCGGGGCAGCCCGGGCGCGCGGCCGCGTCTCGAACGGCTCGGTAACCAGCGCTACGCCGCAGGTCCCGGAGCAGCCCCCCTATGGTCCGCGCCACATCTCCGTCGACCCTTTCCTGCTTCTTTCGAGGCACTGCTTCCTCCGGCTCGACCTGCATCACCTTAGTCCGTCGCCTCCGGCTTTGTCAGGCACATGCCAGAGCGCGTCACAGCGGTTGGACTCGGGACGAAAGTCCCTCTCGGGCGAGCCGTCTGACCGATAGCTTAAAACGCAAACCCGAGAGTAGGATGCGATCCAGGACCTGCATTCCAGGCCGGTTGGGAGCGAAAGTGGGCGAGAGGAACAGCGTGGCGGATCGCAGCCGAGTCGCCGCGATCCTCGGTGATTCGAAGCTTCTTCGAGCCGGCGCCGCGGACGTCAATCGCACACGCGAGCGCACCAGGCGAAAGCGCCTGCTAAAGACCACGATCCTGCTGGCGTCGATCGACGCCTATCTCTTCTACAGGGTCGCGACGAACAACCCCATCGGCCTCCCACACATGCCCGCTGATGCCGGCTTGTGGCTCCCCCTGGTGATCTTGGTCCTGCTTTTCGCTGCCATGATGCTGTTCCCGCTGGCCAGCGGGCGCTCGCCGCACGTGATGATCCGGCCAGAACACATCGAGGTGGGCCTCACCGACGTCCAGGGACTTGGTCCCCAGGTCGACGAGGTGATCCGCTCGCTCAACGTCTTCCTCGGCTATGCGACATTCCGGGACGTCCTCGGCGGCAACCCTCGCCGGGGCATCCTCTTCGAAGGACCGCCCGGGACCGGCAAGACCTATCTTGCCAAGGCCATGGCCAAGCAGGCGGGCGTGCCGTTCCTCTTCGTCTCCGCGCCGGCGTTCCAGTCGATGTGGTTCGGGATGACCAACGTGAAGATCCGCCAGTTCTTCCGTGCCATGCGAAAGGCTGCCCGCCGCGAAGGCGGGGCCATCGGCTTCATCGAGGAGATCGACGCGATCGGCGGTGCCCGCGACTCGCTCGCCGCCTCGCCCGCGCCCGAGGGTACGCCCGCGGGTCGGATGGTGTCCCGCTTCGTCTCACCCGGGACAGGCGGGATGGTCAACGAGCTGCTCATCCAGATGCAGTCGTTCGATCAGCCGGTGTGGCGGCAGCGCATGAAGGAACGGTTCATCGAGTGGCTGAACAGCTACCGGCGGCCGGGCGAGCGTTTCCGGCTCGGGAAGCCCTCCTACCACAACATCCTCCTGATCGCCGCGACGAACCGGGCGGATGTGCTTGACCCCGCGCTCCTGCGGCCCGGCAGGTTCGACCGGCGGTTGTACTTCGACCTGCCGACCAAGCAGGGGCGGAGAGAGCTCATCGACTTCTTCATGGATCGCAAGTCGCACCACCGCGAGCTCGACACCGATGTGGCCAGGGAGCGGCTGGCCCACGACACGCTCGGGTACACACCTGTCATGATCGAACACCTCTTCGACGAGGCTCTTCTGGTGGCACTCAGGGCCAGTCGGGACGCCATGTCGATCTCGGACGTCTATGAGGCCAAGCTGACGGAAGAGATAGGGCTGGGGCAGGCCGTGGTCTACACGGAGGCGGAGCGGCAGGCCGTCGCCACCCACGAAGCAGGGCACGCCGTGGCGGCGCATGTGCTCGGCACTTCCCGGCGGATGGAGGTCCTCTCGATCATCAAGCGACGAGACTCCCTGGGCCTCCTATCTCACTCAGACCTGGAGGAACGCTTCACCCAGTCCCGCTCCGAGCTCGAGACGATGGTGGCCATCGCGCTGGGCGGCATGGCAGCCGAAGAGATCTTTCTTGGCGAATCGGGTACCGGTCCCGGATCGGATCTTTCGGCCGCGACCGGGATCGCCGCCGCGATGGTCGGCGCGCTCGGGATGGCGGGCTCCCTCGTGTCCTACGAGGCCATCGCCGAGGGCGTTGTGGGGAGGAAGAACCTGGTCGGCAAGGTCTTGGCCGACAGCAGCGCGAAGCTGAAGGTCGAGGAGCTTCTCCAGGCCCAGAAGGACCGGATCCTGGGCGTTCTGGGGGCCAACCGCGACCTGGTCGAAGCCCTGCGCGACTCCCTGGTGGCCCGCGACGAGCTGGTCGGGGACGAGATCACGGACGTCATCAACGATGCGCTGGCGCGTCGTCCGAAGAACGAAGTGATCATCGATGTGACCGACGAGACGATCGCTTTGCCCGACTAGGGAGCTCGGCCCCTAAGCGACCATCCGGTCGCCCCTACAATGGACACCAGACCCATCAGGAGGGAGAGCGGATGTCTGGTTCCGTCATCGTGGCCGGCGCCCGAACGCCGATCGGCAAGTTCGGCGGCGGATTCAAGGACCTGCCTGCCGTGAGCTTGGGCGCTCACGCCATCAAGGAGGCTCTCGCCCGCTCAGGCGTTGCGGCCGATCAAGTCGATTACGTGATCATGGGACAGGTGCTCCAGGCGGGAGCCGGGCAGATAACCGCCCGCCAGGCCGCCATCGAGGCGGGCATCCCGCGCGAGGTCCCTTCGATCACCGTCAACAAGGTCTGTCTGTCCGGCTTGAACGCGATCGCGTTAGCTGACCAGCTCATCCGGGCCGGCGAGGTCGGGGTCGTCGTCGCGGGCGGGATGGAATCCATGTCCCAGGCGCCCTACATCCTGCCCGACGCTCGGTGGGGCAGCCGAATGGGCAACACCAAGATCGTGGATTCGATGGTCTACGACGGACTGTGGTCGACCTTCACCGACAAGCACATGGGCGACTCATCCGACGACGTGAACACCGAGCTGCAGATCTCGCGCGAGGACCAGGACGCCTGGGCGGCGCGATCCCATCAGCGGGCGGCGGCGGCGTGGGAGGCGGGCAAGCTCGCGGAGGAGGTCGTCCCCGTCGAGATCCCGCAGCGAAAGGGCGATCCACTCGTCGTTGCCAGGGACGAGGGCATCCGGTCCGACACCACCGCCGAGTCCTTGGCCAGGCTCAAGCCTGCCTTCAAGCCGGGGGGGACGATCACGGCCGGCAACGCATCGCAGATATCGGACGGAGGTGCTGCCGTGGTCGTCACCTCGAGGGTCAAGGCCGAGGAGTTGGGTCTGACCCCGCTCGCCGAGGTCGTGGCGCACGGGATGAGCGCCGAGCGATACGCGTACTTGCATACGGTGCCGGCCATCGCCATGCAGAACGCGCTAAAGAAGGCAGGCAGGGACGCTCACGACCTCGGGCTGAGCGAGATCAACGAGGCGTTCGCCTCGGTGGCGCTGAACGCCACGCGGATGCTGGGGGTCGACGAAGAGCTGGTCAACGTCAACGGCGGAGCCGTGGCCCTCGGTCACCCGATCGGCGCCAGCGGCGCGCGCGTCCTGACCACGCTGCTCTACGC
>Ga0184638_1000285_pt1 | contig 13625 bp, 15 predicted proteins | sample PLM31_50_b2_FD_133141 | JGI IMG/M metagenome (GOLD analysis project Ga0184638, IMG submission 133141) | Groundwater sediment microbial communities from an aquifer in East River, Colorado, USA - PLM3-1_50_b2 | ecosystem: Environmental > Terrestrial > Soil > Riparian zone | place: USA: East River... | reverse complement strand
GGGGTCTACAAATGCAAAAAGGCAGCCTAAGCTGCCTTTTGTGCTGGTCCGGAGGCCGGAACCGTCACGCCGCCGCTTTCTTGCCGGCGTAACGTTGGCGGAACTTCTCGACGCGACCTGCAGTGTCGACGATTTTCTGCTTGCCCGTATAGAACGGGTGGCATGCCGAGCACACTTCAACGTGAAGCGGCTTGTTCACCGTCGAGCGCGTCGTAAACGTGTTGCCGCAGCTGCACGTCACTTGGATCTCGCTGTATTGCGGATGGATACCGGTCTTCATCAAGCACCTGTGCGATGGGCCGATCGCGGGCCCGTTGCCCCCGCAGCGCCACGCTTTAAAATTATTGACTACTTTCAATGGCTTAGCTGATAATCGCCCAGCCGAGCCGGAGAATTATGCGCGGGTTTGCGCTGCATTGCAACACCATGGCACTTATATGAAGCCGGGTGCGCCGCGTTCAAGGCGACGTGCTGCGCACACTGTCAAGGAACTGCGATGGCGGAGCGAAGCCCGATGAGCCCCGGCGCGTCGAGTCGAAGAATTAGAACCCCGGAGGTAGATGAATGGAATTCAAACTCGAGATTTCTGCGAAGCGCCGGAGTCACTGACGCCGCATACTGTCAAAGAATTCCGCGTTGTTCTTGGTCTGCTTGACCTTGTCGACCAGGAACTCGGTCGCCTCGAGGTCGTCCATCGGGTAGAGCAGCTTCCGCAAGACCCATACTTTCTGCAACACGTCCTGCTTTAGCAACAGCTCTTCCTTGCGCGTGCCGGAGCGATTGACGTTGATCGCGGGATACGTGCGTTTCTCGGCCATGCGGCGGTCGAGATGAATTTCCATGTTGCCCGTGCCTTTGAATTCCTCGTAGATCACGTCGTCCATGCGCGAGCCGGTGTCGATCAGCGCAGTGGCGATGATCGTGAGCGAGCCGCCTTCCTCGATGTTGCGCGCTGCGCCGAAGAACCGCTTGGGCCGCTGAAGTGCATTGGCGTCGACGCCGCCGGTAAGCACCTTGCCGGATGCCGGCACGACGGTGTTGTACGCGCGCGCGAGCCGGGTGATCGAATCGAGCAGAATGACGACGTCCTTCTTGTGCTCGACCAGGCGCTTCGCCTTCTCGATCACCATTTCGGCGACCTGCACGTGACGCGTCGCCGGTTCGTCGAACGTGCTGGCGACGACTTCGCCGCGCACGGTGCGGGTCATCTCGGTCACTTCCTCCGGCCGTTCGTCGATCAGGAGAACGATCAGCACGACGTCGGGATGATTGGCGGCAATCGAATGCGCGATGTGCTGCAGCATGACCGTCTTGCCGGATTTCGGCGAGGAAACGAGCAACCCGCGCTGGCCCTTGCCGATCGGTGCCACGATGTCGATGATGCGGCCGGTGATGTTTTCCTCGGCCTTGATGTCGCGTTCGAGAATGAGCGGCTCGTCCGGAAACAGCGGCGTCAGGTTCTCGAACAGGATCTTGCTCTTGGCGTTCTCCGGAGGCTCGCTGTTGACCTTGTCGACCTTGACCAGCGCAAAGTAGCGCTCCCCGTCCTTAGGCGTGCGGATCTCGCCCTCGATCGTGTCGCCGGTATGCAGATTGAAGCGGCGGATCTGCGAGGGCGAGATATAGATGTCGTCGGTCCCGGCGAGGTAGCTGGTGTCGGGTGAGCGCAGGAAGCCGAAGCCATCGGGCAGCACCTCCAGCGTGCCGTCGCCATAGATGCTCTCTCCCTTCTTCGCCTGGTTTTTCAGCAGCGCAAAAATGAGGTCATGCTTGCGCATGCGGTTCGCACCGTCGATCTCGTTGGTATTGGCGATCTCGACCAGCTCGGTGACGGGTTTGGACTTGAGGTCGGACAGGTGCATATAGGTGTGCGGGTAGCGGAGTGAACGGTCGCGGCGTGAAAAAGGCGGCCGCTGGAATCAATCAGGGGTTTGGCGCCGGAGACGGGACTGCGCCGGCGATGGCGACCCGCGGCGGTCCAACTTCGGTTGGACCCGGTGTTGTTTCGCGCCCGCGGGGCGCGTCTCAATGCGTGAAGAGCCTAACGGGTTCGATAGGGGCTGTCAAATAGGGGTTGGAAAGGAGTCAGAGCTGGCTGTCGAGGAAGGCGGTGAGCTGCGACTTGGACAGCGCGCCGACTTTCTGCGCTGCCACCTCCCCACCCTTGAACAGGATCAAGGTCGGAATGCCGCGTATGCCGTATTTGGCCGGTATCCCCGGGTTGGCGTCGACGTCGAGCTTGGCCACGGTGACGCGCCCGGCATAATCCTTGGCGACTTCATCGAGGATCGGAGCGATCATCTTGCACGGTCCGCACCATTCCGCCCAGTAGTCGACGAGCACCGGCGTACCGGCCTTGAGGACATCGGTATCGAAACTGGCGTCGGTCACATGCTTGATGTGTTCGCTCATCTGTTCCTCAGAGGGACGGGAACCGGGCGACGGGCGGATAAGGGCCGATCGGGCGCGGCACGAGGTCTACGTTAGCCGAAAGGTCCGGAGCGCGCAAGCAGCGGCGCGAGCCCATTCCGAGGCCGCTGCGCAAGCCGTAGGGCTGCCGTACCGAGGGAAGGTTGGGTGTGAATTTGCTAGAATCAATGCTTCCGTTGGCGCCGGAGCCGAAGGCTGATGACCTACGTTGTGACCGAAAGCTGCATTCGCTGCAAGTACACCGATTGCGTCGACGTCTGTCCTGTCGACTGTTTCCGTGAAGGGCCCAATTTCCTGGTTATCGATCCAGACGAATGCATCGACTGCACACTGTGCGTCGCCGAGTGTCCGGTCGAAGCGATTTTTGCCGAGGACGATGTTCCGTCCGACCAGCAGCAGTTCAAGGCGTTGAACGCGGAGCTTTCCAAGCTGTGGAAACCGATCATCGAGCGCAAGCCGGCGCCTGCCGATGCCGATGAGTGGAAGACGGTGAAGCCCAAATTGCACCTCCTCGAGCGATGACGCTCACGCGATCGTTTGCCGCCCTCGCGCTCCTTGCGCTGCCCTCCCTCGTCTGGTCCCAGGCCGCGCCGTCCGGCGACCCGCGCGCGGGTCAGCGCAAGACGCAGATGTGCGCGGGCTGTCACAGTATCCCCGGGTGGCGCACCGCGTATCCGGAAATCTACAGCGTGCCCAAAATCGGCGGCCAGCACCCAGCGTATATCGTCAAGGCGTTGCAGGCGTACAAGAGCGGCGAGCGCAACCATCCCTCGATGCGGGCGATCGCTGCCTCGCTGTCGGACCAGGATATGGCCGACCTGGCCGCGTATTACGGTGTCACCGGGCCCAAGACCGCCAGCAAGTGAGCTGACGATGACCAGGCCGCTTCGATACGTACTCGTCGCTGCGCTGTTCGGTGCCGCCGCAGCGGCCGGTGCCGCCGACATGAAGGCTGGAGAGGCCAAAGCCAAGGAAGTGTGCCAGGCATGTCACGGGCTCGATGGCAACAGCCCGACGCCGGACTATCCCAAGCTTGGCGGCCAGCTGCCGGACTATCTCGCCAAGGCGCTGCGCGATTACAAGTCGGGTGCGCGCAAGAATGCGATCATGGCAGGCTTCAGCGGAACGCTGTCTGCGCAGGACATCGCCAATCTCGCCGCCTATTACGCGGCGCAGCCGCCGGTCCTCGTCGTCAAGCATTAACCGGCGGTGTTACCGCGCAAAGACGGGCGCCTGCGGGCGCCCTTGTCGTTGGTGCCCACCAAAAGCGTCAGGCGCGCGTCTTCCTGCGGTATTCGCACAAGTCGACGATCACGCATTCGGGACATCTAGGCTTCTTTGCCTGGCAGACATAACGGCCGTGCAGGATCAGCCAGTGATGCGCATCGTGAACAAATTCCGTGGGCGTGAATTTCACGAGCTTGCGCTCGACTTCCTCGGGCGTCTTGCCCGGAGCGAGCCCGGTGCGGTTGGCGACGCGAAAGATATGCGTGTCGACGGCGATCGTCGGCTGGCCGAAGGCGACGTTGAGCACGACATTGGCGGTCTTGCGTCCGACGCCCGGAAGCTTGACCAGTGCCGCGTGATCGGCGGGCACTTCGCCGCCATGTTCGTCGATGAGCTGCCGGCATAGCGCCACGATGTTTTTCGCCTTGGTGCGGAACAAGCCGATTGTCTGGATGTACGGTATCAAGCCGGCTTCGCCCAGCTTGAGCAAAGCCTGGGGTGTGTGGGCGATCGGAAAGAGCTTCGCCGTCGCGAGGTTCACGCTGCGGTCAGTCGCCTGCGCGGAGAGCACAACAGCGATCAGGAGCTCGAACGGCGATCGATAGTGGAGCTCGCTGCGCGGGTGCGGATTCTGCGCGCGCAGCCGGCGGAAGATCTCGAGCCGCTTGACCGCGTTCACTCGATTCCGCCCAGCCGGCGCAGGCGCGACAGGCGTTCGGGCTCGTTGGCCCGGAGACCGGCGTCGCCGCCGAGCAGCTCAAAGGCGCGGGCGAAGTTCGGCTGCGCAGCCGTCCTCTCGCCCTTGGCGAGCAAGAGCTCGCCCAGCTCCTCGTAGACGTAGCCGTCGGGAGCATTCGCCGCCGCGCCTTCCGCCTCCAGTTGCCGCTGGATCGCGAGCGCATCGTCGTGGCGGCCAAGCGATCGATAGGCGCGCGCGACGGTCCATCGCGCAATTCGCACGCCTCGCGGATCGCCGCGCGCTTCCCAGGCGGGCACCGCCTTCTCGAAGTACGCGAGCGCGGTCGCGTAATCGCCGCGCTCGAGATTGGCCCAGCCGATGTTGTTATACAGCGACGCGAGCCAGCGACGGGCGCGCGCATCGCTCGTTCTCTCGGTCATCGCCACGGCCTCGAGGTTCCATTTGAGTCCCTCCTCCGCAGGAGCGGCAATGCCCAGCATGTGCGCGGCATCGATCGCGAGGAAGTCTTCCCGGGCTGCTCGCGCGAGGGTAAGCGCGTCCTTGAACAGCGACACCGCCTTGTCAGGCTGGCGTGATGAATTGAAAACACGACCGCGCTCGAGCAGGTAGCGAACCGCGACGCGCTCCGGCTTGCCGGGGAGCGCCTGCTCGACCGCATCGAGCGTTGCGTGCGCGGCGTCGAAATTACGCTGCAAGCCTTGCGCCCGCGCAAGCTGCGTCGACAGTTCGAGGCTGGCCGCCGATCCTCGAGGCAACGTGCCGAGTTCGGCACGGAAACGCGCTTCGGACTCGGCGGGCCGATCGAAATCCCAGGCGCGATCGAGCCACGTGGTGTCGAGCGGGGCGTCGGCGGCGGTTGCAGGCGAAGCGGGCATTGCGAATCCAAGCGTCATCGCCATGAGTAATCCCACGCACTCGCGCACGGCGCAGGCGTCGCTACGAGCGCGGCGCCGACCGCGCCGCGCGCCTTGCTCGAGCGCGCCCCAGCGCGGCACCGATGGCGGCTTGGCGTCGCGCGCGAGCGGCGTCTTCGCGCGACGCCAAGTGTGTGCCGTCCGGGGCGCCTTTCGCGGCTTTCTTTTCGGCCCTCTGCGCATGTTCTTCGAAGCGGCTGCGCGCAAGGTCGGCGTCGGCGCGCGTCCAGGCACGTCCCGCCGGCAAAAGCGCGATGCAATCGACCGGGCAGGGCGGGACGCAGAGCGCACAGCCCGTGCAACGGGAGGCAAGCACCGTATGCATGAGTTTTGCCGCGCCGACGATGGCGTCCACTGGGCACGCCGCGACGCACAGCGTGCAACCGATGCACGCGATCTCATCGATGCGCGCAACGACCAGCGGCTCCGACTCGCCGCACGCCGGATCGAGCGGCGCAGCGGGGACACGCAGCAGCGCGGATAGCGCAACGACCGTTTCTTCCCCGCCGGGAGGGCACCGATTGATTGCGGCTGCGCCCTGCGCCATCGCATGGGCGTAGGGGCGGCAGCCGTCGTAGCCGCAGCGCCGGCATTGCGTTTGCGGCAGCAGCGCATCGATGCGCTCGACGAGCAAAGCTAGCTCGTTATCCATGCCGCCATTCTACCGTCGCCACGGCGCGACGGTGTTGGCGGCAAGCCGCGTTCGCCCATCGCATTCGGCAGAAGTAGCTTTTGCAAGCGGGAAACTTTGGCGCACAATCGCGGGAGTTCATCGCTGCAAGCCAAAATGGCCGCTCAGCACCGGCACCCGCGCGCCGCCGCCGAGACTGAAGACCGCCGCGTGCGCGAGCAGGCGCAGGTTGACGTCGTCGCGCACCCGCATTCGCGTTCGGCGGTGGCGTCAGGCGCGTCCGTCCAGCGCGCTTTGACATGGGCGCTGATTATCACGGGCGCTTTCGCCCTGGTCGAGGTGGCGGGCTCCTGGCTGGCCGGCTCGCTGGCGCTGCTCTCCGACGCCGGGCATATGTTCACCGACGCGGCCTCGCTCGGGCTCGCGTTGTTCGCGCAATGGATCGCGCGCCGTCCGCCCTCGCGCCGGGCTTCCTACGGCTATGCGCGCGCCGAGGTCCTGGCCGCATTCGTCAATGCGCTGGCGCTGCTCGCTCTGGTCGTTTTCATCGCGATCGAAGCGGTGCGACGCCTGCTCGAGCCGCAACCTGTGGCGGGCGGCATTCTGCTCGGAGTCGCGTTTGTCGGTCTGTTCGCGAACCTTGCGGCTGCATGGATTCTGTCGCGCGCTGGCACCTCACTCAACGCGCGCAGCGCCCTGCTGCACGTTCTTTCCGATCTGCTGGGCTCGGTGGCCGCGATCGTCGCCGGCGCGGTGATCGTATTCACCGGATGGACGCCGATCGATCCCATCCTGTCGCTGGCCGTGTCGCTGCTTATTCTCCGTTCGACGTGGCGGCTGCTGGCGCAATCGACCGGCGTGCTGATGGAGGGCGTGCCGGCCCATCTGTCGTACGACGAGATCGGCCGTGCGCTGACGCGCGTACCTGGTATTACTGCGGTTCACGATCTGCATGTCTGGCACATGACCAGCGAGCGCGCGGCGCTGTCCGCCCACGTGCTGATCCGCGAGCCGACCGAATGGCCGCAAACACTGGCGGCCGCGCAGCGGCTGCTCGCGGAACGCTTCGCCATCGATCACGTCACGCTGCAGCCGGACTGGCGTACGCCCGCGCCCGGCAAGCGGGTGATTCCGGTGACGCCGGTATCGACCGACGACAAGCCAAGCGTGCATTAGCGCCCGAATGGCTAGAGCCAGCCGATCTTCCTGAACCGGACGTAGAGCCAGATATCGATGCCGACCATGGCGGCCATCGCAAGCGGATAGCCCCACAACCACTCCAGCTCGGGCATGTTCTCGAAGTTCATGCCGTAGATACCGGCAATCATCGTCGGCACCGCGATAATGGCAGCCCAGCCGGCAAGCTTCTTGGTGACCTCGGTCTCGTTCAGACTGATCATGCCCAGATTGACTTGAATTGCCGTGGTCTGCATGTCGCGGATGCCTTCGATCGACGCGTGCAGCCGCTGCAGATGATCGAAGATGTCGCGAAAGTATTCGCCCATGCCCGCACAGATGCGCGGCACCCGTCCGCCGTAGAGCTTGTTCACCGCTTCCATCAACGGATCTACCGCGTGCTTGAGCGTCATCAGCTTCCGTTTCAACAAGTAGAGACCCTCGATGTTCGAGCGCGCGGCATTCCTGGCGAAGATCTGCTCCTCGATCGCCTCCAGCTCGGTCTCGAGCGTGTCGAGCACCGGAAAGTAACGATCGACGACGGCATCCATCAACGCGTAGAGGACGTAGGCTGCACCGTGCTTGAGGAGCTGCGGCTCGCGCTCGGTGCGCGCGCGCACGGCGGTGAATCCCTTGTCGGTGCGCACGCGCACCGACAGGATGTAGTTCGGGCCGACAAAAACGTGGAGCTCGCCGGAGGTGAGCTCGTCATCCTTGAATTCGAGCGTCTGCAGGACCACGAAGAGACAATCGCCGTATTCGTCGATCTTGGGCCGCTGGTGGCCATGTCGCGCGTCCTCGACCGCGAGCTCATGCAGCCCGAATTCCTGGCGCATTTCCTCGAGCTCCGCGGGCTCCGGATCTTTGAGCGCGACCCAGACGAAGGTGTCGGGCCGCTTGAGGTACTCGCTGATCTCTTCCTTGGGAATGTCGGCGAGTTTGCGGCCTTCGATATAGGCGACGCAGTTGACGAGCATGGTGGTCTCCGGGCGCTGTGGCGCGATCATAGCGGCCGGCGTCCGGCGCTGCCACCGTGACTTGCCGGGAACGCCATGGGGCGTGTGCTACAGTTGTAACTGACTTCTGGTCAGTTAATCCCGCCGCCTGCCGCGGCCGACATTCGCGCTCCGATGCCCGCGCCGCCTTCGCGTCCCGTTCGCGCACCGCACGAACTGTTGCTCTTGCTGACGCTCGCGACCGTGCAGTTCACGCACGTGGTCGATTTCATGGTCATCATGCCCCTGGGACCGCAATTCATGCGGCTCTTCGACGTGGGCCCGCGCGAATTCGGCTTGCTTATCTCATCGTATACGTTCGCGGCGGCGGTCTCCGGCTTCGTCGCTGCGTTCTGGATCGATCGCTTCGATCGCAAGCGTGCGCTGCTCGCGCTTTACGCCGGCTTCATCGTCGCAACCGCGCTCTGCGGGCTCGCGCCCACATACGCTTTGCTGGTCGCGACGCGCGTAGGCGCGGGACTCTTCGGTGGCGTGATGAGCGGGCTCGTGTTCGCGATCATCGCCGATCTGGTCCCGTACACGCGGCGCGCGCGGGCGATCGCTCTGGTCGCCACATCGTTTTCGCTGGCCGCCGTCGCCGGCGTGCCGGCGGCGTTGTGGCTCGCGGCGCGGTGGAGCTGGCGTACGCCGTTTCTCGTTCTGGCCTGCTTCTCGCTGCTCGTGGCGCTCTGCGCGGCGCGGCTGATGCCGCAACTCTCGGCGCATCTCGCCGGCGCCCGCCGTCGCGGGCCGCTGGAGCAGCTCTTTGCCATCTTCGGCGAGCGCAATCACTTGCGCGCCTTCGCATTCATGATCGCCTTGATGTTTGCAGGCTTTTCGGTGATTCCCTTCATCGCGCCGACGATGGTCGCCAACGTGAGGTTGGCCGAGAGCGAGCTCCCGCTGCTTTACTTCTGCGGCGGGCTCGCGACGCTGGTCACCGCGCAGGTGATCGGGTTCCTAGCCGATCGCTACGGGAAGCATCGCCTGTTCACCATCGTTGCGCTGGCATCGATTGCGCCCATTCTCGTCATCACGCATTTGCCGCGGCTGCCGCTCGCGCAGGCGGTGGCGTGGTCGACGTTGTTCTTCGTACTGGTGACGGGCCGCTTCGGCCCGGCGATGGCGATCGTCTCCAGCAGCACCGAGCCTCGCCTGCGCGGAAGCTTCATGAGCTTCAACGCGTCGGTGCAGATGATCGGCTCGGCGCTGGCTTCGCTTTCCGCCGGGTTGATCATCAGCCGCGCTCCGGACGGCACACTGCTCTACTTCGGTGCCGTCGGTTGGCTGGCCGCCGGCTGCACGGTGCTGTGCGTGTTGCTCGCACGCAGGATCCGCGTGGTCCCCGACGCCTCGCCGCAGCGCGATTAGACGGCTGGCCGTGTATGGCACCTGCGCGTAACATGGCAACCCCGACTGATCGCCGACCCGTGCTGCCTTTATGATCATCGAGTCGCTGCTCGATACCGATCTGTACAAGTTCACCATGATGCAGGTCGTGCTGCATCATTTTCCCGGCGCTGAGGTCGAGTATCGCTTCAAGTGCCGAACCCCGGATGTGGACCTGACGCCGTACATCGGCCAGATCGAGCGCGAGGTTTCGGCGCTGTGCGGGCTGGGCTTCACGCGTCCCGAACTGGACTACCTGCGCTCGTGGCGCTTCTTCACGAGCGACTTCGTCGACCTGCTGGGCCTCTTCCACATGGACGAGCGTTTCATCAAGATCCGGCCCTCGGCCGTCGCGCCGGACGAGATCGACATTGCGATCAAGGGCCCGTGGCTGCACACGATCCTGTTCGAAGTGCCGGTGCTGGCCATCGTCAGCGAGGTCTATTTCCGGAATACGCAACCGCAGCCGGACTTCGACCAGGGCAGGCGACGGCTCTCCGACAAGATCGCCAAGATCAACGCGGTGCCGGATCCGGAGTTTCGTATCGCCGACTATGGCACGCGCCGCCGCTTCTCCGGGCGCTGGCAGGAAGAGGTCATCCTCGCGCTGAAGCGGGGAATCGGGCCCAAGTTCGTCGGCACGAGCAATGTCTACTTCGCGCTCGAGCACGGGCTTACCCCTCTGGGAACGATGGCGCACGAGTACCTGCAGGCGTGCCAGGCGGTCGGCCCTCGCTTGCGCGACTCGCAGGTGTTCGCGTTCAACACCTGGGCCCGCGAGTATCGCGGCGACCTCGGGATCGCGCTGTCCGACGTTTGCGGCATGGATGCGTTCCTGCGCGACTTCGACCTTTTCTTCTGCAAGCTGTTCGATGGCGTGCGCCACGATTCGGGCGATCCGTTCGAATGGGGCGAGAAGCTGATCGTGCACTACCAGAAGATGCGCATCGACCCGCGCACGAAGACGATGGTTTTCTCCGATTCGCTCAACGTGCCGCTGGCGATCCGCCTGTTCGAATACTTCAAGGGCCGCAGCCAGACCGCGTTCGGCATCGGCACGAACCTCACCAACGATCTCGGCTACGAACCCCTGCAGATCGTCATCAAGATGACCCGCTGCAACGGCCAGCCGGTGGCGAAGATCAGCGACGAGCCGTCGAAGTCGATGGACTACGACCCGGCATATGTCGGGTATCTGCGCGAAGTGTTCCAGGTGCCCGAGGTGCCCGCGCCGCGCGAAACCGAGAGCCTCGACGCGGATTAGTGGCATTTCCGTGCGACGAAAGACACTGGGTCCCCGCCTTCGCGGGGACGACGGCTTAGGAGACGCTGCTCGTCACTCCGTCTTGCAAACTTCAATAGTCAGAGCTGCCGCAGCGCTGTCCGGTACGCGTCGAGGACTTCGGCGCTCGCGCACGCAAACAGCACCCGCTCCAGCGCATCGAGTCGCTCGAACGCGCGTACTGTGCCGATGGCGATCGGAATCGCCGCTTCCAAAGGATAGCCGTACGCGCCGCAGCTGATCGCCGGAAACGCGATCGATTTGAGGCCATGGGAGAGCGCAAGCTCGAGCGAGCGTCGATAGCAGGAAGCGAGCAACTCGGCTTCATCGCTGCGGCCGCCGTGCCACACCGGCCCGACGGTGTGAATTACGTGTCGCGCGGGCAAGCGATACCCGCGCGTGATCTTCGCCTCGCCCGTCGCGCAGCCGCCAAGCGTTCGACACTCGGCGAGAAGCTCCGGACCTGCGGCACGATGAATCGCGCCGTCGACGCCGCCGCCGCCGAGCAGCGAGTTGTTCGCCGCGTTGACGATCGCATCGACGTCTAGTTTGGTGATGTCGGCGTGGACGGCGAGCAGCGATGCGGCCATCGATCTACTGCGGGTAAGGTGATGGTCAGTGTAGCCCGGGTTGAGCGGTAGCGAAACCCGGGCACGGTCGCCCCGGGATTCACTTTGCCTGTCCTGAGCTCGTCGAAGGATTCATCCCGGGCTGCAACTCGTCCGTTCGCGACTGGCGGCGGCTGTCGCCACACAGCTCTTGGGGTTATAGTAGCGCGATGGCCTCGCTCACTCCGGTCAACGCTCCTCCCGCGACGCCGGCCGTACCGGCGGACGGCACCGCAGCGCGGACCGCGCGCACTCAGGACCGCCGCCTGCGGCTGGAGGACATCCTGAAGCTGATGGTCGCCGAAGGCCTGATTCCGGCCGCCGATGCCGACCAGCTTGCCCGCTCGCGCACGAATCGCTTCGAGCATCCGCTGGAGATGATCGCCGATCAGAAATGGCGGTCGCCGTCGCCGCCACGCCCGCTGATGACGCTGGACTGGCTGGTCGAATGGCTGGCCGGCAAGCTCGGCATTCCCTACCACCACATCGATCCGCTGAAAATCGATCTGGTCGCGGTCACCAGCACGATGTCCAATGCCTACGCCGAGCGCTTCCGCATTCTGCCCGTCGCGGTCGGCAACGGCGAGCTCAAGGTCGCAACGAGCGAGCCTTTCGTGCGCGCCTGGGCCGAGGAGCTCGAGAAGATCCTGCACCTCAAGATCAAGCTCGTCTTTGCCAATCCCCTGGACATCAAGCGCTACGTGGGCGAGTTCTTCACCCTCGCGCGGTCGATCAAGAAGGCGTCGGAGACGACTCGCGGCGAGGTGTCCCTCGTGCGCAACTTCGAGCAATTGGTCGAGCTGGGCAGGCACGGTCTACTCGATGCCAACGATCAGCACGTCGTACACATCGTCGACTGGCTGTGGCAATACGCGTTCGAGCAGCGCGCGTCAGACATCCACATCGAGCCGCGGCGCGACGCCGGGATCGTGCGCTTCCGCATCGATGGCGTGCTGCATCAGGTCTACGCGATCCCCAATCCGGTGCTGCTCGCGATGACCAGCCGGATCAAGCTGCTCGCGCGCATGGAAATCGTCGAGAAGCGGCGGCCGCAGGACGGCCGGATCAAGACCGTATCGCCGGAGGGCCAGGAGATCGAGCTGCGCATCTCGACCATGCCTACGGCTTTTGGCGAGAAGATCGTGATGCGGATCTTCACGCCCGAAGTGCTGATCCGCGATTTTCAGGAGCTGGGCTTTACCGCGGAAGACCACACGCGTTGGGACAAGATGATCCGCGAGCCCAACGGCATCATCCTCGTCACCGGCCCGACCGGCTCAGGCAAGACGACGACGCTGTACTCGACGATGAAGCAGCTCGCCACGCCGGAGGTCAATGTCTGCTCGGTCGAGGATCCGATCGAGATGATCGCGCCCGAGTTCAACCAGATGCAGGTGCAGCCGACGCTCAACGTCGATTTCGCCAACGGGGTGCGCACGCTGCTGCGGCAGGACCCCGACATCATCATGGTCGGCGAGATTCGCGACCGCGACACCGCCGACATGGCGGTGCAGGCGGCGCTTACCGGCCACCTCGTGCTGTCGTCGTTGCACACCAACGATGCGCCGAGCGCGGTCACGCGCCTGCTCGACCTCGGCGTGCCGCCGTACCTGATCACCTCGACGCTGCTCGGCGTGATGGCGCAGCGGCTCGTCCGCACGCTTTGCCCGCATTGCAAGAAGCTCGGCGACGCGCCGGACGAAGAGGCTTGGCGCATGCTGACCGCGCCGTTCCGCGCCGACCTCCCCGCGCAGGTTCAGATGGCCGTGGGTTGCCTCGAATGCCGGATGACCGGCTATTACGGCCGCCTGGGACTCTACGAAATCATGACGCTCACGCCGACCCTGCGCCGGCTGATCCACGCCGAATCCGAGGACGCGAAGATCCGCGAGCAGGCCTACCGCGAAGGAATGAAGCCGCTGCGCGTCTCCGGCGCGAGCAAGATCGCCGCCGGGCTGTCGACGCTCGAAGAGGTGATGAAGGTCGCGCCTCTGGCTTGACGCGCCCGCCCTCGCCATGTCATGGCGAGGGCGCGTCGGGCTTTCCGGTTTCCACCAGGCGCGTCAGCCGCGCGAACTGCTCGCCCAGGACGCGATCGACCGCGGGCGCATCCTTGTCGAGCGCGCTTCCGCTCGCGCCGTTGACCCGATACGTTAGCGTTAGCATGGTGGCGTTGCCGTCGGGGACGAGTTGGAAAGTGAGCACGCCCATGACGGCCTTGCTCTGCAACGGTCCCAGGGCGGTATCGATGCGCAGGAGCTGGTCGCGCATCG
>Ga0184638_1000281_pt1 | contig 13714 bp, 10 predicted proteins | sample PLM31_50_b2_FD_133141 | JGI IMG/M metagenome (GOLD analysis project Ga0184638, IMG submission 133141) | Groundwater sediment microbial communities from an aquifer in East River, Colorado, USA - PLM3-1_50_b2 | ecosystem: Environmental > Terrestrial > Soil > Riparian zone | place: USA: East River... | reverse complement strand
CGTGTCGCCGGAGATCACCGCATGCTGGCTCTCGACCCAGAGCACGGTGTCGTTCGCCTTATGCCCGGGGAACACGTCGGCACCGAACGGCAGCCGGTCGCGGGACGAGTACGGGCGTGCCTCGCCTTTCTTCTCGCGGAGCAGCCAGACGAGGTCGGGACTGCCGTCGCCAGCCTGCTCGGCGGTGAGGCCGTACATGTCCATGAGGTCCTGCGCGGTGTCGGGCAGCGGGGTGTAGACCGGCACGCCGAGCCGCTCGACCAGGCTCTGCGCGTCGCGCTCATGCCACGGCGCGGTGAGCACGATCGCCGTCTCGCGGCCGGCCGCGAGCGCCTCGATCTCGCTTGGCACGCCCAGCGGGTCGAACAGCAGCAGGCGTTCGTCGTCGTCGATCGCGTAAGACGAGACGTTCTGGTCCCACGGCTCGCTCGGCCTCCAGTCCGGATGGGGGGCCTGCCAGTGCCAGAGGCCCTGTCGCAACTCGCGCACGGCGCGATGCTACTGAAACGCTGCGCGCTCCCGATGCACGCGACGGTCGACGTCTGTGTCCGGTGCCGATGGGGTGAGGTTCAAGCGACGGAGCGGCTACCTGCGCCAGCGTTCGGGAATGTCCCCTGAGCGGATCACCGGTTCCACCCAAAGGTCTGATCAACGCTTCTGTGGCTCGTATCGAGCACGACGGATCACGGCCTCATCTCGCCCTCCCACCTTATTCGGGCAATCCGCTGCCATTGGGATCTTCGGGGCGATCAGCCTCGCCTGCGTACATCGAGTCGGGAGCGGGGTAGGCGAACTTTTGCCCGAAGCGTACTGGGTGATGCCCAGCGCTCCTGCCATGGCCACCGCGGTCATGAGCACAAGCGTGTTGCGCTGCATGGCGCGGCGACGCAGAGCCTGATCGCTGTTCCAACGAATGGCGATCGCAGTCGGGCTACCGAACCGCGCAGCGACTAGAGCCTCGGCCGCACCCGGAGCCACGCCGGCAGCGCTCTCGGCCTCAACCCCATCCTTAAAGTCCTCGGCGATCTCGTCGAGCAGACGCCGTCGCGCCTGTCGCGGCCCGCGCAACGTCGCAGCCATCTCGTCGAGAAGTCTTTCGTACGGGGTCGTCACGTTTGTTCTAGGACCCCTCTGACGCTGCTGGTGAACCGCTCCCAGTCGCGACGTTGCCCGGCGAGCGCCTTCTTGCCTCTACCTGTGATCTCGTACACGCGCCGCCGCCTTCCGTCGACCACGCTCCAGCGGCTCCGTAGCAGACCTTCGGCCTCGAGGCGGTGGAGGGCCGGATAGACCGTCCCATCTGGGTAGTCGAAGCGGCCGCCGCTGGCGCTGCGCACGTACTCGATCACGCCATAGCCGTGACGCGGCCTTTGCAGGGCTGCCAAGAGCAGCAGTTCCAGGTGGCCGGAAAAGGGCTCGCGCGCCATCCTTAGATATTCTATACCTAGATTTCCTAGGTAGGGATAAGAGGAGCGGAACAATCATCAAACGCCAACTCGCGCGTCTTCCTCACCCCTGGCGCGGGGTGCTCGACTGGCTGTTCACCATTGGCGGCGCCGTCGCCATCGTGCTCGCTTGCAAGGCTTGGGTCATCAACCCGTACCGCATCCCGACTTCCTCGATGGAGCCGATGCTGCATTGCGCACGACCAGGCGACGGCTGCGAGGCCGGCACGTCCGACCGTGCGCTCGCGAACCGGTTCATCTACCACTTCCGCGATCCGGAGCGGCGCGAGATCGTCGTCTTCAAGACCCCGCCGCTCGCTAGGCAGGAGTGCGGATCGGAGGGCACGTTCGTAAAACGGTTGATCGGGCTTCCCGGGGAGGTCTGGGAGGAACGGAGTGGCTTCGTCTATATCAACGGCAAGAAGCTCGATGAGCCCTACATCCAGCCTGCCCGGCGCGATTCCCAGACCCTCGGCTTGGCGGATCTACCGCCCCGCGGTAAGTACACCCGCATCCCGGAGGGCTTCTACTTGATGATGGGCGACAATCGACATTCGTCCTGCGACTCGCGTCGCTGGGGCCTCGTCCCCCGCAAGAACCTCATCGGCAAGGTCTTCGCGACCTACTGGCCGCTCGGACGCATCAGCAGAAAGCTGGTCGCCGCCGGAATACTGACCCCAGTCCTCGCCATCGCCTGTGCCTTCCTCGCCCGTCGCCACCGCCAGCCGCACGAGCAAGCTTGACGCCTCGCACTGAGCGACGCCGCCAAAGCATGTAGTCGCTTTCAATCTGCCCACCGAGGACTACCCTCTGCCATGCGCCAGTGTTCGGGAATGTCACCCGACAGGCCAGGCTTCCCGCAACGCCGATGCCGCGACATCCAGTTCGTTGCGAGACCGCACCCGATAGTCGGGCGGCAACCGCAAACCGAAGCCGTCACCGTTGAACCGCGGAAAAACATGCATGTGGACGTGGAATACGTCTTGTCCCGCTGCTTCCCCGTCCGCCAGGAATAGGTTGACTCCTTCGCACCGCAACCCCGAATGCCGGAGCGCTGCTGTGGCAAGCTGCGCAACCCGGATCATCTGTGCTCCGTCGTCGGGATCAAGATCCGCCAGGAAGCGGGCGTGGCCGCGGGGCGCGACGAGCACGTGGCCGGGCGTCAGTGGCTGAATGTCCATGAACGCCACGGTTCGTGGGTCTTCGTGAACGACGCTCACCTCGATCTCGCCAGCGATTAGACGGCAAAAGACACAGTTGCCCGGCGCCTGCATCAAACGATCCTACGACTCCTCCGGTCGGCAAACAGCCGACCGTCGCTTGGGCCAGTGTGCGGGAATGTCTCTTGAGCGCTACGCCGCGCTCGGAACGTTCGGGCGGCCTTCAGCGAACTGGGCGCCAGGTGACGAAGCCCCGCCCGGCCAGCCTCCTTCGGACAGTACTGCCACGCGGTCCTGCCGCGGCTACCGCACTCGCTCTCGGAGCATCTCCGATACGAGCTCGTCCAAGTTCAGACCGTCAGCCGCCTTACGCGCCGACGCCAGTTCCTCGGGGTCGAGCTTCGCCTCGAGCTCACCGAGGGTCGGCTCTGCCACCTGCCGGTACGTCGCCGACATTGCCTCATGCCCTAGTGAGAAGAACAGCAGCTCGGCCGCATCTCGATCCTCCCCTTCCCGGGCAAGGAGAACACCGAGGCCACTCAGCGCGTGCAGGAGGAGCGATGTCGCCTGCATTTCGCGGGCGAGCTCCAGCGCGCGGCGAAGGTGGTCGCGGGCCTCGTCGAATCGACCCAGTGCTGCCGCGGCGAACCCGAGTCGGCACAGCGCAGCGGTCATCCCCCAGCGGTGATTCGCCTGCTCGAAGCCCTCGTAGCCGGCTAGCGCGTGCTGCATCGCCTGCTCGTAGTCACGGAGGCAGTACGCGCTCATACTGGCGCGGCTCAACGTGTAGCCGGCACCGCCCTGATCGCCTAACCCGGCGAAGAGGTCGCGGGCCTCGACGTGAAGCTCGATCGCCTTCGCGTAGTTACCCTCCGCGTCAGCCAGCAGCCCGAGCTTGCTGAGCGCAAAGCCGAGCATCAAGGGGCCCCCGAGCTCCGACGAGACCGCGTGGCACTCCTCGAACGCCTCTCGGGCCGCTCCGAGGTCGTCGACCAGAAGGTGCACGAAACCGAGCCAGGAGAGCGCGGCTGCAACTACGAAGTGATCGCCGACCGATCGAGCGACGTCGATCGCCTCCTCGAGATTGGCGGCCGACTCCATGTAGACGTCCCGGTAACAGTCGTTCGTGCCGAGTGCGAGCAGGCAGACTCCGAGCTCGCTCGTCAACCGCCGCTCACGAAGCACCGGCAGGCACGCGCGCGCAATTGCATCGAACCCCTCGTCGAAGCCGAGAAAGCTTCCGAGAGACGTCTGGTACGCAAGGGTGCTGAGCAAGACGTCGCTCGCCTTTCGGACATCGAGCGGACCGCCGGATGAAGGCTCGAGCACGGTTTTCAACTGGGCGAACGTCTCCGATCCCTCGTGCCAGCTGTGTGCCCAGAAGAACGCCTGGAGGGACGAGAGGACCGCTCGGGCGTCGTCGTCGCTCCACCGTGTCACCGCCCACTCCGCGGCGGCCCGAAGGTTGTCGACCTCCAGGCGAAGCTCGTCGCGAGCCTCCATCATGTGCTCGCCGTACAGCGCCTCGGCCCGCGCCAGGAGCATCTCGAGGTAGAAGCGCGCATGGCGCTCTCGTGCATCCGCGAGCTCCGACGGCTCGGCGGCCAGCCGCTCGGCGGCAAATTGGCGAAGAAGCTCGTGCAGCTCGAAGCGGCCGACCTCGACTCGGCGCACGAGCGACTTGCTCACGAGCCCATGAAGCTCGGGCAGGCCGGCTCCGGCTACCGCCGCAGCGGCATCTCTCGCGAAGCTGCCGCGAAGGACCGCGAGTCGCGAGAACACGCGTCGCTCGTCGTCCGAGAGGAGGCGCCATGACCCCTCGAACGCGGCGCGGAGACTGCGGTGGCGCTGCGGGATGTCTTGCATCGACGTCTGCAGGAAGCCGATGTTCCGCTCGATCTCGTCTGCGATCTCGCTGCACGGGAGGGTCGAAGCCCAGGCGGCCGCGATCTCGATTCCGAGCGGCATCCCGTTCACGAGGCGGCACACGCGTTCGACATGCGGGCTCTCCTCGTCGGAGAGGGTGTATCCGCTGTCGACCTGCCGCGCGCGATCGACGAACAGGCGTACGGCTGCGCTCTCCCGAGCATGGCCGTTCCCGTTGCCGACCTCCATACCTTCGAGGTCGAGCACCCACTCGCTCTGCACCTGGAGGCGCTCCCGCGAGGTCGTCAGCATTTCGACCTGTGGCGCCTGCTCGATGACTTCGGTGAGCAGATCCCGCGCGTCGAGCAGGTGCTCGAAGTTGTCGAGCACGAGCAACGTCGTGCGTTCGCGAAGGTAGTCGACAAGCTGGTCGCGAGCAGGAAGCGCGCTGTGCGCGCTGTCGACCTGGAACTGCAGGCTCTCGGCGACCGCAGGCGCGAGCAGGTCGGGCGCCGGGACACCGACGAGCGGAACGAAGTGGACGCCGTGCTGGTACCTATCGATTCGACGCGCTGCCGCTTCGAGCGCCAGCCTCGTCTTGCCGACGCCGCCCGGTCCGACCAGCGTTAGCAGTCGACAGCCCGGATCGTCCAGCATGTGATCGATCGACTCGAGCTCATCGGCCCTGCCCACGAACGACGTGCGTGGGGCCGGGAGGTTCCTCATGCCCGCCTCGAGCGTCTTCAAGGGCGGGAACTCCGATGGGAGCCCGTCGATCTGGAGCTGGAAGATGCGCTCGGGGGCGCTCAAGTCTTTCAGGCGGTGCGGACCAAGGTCGCGGACGTCGGCGTCCACGAGCGCCTGGGTCGCCTGCGACAGGAGGACCTGTCCTCCGTACCCGACGGCGGCGATGCGCGCTCCCTTGTGGACGTCGAGGCCCACGTACCCTTCCTCGGTCACGCGCGGCTCACCCGTGTGCAGGCCCATTCGCACACGGATCGGGCCACCCGTGAGTGCCAGCTGCGCGTGAGCGGCTGCAGCGACCGCATCCGATGCGCGGCCGAACGCGACGAAGAAGGCGTCGCCTTGGGTGTCCACCTCGACGCCTTCGTGCGCGGTAAACGCCTCCCTGAGCAGTCGCCGATGCTCGTGGAGCGCATCCGCGTACGCGTTTCCGAGCTCGTGCAGGAGCTTCGTCGACCCTTCGACGTCCGTAAAGAGAAAGGTCACGACGCCGGCCGGAAGCGTGGAGAACACGCAGCCATGATCCCCGGGCGGGAGCCGCTTGTCTACTCCAGGTGCGAAAAGTAGGACGCACTCGACTCGAGTACTTACAGCCACGTTGCCTCAGAACACGCGATGGCGTGATCCTGTGGACAGGCTGGATCAGCCGTGCGACAACGCGCTCGCTTGCGCGAGCGTGCTGTCCCTCGAGCGGGATAGAAGCCGAAATCGCCGGAAGTCATCATGCTCCGCGAAGCGGACTTCCGGCGATGAGTGGAGGCGGCGGGAATCGAACCCGCGCAAGATTTCAATTAGTCAGTCCTCGAAGGACCAGTCACGACTCTGCCGATGACGAGCGCGTTCTCGCTGGGCGCCAAGACCCGGTCACTCGACTCCGCTCCGTCGATTGCGCACTCTGCAAGATGCTGAGAAACTCGCAAGAGTGACCTCGGTCGACGAGCTGCCGATCGGCACCGTTACCTTCCTGTTTACCGACATCGAGGGGTCCACACAGCTGCTCAAGCAGCTGCGAGATCGCTACGGCGAGGCACTCGCCGACCATCAGCAACTGCTGCGCGAGGTCTTCGCGGAGCACGGTGGGCACGAGATCGACACCCAAGGTGACTCGTTCTTCGTCGCCTTTCGCCGCGCCAAGGACACGGTGACAGCTGCTGTCGCCTGCCAGCGCCGGCTTGCCGAGCACGCCTGGCCCGAGGGCGTCGAACTTCGTGTCCGCATGGGGATTCACACCGGTGAGCCGGTCGTGGGCGGCGAGCGCTACGTCGGCCTCGGCGTGCACCGTGCAGCGCGCATCTGCGCGGCCGGCCACGGGGGCCAAGTGCTCGTCTCACGGACCACGCGTGAACTACTCCGCGACGACCCGATTCCGGACGTTTCCCTGCGCGACCTGGGTGAGCATCTACTGAAGGACCTGGACGAACCGGAGCGGCTCTTTCAGCTCGTCGCGCCGGGGCTCCATGAGGAGTTTCCGGAACTGAAGGTCGCTGCTCCGGCGCCCTTCGAGGGTCGCGAGGGTGAGCTGGCGGAGGCGGCGGCCGACGAAATGACGAAGCACTGGCGCCGTCCTGGGCGCCGGGTCCTGATCGGCGCGACGTTCGCCGCGGCCGTAGTGGGTGCCGCCGTCGGCGTACTCCTGACTCAGGGAGGTGGATCGAGGGCCGACGCCTCGGTCGAAGCGAACGCGATCGGCGTAATCAATCCGGACAGCAACCGGATCTCCGCCGAGATCCCGGTTGGCGTTGCCCCAGGCGGAGTCGCAGTCGGTACCGACGCGATCTGGGTTACAAACACCGGCGCGGACACCGTCTCGCGCATCGATCCGCAGACGAACGATCTGCGGGACACTGTTCCTGTCGGCGCCGGGCCTGCCGGCGTGGCTGTCACGCCAAACGCGGTCTGGGTCGCCAACGGGCTGAATGGCACCGTCTCACGCATCGACCCTCAGACAAACGCGGTCACGCAGACGATTACCGTCGGCAACGGTCCGAGCGGCGTGGCCTCGGGGCCGGGAGCGGTCTGGGTGACCAACCCCACCGCCGGGACCGTGACTCGGATCGACCCGGTCAGCGGCCAACCGACGGCGACGCTTCCCGCGATCGTCGGGGCCTCTGGAGTCGCGGTCGGCTTCGGGCGCGTTTGGGTGGTCTCACCGCCCTCCGGGAGGGTGGTCGCCCTCGATGCCCGTTCCGGCCATGTCCTCAAGGAGATCGGTGTCGGCGTCGATCCCGCCGCCGTAGCAGTGGGCGCCGGCGCGGTTTGGGTAGCAAATCGTGCCGACGGGACTGTTTCGAAGATCGATCCGCAGACACTGGCGGTTACAGACCTGGTTCGCGTCGGGCGTGGGCCGGCCGGCATCGCCGCTGGGCGAACCGACGTCTGGGTGTCGAACGCAGGCGACGGAACGCTGTCCCGATACAAGCCTGCGCAAGTCGGTGTCGTGGAGTCGGTTCCGCTGGAGAACCCGCCGAGAGGGATCGCCTTGGCGCCACAGGGGATATACGTGGCCGTCGGCTCGAGCGGAGCCGAGCATCGCGGGGGAGAACTCGAGGTCATCACTGGGCCCTTTGACTCGATCGACCCCACCATTGGCTATGAGTTTGCAACCTGGTCGCTCCTGGCGATGACAAACGACGGGCTCGTGGGCTTCCGGCGGGTTGGCGGCGTTCTGGGCAGCCAGCTCGTGCCCGATCTTGCAGTCTCTCTGCCCGCCCCAACCGACGGCGGGAAGACGTACACGTTCCAACTGCGACCGGGCATCCGTTACAGCAACGGGAAGCTCGTGCAACCCGGCGATGTCCGGCACACGTTCCAGCGTCTGTTCCAGCTCGGATCGCCCGTGGCCTCGTACTACGGCGCAATCGTCGGCGCAAACCGTTGCAGGAAGGGAAGGCCTTGCGATCTCAGTCGCGGCATAGTGACCGATCCGGTCGCGCGGACGGTGAGCATCCATCTCACAGCGCCCGACGGCGATTTCCTCGTCAAGCTTGCACTGCCGTTCGCCTTCGTCGTCCCAATGGACATTCCGGCCCGCGATAGAGGCACGCGCCCCGTGCCGGCCACCGGGCCGTACCGGGTCGCTGGGTATAGCAAGAAGACGAAGACGTACCGGCTCGTTCGTAACCCGAGGTTCCGCGAGTGGTCAGCCGATGCGCAACCACAGGGATATCCGGATTCAATCTTGCTCTCAGCGCGCTTCGGGTTCTTCGAGGCCGCGCGACTGCGCGCGGTCAGGCGCGGGATGGGTGACATCGCACTCGGCGGCGGGCCACCGGTGTCGAAGGACGAGCTCGAGCAGCTCTTTGTCCGTTACCCGGGGCAGCTTCGCCTGGGCACAGTCTTCGCCACTGAATTCTTCTTCCTCAATACCCGCATACGGCCGTTCGACGACGTGCGGGTGCGACGTGCCGTGAATCTCGCCTTCGACGCCGAGGCGTCGGCACGGCGGGATGGACGCGCGTACGTTCCCACCTGTCAGCTCCTGCCGCCCAACTTCCCCGGCTACCGACGCACCTGCCTCTACGCTGCGGGTGGCGTCAGGAATCTCGACCGTGCGCGCACACTCGTACGGAACGCCGGTGCGGGTGGCGACCGCGTCATTGTCTGGGTTCCGAGTCCGCTCAAAGAGCGGGGACGCTACATGGCGTCCGTCCTGACTTCGCTCGGCTTCCAAGCGCGGGTCAACGCAGTTCCCGTCGGAAAGGGCCCGGGTCCCTACTTCTCCAAGGTCGGCGACTCCCGCGTCGGGGCTCAAATAGGCTTTTCTGGCTGGGCAGCCGACTACCCGTCCGCAGCAGGGTTCCTAGCGCCGCTGCTCGGCTGCGCAGGGTTTGTGCCCGCGTCGCCGGAGCGGAACACCAACTTCGCTGGCTTCTGTAATCACTCGATCGACGCGAAGATGGCCCGTGCGACCGCTCTTCAGGCTCAGGATCCTCCGGCAGCGACCCTGCTCTGGCAACGCATCGAGCGTGAGTTCCTCACACACGCACCTGTCGTGCCGACGTACAACCGGCGCAACGTCGACTTCGTCTCCAAGCGCGTCGGCAACTACCAGTACCACCCGCAGTGGGGCGTCTTGCTCGACCAGCTCTGGGTCAAGTAAGTGCCACGGTGCTGGTCGGGCACACGACCTTGCAATCGCCGCCGTTACGGTCCTGATCAACGACGAGACCGATCGAAGTCATCATGCTCGGCATAGCCGAGCGGACTTCGATCGGTGAGTGGAGGCGGCGGGAATCGAACCCGCGTCCGCGGACGCACCGGTCAGAACGTCTACAAGCGTAGTCCGCGCTTTAGCTTCGACCGCCGGCCGGAGGCGGACGCCCTACCGACGGTCTAGCCATCCTTTGGTTGTCGCGCTTTGGGCGATTGGCTCTCCCTCCGCGCCGAGCCCGTTGTTGGCGCCACTACCCGAGTCACGGGCCCAACTCGGAGTGACGTCGCTACCTAACTAGGTTAGGCGGCGAGTGCGAGATTGTTCTTCGCACTTGCTTTGTTTGCCGGTGGATTTACGAGGCCTACCGGCGACCTCGGCTTGCAGCTCTGCCGGAGAATCGACCACGTCGAAACCAGGTCGCCCCCGTATGTCCTGAAATTGTAGCCGCTACTCAGTTCTTCTTCGGCTTGGAGAGTTGGACGACCTGGAACTCCGCAGCGCCCGGATCCAGGATGCCGAAGCGGGCGTTCACGGCATAGAGCCTGCGTCCGTGATCGTCGATCGTCGTCGGAACGGCGAAGTCGGAGTCCGTCAGCCGGGTGAGGACTTGGCCCGACCCGAGGTTGGACGCCAACTTGATCACTGCGACCCGGTTCAGCTGGTTCTGGACGACGTACAGCGTCTTCCCGGTCAGCAGGATCCCGTCCCCGTTCGGAACGCTCTCGCTGCCGAGCGAGATCTCGCGGGAAACCCCGGACGCCGGATCGATCCGGAAGAGCTTGCCCTTGTTCGACTGGACTGCGATCAAGGTCTTGCCATTGCGGGTCGCGTCGATTCCGTTGAGGTTGAACCCAGTCGTAAGCGCGAAGTCGCCTGTGACCGGAACCGTGTGCGAAGCGCCCAGCGCGCCGCCTGGCCCGATCGGCACGTGGTAGAGCACGGCCTTCCGCGAGTCCGTGAAGATCGCCGCGCTGCGCGTGACGACGACGTCGTTGATGAACGTGTCCGACGTTGCGAACGTGTACGTCCGGATAAGCGCTGCGGTCTTGGCGTCATAGACGTACGCCTTGCCGGTTCCCGCGCCGGCGACCCAGAGCCGGCTGCGATTGTCGAGCTCGATGCCCGTGGCTGCCTTGCCGGGCTCCCCCGGCACGAGGATTGCTCCCGCGCCCGTGCGCAGGTTGCCCCGGTAGATCGCGCCGTTCGCGACCGAGCCGACGTAGAAGTCTGTGCCCTTCCCCACTTCGATTCCCTCGGGCTGGAACCCGCGCGGAAGCTGAATGACGTCGGGGAAAGCCTGCTGTGCGGCGGGTGCACCGCCCGAGACGATGGCGGCTACCAACAACGCCGCGATGATGGTGACAACGCGAATCATGAAAACCCCCTGTGCGTTCTGACGGCTTTCCTGAGGGTACGGAAAGAGCGAAGCAGTGGATCGTTTCAGATCGCACTAACCGCGTGATTTCAGGGCGCGCTCCATCTGGCGGTCGGCTTCCCGCTTGGCGATGTCCCGCCGCTTGTCCCGCTGCTCCTTGCCTCTGGCGAGCGCGAGCTCGACCTTCGCCCGGCCGTCCTTGAAGTAGAGCTTCGTCGGCACGAGCGTCAGTCCGCGCTGTGCAACCTTGCCCGAGAGTGACGCCAGTTCCTTCTTGCGCAGGAGGAGCTTGCGGTCGCGGTCCGGATCGTGGTTCGCGATGTTCCCCTGGTCGTAGACGGAGATATGGGCGCCGACGAGCCAGGCCTCGCCGTCGCGGAAGTCGGCGTACGCCTGCTGGAGGGATGCGCGGCCGTCACGGAGCGACTTCACCTCGGTCCCGGTCAGGACGAGGCCGGCCTCGACGCGCTCGAGGAGGTGATAGTCGTGCCGCGCGCGGCGGTTGTCCACGATCAGGTTTTCGCGCCCTCGAGCCATGAAGTCAGTCTAGGCGGCAGTCGGAGGAGTCCGGTCCAACGGCCCGAAACGGCCGGTAGTAATGAGGCAGCTCCACATCGCCTGCATCGGACTGCTCCTCGCTTGTGCAGGTCTGACAGCGGCGTTCACGCTGCCGGCCGTCACCGCACCCGCGCACGCTGAGGGCGAGCCGCCAACCACGGCAGGCGCCACGACCACAGCGCCCGGCGAATCCACCAGCGGCAGCACCACGACGACCACGGTCTCGACCACCGTCGCGACGCAGACGTCATCCTCCCCGCCGCCTCCACGGGACGCGTCAGAGTGGCACGTCGTCCGCGAGCCGCTGACCGTGCCGGTGCCTCCTGCTGCTCAGCCGCAACAGACGCCGACCGGAAGCCTCACCGCGAGCAGCCAGGCCGAGTTGCCTCATCCGAGTCCAGCGCGGTCGCCGGTCAACAAGGGAAAGCCCTTCGCGCGGGCGAGGAATGTCGGGACCACACGACCCGACAGAGCGCGCGAAACCGGGAGCGTCCTCGCCGCCGACCGCGTGGTGGGCTCGGCCGGTGGGGCGCAGACCTACGCCTCGATCCTGATCCTCACGACGCTCGCGCTGGCGATTGCCTGCTTTGCGTTGGTCTCGGTCCCAAACCCATACGTGCCCGTGCGCTCCGCCGCCTGGTTCGTTTCCGAGCGCTCGACCTCCATGACCGCGATGGGTGTCGTGTTCCTGCTTGTGGCGGCCGCGGTGCTGCTAGTGGCGACCGCCCGTTAGTGCTGGGAAGCGGCCGCCATCCAGCGGAGCGTGACCAGGAGGCTCACGATCGGCAGGAAGGCCAGCGGGGCAGCGACCGTCAGGGAAAGCATCAGTTGCCTCCCTTGCTGATGATCGTGCCCAGCGCCGCCAGGATCAGCAGTGCGAGGAAGATCAGCCCGATGAACAGTCGCTTCTTCATGTCCTGAGTCTCAACCACAGGACGCGCGAAGTCCCTACGGTTTTCCCTACCTCCGGGTGCGGGCTGCATGTGAAAGCTCGACCTTGCCCTCGGCCTTCTCGATCCGCTCAACCAGGACATTGATCGGGTCTCCGAGGCGGAAAGTCCCGCCCCTCCGGCCGACGAGGGCGGTTCCGAGCTCGTTCAGCTGAAAGTAGTCGCCGTGCAGGCGGCGGACCGGCAGGTAGCCCTCGAAGACGTCTCCGAACCGGATGAACAGGCCGGAGGCGATCGCGCCGGTGATCTCTCCCTCCCAGGGGTCGTCCCAGCCCCGCTCGTAGAGGACGGACTCGAGCAGCCAGCTGAGGCAGAGCTCGTCGGCGAGGTACTCGACCTGGGCCGCCTGGCGCTCGCGCGTGGACGTGTGCTCGGCCAGGCTCTGGAGGTCGGCCGGAGGCGGCTCGTCACCGAGCCCGAGCTCGCGGAGGAGCGTCCGGTGGACGGCCAGGTCGGGATAGCGGCGGATCGGGCTGGTGAAGTGGCAGTAGGCCGTGCTGGCGAGGCCGGAGTGGCCGAGGTTCTCGGGGTGGTAGCGCGCCTGTTTCAGCGACCGGAGGATCAGCGAGGGAAACGCCTCGCGCCCACGGCCCGCTCGGGCGACGTAGTCCGTGACACGCTCGCTCGCCTCGGCCGCGACCTTGGCAGCCGTTTGGGGCGTGAGGCGCTCGGGCGCGGGCGGGGTCGGGATCTCGAGGTCGGCGAGCTTCTTCAGGAGGAGCTCGATCGCCTGCGGGTCGGGCGGTTCGTGCACGCGGTAGGGCGTCTCCCGCCGCCTGCCGGAGAGCAGCCTGGCGACGGCCTCGTTCGCGGCGATCATCAGCTCCTCGACCAGGCGGTGCGCGGTCGGCTCCGTCTCCTTCCATGCCCGCTTGACGCCGCCCTTGCCGTCGAACTCGAAGTTGATCTCCGGGCTCTCGATGCGGAGCGCACCGCGCGCGAAGCGCTGCTCACGCATGGCTGCCGTGAGGCGATCGGTGCGCTCGAGCGCTGCGACGATGTCGCGGTCGGCCTGCCGGCGCTCCGCCTCCCCGTAGGTCAGCCTCGCCTTGCTGCGGATGATCGAGCGGTAGAACTGCGGCTCGCCGCTCGGAGGCAGCTCGACCGTGACGCAGAGCCGGTCCTCGTTCGGCCGCAGGCTGCAGCGGTCTTCGGACAGCTCGGGCGGCAGCATCGGAGCAACCCGTCCCGGCACGTAGGTCGAGAACGCGCGCTGCTCGGCACCGCGATCGAGCGGCGTGCCCGTCGGGAGGTACGCGGATACGTCGGCGATGTGCACCCACGAGCGGTAACCGCCGTTGTCCTCTTGGACGAAGATCGCGTCGTCGAAGTCCTTGGCGGTCTCGGGGTCGATCGTGAACGTCAGCAGATCGCGGAGGTCCGTTCGCCCCTCGAAGCTCGGCTTGGGCAGGTCGTGTGGCTCGAAGCCCTCACGCAGCCCGGCCTCGACGAGCAGCGCCTCG
>Ga0184638_1000278_pt1 | contig 13752 bp, 12 predicted proteins | sample PLM31_50_b2_FD_133141 | JGI IMG/M metagenome (GOLD analysis project Ga0184638, IMG submission 133141) | Groundwater sediment microbial communities from an aquifer in East River, Colorado, USA - PLM3-1_50_b2 | ecosystem: Environmental > Terrestrial > Soil > Riparian zone | place: USA: East River... | reverse complement strand
TTGGGCTTCCCCTGCCCCGCGAGAATCCGTTCCAAGATCTTAGTCGTCCACGCGGTCCCTTCGCGGCATTGGGTGCACTGCGCGCACGACTCGTGCGCGTAGAAGCGCGCCAGCCGCATGATCTGGTAGACCATGTCGGCCGAATCGTCGAACACGATCACGCCCCCCGAGCCGAGCATCGAGCCCGACGCGACGCAACCCTCGTAATCGAGCAGTGTCTGCTCGGTCTCTTCACGGGTCAGAATCGGCACCGAAGAACCGCCCGGGATGCACGCCTTGAGCGTGCGGCCAGCCGACGGCCCGCCGCACATGTCGTACAGCAGATCCTTGAGCGGGAAGCCCATCGTGACTTCGTAGTTGCCGGGGCGTTGCACGTGGCCGCACACGGAGAACAGCTTCGTGCCGGTGCTCTTGGGATTCGAGAGGCAGAGACCTTTGTACCAGGCCGCCCCCCGCTTCAGGATGTGCGGGACGGCAGCCAGGGTCTCGACGTTGTTGATCGTCGTCGGCATGCCGAAGAGACCGGCGGCTGCCGGGAACGGCGGCTTGATGCGCGGATTGCCGCGCTTGCCTTCGATCGAATTCATCAGCGCGGTTTCTTCACCGCAGATGTAGGCGCCGGCGCCGCGATGGAGATAGATCTTGATGTTGCCGAACACTCCGGCGGCGTTGGCCTCGGCGAGGGCCCGCTCCATGATCGTCCAGGGCTCGGTGAACTCGCCGCGAATGTAGATGTAGGTTACCTCGGCCCGAATCGCGTGCGCGGCGATCGCCGTCCCTTCGAGCAGCGCATGCGGCGTCCACCGCATGATCTCGCGGTCCTTGAAAGTTCCGGGCTCCGACTCATCGGCGTTCACGCAGAGGTAGTGCGGCTTCTTCTTCTCTTTCGGCATGAACGACCACTTGAGTCCGGTCGGGAATCCCGCGCCGCCGCGGCCGCGCAGCCCCGATTCCTTGACGATGTCCGTTACCGCGACCGGATCGGTCTTGAGCGCCTGCGCGAGCGCCTCGTAGCCGCCGCGCTTGGTCCATCCTTTGAAGGTTCGGGCGTCCGCATCGCCAAAGTACTGGGATAGGACAACCGTTTCTTTCGGATGAGGCTTATGGGGGAAGCCCATTAGGAATGTCCAATGATCAATGATGAATGATCAATGATCGGGCGATCATTGATCGTTGATCGTTCGACATTGGTCATTCGGCTCACCGGTATTTCCTCACGATGTCCGCAACTTTGTCCGCCGTGACATTTTCGATGAAATCGTCGTTGATCAGGATTGGGGTGGCGAAACCACAGGCGCCCAGGCATTCCACCTCGACGATCGTCCACTTTCCATCCGGACTTGTTGCCCCGGCATCACCCGCGCCGGTTTGCTCGAGCAGCGCCTTCACCACGCCCTCGGCGCCGCAGATGTTGCACGGCGACGTCGTGCAGACCTGCACGAAGTTCTGCCCCACCGGATGCTGGTGGTACATCGTGTAGAACGTCACGACGCCCTTCACATACGCGGGCGTCAGTCCGAGCAGCTCGGCGACCTCGACCATGGCGCGGTCGGAGATCCAGCCGCGCTCGCGCTGCGCCAGCCACAGCGTGGGAAGTAAGGCGGCCTGCTTGTTGGGATAGCGCTGCAGCACGGTTTGCAGCTCGTCGAGCACCATTCCCGTGAAGACGGGTTGGGAGTCCTCCGTCACCGTCATCGATCGACCTCACCCATTACGATGTCCACCGACGCGTTGATCGCGATCAGATCCGACAGCAGATGGCCTTCGGCCATTTTGGGCAGCGCGGACAGATTGATGAACGAGGGCGGCCGGATGCGCCAGCGCACCGGTTTTGCCGTGCCGTCGGAGACGAGGTAGGTGCCGAGCTCCCCTTTCGGGTTCTCGATCCCGACGTACGCCTCACCGACCGGCGCTTTCACGCCCTCCATGACCTGCTTGAAATGAAAGATCATTGCTTCCATGTCGCTCATCGCTTGTGTCTTGGACGGCAGAATGACGCGCGGGTCGTCCACGTTGATCGGACCGTCGGGCAACCGCTCGATCGCCTGCTGGAGAATGCGGTTCGACTGATGGCATTCTTCGAGCCGCACGAGGTAGCGGTCAAATACGTCGCCGTGCTCCCCAACCACGACATCGAAGTCGTACGTCTCGTAGCCGAGATAGGGCTTGTCCTTGCGGACGTCGTACGGGACGCCGCTCGCGCGCAGCATCGGGCCCGAGAGCGAGTGGTTGATCGCCTCGGCCGCCGTCAGCGCGCCGACGCCTTGCGTCCGGCCCGCCCACACCGCGTTGCGCGTGAGCACCCGGTCGATTTCGCCGAGGGTCTTGGGGAAGATCCGCGTGAATTCACGCAGTTTTTCCACGAAGGTGTCCGGAATGTCGGCCATGAGGCCGCCGACACGCGTGAGACTCGTCGTCAGCCGGGCCCCGGTCCACATCTCCTGGAGGTCGTAGATCCGCTCCCGCTCCTGGAACGCCCAGAGGAACGGCGTAAACGCCCCCAGGTCGATGGACGTCGTGCCGAGCCAGACCATGTGCGAGATGATGCGGCTCATCTCGCAGGCGATCACGCGCAACACGGTGCAACGCGGCGTGATCTCGATGCCCATCAGCTTCTCGGCCGCCAGCGCGAACCCGACGTTGTTGGCCATCGGTGACAGGTAGTCGGTTCGGTCGGTGAGCGGAATGATCTGGTTGTAGTGGCGGTACTCGCCCAGCTTTTCGAACCCGGAATGCAGGTAGCCGAGGTGCGGAATGCAGCGGACCACCGTCTCGCCATCGAGCTCCACGACCAGCCGTAACACGCCGTGCGTGGCGGGGTGCTGCGGTCCCATGTTCAGAAGGAGGTGCTCGTCGCTAAGACCCAGCGGCTCCCGCGTGGGTTGCCCTGCCGCGTCCACCCCCGGCGTGGCGAGCTGCAGCTCCACGGTCCGCGTGCTCATCGCGCGGGAGGCTCCGGAATCACGCCCCGTTCACCGCGACGCAGCCGATCGCGCATGTCGTCGGGCAGATCCCCGCCGGCCTCGGCGATGGACAGCTCTTCCATGGAATAGTGCGCTTCGGGATTGGTGTTCAACGCCTGGCGTACCTGCTCGGCGCGCGAAAAGCGGCCCCGCAGCGGGAAGCTCTTGCGCAGCGGATACCCCTCGGCATAGGTCTCCCACATGAGGATCCGCCGCAGGTCCGGGTGGCCGCGGAACGTGATTCCGAACATGTCGAACACCTCGCGCTCCAACCAATCCGCGCCGCGCCAGAGGCTGCAGACGGAGTCCACCGCCAGCTCATCGGACGCGTTCAGCTCGACTTTCACGCGCAGATCGACTTTACGATTGAGCGAACGGAGGAAGTACACGACCTCCAGCGGACGCTCGCGATCTCTGTACTCGACGGCGGTCACGTCCACGAAGTAGTCGAACTCCTGGCCCGGTGTGTTCTTGAGCCAGGTCATCGCCTCGAGCAGCCGCTCGCGAGCGACGTACACAATCGTGTCGCCGTCGCGCGCGACCGCCGTGCGGAGAGCCCCTGGGATCGGGGGGGCGGGGGGGGCGGAGGTCACGACGAACGGAACTGGTGGACGGAGTTACCGAAGGGCTCGGAGATCTCGTCGATCGTCTCGGGCGCGAGGCGCAGGCCCTTCTCATCGAGCGGCTGCTCATCGCGGCGCCGCACGGCGTCGAAGAGGGATTCGCCTTTGATCTTCTTATGAAGGAGGAGAATGCCGTACAGCAGGCCTTCGGGGCGCGGCGGGCAGCCGGGCACGTAGACGTCCACCGGCACGATCGTATCGATGCCCTGCACCATCGCGTAATTGTCGAAGATCCCGCCGGTGGAGGCGCACGCGCCCATGGAAATGACCCACTTGGGCTGCGGCATCTGATCATAGATGCGGCGGATGACGGGCGCGAGCTTGAACGGCAGGCGGCCGGCGCAGATCAGCACGTCGGCCTGGCGCGGCGAGAACGCCTGGCGCTCCATCCCGAAGCGCGCGAAGTCGAAGCGGCTCGCGGCCGTCGCCATGAACTCGATGGCGCAGCAGGCGGTGCCGAACGGCATCGGCCAGAGGGAATTCGCGCGTGACGAATTCACGGCCCAGTCCACCAAGTCCTGGAACTTGGCGACGAGATAGTTCGGGCTCTGGCCGCTGACGTCCTTCGTTTCGCCGACCCGCTTCATGTCGTCAATCCCATTGGAAAGCGCCGCGTTTCCAGACGTAGATGTAGCCAACGAACAGGATCACCAGGAACACCAGCATCTCGACGAGCAGGAATCCGGTCGAGACGCTTCCGCCGCCCAGAAAGATGGCCGCCCAGGGGATAAGAAAGACAGTCTCGATATCGAAGAGGATGAAGAGCACGGCGACCAGATAGAACTTGACGGAGAAGCGCTCATGCGCGCTGCCGAGCGGCGGCATCCCGCTCTCGTAGGGCCCCGCCTTGACGTCGGTCGGCCGCCGCGGTCCGAGGAAATGCGACCCGACGATCATCGACGCTGCGATGACGATCGCCAGACCCAGCAACATCAGGAACGGAATGTAGGGCTGCATCGCGCTCGTGAAAAAATTCACTAAGGCTCTGCATAAGTCAAGTTGGCGCCGTTACATTGCGCCCCCATGTCCATCAAATCTGATCGCTGGATTACACGCATGTCAAAAGAGTTCGGGATGATTGAGCCGTTCGCGGACCGCCAGGTGCGCGAAGGCGTGATCTCCTACGGGGTGTCGTCGTACGGCTACGACATGCGCGTAGCACCGGAATTCAAGATCTTCACGAACGCGCTGTCGGCGGTCGTGGACCCCAAGCGCTTCGATCCCAAGTCATTCGTCGAATTCACGGGCGATGTCTGCATCGTGCCGCCCAATTCCTTTGCCCTGGCGCGCTCGGTCGAGTATTTCCGCATCCCGCGAAACTGCCTGACCATCTGCGTCGGCAAGAGCACGTATGCGCGCTGCGGCATCATCGTGAACGTGACGCCGTTCGAGCCTGAGTGGGAGGGCTTCGTCACGCTCGAGATTTCGAATACGACGCCCCTGCCCGCGCGGATTTACGCGAACGAGGGGATTGCGCAGGTGTTGTTCTTTACGGCCGACGAAGGCGACGAGTGCGAGGTGAGCTACAAAGACAAGAAGGGCAAGTATCAGGCCCAGAAGGGGATCACGCTGCCTAGACTGTAGCCCCCAGCCCCACCACCCCAGTGGTCTTGCGTGATCCGGCGGCGGTGATCGCGATGGTCACCCCAACGATAATGGCGAGATCAGGGATCCAGCCCAGCTCCGTTGCGGGCACCACCATCTGCAGGAAATACATCACAAAATCGAACACGCCGATCAGCAATCCGAGGAGCAGCGTGTACTGCAGCGTGCGGCCGAGTCTGGCGAGGAGGCTGCCGGTCGCGAGGGCAACCGCGCCCTGCCCCGCCGCGATCCCCACGGCGGCGACGCTGCCGCTGAACAGCGTTTCGATCACGGCGGAGCGACCGGGGTGGAAGCTGAAAAACCAGGTGTGGATCAGCGCGATGACCAGGCCGGCGACGGCAGCACAGATCGTGGCCCAGATCGCGTAGTAGATGGCGATGCGCGTCTTTGTGTCTGTCATGAGAGTTCTCTCTCCTAGAGTACCATTGTCGGTTCGCATTCGCTAGCGAAGCGCCGCCGCCGCCTCGACCAATGCCGCCCGCGCCTGGTCCACGCGCGTGACGAGATCGGCCAACTCCCTGTTGGCCGCTGCGGCATCGGCATAGCGTATTGCCTCATTGACAGTTGGGAACGCCATCGTCGCATACCCGTTGTCGATGTCCGACGCGAACTGGAGGCTCTTGAACCATGCCCGGCTCACGAGACCCTCCGGGCGGGTCAGCCGCCGCTCGACCTGCATCAGCGCGCGGTTCACGCGCTGCGCCCGATCGGGACTCACACGCGCCGTGTCACGGGCCGCGTTGAACGCCCGCGCGACCGCGGTGAAACGATCGAGCGCGTCCTTCAATCCCTGCGTGCTCACGCTCGCCGTCCATTTTTTGCCCGCGAGCCCTGAGTCCAACTGCGCGACCAACCCGTTCATCTCCGTGCCAAACACGGCGTAATCGAGCGGCACGATGTCGCTGCTGGCCAGGCGGCCGAGAATGACCGCCACGAGCTGTGCCCCCGCACGGTGCGCCTTGTATGCGGGATCGCCGAAGCGCGTCATCCAGTCGTAGGAGTCGTACATCGAGTGGTAAATCCCGTCCGGCCCGTCGAACCCGATGCCGCCCGCTGGGATGCCGAGGTGATGATAAAAGCCGGCGAAATCCGAGCCGCCGCCCAGGTTCCCGAACGTCAGCTTGGTCGTGTCGCCGCCCTGCCCTTTCAGCCAGACGTCGTACACTGTACCCGGACCGACAGGATCGGGCACGACTCGGGACGCGGCGCGGAACAGCGGCTTCAGTGACGGCGATCCAGCTCCGCTGAAATTCGGCCCTGAGAAGGTGCCATCCTCATTGATGTAGGCGACGACGTGCGCGCGCAGCGAGTCTTCGAGCTCTTCGACCCACTCCGTCGAGCCGATCAGCCCCCACTCCTCGGCGTCCCATGTCGCGAACACCAGCGTGCGGGCCGGCTTCTGCCCCTCGCGCGCCAGCGTCGCAAAGGCGCGCGCCGTTTCGAGAACGGAGACGGTGCCGCTGACATTGTCCCGTGCCCCAGGGCTCCAGGCGTCGCGATGGGCGCCGACCACCACCCACTCGTCGGGCCAGCGCTCGCCCCGGATCATGCCCACCGTGTTCCAGATCTTGTGGAACGCGCGGGCGCCGCGTTCGGTCTTGACCAGCATCCGCGCGCGGACCGGTCCCGGCCCGACGTGGTAGTGGAACGGCAACCCGCCCTGCCAGCTCTGCGGGACGGACGGTCCGGCGATGGGCTCGAGCAGCCGCCTCGCATTGCCGTAACTCATCGGGATGATGGGGATGCGTGGGATCGCGAGCGAATCCTCGGGGACGCGTCGCGCGCCCTCCACGGACGCCCAGCTCGGCGTCGTAGGATCGCCGTTGCCGTTCATCATGCTGCCGCGCTGGATCCCGTCGGCGTTGCGCATCGGCCCCTTGGGGTAGACGTCGCCACGGAAGAAGCCGTCGTCCTGCGGATCGGAGTACACGATCATCCCGACGGCGCCGCGCTTCTGTGCTTCGCGCGCCTTGATGCCGCGGAACGAGCGGCCGTAGCGCACCAGCGCGATCTTGCCGCGCACGCTGACCCCGAGAGAATCGAGCGTCTTGTAGTCTTCGATCAGTCCGTAGTTGACGTACACGACCTCAGCCGTGACGTCGCCGTCGCCGGTGTAGCCGTTGAACGGCGGTACCTGCGGTCCGGTCCCCGGCTCCGCCAAGGAGAGGCGTTGCGTCCGCGACCCGGTGATCAGCCACGCCGCGACGGTATCAGGTTGGGGCAGATAGACGGTGTACTCCTTGCTCCACGCGTCGATGCCCCACGATCGCATCCGCTCGAGCACATAGTCGCGCGTCGCGGCCTGCGCCGGCGTGCCCGCCATGTGCGGCACCGCGGAGAGGTCCCGGGACATTTGGCGGACGCTGGCGGTATCCGGGATGGCGAGGAGGCGTTGCTCGAACGTCTGGGCGGAAAGTTGGAATGTTGGAATGAGGGAAAGTGCTAGCGCGAGCAACAACGGCGCACGACCTACCGTCCAACATTCCAACTTTCCAACGTTCCGTCGTTTCACGTTTCCCTCCCGGATCCCGCCAGCAAGACGGGACGTGGTGTTCGAATCCTTCTAACAAGAGCAGTCACGCACATGCAGAGTAACGCGCCGAGCGCGGCGAGTCCCATGTCCTTCTGCGGGTCCCAGACATCGCCTTGAGTACCGAGCCACGCGTCGCCCGTCCCGGGCGCGACCATCGTGGCGATGACCATTTCCATGATCTCATACAATGCGCTGAACGCGAGCGTCACGTCGAGCGGCAGATAGTAGGCCCAGAAGCCTCTCGCATTGGCGACCCGCAGGAACACCTCCCGAATCGGGTACGCCATCAACAGGCCGAACGAGAAATGCGCGATGCGGTCGAAATGGTTCCGCGACAATCCGAGCGCGTGCTGGATCCAGAAACCGAGCGGTACCTGCGCATAGGTGTAGTGCGCCCCTACCGCGTGCAACGTGAGAAAAGCGGTGATGAGCAGGTACGACAGATCGGATAGCGGGAACGCCCGGTGAGTCCCGATCAGGATCGCGAGGGCGGCGATGACGAGGAGGTTTTCCAGGAACCAATCGTGGCGGTCGAGCGGCGACACTGCCGTCGCGATCCACACGACGGCGTACCACACGGCCAGCACCTGCAACAGGCGGTTCTTGGAAAACCCAACCGTTTTGTGCGTCGTCGACGTCGAAATCATCAGCGCTGTGGATTCAGGATCTGACTGATCCGCGCCTGCAAATCGACGATGTGAGCGCGCGTGGTCCGATCGCCCGCCCGGGACAGCGCCACCCGCAGCGTGCTCTGCAGGTCCACGAGCTCGAGGCGCGCCTGCGCGCGCGCGTCGGCAGGACGCGGTGCCGGCGGCGCAAAGCCCGGGAACGGCGTAAAGCCGGGCGGCAACGGCGTGACGAGCGGCGTGCTGATCAGGCGTTCCATCTGATCGACGAAGGCGCGCTGCAGGTTGCGCCGATACGTATCCACGCGCACCGCCCCGCCGCTGAACTCGGCGAAGGCGCCGCGCCGCACGTCGCCGAACAGATCGGCGATGGTGTACGCCGGTCCGGCGGTCTGCGTTTGCCCCTGCTCCGCCAGGCGGGAGAGCCGCGCGTCCTGGAAAAGCAGATTGAGAACCGCGGTCTGCCGCACCCGGACGCGCTCCACGAACCCGTTGGGCTCGATGCGCCGCAGGATCTCCGGATCAAAGAAGAACGACGGTGTGGTGAACACGTTTTCGTTCAGGAAGCGCACGGCCTCGGCCTGCTTCGCGCGCGGCACGGGTTGATAGACCGTGCCCGACTGGCTGGCGTATTTGGTGAACTGGTACACGCCGCCTACCACGACGGCCACATGGTTCATCTCGCGCGCCCACTGTGCGATCAGCTCGCCATACATGTCGTTGAGGCGGTCGTAGTTGTCGAGCCGGTCTTCCGTCGTCGCCGGAATCAACATCGGGACGAGCCGCCGGATGTTGCGCACGCCGTAGCCGCTGGCGCGGACGGGATCATCGCCCAGCGCTTCGGTGATGATGCGCGGATCCACCGGCTCGCCGTCGCCGATCCACCGGGTGAAGGGATTAGCGTCCTGCTGGCGTGCGAGTGAGTCGAGCACCGGACGTTCCGCGTCCGGCGACCCTGCCGTCGGAATGCGCCGATAGCCCCAGTCGATGGCGAAATAGTCGTACGGGCCGATGCCCTGCATGAGGCAGGCGCTGTCGCCGGGCTGCGCCACGTAGTTGTAGCGCGCGTAGTCCATGATCGAAGGGCTCGTGCCCTGCATGCGGCAGGTGAACGAGCGGCTGCGCAGCGAATCCACCGGATAGTAGGTCGAGGCGACCATGTTGTGGCGCAGGCCGAGGCTGTGTCCCACCTCGTGCGTCGCGACGTAGGCCACCATCACACCCATGAGCGAGTCGGGCAACGGTAGGCGCCGCGCGCGCGAATCGGCGGCACCGGCCTGCGTCCAATACCACGACTCCACGAGGCTCGTGATGTTGTGATAGAAGCCGATGTTGGCGTTCAGAATCTCGCCGGAGCGTGGATCGCTGAGGCGCGGCCCATAGGCGTTTTCGATGACGGACGGCAGCCAGCGGATCGTGGAGTTCTGCGCGTCGTCGAGGTCGAAATTGGGGTCGTTGGTCGGGGCGACCTTGGCCTCGATCGCGTTGCTGAACCCGGCCGCGCGGAACACCGGCTCCCACCACTCCACCCCTTTGATCAGCCACGGGACCCACTTCGGCGGGGTCGCCGGATCGATCCACCACGTGATCGGCCTCACCGGATCGGAGACGGCGGCACTCGGGTCCTTCGGCTCGAGCCGGTAGCGCTGGATGAAGCAGCGGCGCGCACCGGTCACGCGGTCCTCGTTGTAATTCTCGAAGGACAGGTTGAAGTACCCAACGCGGTCGTCGCACAGCCGCGCCATCATCGGATTGTCGGGCAGCAGGACCATCGAGTAGTTCATCAGCATCGTGATCGAATTCAGCGACCGGTTGGGCGGAGCGCCGGCGGGGCCAGGCACCGAATCGACCTCGAACGTCTGGAGCGCGCTGACTTCGACGTTGCGCGGGAAGGAACGTGCCCGCTCAACGACCGAGCGTGCCGGATCCATGCGCCGCACGCGGACGCCCAATTGGCGCAGGTTCAGCTCCTGCACATCCGTGGTGAACAGGCGCGTCGTCTCGATCACGGCGTTGCTGTCGGGCGTATGCCAGGCGGCCACGTCGAAGCTCATGATGATCGGCGCAATGTTCGACAGGCGCACCGCCCGGGCGACGGGCTGGGTGCTGTCGGCGCGCATCGCGTACGACACGATGCGCAGAAACACCTTGTTGCCCATTCGCTCCCACACCACGATGCGGTTGCTGATCTCCTCGCCGGCGTACCGAATGCCACGTATCGTGCCCCGTTGATCGGCGACCAACAGGAAGTGCCGGCCGAACATGGCGGCGGGAATCTCGTAGAAAAGCTTCTCGCCGATCCGGTGGACGATGAACACGCCGGAATCCGTCACCGCGCCTGGCGTGATCACCTGGTTGTAGGGTTTAGGTGCGTCGGCTGGCGCCTGACCACGCCCATTTGCCGCCCGTGACGTATCTTGACGGGCGGGGGCGGGTGCGGGGGCGGGCTGCTGGGCGGTAGAAGTGGCACGAGAGCACGCGAGGACACCGAATACCAGAAGGACGCTGAATGCACGCATCGTCTATGCCTTGGTGGGTGATCGGGAACGGGGAGATTAGGCCGCACAGAGGCCTTCGTCAATGAAGAGTCTCCGCGTATTGATCGTCGGTGTCGTGGTCGCGGCGATGGTGTACGGCGCGGCGGTGACGCTCGCGCTCACGGGGAATCTCGGTTCAACGACGGGAATCGTCGTGCTGATCGCCGGTGCGGTGCTCCTCCCCGTCGCGCTCGTGATCGTGCGAAACCGGATGTGGACGCCGCTCGCGGCACTCGAGCGCGGCATTCAAAGCGTGTCCGATGGCGATTTGACCACCCAGGTCCCCGTCACTCGTGACGATGAGCTGGGGAACGTCACCACGCACTTCAATCATATGACCCGCGTGCTGCGCGACCGTGCCGAGGAGCAAGGGCGGTTTGCGGCCGCGGGCGAGCTGCTCGGTGGGGTAGCGCACGAGGTGAATAACCCGCTGATGGCGATCGCCAGCCACGCCGAGCTGCGGCTGGCGGATGCCAACCTGCCGGCCGAGCAACGCAACGAGATGCAGAGCATCCTGCGCCAGGCGCAGCGGGCCGCAAAGTTGCTGCGCGGGCTACTGCGCTTTGTGCGCGCCGGGGAGAAGCGCGCCGCCGCGGTGAACATGAACGACGTCGTGCGCAGCGCGATCGACCTCGTGTCCTACCGCTTCCTGATCGACGAAATCTCGATCGAAGGGCGGCTCGACCCCGAGCTGCCGACGGTGGTCGGCGACGCCAACCGGCTGGAACAGGTGATCGTCAATCTGCTCAGCAACGCCCTGGACTCGCTGCGCAGCGTGAAGCCGCCACGGCGCCTGGTTGTGGATTCGTTCATGGACGACACGGGCGGGCGGGTGTGTGTGACGGTGACCGACAACGGCCCCGGCGTGGCGCCCGAGATCGCCCAGCGATTGTTCCGGCCGTTCGCGAGCACCAAAGGGGCTCGGGGCACGGGACTCGGGCTCTACATCTCGCGCCAGCTTGTTCGGGAGGCGGAGGGCGAGCTCGATCTGGTGAAGCACGAGGGATCGGGCGCCCGGTTTCTCGTGTGGCTGCCTTCCGCGCGTCAGCCGGTTCCGTCAGCACCGACGGCGGCGCCGCAAGCGCCACAGCCTGCCGCGTCAGCGGACAAGAAGAGTCTTGCCGGGATTCGCGTCCTGCTGGTGGATGACGAGGAGCTGGTTCGCCGGCCGATGTCGCGATTCCTCACCAAGCGGGGAGCGGAAATCAGCGAGGCGGGGGATGGCGAGTTGGCGCTCGCGCGCCTCCAGGAGGGTTTCGATCCTCATGTGATTCTTGCGGACCTGCGGATGCCGCGCATGGATGGCGCGGAGTTCTACATGCGGCTGCAGGAAGAGCGTCCGGCGCTCGCGGAGCGCGTGCTGTTTCTCTCGGGCGACATTACCCACCTCGCCGGCCGCGGGCTGGCGGAGGTGCCGCGCGACCGGGTGCTGGTGAAGCCCGTCGAGCTCGCCGAGCTGGAGCGGCGGATCTCCGCGTTTGTGCGCGAGAAAGCCGCGTAATGCTCATCGTGGTCGTGCTGTTTGCGACCGTCTTGCTGCGCGCCGGCATCGTCATCACCGTCGTCTACCTCATGCTCCCCGTCACGCGCACGTGTCCTCGCTGCGCCACTGATCTCGCGATGATTCGGCATCCCGTCCTGCGGCGACTGCTGCCCCTGGTGGAGCATCGGTGGTGTTTAGGATGTGGCTGGAGTGGTCTCGTAAGACGTGCGCCGCGAGCGCGGCCAGTGGTTCAGTCGCGCGTGATCAACCGGGCGGCGCGCTCGTAGAAGAAGTAGTCCCACGCCCAGTTGAGCAGCACAAACAGTTTGTTGCGAAAGCCGATGAGCTGGATGATGTGAATGCCAAGCCACATCACCCACGCAAGAAAGCCACGCGCCTGGATCCCATACACACTCGCCACCGCCGCATTGCGGCCGATTGTCGCCAGCGTTCCCTGATCCCGGTAGTGGAACGGCTCGAGCGGCTTGCCCTGGAGGGCGCGGGCGATGTTGCGCGCAACACTCTGCCCCATCTGGATCGCCACCGGCGCGACCATCGGCAGCGGCTCGCCGTTTTCCTCGAGGTATGCCGCATCGCCGATGATGTAGACCTCGGGGTGGCCCTGGACCTGGAGCGTCGGCTCGACGGGGATGCGACCCTGGCGCGCGACGGGCAGGCCGAGACGGCCGTTGAGCGGTGCAGCCTTCACGCCCGCCGCCCAGATGGCGGTGCGCGCGGGAATGACCTCGCCGCTCTTGAGCCGCACGCGCTCGCCGTCAAAATCAACGACGATGGCGCTGAAGCGCACCTCGATCCACTTGCGCCACAGGGTCTTCACGGCCGCTTCCCTCAGCCGCTCCGGCAGGGCCGCGAGAATCTTATCGGTTGCCTCCAGCAGCAGGATGCGCACGTCCTTGATGTTGAGCCGCGGATAGTCTTTGACGAGGACGAGCCGAATCAGCTCCGACAGCGCGCCGGCCATCTCGACGCCGGTCGGTCCACCACCGACGACGATGAACGTGAGGCGCGCGCGGCGGCGCTCGGGGTCCGTCTCGAGCATCGCCTGCTCGAAACAAGTGAGGACGTGATTGCGGATCTTCACGGCGTCCGGGATGTCTTTCAGTCCCAGGCCGTGCTTCATCATCGAGTCGAGTCCGAAGAAGTTGGTCTCGCCCCCGTGGGCCAGCACGAGAAAGTCGTACGCGATCGGCCCGGCGCTGGTGTCGAGACGGCGCTGCGCGAAGTCAACGCCGCTGACGTCCACCATCCGAAAGTCGAAGTTCTTCTGACCGCGCAGAATGGCGCGCACCGGCTTCGCGATCTGCTCGGGCTCGAGGCCCGCGGTCGCGACCTGGTAGAGGAGCGGTTGAAACAGGTGGTAG